>ERZ773118.431-NODE-431-length-48465-cov-10.509_pt1 | contig 48465 bp, 39 predicted proteins | sample MGYA00580562_ERZ773118 | MGnify/ENA primary metagenome ERZ773118 (study PRJEB29015, sample SAMEA2737878) | human gut metagenome | biome: human gut; feature: human-associated habitat; material: faeces | place: China | collected 2012 ... | reverse complement strand
TAACAGCCCCTTATAGGGGCAGAACAAGCCACCGGCTAAGCCGGTGGTCTTGACTATTCATAGAAAATCAAATCTAATTTTCATTTCCGGCAAAGGCGACAAAGGTTTCCTGAAGCTCCTTCAGCCCCTTTTTGACGCTTTTGCTCTCGTCAGCTTTCGAGGTATCTAACACAAAGGTTTCACTTCCGCAGAATCCGAGAATGGCGTAATCCTCCAGAGAAGAGTAGCTGTCGTCCTCGTAAACGGAGATGGAAAACAGAAAGCCGGATCCGTCGCTCTCATAATCCTCCTGATCGTACACTTCCAGGCCCTGTTCTGTGGGGAGTACGACACATTTCCCAGTCCAGCGCTCTGGAACCACAAAAGAAAAATCATCAGTGACAATTTTAGAACCGGTCATAGGAATCGCTTCATTGGAAGCTGCCTCCACAACATCGGAAGAGAGCGTCTGCAAAGCAGTCTGCGGTTCAGCTCCAAAGGCTGTAACTGTATAAGAAAGAGTCAGCGCAAGAGCGCAGGCAAATGTTTTCAAACCCATAGTAAGAACCTCCTATCTGTTTTTATTCTATCACAGGAAGGAATATTTGTCATTAAAAAAATTGTAATCAAATATTCACAAAATATTCATAAACAGAAGGACAGCTGCTTACGCCATTTCTCTGGAAACGGCGGCCTCCTCTGCACATTCGCGTTCCAGATTTTTCTGGGCGGTAGCCAGCATCAGCTTGATTCGGTTCAGCTGATTGACTTCGCTGGCTCCTGGATCATAGTCCACGGCAATGATATTTGCCTCTGGATGGGAAGCTCTCAGCTCCTTGATCACGCCCTTGCCTACAATATGGTTCGGCAGGCAGCCGAATGGCTGAGTGCAGATAATGTTGTTTGTGCCGCTGTGAATCAGCTCCAGCATCTCGCCGGTTAAGAACCAGCCCTCTCCGGTCTGATTGCCCAGGGACACATAGGATTTGGCCATGGCGGCCAGATCGTGGATGCGGGCAGGAGGCGTAAAGTGGACGCTCTTTTCCAGCTCTTTTCTGGCTGTGCGCCGGAAGTATTCCAGAAGCTGGATGGCCGCGTTGCAGAGCCAGGCGGTCGATTTCTTTCCTCCCAGATTTTCAGCCTTAAAATTCGAGTTGTAGAAACAGTAGAGGAGGAAGTCTAAGAGATCCGGCATAACTGCCTCAGCTCCCTCGCTTTCCAGCAGATCTACCACATGATTGTTGGCCAGGGGCGAGAATTTTACCAGAATTTCTCCTACGATTCCCACCTTCGGCTTCACCACATTTTTTCTGGGAAGAGCGTCAAATTCAGAGATAATGGCTCTGAGATTGTTTCCGAACTCCTTCATGGACGGCTTTTTCCGGCTCAGGGACTGGATGCACGTCTCCTTCCACTTCTGGTGAAGAGCGTTGGCGCTTCCAGGTTTGGCCTCGTAGGGACGGGTGGCGTAGAGCACCCGCATAAAGATATCGCCGTACACAACTGCCTGTAAAGCTTTGATCACCATGGGAAGAGTGAAGGAAAAGCCTGGATTGGTCTCCATGCCGTTGGCATTCAGGGAGATAACGGGAATCTGCGGCATTCCGGCCTTCTCCAGAGCGCGTCTGATAAAACCGATGTAGTTGGAAGCGCGGCAGCCCCCTCCTGTCTGGGACATAATAACAGCCGTGCGGTTTAAATCGTACTTTCCTGAAAGCAGGGCGTCCATAATCTGTCCTACCACAATCAGGGACGGATAGCAGGCGTCGTTATTGACGTACTTTAATCCAGTGTCCACAGCGGTTCTGTCTGAATTCTGCAGTACCTCCAGCCGGTAGCCGCAGCTTCGAATGGCCGCCTCCACCAGATCAAAGTGGATGGGGGACATCTGCGGACATAAGATGGTGTAGTCCTTTTTCATCTCTTTTGTAAAGAGAACGCGGTTATAAGCGCTTGATACCGCAGGCTTGTCATAGTGCTTCATTTCACGGACGCGGATGGCTGAAATCAGGGAACGGATTCTGATTCTGGCCGCTCCCAGGTTATTGACCTCGTCGATCTTTAAGCAGGTGTAAATTTTGCCGGAACGGGTGAGAATATCGTTTACCTGATCCGTAGTCACGGCGTCCAGCCCGCAGCCAAAGGAATTCAGCTGAATTAAATCCAGGTTTTTCTGCGTCTTTACGAAATTGGCGGCGGCGTAGAGGCGGGAGTGGTACATCCACTGGTCTGTGACAATCAGCGGCCGCTCCACATGGCCCAGATGGGACACGGAATCCTCTGTCAGAACGGCAAAGCCGTAGGAAGCGATCAGCTCCGGAATGCCGTGGTTGATCTCCGGATCCACATGGTAGGGACGTCCGGCCAGAACGATGCCGCGGCGGTTGTTTTCCTTTAACCACTGCAGAGTCTCCTCGCCCTTTCTCTTCATATCCTCTCTGGAAGCAATCAGCTCCGCCCAGGCCTTATCGGCGGCGTCCAGAATTTCCTGCTCCGGAATCTGGAACTGTTCCGTAAATTCCTTCACAAGAGCTTCGGAGAGAACCTCCTTGTTTGTGAAAGCCATAAACGGATTGCGGAACAGAATTTTATCGCCGTGAAGCTCCTCCACATTGTTCTTGATGTTTTCCGCATAGGAGGTAACCATAGGGCAGTTGTAATGGTTTCCTGCCTCAGGCGTCTCATTTCGCTCATAAGGAATGCAAGGATAGAATATGTACGTTACGCCCTGTTTAATCAGCCACTCTACATGGCCATGGGCCAGCTTGGCCGGATAGCACTCCGATTCGCTGGGAATGGATTCAATGCCCAGCTCGTAGAGCTTTCTGGTAGACTGGGGGGAGAGAATCGTCCGAAATCCCAGCTCTTTGAAAAATACAGCCCAGAACGGATAATTTTCATACAGGTTTAACACCCTGGGAATTCCTACGGTTCCCCGCTCCGCCACATCGGCGGTCAGAGGCTCGTAGTCAAACATCCGGTGGTATTTGTAATCGAACAGGTTTGGAATGTCGGCCTTCTTTTTGGCGTGTCCAAGACCGCGTTCGCAGCGGTTTCCCGTGACGAACTGACGCCCTCCGTCAAACCGGTTAATAGTCAGGACGCAGTGGTTGGTGCAGCCCTGGCATCTTGTCATGCTGGTTTTATAGGACAGATTTAAAATCTTCTCCATGGGGAGCATGGTGGTTTTCCTGGAAGCGTCGTACCGCTCCCTGGCGATGAGCGCGGCTCCGAAGGCGCCCATAATGCCGGCGATATCCGGGCGTACTGCCTCGCAGCCGGAAATTTTCTCAAAGCTTCTGAGGACTGCGTCGTTGTAGAAGGTTCCGCCCTGAACGACCACATGCTCTCCCAGATCAGAGGCGTTTGTGATTTTAATTACCTTAAATAAAGCGTTTTTGATGACAGAGTAAGCCAGGCCTGCGGAGATATCAGCCACAGACGCGCCCTCCTTCTGGGCCTGCTTCACATTGGAGTTCATAAATACTGTGCAGCGCGTTCCCAGATCGGTGGGAGTCTTTGCAAACAGAGCTTCCCTGGCGAAGTCAATGACGCTGTAGTTCAGAGACTTGGCAAAGGTCTCGATAAAGGAACCGCAGCCGGAGGAGCACGCCTCGTTCAGCTGCACGCTGTCCACCGTGCCGTCCTTAATGCGGATACACTTCATATCCTGGCCTCCGATGTCCAGGATGCAGTCCACATCCGGCTCAAAGAAGGCTGCGGCATAGTAGTGGGAGATAGTCTCCACCTCCCCCTCGTCCAGCATGAAAGCGGCCTTTAACAGGGCTTCTCCATAGCCGGTGGAGCAGGAGTAGACAATGTGGGCTTCCTCAGGAAGCTCGCTTTGAATCTCTGACATGGCCCGGATGGCGGTAGCCAGAGGACTTCCGTTGTTATTGCTGTAAAAATGGTAGAGCAGCGTTCCGTCCTCGCCTACCAGAGCCACCTTGGTGGTGGTGGAACCGGCGTCAATTCCCAGAAAGCAGTTACCCTTATAATCTTTAAGGTTGCCCTTTTTGACGCAGTGGCTGGCGTGGCGGGCCTGGAACTTCTCATAGGCCTCCTGGTTTTCAAACAGCGGCTCCATGCGCTTTACCTCAGCGTCCATCTGGATTCCCTCAGACAGACGGCGGATGAGAGCCTGGGCGTCCATTTTTACTTCCTGGCGGGAGTTCATGGCCGCGCCTACAGCTGCGAACAGATGGGAGTGATCCGGAGCAATAATCTGATCCGGCCCCAGATTCAGAGTTCTGATAAAGGCGGCCCGAAGCTCGGAGAGGAAGTGAAGAGGACCTCCCAGGAAAGCCACGTTTCCGCGGATCGGCTTTCCGCAGGCCAGGCCGCTGATAGTCTGGTTGACAACTGCCTGAAAAATGGAGGCGGCCAGATCTTCTCTGGTAGCGCCCTCATTGATCAGAGGCTGGATGTCTGATTTGGCAAATACGCCGCAGCGGGCGGCAATCGGGTAGATCGCCTTGTAATTTTTGGCATACTCGTTCAGACCAGAGGCATCGGTCTGCAGCAGAGACGCCATCTGATCGATAAAGGAACCGGTTCCCCCTGCGCAGATGCCATTCATGCGCTGATCGATTCCCCCTGTGAAATAGATAATTTTGGCATCCTCTCCGCCCAGCTCAATGGCCACGTCCGTCTGCGGCGCATAGTCTTGAAGCGAGGATGCGACTGCTACGACCTCCTGAACAAACGGAACCTCCAGGCGGGAGGAAAGCGTAAGTCCGCCGGAGCCGGTGATCACAGGATAAAGCTCCATTTCCCCCAGAGCCTCGACGGCCCGCTTAAGAAGCAGGGCCAGCGTCTCCTGGATATTGGCAAAGTGGCGCTCGTAGTCAGCAAACAGAATACTGCCGCTGTCGTCAATGATTGCAACTTTTACGGTTGTGGAACCGATGTCGATTCCCAGTCTCTTACAGGATTTCATATATCAAACCGGGGCCAATCCCCGTCCCTCCTTTGTAGTACAGGTTTATTCGGCCATAGTTTAACATAGAATAGGAAAGAATACAATTGATCAGGTGCGTTAAAATCCTGTAAAAAAACGTCGAAAATCATTAAAAATGCACGAAGAAATAAGATGGCTACAATTCATTTGACAAAGACATCGGCTAAATTTATAATAATGAATTAACGAGCAATGAATCATAAAGAGAGAGCAGGAAACGAGATGAAATTTTTAAGAAAACTGGAAAGGAACTTTGGAAAATACGCAGTTCCAAATCTGATGTACTACATTATTTTGATGTACGGAGCGGGAATTGTCATTGATCTGGTGATGCCCGGACTGTATTATCAGTACCTCTGCCTGGACGCAGCCGCTATTTTGAGAGGCCAGGTGTGGAGACTTGTCACATTTTTAATCTGTCCGCCGTCTTCAGGCATTTTCTTTAACCTGATCGCCATGTTTTTGTACTATTCGCTGGGAACGACGCTGGAACGGGTATGGGGAACCTTCCGCTTTAACCTGTATTTTTTCTCAGGCATTCTGTTCCACATTATCGCAGCTTTCGTGATCTACTTTTTAATGGGGGTATCGGTGCCGCTGACACCGTTTTATCTGAATAACTCGCTGTTTCTCGCTTTTGCGGCTACGTTTCCGCAGATGCAGTTCTATCTGTATGGGCTGCTGCCTATCCGGGCGTACTGGCTGGGAATTTTTATTGGGGCAGAATTTTTGTATGAATTTCTGTTTGGAGGCCTGATTGCCAGGAGCTGTATCGGCCTGGCTCTGCTGAATTTTGTGATTTTCTTTATGATGACAAGAAATTACAGCAAAATCAGCCCCAGGGAGATTAAGAGAAAACAGAAATTCAAGTCGGATATGAAGACGGCCCAGGCAGAAAAAATCAGGCTGACCCACCATAAGTGCGCCGTCTGCGGAAGAACAGAGAAGGACGATCCGAATCTGGAGTTCCGCTATTGTTCCAAGTGCGAGGGAAACCTGGAATACTGTATGGATCACCTCTATACGCATAAGCATGTGACAAAGGAGGATTTGGAATAATCGTTTTGCAGAAGGGGACAGGAAAAACGGGGGAAACCAGTTGAAGAAGCCGGCAATGGGGGTCCGGCTGAATACAGGAGGAATTAACAAGATGAAGAAAACAAAAATTATCTGCACCATGGGTCCGAATACCAATGACAGAGAGCTGATGAAGCAGCTGGCTTTAAACGGCATGGATGTGGCCCGCTTTAATTTCTCTCACGGTGATTACGAGGAGCACATGGGGAGGTTTAAGATTCTCGAGAGCGTAAGGGAGGAACTGGGGCTTCCCATCGCGGCGCTTTTAGACACGAAGGGACCAGAGATTCGAACAGGAAGCTTAAAGGACGGAAAGAAGGTTACTCTGAAAGAGGGAGACGTCTATACGCTGACCACCGAGGAGACGGTAGGCGATCATACGAGAGGTTTTATCAATTATGCAGGTCTTCCGGCAGACGTAAAGCCAGGAAACCAGATCCTCATCGACGACGGCCTGATTGAGCTGGACGTTGAGGAGGTAAAAGGAAATGATATTGTCTGCCGGGTAAAAAACGGCGGAGAGCTGGGTGAAAAAAAGGGCGTTAACGTACCAAACGTAAAAATTAATCTGCCGGCTCTGACGGACAAGGATAAAGAGGATATTCTGTTTGGAATCCAGGCAGGCTTTGATTACATTGCGGCTTCCTTTGTGCGCAATGCAGGGGCGATCCGTGAAATTAAGGAGATTCTGGAGAAGCACGGATCCAGAATGCTGGTTATCGCTAAAATTGAGAACGCAGAAGGAATTGAAAATCTGGATTCCATTCTGGAGGAATGCGACGGAATCATGGTGGCCCGCGGCGACATGGGCGTGGAAATCCCGGCAGAGAAGGTTCCTCATATCCAGAAGCTGATCATCAAAAAATGCAATAAGGCATGCAAACCGGTTATCACGGCAACTCAGATGCTGGATTCCATGATCCGCAACCCAAGGCCGACCCGCGCCGAGGTGACGGATGTGGCTAACGCTGTCTATGACGGAACAGACGCAGTGATGCTTTCAGGAGAGACCGCCATGGGCCGCTATCCGGTGGAGGCTGTCAGAATGATGGCGCAGATTGTGGAGGATTCGGAAAAGTATCTGGACTACGCTTCCTACCGCCAGAGAAGAGTCAGCCAGGAGAATCAGAAGAATATTTCCAATGCAGTGTGTTATTCGTCTGTAGCGACTGCCCATGATTTAGGGGCGGCGGCTATCGTGGCTCCGTCTGTCAGCGGATTTACTGCCAGGATGCTTTCAAAATGGCGTCCCAGCGCTACCATCGTGGGACTTTCTCCCAGCATGACCACAGTGCGCCAGATGCAGCTTTACTGGGGCGTAAAGCCGTTCCACGCCAGACGCGCAGATTCCACAGACGTTTTAGTGTACTCCTCCATTGAGCTGTTAAAGGAGAAGGGAATCGTAAAGACAGGAGACGTAGTAGTGGCCACAGCTGGCGTTGTGACATATGCGAACCGGCATTCACCGGCAGCCAACACGAACATTATGCGCGTGGCCGAGGTGGACTAGAGAGAAGAGACAGGGGAAGACAGGGAGAAACAGAATGGAAAAGAAACCGTTTGTAACACTGGAACAGTTAAAAGAGATTACAAAGACATATAAAACACCGTTTCATCTGTACGATGAGAAGGGAATCAGGGAGAATGCGGAGCGCTTAAAGAGAGCGTTTTCCTGGAATAAGGGATTTCGCGAGTATTTTGCCGTAAAGGCAACGCCTAACCCTTTTATCATTGATATTTTAAAGAAGTTAGACTGCGGCGTGGACTGCTCCTCCATGACGGAGCTGATGATGGCTGAGGCTATGGGATACGATGGAAAGAAGATTATGTTTTCCTCCAACGATACCCCGGCGGAAGAATTTCAGATGGCAGACCGCCTGGGAGCAGTGATTAACCTGGACGATATCACTCATATTGAATTTCTGGAGAAGGCAGTGGGCCATATTCCGGAGACCATCAGCTGCCGCTACAATCCAGGCGGACTGTTTAAAATCAGCAACGACATTATGGACAATCCGGGAGACGCCAAGTACGGCATGACCACAGAACAGATGTTTGAGGCATTCCGCATTTTAAAGGAAAAGGGAGCGAAGCGCTTTGGAATCCACGCGTTCTTAGCCAGCAACACAGTGACCAATGAGTACTATCCCATGCTTGCCAAGGTGCTGTTTGAGCTGGCAGTACGCCTGAAGGAGGAGACGGGAGCTGAAATTGCCTTCATCAATCTCTCCGGAGGAATCGGTATTCCATACCGCCCGGATCAGGAACCTAACGATATTTTTGTGATTGGAGAGGGCGTAAGAAAGGTGTACGAGGAGATTCTCGTTCCAGCTGGAATGGGAGACGTGGCTCTGTATACAGAGCTGGGCCGTTTTATGCTGGGGCCCTACGGCTGTCTGGTGACAACTGCCATTCATGAAAAGCATACGCATAAGGAGTATATCGGAGTGGACGCCTGTGCGGTAAATCTCATGCGCCCCGCGATGTACGGTGCATACCACCACATTACTGTCATGGGAAAGGAGGACGCGCCCTGCGACCATAAATATGATATTGCAGGTTCTCTCTGTGAGAATAACGACAAGTTTGCCATTGACAGGATGCTGCCGAAGATTGACATGGGGGATCTGCTGGTGATTCACGATACAGGGGCCCACGGCTTTTCCATGGGATATAATTATAATGGAAAGCTTCGTTCCGCAGAGCTTCTGTTAAAGGAAGACAAATCAGTGCAGATGATCCGTCGGGCAGAGACTCCGAAGGACTATTTTGCTACCTTTGACTTCTGCGATTTATTTCAAAATGTGAAATAAGGGCCTCTGAAACGCCTATAATGCAGGAAGAGCGTATTTTATTGCATAGGAAGATACGATCTTAAGAAAATCTTCATAATTTATTCAAAGAGTATACAAACATTTTCGGGAGAACCGTGCTATACTAAAACCATAATAAATGCACGATACAAAAGTAATAAAAACCTTTTAAGCTTTTTGAAATTCCGAAAATCCTAACGAAAGAGTCCCTGCACCGAAAGGTGCAGGGATTTTTTCGTTCACAGAAAAGTGATGATTTCTGCTGAAACGCAAGTTCGTATGATCAGACTGCATTTCCCAGCCTGATAAGCTGGATGGATGCGTTGGTAAAGGTACTGTCGGCAGTGACAGGTACCAGGGAAATGGACGCCGTGCCGGTTACGTTCAGAATAATGGACGCAGACAGGGAGGCAGTGCCTGTACTCATAGGCGTGCTTCCGGAAGTGCGGCTGCCTGGAATGGAAACGCCGGTGTTTCGAAGCTCCACAGTCACAGTCTTGTGGGCGGCCGCATCTGTGGCTGTGACCGAGTAGAGGATCTGGTAGATACCAGATCTGACAATGGAGAAGACGCCAGTACCTGCGGTGTGGGTGATGGAGGTTCCGGCCTGAACCTGGTTTGTATTAAAAATCAGAGGCAGTCCGGCGTCCTCTGGTTCCTGTGCAGGAACATGGACGGAGTGAAGAAGCTCTGCGGCTGGAGCAGAACCGGCAGGCCCCATCGGTCCGGTCGGTCCAGCAGGTCCGGTTGCTCCGGCAGGTCCGGTTAATCCCATTGGCCCAGTTGGCCCGGTCGCTCCGATAGGTCCGGTTAATCCCATTGGCCCAGTTGGCCCGGTCGCTCCGATAGGTCCGGTTAATCCCATCGGCCCGGTCGGCCCGGCAGGCCCAGTTGCTCCGGTCGGCCCAGTTAATCCCATCGGTCCGGTCGGTCCAGCAGGTCCGGTTGCTCCGGCAGGTCCGGTTAATCCCATTGGCCCAGTTGGCCCGGTCGCTCCGATAGGTCCGGTTAATCCCATCGGCCCGGTCGGCCCGGCAGGCCCCTGGCTTCCCTGAGGCCCCATCGGTCCCTGAATTCCCTGTGCGCCGTCAGCTCCGGCTGCGCCCTGAGGTCCTTCTGGCCCTACAGGCCCCTGAGGTCCGGCAGGGCCTTCCGGTCCGGTACCGCCCTGTGGAATCGTAAAATTTAGAACCGGGCGGCAGGGGGTGCCGCTGTTGTGCACAGCGGCGGCTGTTCCAGGCTGCCCCGTGATGGTCTGGCCTATGGCGACAGGGGAAGAGCAGTGTTCCGGTAAAACCGGGGAAGGAATACAGGAAGGCGGACATGGGAAGCCGCAGGAATAAGAAGTTTCATTGCATGGATAACACATAAGATTTGTCCTTTTCAGGTTGTTTTACTATACTATATGCAGGGATGTACTTTTTGACAGTCCGGTGAAATAAGGGAGAAAAAGAGCTTTCATAAAACAAAAACCGCCTTTCCGTCACTGGACGGAAAAGCGGCCTTTTGCAGATATTGAATGTTTGATTCAGATAGTTAGATTCCCTCGGCGATCTCATAGAGAAGGCGTTCAGAATCATCCCATCCCAGGCAGGGATCTGTGATGGATTTTCCATAGCAGTGTTCGCCCACCTTCTGGGATCCCGGCTCTAAGTAGCTCTCAATCATCACGCCCTTCACAAAGTCGCGGATGTCAGAGGAGTGGCGGCGGGAATGGAGCACCTCCTTAACAATACGAATCTGCTCCATATACTGCTTGTTGGAGTTGGAGTGGTTCGCGTCCACAATGCAGGCAGGATTCTTCAGATTTCTCTCTGCATAGAGCTCGTGGAGCAGCTTCAGATCCTCGTAATGGTAGTTGGGCAGGCACTGGTCATGTTTATTGACAGCGCCGCGCAGAATGCAGTGAGTCAGAGGATTTCCCTCTGTCTTTACCTCCCAGCTTCTGTAGATAAACTCGTGGCCGTGCTGGGCAGCGTGAACTGCGTTGAGCATAACGGAGAGAGCGCCGCTGGTGGGGTTTTTCATGCCCACGGGCACGTCAATGCCGCTGGATACAAGGCGGTGCTGCTGATTCTCTACAGAGCGGGCGCCTACGGCGATGTAGGACATAACGTCGGAAAGATACGTTAAGTTTTCCGGATAAAGCATCTCGTCAGCTGTGGAGAAGCCGGTTTCCTCGATTACCCGCATGTGAAGCTTTCTGATGGCAATGAGGCCCTCATAGAGATTGGGCTTCTGCTCCGGGTTGGGCTGATGGAGCAGGCCCTTGTAGCCGTCTCCAGTAGTTCTCGGCTTATTGGTGTAGATTCTGGGAATCAGAATCAGCTTGTCCTTTACTTTTTCCTGCACCTTGGTCAGACGGGACACGTACTCGCAGACAGAGTCCTCCCGATCAGCGGAGCAGGGGCCGATGATAACGAGAAATTTATCGCTTTTTCCTGTAAACACGTCCTTAATAGCCTCGTCTTTTTTTGCTTTTTCTGCTGCCAGAGCCGGGGCCAGCGGAAACTGCGCCCTGATCTCATCTGGAGTTGGAAGCTTGCTGACATATTCAAATCCCATGGTATAATCCTCCTGAAAATAGATAAATATTCATGTTTAAATACGAATGTGTGTGTGGCTACATTATAATATAGAAATCACGCTTCGGCAAGGTCTGAGAGTGGGAAAATGCAGAATTTATGCATAAATATAAAAACAATATGTTTTCTATGCATGGCGCCGGAGGATAAATTGACGGATATGACACAAAATTGTAAAATTTAGTTAACAAAATAGGGCAGGAAGCTTGACGGAAGAGAAGATTCATATTAGAATAGGATGGAATAAAACCATACAGGTTTTACTTTTCAGCATGATTCAAAAAATTTTTTTAAATTTTTTGAAATAGATGCAATAAAACAAAAGTCTGTTGCATTAACTAATTGAACGGATGAAAATGATTTCTGTTTCTGGCAGACAGAAGGTATACACGAACACATATCAAGTTACTCGAAATTCCTTGATGCATTACACCCCGTTACATGTATCCTTCTAAAGCAGTACAGAAAATTTTCAAATACAGGCGGCAGCATCCAACCAATCCGCCGCCTGTAGGCGAATAAAAAAGACCGGTCTGAGATATCAGCTCCGGTCTTTTTTATTCGCCTTTTCTTTGTTTAAAAGAGTTGACATTTCATGGAAAACGCGATATAAAAGTCACTGCACAAGGGGGAGAAACGACATGAAAATGGAAAATGATTTAGGGCGGGACGATATCCGCCTTTTAGTGATGCGGATCGCGCTTCCATCCATGCTGGCCCAGTTTGTCAGCGTACTCTACAGCGTGGTAGACCGCATGTATATAGGAAATATTCCGGAGATAGGGGAGACGGCCCTGGCGGGAGTCGGCGTCTGCGGGCCTATTGTCACTCTGATTACAGCCTTTGGTTCCCTGGTGGGAATCGGAGGAGCGCCGCTTATGAGCATCCGCCTGGGAGAAAAGGATGAGAAGGGAGCTTCCCAGATTTTGGCCAACTGCTTTCTGCTGCTTTCTGTGATCTCAGTTGTCATCACCGCTCTGTCTCTGCTCATGAAAAATAAGCTGTTAGTCTGGTTTGGAGCAAGCCCTTCGATTTTTCCTTATGCAGATGATTATATTACCATTTATCTGCTGGGAACCATATTTGCCCTGCTTTCGATTGGAATGAACCAGTTTATCATCTGCCAGGGCTTTGCAAAGGTGGCCATGAAGTCTGTTGTACTGGGAGCGGTGGTCAACATTGCCCTGGATCCAGTCTTCATCTTTGCCTGCGGCATGGGCGTAAGGGGAGGGGCGCTGGCCACTGTGCTGTCCCAGATGGCTTCGGCGGGCTATGTACTTTTATTTTTATTTGGAAAAAAGGTTCCCGTGCCCATTACCTTCGGCGGCTATCAGTGGAGAATCATGAAGCGGGTGATTCTGCTGGGACTGTCTCCGTTTCTAATCATAGCATTTGACAATGTGCTGATTATTGCCATGAACGCCTCGCTGCAGCATTTTGGAGGGGCGGAGGGGGATATGCTTCTCACCTGCAACACGATTGTCCAGAGCTTTATGCTGATGGTGACTATGCCTTTAGGAGGAATTACAGGCGGAACCCAGACGATTCTGGGCTATAATTTTGGAGCCAGACGGTCTGACAGGGTGCTGGCCGCCCAGCAGTATATTGTGATTCTGTCAATGGCGTTTACAGCAGTGATGTTTGTCATTGCCCAGACTGTACCCCACTATTTTGTCCAGATCTTTACAAGGGATCCGGAATATGTGGAGCTGACTGTGAGGGCGATCCGGATCTTTACTCTGGGAATTATTCCTCTGGCAGTCCAGTATGAGATTGTGGACGGCTACACAGGCATGGGAATCGCGCCGATAGCAATTTCCCTGTCAACGGTGAGAAAAACCCTGTATCTTCTGGGCGTTGTCCTGATTCCCATGTTTTTCAGCGTGGAGGCAGTGTTCTATACAGAGCCGATTTCTGATTTTCTGGGAACGGCAGTGAGCATTACCGTGTATCTGATGACTATGAAGAAAATTTTAAGGCGCAGGGAAAATGGGGAGCTGTAGGAGACTCCTTTGGAGTGCGGATTTGAGCTGACGCAAGTCGCAGAGCCTTATCCGGCGGAGAATATGGGAAGTCCAGACTAGGGCAGGAGTCCCTGCTCCTGGTAGAAACGTTCAGCTCCCGGGTGGAGCGGTATAGGAAGTTCACTGTACATGAAGCCGTCTTCAGACATAGGCTTCAGGAGAACCTGTTTTTTTCCAAGGGGCTCTCGTCTGGAATAGAGGATAGAAGTCAGCTCATAGACCAGCTCTTCATCCAGGCTGTCGTCCACACAGATTAGGCATTTCACGCCAAAAGAGTCTATATCTTCCGCTTGTCCCTCATAGGTTCCGGCAGGAATTCTGGTTGGATAATAGAAGTTGTTTTCAGACAGAATCTGGTTCAGTTCGCTGGCTGTGTACTTTAAAAGTCTTGACGGAGTCTGGACAGAAAGATTATACAGCCCTTCTATGGGAGTTCCGGCAAAGCCGTGAACAGCGTCCAGAGTACCTTTTAAAACCTCCTCCGCTCCGTAGCCAATGCCTCCCCGTGTTTCAATTTCTGTGTTTTCCCGGGTTATGTCAAACAGGTCGAAGACAATGCGGGCGGAGAGATCCGTGTTGGATGCCTCTGGACCTACAGAGACGCGTTTTCCTTTCAGATCATGCACATAAAACAGGGAAGAAGAGTTCAGAGCCATCCAGTTGGAAATACTGGAATAGACAGCTCCGATAGTTCGAAGTCCTGTCTGAGGGTCAGTTGAAAATTCGTGAGTTCCATGAAAGGCCGCATAGGCCGCATCACCGCTGACAAGGCCCAGATCAATCTGTCCGTCGCTCAGCATCTGGATGTTGGTATAGGAGCCGTTGGAGGCGCATATATTAACATGGATATGGTGGGAGGTGGTTTCAATGGCCTCGGCGATGGCCTCGCCGGCTGGGTACATGCTTCCTCCGCTGTCGGCTGTCCCGATAGTGAGAACAGTGATCGCGCCGGCCGATGGTTCCGTACTGCTGGAGAGGGAAGCGGAACGGCCAGTCAGCGAGCAGGAACAGAGAAGCAGAGCCGCGGTAAAGATACCTATGGCAGTGCGGGCAGATATAAACCTGGGATGTCTCGGATGGTTCAATGGGGTCCTCCTGTTTTTATGGCAGAACAGTTATGAAAAATAGATTTTTTCTGCTCTGCTGTAAGGTGAAATATTATTCATAATTATAACATAAAATTAACATTCAGAAAAGGAAAAACAGGATTCAGGATAAATATTATGTGATTTCCTGTAAAGACAAAGGAAAAAGCAGAAAAAAGAGAATCAGGAAATCGCGTCGAAGTCAAAAGGAGCGTCCACAGCCATACAGACGGCCGCGGGCGCTCCTCTATCTACTGACGATATCAGACAGAATATGGATTCAATATTTATTTCCCTATGATTCCACCGAAAACAGAGAGGAAAATCGGATTGTAGATGTCGTCAATGATGACGGCGAAAGATGGGTACAGTACCCAGGCAACATTATGCCAGCCATAGGCATCCATAACAGCTTTCTCGTTTGCAACGGCATTCGGGCCGGAGCCGCAGCCCCATCCGCAGTTTCCGGCAGCCATGACAGCGGCGCCGTAGTCGCGTCCAAACATGTTGTAGGAGATAAAGATGGCAAACAGGGCCATTAATACTGCCTGAACGAGAAGGATAATTCCCATCTGTCCCGCAACAGGAGCCAGAGCCGTAATATCAATTGTCATCAGAACCAGAGCCAGGTACAGCTCGAGGAACATGTGCTCGATGGCATCTACCTCAGGCGTGTAAAATTTGATATTCATAGCCTCCATCACATTCCTTGCGATAGCGCCGGCGAAGAGGCAGCCGATGAATTTCGGCATCTCGATCATCGGAATGTTGTCAAGGATACAGTAGATCGGCATTCCGAGAGCGGCAACCAGCAGACACATGGCAAACATGGAAATCATGCGGCTGTTGTTTAAGGGGATTACTTCGCCTGTCTTTGCGGACTCCGGCTTGTCATTAGGGTCAGCCTTTAATTTGTGGCGTGTGATCAGGAAGGCAGCTACAGGACCGCCGATTAAGGAACCCATGATATTTCCGCAGGTTCCGGCTGCTACGCCGATGGTTGTGGCGTTGGGAGCGCCCCACTCCTCGAAGATTGCGCCGAAGGCAGATGCAGTTCCCACGCCGCCGGACATGGCTGATGAGGAGCACTGAAGGGCCAGCAGCGGGTGAAGGCCGATGGCATTTCCCACCAGTACGCCGACAATATCCTGCAAAGTGATTAAAAGACATGCGGCGACGGCAATCATGATGCACAGTTTGCCTCCGGCATGTTTAATCATTTTCAGGCTGAAACCGAAGCCGACGCACAGGAAAAACAGGTTCTGACAGAGATCCTGCATAATTTTCGTATCAAAGGAGATGCCGATAATTCCTGCGCCTTTGATGACAGACACGATGATGGAAAAGATGATTCCTGACACAACAGGAGCGGGGATTGCATACTTGCGCAGAAGCGCAGAATGTGCAACGATCGCGCGGCCTGCAAAGATAACGATGGCCGCGAAGCCCAGGGTGGTCAGATACTCGAACTTGAACGACGCCATAGCGCCGTCAGCAGCGGGAGTATATGTACCGAAATAGCTTAAAATAGCTTCCATAAACAACAGTTTCCTCCGTTTCTTTAATATTATAAATATGTTAAATGGTTATAAATAAAGTATAAAGAAACAGAAAACGAAAGTCAATTTATGTAATTAATGACAGGTTTTTGTAACTAAAGTACATGGCAGGAGCAGGTATATTTGATGGAAGGCCGACCGCCGGTCTGATAATCCACGGAGCTTATAATCTCCCCCATCTCCAGCATATAGTTCACGTAACGGCGGATGGTAATGCGGGACAGGCATACCTGTTCGGCAATCTGCTCGCTGGAAAAGAACTCTCCGGGCCGGTTTTGCAGGAAATTCCGGATCAGATTCAGTGTGGTTTCGCTTAAGCCCTTGGCAAGTTCCGTCTGAAAGGAGGAGGAGGACGGTTGCATATGAGAGAGCAGCCTGTCAATCTCTGCCTGATTTAGCTCAGGAGAGCCGTCCAGGCAGCTTCTGGTCTGCGCAAAGCGGGAGAGGGCCTGGCGAAATCTTGACCGTTCAAAGGGCTTAACCAGATAGTCCAGCACGCCTCGAGAGAGCAGATCCTGGACAATGGCAGAGTCGCTGGCAGAGGTGACCATGATAACAGAGGGCGCCTTTCCCATGCTGTGCAGCCGGTCAATAAATTCTTTTCCGGTCATCAGTGGCATGTAGTAGTCCAGGATAATCAGATCCGCCTCCTCTCTGCTCAGCCAGGAAAGCGCATCCTGACCGGATTTAAAGCTCTGCTTTACAGAAAAGGAGGGCTCCAGCTCCACATACTGGCGGTTGATAGAAGCCACCATTGGATCATCCTCTACGATAATTACTGAATACATGTTTCGTTCTCCTTCCGTGTGAAGGCGAGGGTTATTATCGTTCCCTCCCCTTCCTCTGTCTCAATGGTAAGTTCGCCGCCGCGGCGGGCGGCAATTTCCTTTATCAGGAACAGACCGAGGCCTCTGTTGTCTCCCTTTGTGGAAATACCTTTGTCGCAGATACGCCCCGCCAGCTCCCTGCAGATACCACGCCCTGTGTCCTCGCAGACAATCAGGTTAAAATCCCTCCGGCAGAAAAGGGAGAGTTTGATTTCCTTTATGGCCCTGTGTGCATTGGCCGGGTCTGCCAGCTCCTCCACGGCATTTTCCAGGAGATTTCCCACTGCAGTAATCATTTCCTCGCTGGGAATCAGCAAATCGTGCTCCAGGCAGATACTGTCAGGGGAGAGGGACAGGCGGATGCCAAGCTCCGCCGCGTGCATCATTTTTCCGATAATCAGGGCACAGATGGAAGATACGCGGATGCGCTCGGCAGTTTCTCTGACTGCCTGGCTGGATACAAGGCTGCTGTTCATGATAAAGGTGATAGCCTTTTTTGTTTCTCCTGTCTGCAGATATCCCAGGATGACGTGGAGTTTGTTCATAAACTCATGGTTGAAGGCACGCAGCGTATCCAGGGTTGCGCGGGTTCCGGACAGCTCGTCCGACATTCTGAGCATCTCAGTCCTGTCGTTCAGAACCATGAGGACGCCCTTTACAGAATCCTTTTTTATTATGGGAATTGCCTTAATAAGCAGAGTGCGGCTGCCCACATTGGTAATCAGGCTGGAGACGGAGAAATGGGATGTATCTGCCCTATTCCGGAGAGCGTCCCTGGACAGCAGGCTGGAACAGTCTGTATCCGGAAACAGTGCAGACAGCTGTTTTTCTTCCAGACTGTCAGGCATGCATCCGCTGCAGAGCAGATCGGCTGCCGTCTGATTGGCAAACAGCACCCTGCCGGAGGGATCGGCGGCTACGAGCCCTTCCTCCAGGGAGCCGAGAACGGTATCCTGACGGATGCAGATGTCTAAAAGCTCCTCAGGTTCGTGGCCCATCAGCCTTCCCCGGAGCAGAACCACAACGCCTCTTGAGAGCAACAGGCTTACAAGAAGCATAAAAGCCAGCACTGTCAAATACAGAGCCATAATGCGCTTCTGGCTGTCAGACAGGTGTGCGGTAAAAACGGAGGCCATCACATACCCGATGATAGCCCCCGAGTCATCCTGAATGGAGTGAAAGGCACGGCGCTGGGTGCCGAGAGAGCCGTAGCCGATGGTAATATAGGGTGGGCTTCCGGCCAGGGCCGCCGCCTCGTCTCCGTCTGTGACCGTTTCACCGGTAGTATTGCGATCAGTGTGGTAAAAGCGCAGTCCGTTTTTGTCACAGATGAGCACCACGTTCAGGTTGGCCGTGTTGCTGCACAGGGAGTCGAGATCCTTCCTGACGGAATCAGAGGGATAACCCATTTGGAGCATGTCGATTACCTGAGGCATGGAAGCGATGTAGGCGGCAAGTCCGCTGATAGTGGAGTCCACCTCTTTTCTCTGCCTGGTAATATCATAGTACATGGTAATGCCGAGGGAAAGCAGCAGGAGAACTGCAGAGACGGCAAAAAAGCTGCGGGAGAGAGTCGTCTCCAGAGTGGACTTTTTTTGCTTCTTACAGGTATTGCCGTGAGTCTTCCCAGCGGAATTTTTCATTCTGTAAAGATTTAAAATACGGAAATTCACTTGTTTCACATCCTGTTTTTCAGAGTATGGGTATAATTTACCCGCCAGTTAGAGATGATATAAATTATATAGAAAAGGAAGCAGGGATGCAACACAAAAAGGAAGCAGCAGTTCCTTGACACAGATACTGTACAAAAGCAGGTAAAAGGGCGGTGTAAATTTTATAAAAGTTCAAAAAAACCCTTGCTATTTCTGGAAGAATTAGGTACAATACAAAGTAGGTTGATTATTATTTAACAATCCTATTAACTAACCATCATGAAATAAAATTCTTAGGAGGAATGAAATCATGGCAGTAAAAGTTGCAATTAATGGTTTTGGCCGTATCGGTCGTCTCGCTTTCAGACAGATGTTTGACGCAGAGGGTTACGAAGTAGTAGCTATCAACGATTTAACAGATCCGAAGATGTTAGCTCACTTATTAAAATATGACTCTTCCCAGGGCAGATACGAGGGACATACAGTAGAGGCCGGAGAGGGCTCCATCACAGTTGACGGAAAGACTATCACAATCTACGCAAAGGCTAACGCAGCAGAGCTTCCTTGGGGAGAGCTTGGCGTAGACGTAGTTCTGGAGTGTACAGGTTTCTACACATCCAAGGCAAAAGCACAGGCTCACATCGACGCCGGCGCTAAGAAGGTAGTTATCTCTGCTCCAGCAGGAAACGATCTGCCAACTATCGTTTACAACGTAAACCACAACGTATTAACAAAGGAAGACAACATTATTTCTGCAGCTTCCTGTACAACTAACTGCCTGGCTCCGATGGCAAAGGCTCTGAACGACTACGCTCCGATTCAGTCCGGTATCATGTCCACAATCCATGCATACACAGGCGATCAGATGATCCTTGACGGACCGCACAGAAAAGGCGATTTAAGAAGAGCAAGAGCAGGCGCTGTTAATATCGTTCCGAACTCCACAGGAGCTGCTAAGGCTATCGGCCTTGTAATTCCTGAGTTAAACGGAAAGTTAATCGGTTCCGCTCAGCGTGTTCCGGTTCCGACAGGTTCCACTACTATCTTAACAGCAGTTGTTAAGGGCAAGGACGTAACAAAAGAGGGAATCAACGCAGCTATGAAGGCAGCAGCTACAGAGTCCTTCGGCTACAACGAGGAGGAGATCGTATCTTCCGATATCGTTGGTATCCGCTTCGGTTCCTTATTCGACGCTACACAGACCATGGTTTCCAAGGTGGACGAGGATACTTACCAGGTACAGGTAGTTTCCTGGTACGACAACGAGAACTCCTACACAAGCCAGATGGTTCGTACAATTAAGTACTTCGCTGAGTTAAACTAATTGCGGATTTCCAGTTCGTTTGACGAAGAGAGAATAGGATTCACGTAAAAAGGTGGTCCGGTCCGTCCTGGACCGGGCTGCCTTTTTTGGTAAAAAAATGAGAAAGGAGCATGTTCATGCTTAATAAAAAATCTGTTGACGATATTCAGGTAAAGGGAAAAAGAGTGTTAGTGCGCTGCGATTTTAACGTACCGTTAAAGGACGGAAAAATTACAGATGAGAACCGTCTGGTAGCAGCCCTTCCTACTATTAAGAAGTTAATTGCTGACGGCGGAAAAGTAATTCTCTGCTCCCATTTAGGAAAGCCGAAGGGAGAGCCGAAGCCGGAGCTTTCCTTAGCGCCGGTTGCAGTCCGCCTTTCTGAGCTGTTAGGCCAGGAGGTAAAGTTTGCCGCTGATCCAGAGGTTGTAGGACCAAACGCAAAGGCAGCTACAGAGGCTATGAAGGACGGCGAGGTTATTCTTCTGGAGAATACACGCTACAGAGCAGAGGAGACCAAGAACGGAGAAGCATTCAGCAAGGAACTGGCTTCCCTTTGCGATGTATATGTAAACGACGCGTTCGGAACAGCTCACAGAGCACACTGCTCCAACGTAGGCGTGACACAGTACGTAGACACAGCAGCCGTAGGCTACTTAATGCAGAAGGAGATCGATTTCCTGGGCAATGCAGTCAACAACCCGGTGCGCCCATTCGTAGCTATCCTGGGCGGAGCTAAGGTAGCTGATAAGTTAAACGTAATCTCCAACCTGCTTGAGAAGTGCGATACCCTGATCATCGGAGGCGGTATGGCGTTCACCTTCTTAAAGGCAGAGGGCAAGGAAATCGGAAGCTCCTTAGTGGACGACACCAAGTTAGATTACTGCCGCGAGATGCTCGCAAAGGCTGAGAAGCTGGGTAAGAAGATCCTCCTTCCTGTAGACGCGGCTGTGGCAGCAGCATTCCCAAGCCCAATCGACGCTGAGATCGAGGTGAAGAACGTATCTGCAGACGCTATCCCGGCAGATATGATGGGTCTGGATATTGGAACAGAGTCTGCCAAGATGTTTGCAGAGGCAGTAAAATCCGCTAAGACAGTGGTATGGAACGGACCGATGGGCGTATTCGAGAATCCGGTTCTGGCTAAGGGAACCATCGAGGTGGCCAAGGCTCTGGCAGAGACAGACGCTACTACTATCATCGGAGGCGGCGATTCTGCAGCAGCAGTAAACCAGTTAGGCTTCGGCGATAAAATGACTCACATCTCCACAGGAGGAGGCGCATCCTTAGAGTTCCTGGAGGGCAAAGAGCTTCCAGGCGTAGCAGCCGCAAATGACCGATAGCACTTAGCGAGGTGTTTTCGAGCTTAGTGCGAAGGTCGTTCCCGAATCTAGACGAGGTTCTTTCGAGGCGTAGCTGAGGGAACATACCCGATAGCACTTAGCGAGGTGTTTTCGACTGAAATAAATATAAGAATAAAAGAGGAGGAATTCTGACATGGCAAGAAAGAAAATTATTGCAGGAAACTGGAAGATGAACATGACGCCTTCCGAGGCAGTAGAGCTTGTAAATACATTAAAGCCATTAGTGGCAAACGACGAGGTTGACGTAGTATTCTGCGTTCCGGCTATTGACATTATCCCAGCGATGGAGGCTGCCAAGGGAACTAACATCCAGATCGGCGCTGAGAACATGTACTTTGAGGAGAAGGGAGCTTTCACAGGAGAGATTTCCCCGAATATGCTGGTTGACGCAGGCGTAAAGTATGTGATCATCGGACATTCTGAGAGAAGAGAGTACTTTGCAGAGACAGATGAGACTGTAAATAAGAAGGTATTAAAGGCCTTCGAGCACGGCCTCACACCAATCATCTGCTGCGGAGAGTCCTTAACACAGAGAGAGCAGGGAATCACCATCGACTGGATCCGCCAGCAGATTAAGATTGCCTTCTTAAACGTAACTGCAGAGCAGGCTAAGACAGCAGTGATCGCTTACGAGCCAATCTGGGCTATCGGAACAGGAAAGGTAGCTACCACAGAGCAGGCTGAGGAGGTATGCGCAGCTATCCGTCAGTGCATCGGCGAGATTTATGACGAGGCTGCAGCAGAAGCTATCCGCATCCAGTACGGCGGTTCCGTATCTGCCGCTTCCGCTCCGGAGCTGTTTGCACAGGCAGACATTGACGGCGGACTGGTAGGAGGAGCTTCCTTAAAGCCAGATTTTGGACAGATTGTAAATTACAATAAATAAGAGACAGTGAGAAGAGAGGCACGGCGATCCGGGAACGATCCTGTGCCTCTTTCTTCTATTCTGCCATAAACGCGGGAAGATTTTTATCCGGGATTTTCCAGAAAAAAGACAGAAATAATTAAGAGGTTTTTCATTGATACAAAAAGGCTGGTGTGATATACTGTTCTCTAATTTTAACAAATATAGATGAAAAGGATTTCAGGAGGAAATAGAATGGAGAATAGCAATATGAAAAAACTGCTGATTGTGGTAGATATGCAGAATGATTTTATCGACGGCTCTCTGGGGACAGAGGAGGCAAAACAGATTGTTCCGGCAGTGGTAAAAAAGATTGAGGAATATCAGGGAGAGGACTGCGAGATTCTGTTTACCATGGATACTCACTACGAGAATTATCTGGAGACGCTGGAAGGCAAGAAGCTTCCGGTGGTACACTGCCAGAAGGGGACGCAGGGCTGGGAGCTCTGTCCGGAAATAGCTGCTTTTGAGGGAACGCGTTTTGAGAAGCCGTCCTTTGCAAGCCTGGATCTGGGAAGATATGTAGGAGGAAGAGAGTACAAATCTGTGGAGCTGGCAGGACTCTGCACAGACATCTGTGTCATTTCAAACGCCATGCTGATAAAGGCAGTCCTGCCTGGAACTCCTGTAAAAGTAGATTCTTCCTGCTGTGCGGGAGTGACCCCGGAGAGCCATAAAAACGCTCTCGAGGCCATGAAAATGTGTCAGATTGACGTGCTTTAAGTAATGAAAAAACTACAGCGTCCTTCCCTCCAGGGCTGCGTATGGTCTGAGCTGGTTCATCAGGCTGTCGAATTCCTGGAAGGTGAGGGACTGAGGGCCGTCGGAGAGAGCCCTCTCCGGGCATGGATGAACCTCGATCATCAGTCCGTCGGCGCCTGCCGATACGGCGGCTTTAGCCATAGGATCCACATAGGCTCTCACGCCGGTGGCGTGGCTGGGATCCACGATAATGGGAAGATGAGTCTTCTGGCGCAGAACCGGAACAGCGGAGAGATCCAGAGTATTTCTGGTGGCCGTCTCAAAGGTGCGGATGCCTCTCTCGCAGAGAATTACATTGGAATTTCCCTCTGCCATGATGTATTCGGAGGCATTGAGCCACTCGTCGATGGTGGCGGAAAGGCCGCGTTTTAAAAGGATGGGGAGACCTGTCTTTCCAGCTTCCTTCAGCAGCTCGAAATTCTGCATGTTTCGGGCGCCGATCTGGAGCAGATCTACGTATTTTACAGCGTCCTCAATGGCGCGGGCGCTGGTTACTTCACAGATGACGGAAAGTCCGGTGGCTTCCCTGGCTTCTTTCATATATTTTAATCCCTCTGTCTCCAGGCCCTGGAAAGAGTAGGGGGAGGTGCGGGGCTTGAAGGCGCCGCCGCGCAGCACAGTGGCTCCCGCCTTCTTTACGGCAAATGCCGTCTCCATCAGCTGGGTGGAACTTTCGATGGCGCAGGGACCGGCCATGACAGTCAGATTCTCCGGCCCCACAGAGGTGTTGGACAGGGATACGGAGGACGGCTCCGGATGAAATTTTTTGTTAGCCAGCTTGTAGGACTCTGTTACGGCCACAACTTTATCGACGCCGTCGGCGATCTCTAAGTTGGAACCCTGAAGCTTTGATTTGTCTCCTACTACGCCGATGATGGTCACCTCGGTTCCGTGGGAGAGATGAACAGTCAGGCCTTTTTCTTCGATCTGTCCGGCTACATTTCTGATATTTTCTTCAGAAGCGCCGGGTTTCATAATAATAATCATATCTGATTCCTTTCTTTCGCCAGAGTTTAGGCGAATGCAGCGAATAAATTTTCAGGCAATGAAACGATGATGTTTCGTCGTTGTACAGCTATGTGGCCTATTGTAGAGCAGAAATGTGCTTCTGTCAATGATTTATTACGTTAAACTTTTAAAACTTAACGCAAAATAGAAAACGAAAGTTTTATGGAGGGCCCGGCATGAATTTGAAAGCGGCCGGACTGGGAGCAGAAACTGGAGAGCTTTGTTTTGACAAAAATTTGACACTATCCCATTGAAACTTAAATAGAAATCATGTAGAATAAGGAACGGAAAGACTTTTACAAATTTGAACATTAACGATACAGCCTTCTGAGCACCGTTTCGGCGCTTGGGACAGGCAGAGACAGTGAAGGAGAATATTATGAGCAAAAAACCAACGGTACTGATGATTCTCGACGGATATGGATTAAATGACAGCTGCGATCACAATGCAGTTTGTGAGGCAAAGACGCCGGTGATGGATCAGTTAAAGAGCCAGTGCCCGTTTGTAAAGGGCTATGCCAGCGGAATGGCAGTGGGACTTCCTGACGGCCAGATGGGAAACTCTGAGGTAGGCCATCTGAATATGGGAGCCGGACGTATTGTGTACCAGGAGCTCACAAGAATTACCAAGTCCATCCAGGATGGAGATTTCTTTGAGATTCCGGAGTTTTTACAGGCAGTGGCGAACTGCAAACAGAACGGGTCTGCTCTTCACCTGTTTGGCCTTGTTTCTGACGGAGGCGTACACAGCCACAATACCCACATTTATGGTCTTCTGGATCTGGCTAAGAGAAACGGCCTTGAGAAGGTGTTTGTACACTGCTTTTTAGACGGCCGCGATACGCCGCCTGCATCTGGAAAGAGCTTTGTGGCAGAGCTTGAGGAAAAGATGCAGGAGATCGGCGTTGGAAAGGTAGCTTCTGTGATGGGCCGCTATTACGCCATGGACAGAGATAAAAACTGGGACAGAAATAAGCTGGCTTACGACGTTATGACAAAGGGAGAAGGAAACCGCGCAGACAGCGCCCAGGCAGCAATCCAGGCTTCCTATGACGCGGAGAAGTTTGACGAGTTCGTGCTTCCTACTGTTATTGAGGAGAACGGCGCTCCCGTAGGCCTGATCCAGGACGGGGATTCCGTGATTTTCTATAACTTCCGTCCAGACCGCGCAAGACAGATTACAAGAGCTTTCTGCGACAATGAGTTTACAGGCTTTGAGCGCGAAAAGCACCTGAACCTGACTTTCGTATGCTTTACAGATTATGATGAGACCATTGAAAATAAGCTGGTAGCTTTCAAGAAAGAGAGCATTACCAATACCTTCGGCCAGTTCCTGGCAGCCAACCATAAAACTCAGGCCAGAATTGCAGAGACAGAGAAATACGCTCACGTGACCTTCTTCTTTAACGGCGGTGTGGAGGAGCCTAACAAGGGAGAGGACCGCATTCTCGTTCCATCCCCGAAGGAAGTTCCAACCTACGACTTAAAGCCTGAAATGAGCGCTCCTGCTGTCTGCGAAAAGCTGGTGGGAGCTATTAAGTCAGGCGATTACGACGTAGTGATTGTAAACTTTGCAAATCCTGACATGGTAGGCCACACAGGCGTGGAAGCTGCCGCCATCAAGGCGATTGAGGCAGTAGACCAGTGTATTGGAAAAGCAGTGGATGCAGTGAAGGAGATGGGCGGCGTTATGTTCATCTGTGCGGATCATGGAAACGCTGAGGTCATGGTGGATCCGGAGACAGGAAAACCATGGACTGCCCATACCACCAATCCAGTTCCATTTATCCTTGTAGGAGCAGACGCTTCCTACGGACTGAGAGAAGGCGGATGCCTGGCAGATATCGCTCCGACTTTAATTGAACTGATGGGTATGGAGCAGCCGAAAGAGATGACAGGAAAATCTCTTCTGATTAGAAAATAGGAAAGCAGGGAGAATGCGGGAGGAGAAGGAATGAAAACAGCGATTGTCACGGACAGCAACAGCGGAATTACCCAGAAGCAGGGAGAAGAACTGGGAATCTACGTGCTTCCGATGCCGTTTATGGTGGACGGCAGAACGTATCTGGAGGGAGTGGACCTGACTCATCAGGAATTTTACGAGAAGATGAACGGAGGCGCTGATATCAGCACCTCCCAGCCTTCTCCTGATTCAGTGATGAAGCTGTGGGACGGACTTCTCACAACATACGACGAGATTGTCCACATTCCCATGTCCAGCGGCCTTTCCAGCGCCTGCCAGACGGCCATGGTTCTGGCCCAGGACTATGAGGGAAAAGTCCATGTAGTGGATAACCACCGTGTTTCTGTTACTCAGAGACAGTCGGCTCTGGACGCCCTGGAACTGGCGAAGGCAGGGGTAAGCGGCGCTGATATTAAGCGGAAGCTGGAGGAGACGCAGGGAGATTCTGTGATTTATATTACAGTGGACACGCTCAAGTACCTGAAAAAGGGAGGGCGCATTACAGCTGCCGCCGCAGCCCTGGGCACCCTTTTAAAGATTAAGCCGGTGCTGATTATCCTGGGGAAAAAGCTGGACGCCTTTTCCAAGGCCAGAACCACAAAACAGGCGAAAAACATCATGATCTCAGCGATCCAGAAGGACTTGAAGGAGCGTCTGGGAGATGAAACCTGTACGAAAACGCATATTGAAATCGCCCACACGCAGAACGACGAGGCGGCCCAGGCTTTCAGCGAGGAGCTGAGAGAGCTGTTCCCGGAGGCAGATATTTATCTGGATCCGCTTCCGCTCAGCATTGCCTGCCACATCGGCCCAGGATCCCTGGCCCTGGCGGCTACCAGGAGGATGGAAGCATAGATGTGGGGCGGCGTTTTTAAGAAAAAGACCAGGAGGGAGGCCCGCCATGCAGTCAGCATGCGGCTCCCTCTGCTTTTCTGTATTCTGGTATTTACCATTGTTCCCCTTCTCACTCAGTCAGCCATGCTGACCTCCACGCTGCGGCAGAGCCAGGTGGAGGATACCATGATCCATGCCCAGAATAAATGCCTGATCCTGGTCAACAAGATGCTCAGTTCCGACTATGCGAACAGCGGGGCGAAAAATCCGATTATGGATACAGAGTTGGCAGTGACGGCAGAGCTGTTTAACGGCCGGATTCTTGTGGCAGACCGGAATTTTAAGATTGTGAAGGATACCTACGGGCTGGCAGAGGGGAAATTTAATATCACAGAGGAAGTGCTGAAGGCCTATTCTGGAGAGACCCAGAGCAGCTACAACAGAAAAAAGGACTATTTTTCCCTGGCGTTTCCTATCCAGGAGAAGGAGAAAAACGGGACGGCAGACGGAGTTCTGTTGTTTACTGCGTCCACAGAGAGGATCGAGCTTCTGGACAGCCAGATTTCTGAGAAAATGTTCTTTTTTCAGATTGTGATTCTCTGGCTGGCCGCCGGTCTGGCATTTTTAGCTGCCGGCGTGCTGATCCGGCCGTTTACAAGGCTTCGGAAGGTTCTGGGAATTGTGGCGGACGGAGATCTGGAACAGGATATCATGGTCGGTGACTATAAGGAAACCAGGGAAATTTCCGATGCGGTGAGCCGCACGCTGGGGAAACTGAAAGCGGTAGACCAGTCCAGGCAGGAGTTCGTCTCTAACGTATCCCATGAGCTGAAAACCCCTATCACTTCTATCCGGGTTCTGGCGGACTCTCTGATGGGAATGGAGGATGCCCCGGCAGAGCTTTACCGGGAATTTTTATCCGATATTTCCGATGAGATTGACCGGGAAAGCAAGATTATCGACGATCTCCTGACGCTGGTGCGGGCAGATAAATCCAATGCGGAGCTGAATGTGGCCACAGCCAATTTAAACGGCCTTCTGGAGCAGATTTTAAAGCGGCTTCGGCCCATTGCCAAGAAGAGAAATATCGAGCTGGTATTTGAAAGCATCCGCCAGGTGTCTGCAGATGTGGACGAGGTAAAGCTTTCCCTGGCCCTCACTAATTTAGTGGAAAACGCCATTAAGTATAATCATGAGGACGGCTGGGTTCATGTGACTCTGGACGCAGATCACAAGTTTTTCTATGTAAAAATTTCAGACAATGGAATTGGCATATCCCAGGAGGCGCAGGAGCACGTGTTCGAGCGTTTTTACCGGGTAGACAAGGCCCGGTCAAGGGAGACAGGAGGCACTGGCCTGGGACTTGCCATTACAAAGAGCATTGTGCTGATGCACCAGGGAGCGATCAAGCTGCAGAGCAGGGAGGGGGAGGGAACCACCTTCACCGTCCGGATTCCTCTGAATTATATTCCGTAGAGGCGGCCTGAAATGAGAAAATTCAAAGAGCTTTTTTACAGACAGAAGTTCGGAAAAAACAGGAGGGCAGAAATGGAAACAGCGGAAAAAAGAACCGGGAGAGGAAAGAAGGCGGCGTTTCTTCTGGCGGCAGCACTGCTTTTAGCAGTGTTCTGCACAGGCTGCAAGGGAAAGCAGAAGGAAGAAAACGAGGCGTCCGGATCGGGAGAGTACCAGATTTATTACCTGGACGCTTCCGGCCTGAAGCTCAGCCCCTGCAGCTATGAGACAGAGACAGAGGACACGGAACAGCTTCTCGGAGAACTGGCCGGCCAGCTTCTGACTCCTCCGGCAGATACGGAGTACCAGCCGGTGCTGACGGATAAGACAAAGCTTCTGGGAATGAAAAAGAACGACAACGTACTCTATCTGGATTTCAGCAAGGAGTACAACTCCATGGAGCCGATCCGGGAAATCCTGTGCCGGGCGGCGTTTGTCAAGACGCTGACTCAGGCGGAGGGAGTGGAGTTCGTGGCGATCAGCTGCGAAGGGCAGCCAAAGCTGGACAGCGCCGGAAATCCGGTGGGAGCTTTGGGAAAGAGCGATTTTGTGGAGGGAGTCACGGATATTAATTCCTATGAACAGGCAGAGCTGACCCTTTATTTTTCTAACGAGGAGGGAACGGCCCTGATTCCGGAAACCAGAACTGTGGTGCACAGCGCCAACACCTCTCTGGAACGTCTGGTGGTGGAACAGCTGGCAGCGGGTCCTCTGGACGACGCGGTAAATCCCGTTCTTCCCAAGGAGACCAAGATTTTAAACGTATCTGTGGCGGAGAATATCTGCTACGTAAACTTTGACAGCAGCTTTCTGGCAGGAGTGCCGAACACCTCGGAAAAGCTGACAGTCTACGCAATCGTGGATTCTCTGACAGAGCTTCAGACAGTAAATAAAGTGCAGATTACAGTAAACGGATCCCAGGATATCATGTACCGGGATGCAATCCCCCTGAATCAGCCCTTTGACCGGGACGAGCAGTATATTTTGAATCAGGAGGGATAAGACAAGGAGGAAATAATCATAAAACGACCGCTACTTTGGACAGCAGCAGCCATTGTACTTGGAGAGGCAGGGGCGTATCTGGCCTGGAGAAATGCGGCGGATGAAATCATCGTAAAAGGCGGCGCGGCAGCATTTGCGGCGGCGCTGGTATTCTGTGCCCTTTTTGCGGATACTGGCAGAACAGCCGGATCTGAAAAAGGGCTTTTTTCAATGGAGACAGGCTTTTTCAGCAGGAGAAGGCTTGAAAAGGCGCGTCTGGCTCCGATTTTCGCGCTGGCGGCGTTCGCTTTTCTTGGCGCAGCCAGGATGGAAGCCGGACTTCAGGAGGAGGCAATTGTAAGGGAACAGGGAACATTCGGCTTTTCCGAACTGGCAGCCAGGGCGGAGGGAACGGCAGAGACCATTCAGGAGAAGGATGGAAGGGTGTCTGTCCAGCTGAAGGATGTAAAAGCAGCAGTGAGAAAAACCGATCCGGAAAGAGAATCGGCAGAGACGGAATCAGAGGGGAAAGAAGAGAAAACAAAAGAGATAACAAAAGAGAAAACAAAAAAGAAAGAGAGTGCAGACGGGCAGGAAGAATGGAAAGAGTACGAGTTAGACCGCCTGCTGGTCTATCTGCCTCCGGAGGAGATAGGGAAAGAAGAGCTGCTTCCAGGAATGAAGCTTTTGTGCATGGGAGAACTGGAAAGCTTCGAACCGGCCAGAAACGCGGGAGAGTTTGACTATCGGCTTTATTACCGTTCCAGGCACATCTGCTGCAGGATGAGCGCTAAAAAGGCGGAAATTACAGACCGATCGGCTGATCCTTTGAAGGCGGCCGCTTACAGCTTCAGGGAAAGGGCCAGGGAAGCTTTGAAACAATTCTGCACAGAAAAAGATGCGGGGCTTTTGTCGGCGGTCCTTCTGGGGGACAAGACACAGATGGATGAGGAAATAAACGACCTGTACCAGAAAAACGGGATTGCCCACCTTCTGGCAGTCAGCGGGCTCCACGTATCTTTAATAGGAATGGGACTTTATCGTCTGCTCCGGCGTCTGGGGCTGGGATTTGGCTGGGCCGGAGTGTGGAGCGGAGGGCTTCTTTTTCTCTATGGAACCATGACGGGATTCGGCCCGTCGGTTTTCCGTGCCTGTCTGATGCTTGCCTGCTCCTTTGCCGCGTCTTATCTGGGCAGAACCTATGATCTTTTGTCCGCCATGTCTCTGGCAGCGATCTGCCTGTCTCTTGAAAATCCCTTTGTTATTTTTACCGGCGCCTTTCAGCTCTCCTTTGGAGCAGTGTTTGCCATTGGCTGGGCTGGAAAAGAGCTGTCTGACGGTCTGGAGTGCAAAAAGGAATGGGAAAACGCTCTGGCCGTGAGTCTGGCGATTCAGCTTGTTACAGGGCCTATTGTGCTGTACCATTTTTTTGAATATCCTCTGTATGGGATTTTTTTGAATTTCCTTGTGATTCCTCTGATGACCTATGTGGTGGGCGCAGGGATCGCAGGCCTTCTCATGGGGATGGCAGGAATTTCACTTTTGGCCGCTGCGGCAGGAGCTGGAACTCTGTCTGGCGCTGCGGCAGCGGCGGGCCGTCTGCTGGAGCTTGGCGCAGTGGGAAGCATGGGAACCTGCCACTACATTTTTGCATGGTATGAAATGCTCTGCCGCCTGACGAAGCGTCTCCCTGGCAGCTCTCTGATTTTAGGAAGGCCAGAATCCTGGAAGCTGGCGGCCTACTATGGCGTTTTAGCAGCGTTTCTGCACTTTTTGGGAAACCGCGGGAGAGAGCGCGCGGAGACGGGAGAGAGGACAAAGGCCGGAGAAATGAGGGCAAAAGACAGAGAAGCGGCGGCAAAAGGCAGGCTTATGGACAGAATAAAGATTTGGGGATTTTTGTCGTCTCTTATCGCTTTTCTGCTGTATCGTTCTGTCTCCGGACTCCGGATTGATTTTATCGACGTGGGGCAGGGGGACGGAATTCTTCTGGAGACAAAAAAACAAGTGATTTTGGTGGACGGAGGAAGCACCCAGCTGAAAAAACTGGGAGAACAAAGGCTGGAACCGCTTTTAAAGAGCAGGGGAATCAGAAAAATAGATATGGCCTTTGTCAGCCATGGAGATCAGGATCACATAAGCGGACTGATGTGGCTGTTAGAGGAGGACACGGGAATCGAAATTGGCCGCCTGTTTCTTCCTCTTCCTGGAAAAGGGGAGGAGATCTACGAAAAGCTGGAGTCTGCAGCAGCCAGAAAAGGAGTGAAAGCAGACTATATCTGCGCCGGAGACTTAATACAGTCGGGAAAGCTTTCCCTGTCCTGCCTGTACCCATACAGAGATACTTTAAGCAGCGACAGAAACGGCCATTCTGAGGTGCTTCTGGCTGAATACGGGGATTTTTCCATGCTGCTCATGGGAGATCTGGGGACAGAGGGGGAAGCTGAGATTGCAGAGGTCTGGGATGAGAAAAAGCAGGTTCAGATTTTAAAGGCAGGCCATCATGGATCCTCTACGTCCAGCTCAGAGCTGTTTTTAGATACAGTGAGGCCCCAAATTGCCGTTTTGTCCTATGGAAAGGATAATTCCTACGGCCATCCCCATCCGGAGGTGATAGAAAGACTGGAAGAAAGGGGAATTGCCAGCTGGGCCACAGAAGAGCAGGGGATGATCACGGTCAGGACAGACGGAAAGGAGCTGGAAATACAGGGATTTCTCAAAAACAGATAAAATTTCAGGTTTTGGGGCTCAAGCATTTCCCCTGGCGGCGGAAGACAGCACAAATGCGCGTTTGCTGTGTATGGAGCTGTGTATAGATACAGAAACCGGATTGGCAAACAGAAGGATTGATTATATAATAGTATCGAATAGCAAGGCGGAAGCAGAGCAGAGGCTGCAGCGCGTAAGCAGCGATTGGAGAACAGGATATGGAGACATTAAACCAGGATATTAAATCAGGAGATTTCAAGCGTTTTTATCTGCTGTTTGGAGAGGAAGAGTTTCTGAAGCAGAGCTATAAAAAGCGTCTTCGCCAGGCTGTGGCAGGGGACGACACCATGAATTATAACTATTTTGAGGGGAAAGGGCTGGACGTGCAGGAACTGATCAGCCTGGCCAATACCATGCCATTTTTCAGCGACAGGCGTCTGATTCTGGTGGAGGACAGCGGATGCTTCAAGGCGGCTTCTGACGAGCTGATGGAGGCGCTGCCGGATATTCCGGACACCACCTGCATGGTATTTGTGGAGTCGGCGGTAGATAAGAGGAACCGCCTGTATAAAAAAGTAAAGGAATTAGGCAGCGCAGTGGAGCTGAAGCGGCAGAGCGCTTCCCAGCTGGCTGTGTGGGCAGGGCGGATTCTGGCGCAGAACGGAAGAAAGATCACCTCCTCTGACATGAATCTCTTTCTGGAACGGACAGGAGACGACATGGAAACCATCCGCACAGAGCTGGAAAAACTGATTTCCTACACCATGGGGCAGGAGATTGTGGCCAGGGAGGACATAGAGGCTGTCACAACAGTGCAGGTGACAAACAAGATTTTTGATATGGTGGCGGCCATTGTTGCGGGAAAGACAAAAATAGCCATGGATCGGTACGAGGATCTTCTGACATTAAAGGAGCCGCCTATGAGAATTCTCTTTTTAATTGCCAGACAGTTTAATCAAATTCTGCTGGTAAAAGAAATGATGGCCTCTGGAAACGATAAAAGCGCCATTGCCTCAAAGCTTAAAATTCCGCCCTTTGCGGCTGCCAAGCTGATGCCCCAGGCCAGAAATTTCACAAAGGAGCAGCTGGCTGGCTGCGTGGAAGCCTGTGTGGAGGCTGAGGAGGCAGTTAAGACAGGACGGCTGGGAGACCGGCTGGCGGTGGAGCTGCTGATTATGCGGAAGTATTAGCAAAGAGAAGGAAAGGCAGGAAAAAAGTGTCGCTTAACAGGCAGTTAAGCGACACTTTTTTGGTATTTTATAGAAAACTCTTTCATTTTGAACAAAGCTCTTTTGTTCCCATAAATTATAACACCCTTTAACAGGGGAGTCAATCGCCATAAACAGGTACATTTTTCTCTTATTTCTAAAATTTTCTTAGTTTTCTTTTAATTTTCAACTCAAAAAAACAAAAAATATCCAGAACTTTTTATGTGAACGAACGGACGACTCAAATCTGATTTTTGTCAGCGTAAAAAAGTGTCGCTTAACTGCCTGTTAAGCGACACAAATGGAAAGGATGGACGCAGATGAGCTGGTATGTGCTGCAGTGCCGGGCAGGGAAAGAGGCGGAAATTGTCCATTCCCTGAATCAGCATCTGGACAGAAAGGCGCTGGAGGAAGCGTTTTATTTCCAGAGCGAGCGGCTGTGGAGAGTGGATGGAAGCTGGAAACGGCAGATAAAAGAACTGTTTCCAGGATATGTCTTTCTGCAGAGCGAACATCCAGGGCTTTTGTCAAAGGCATTGGAGGAATACCGCCAGATCGTCCGGATCATGGAAGAACCGGGGTATCTGATTTCCGTCTATCCGGAGGAGGAGGCGTGCCTGCGCGGGCTATGCGGGCAGGATCACCTCCTGTCTCTGTCCTACGGTTACAAAGACCGGGTGACGGGATGTTCCAGAATCACAAGGGGGCCTTTGGCAGGACGGGAAAATCAGGTAAAGACCTTTGACTGGCACCGACGCTTTGCCAAGATGGAAATTTCTATCGGAAATAGGAAGGCGTCTGTCTGGGCCGGACTGGCTCTTGATGAGGCGGCAGTGTCGTAGGAAACTTGAAAAATTCCAGAGAACACAGTACAGCTTATGAGGCATGCTGGATTTGATGGATGTGATAGAGGCGCCGAAGCGCAGACAGAAAATCAGGGTAAACGCTGAATTTTTTTCAGCTGATTATGCTGGTATGGCGGAGCTATACCTTTTTCTGCTGTGAAAGGCGTTTTCAGGAAGGCGGAAGGCATCTATGTGGTATGTAATACAGACAGAGACTGGGAGAGAGGAAGAGATTCTCCGGCTGATGCGCCGATCTCTGGATAAAAAGCTGTGCAGCAGATACATGATTTTAAAAGCGGAGTGGCCGAAGCGTTCCGGCGGACAGTGGGCGCTTCTGCGAAAAGTTATGTTTCCAGGATATATTTTTGTGGAGACAGAAGAAGCAGAAGAGTTGTTTTTTCAGCTGAAGCAGGTTCCAAAGCTGACAAAAATTCTTGGAAACGGGAAGTTTGAGTTTGTCCCTCTGGCTAAAGAAGAGATACTGTTTCTGAAGAAGATTTCAGGAAACACAGAACAGAAAATTCAAATGTTAAGAGGGGATGGGCAAGAAGAATCCGAGAACAGAGAAAAGGATTGCTTTGTTGTCCGCCCAAGTGAAATTGCAGTGAATCAAGACGGAACAATTGATGTAATAAGAGGGCCTTTGAAGGCCTTTGAGAAGGAAATTCTCAGAATCAATCTTCATAAACGGTACGCGGTCGTACAGGTGAAAATGCTGGGAGAAAAGACAGTGTTGTTTGGGATCGTGATGGAGAAGGATGGGGAGAGAAGAAGTTAAAAAAGTAAAGGAAATGAGTAAAAGCAGTATGAAAAACAGAAAAGGATATGAAAAATGGAAAAGGCTGTCAGATATCATTCTGTCAGCATTGGGGCTGATTGTGCTGTCGCCCCTTTTTTTATTGCTGATTTTGTGGATTAAGGTAGATTCCAAAGGCCCTGTCTTCTTTAAACAGAAACGGGTAGGAATTCATAAAACATATTTTGATATTTTGAAATTCAGGACAATGCGAACAGATACGCCAAAGGATATGCCGACTCATATGCTGACAAATCCGGAGCAATACATAACAAAAGCAGGAGCGTTTCTTCGGAAAACGTCGCTGGATGAGCTGCCTCAGATTATCAATATCCTGAAAGGGGATATGAGCATCATCGGGCCGCGTCCTGCCCTCTGGAATCAGGAGGATCTGATCGCAGAGCGAGACAAATACGGGGCCAATGATGTGATGCCGGGCCTGACTGGCTGGGCCCAGGTCAATGGGCGGGATGAGCTGGAGATTCCTGTAAAGGCGAGGCTGGATGGATATTACGTGAAACACATGAGTTTCCGGTTCGACTGTATCTGCTTTTTAAAGACCATTACCTCAGTGCTGAAGCATGAGGGAGTGGTGGAAGGCGGAACTGGAGAGATGAAGAAGCACAAGGAAGATTAGAATATATGAAAAAAATACTTATTACAGGTTCTAATTCTTATATATGAAAAAATTTTGAGAACTATGCTGCAGAACATTATCAGGATCAATTTTCTATAGATACAGTTGATATGAAAAATGACAATTGGAGAAAAAAAGACTTTTCAGAGTATGATGTTGTTTATCATGTAGCAGGTATTGCTCATGCTGATGTAGGAAATGTTAGCGATGAGGTGAAAGAGAAATATTATATTGTTAATACGGATCTAGCGATAGAGAATGCTGCGAAGGCAAAATTTTTATGATAAAAGAATGAGTAAATATAATTTTGAATATTTCGAGGTAGATTTTAAAGATAATATTAAAAGAATAGAAAGGTAGAATTTATCAAATCATTTCTAAGTGATAATATACGAAAAAGTTTGATAAACATAATATTATGAAGATTTTATATTTTATTTTTGAAGGATTTGATACAGCTAACGGGACAAATCATTTGGCATTAACAACAATGCATACTTTTCTTGATAATAGTATCAATGTATATTTGGTGACTTCCCATTCTAAAGGATTGTTCCCAGATATTCCAAATTCTATTAAAAATAGAGAAGGATTTTCTTATTCAATTATTCAGAGAAATAAGGTAGAGAAAAGGAATTTTATTCAAAGATACAGGGATGGCATAGAGTATGCTTACAATGCGAGTAAAGAATGGAAAAAGCATATTCATGAAATAGATGCTGTTATACTTCAGTCGACACCTACGGCATTTTTTTCTGCTATTTTACTCAAAAGGTATTTAAAAAAGCCGATTATATATAATAATTTTGATGTTTTTCCAGACGGTCCTTATTTGTTTGGGGCAATAAAGAATAAGATGATTTATACAGCGTTATCTGCTTTTCAAAATTATGTTTATAAAACGAGCAAAAAAATAGTTGTAATATCTGAAGATATGAAAAGAACTTTTCTAAAAAAAGGTGTTGAGGAAAATAAACTTGTAACTATTCCCAATTGGTATGACTCAGATGCAATTAGAGAAGTAGGTGAATTTGAGAATAAGTTTATACAGAAATATGAAATTAATAGAAATAAATTTATAGTACAGTATGCGGGAAATATTGGCTATACATTTAATTATCAAGCATTTATTGAAGTAGCTAAGCTTTTGAGAAATGAACAAGATATAGAGTTTCATATAATTGGTACAGGTGGTTTTGAAAATGAGTTTAAAGAAAAAGTAATTAATGAAAAGTTAGATAATATAAAATTTTTTCCATGGCAGGATTCAAGTATTATAAATGATGTTTACAGCGAATGTGATATTGAGTTAGTCCCGTTATCTAGAGGAGTTATTTGGACAAGTTTTCCAAGCAAATGTACATTATTAATGGCATGTGGAAGAACCTTTCTTTGTATGTGCGAAAAAGAGTCGAATTTTTATAATATAGTTAACAGTGAAAAAATAGGCATTTGCGTAGAAAGAACAGATTATAAAGAAGCCGCTAATGTGATACATCGATTAAAAGAAAATAAAGCAGAGATTGTTGAATTAGCTTCAAAAGCAAAGGAATACGGAGAAGCAGTTTATTCGAGTACTTATAATGCGTATAAATATGTTGATATTGTAAAAGAGTTAGTGGAGGAAAATAGGAATGTCTCAGTTTAAAGATAAAGTTTTAATGATTACAGGAGGAACAGGTTCTTTTGGTAACGCTGTGTTGGACAGATTTCTTGATTCAGATATTAAAGAGATTCGTATTTTTTCGCGAGATGAAAAAAAGCAGGACGATATGAGGCATTATTATAGTAATTCTAAACTAAAGTTTTACATAGGTGATGTTAGGGATATTGCGACAATAAGAGCAGCAATAGTAGGAGTTGACTATGTTTTTCATGCAGCAGCATTGAAACAGGTTCCATCGTGTGAGTTTTTCCCAATGGAGGCAGTTAAAACAAATGTAATTGGAACGGATAATATTTTGACGGCAGCGATAGAAGCAGGTGTTAGCAGGGTGGTATGTTTATCAACGGATAAAGCAGCATATCCGATTAATGCAATGGGTACTAGCAAAGCTATGATGGAGAAAATTATCATAGCAAAAGCAAGAACTGCCGATCCAGAAAAAACGAAAATATGCTGTACTCGTTATGGCAATGTGATGGCTTCTAGAGGATCAGTTATTCCATTATTCATTGACAAAATTAAAAGTGGAAATCCTATTACTGTGACCGACGGAAGTATGACCAGATTTATTATGAATTTGGATGAAGCAGTTGATTTAGTCTTGTATGCATTTGAGCATGGTTCACAAGGAGACTTATTTGTACAGAAATCGGATGCAAGTACAATTACAGATCTTACTACAGCGATAAAAGAGTTATTTGATGTACCAGATTATCCGGTTGAAACAATAGGAATTCGTCATGGAGAGAAAATGTATGAAACATTACTTACCAATGAAGAATGTGCAAGAGCTGTGGACTGTGGAAAGTTTTATCGTGTTATTGCTGATAATCGTGATTTAAACTATGAGAAATATATTTCACAAGGAAATGTAAGGAGAAGTGAATTATCAGAATTTAATTCTAATAATACAAAACAGCTTAATGTTGATGAACTAAAGAAAAAGCTTCTTACGTGTAGTTTAGTTATAGAAGAATTGAAAGAATGGAAAAAAAGCAGGGAGAGTATTGGATGAAATTTTTAATTCTTGGCTGCAATGGTATGGCCGGACATACTATAAGTCTTTATTTAAAAGAAAAAGGACATGATGTTTTGGGATTTGCACGTTCAAAATCGAATCTTGTTGACTCTGTTACTGGAGATGCAAAAAATGAAGCCTTCATAAAAGAACTGGTTGGAGTTAATCGATTTGATAGTATTATAAACTGTATCGGAATTCTTAATCAATATGCAGAGAATAATAAAGCAGATGCTGTTTATCTAAATTCCTATTTTCCACACTATTTAGCACAGCTTACAGAGGGAACAAATACACAGATTATACATATGAGTACAGATTGTGTATTCAGTGGGAAAAGGGGACAGTATGCAGAAGACGATTTTTGTGATGGAACTACTTTTTATGATAGAAGTAAGGCATTAGGCGAATTAAATGATAGTAAGAATATTACATTGCGCAATTCCATTATAGGACCAGATATTAATCCAAATGGAATTGGACTTTTGCATTGGTTTATGCAGCAGAGCGGAGAGATAAATGGTTATACAGGAGCTATATGGACAGGACAGACTACGTTACAGTTGGCTAAGACGATGGAAGCAGTATCTAAAGAAAGGGCACATGGCTTATATAATATGGTTCCTGATGTCAGTATTTCTAAATATGAACTACTTAAGCTTTTTAACAAATATCTAAGAAGTGATAAGGTAAAGGTTGTTCCAGTTAATAAAATGGCTGCGGATAAATCTTTAAAACGTACATGTTGGGATTTTGATTATAAGATTCCAGACTATGAGCAGATGATTGTTGAACTTGGAGAATGGATGATATTGCATAAGGAGTTATACCCATATTATTATTTGCGAGGATAAATATAATGAATAAAGAGTTATTATCATATTTAAAAAAAATACTGATTAAGACAGTACTCCATGTGTTCTGGATATTTCCTATAGAAAAAAATAAAATATTTTTAATGAATGAGTTATCGTTTACATTTGGAGATAGCCTGAAGTACTTTGATATATATCTGCATAAAATGAGGAAAAATAAATATAAAATTGTGTTTCCTATTAAAGACGGATCCATACCATCAGACTATGTAGACGATATTATTGTTAAACCGATGTCGATAAAGTATTTTAAAGAACTGATATCAAGTGGAATTATAATAACAAATGCGGGAGGCGTTTCTTATCTTCCTAAGAGAAAAACACAAAAAATCATTACTACATGGCATGGAGGCGGACCATACAAAAAAACCAGTACGGATGTGTATAATGATCTATGGTATAAAAAACAGGCGAAGATGAATTCAGATAATACGGATTATATTTTATCTTCGTGTAAGTATTTTTCAGAGTTTGAAGCAAGATCCATGGGATATGAATCAAAAAAAATAATTCCTGCCGGATTGCCGAGAAATGACATGTTATTCGGCGCTCATGAGGAGATAAGAAATAAGGTCAGGAGAAAACTATCAATTTCTGATGGAGAAAAGTTTGTTTTATTTGCTCCAACATTTAGGTCAAAAAGTAATGAATTCTCTAATATGAATATTGTTGAGAATTATGTTGATTTAGATCCTAATATGCTAGTGGCGTCATTAGAGGAAAAATTCAAATCTAAGTGGGTTTGTGGAATTAGATTACATCCTAAATTATCCAATGTAGATATGAGTGGAATGAATGTAATTAACTGTACCTCTTATCCAGATATGCAGGAACTGTTATGTGCAGCTGATGCTGTGATATCAGATTATTCATCGTTAATATGGGATTATTCATTTACATACCGTCCCATTTTTTTGTATGCACCGGATATTGAACAATATGAGAAGGAACGAGGATTCTATATGCCATCGTCTCAGTGGCCGTACCCGATTGCTCATAATAATGAAGAAATGAAAAAAATTATAGAAGAATTTGATGAAGCTGAATATATAGAGAATGTTAAACTTCATCATGCTGAATGTGGAAATTTTGAAAAAGGAAATGCTTGTGAAATACTAATACAGTTGATTGAAGAGTAGAATTAAGATGATAAATGGAGACAGTTAATGTTATTGGATTTGAGTGTTTATCTTATAGTATTCGCCATCGCTTTAACTATGGCCTTTATATATCAAAAAACATACCATGATATTCATTTCCATAGGATATCATCTGTTAATAATAGCCTTAATGTACTGGTATATTTAATTAGTGGTTGTATCTTTCTTTTTCCTCTTATTGCGATGTATGGATTGCGCTATGGAATAGGTACAGATTATTTTTCATACGAAAGAATTTATACTGTTATTCATAATGCAAGCTTTGGCGAATATTGGATTGGTCATATAAATAATGCCGGGGAGTTTTATGTTGAACCTGGATATTATATTTTAAACAAGATATTTTTATCTTATCACTCTTTAAAGTGGGGGATAGGTGTTTTATTGTTTTCACTTGTTTTGCTGGCTGTAAAAGATTATTTTTATAAAATTAGTATTCCATTTGCATTGTTTATTTATCTTACAACACAATACATTTACGCGATGAATGTAACTCGATTTGCTATCGCATTGTGTTTTATATTGGTAGGATATAAAGAACTTTCAAAAAATAAAACGGTAAATTTTGTAATACTTGTGTTTTTGGCAACGTTATTTCACAAATCGTCCTTTTTTTGCTTTCCAATGTATTTTTTAAAACAATATAAGTATAAAGGTGTGAATTCAAGCCGCAATCTTGTACTATTTATATCGATTATTTTGTTTCCGCTTATTAGTTCTTATTTGCTGAGAATTATAGGGAAAATTCCATTGTTTGAAAGATATTTTTCAGTGAGTCATTATTCTCCCAGTGCGGCGATTGGTGGGGGGTGGTCATGGATACTGCATATTCTTCCTGTAATATTGCCATTACTGATTTTGTGTAAGAAGGAGATATTTGATTCAGAAGATACCAGTATATTATTTCGGATTTGCATTATGGAAGTGCCTTTTCGTATGCTGGGTTTATATAATACTTGGTATACGAGATGTTCCAGATTTTCTCAAATTGCTGAAGTAATATTTATTCCACTTGTTTTATCAAAGATCAAAAACAAAAGAAAGAGAATGCTTTTATATTTATATTATTTTATTTGGTTAATTTTTTATTTTGCTTATTATGCAATTATTAACGATAATGGTGATTCATTACCATATAGCTGGATTTTTTCACAGCTATAAAAGAATGCCAATATTTTTAAACGAAATTTTTGTGTAGTGTACTAGAAGGAGAAGAAATATTATGTTTTATGTCAATGAAAAAATTAAAAATACGTATCGTGTTCCACAGCCAGAGGGAAGAGGCGCTTACATTAGACTGGATCAAAATGAAAATCCAGATGGACTACCGCAGTGGCTATTTAATTCAGTAATGGAAAAAATAACGCCTGAATTTTTATCGATTTATCCTGAAGAAGCAATTCCAACAGAAAAATATGCGAAACTTCAGGGACTTAAAAAGGAAAATGTTACCCTGACAGCTGGCAGTACAGTGGGAATGGGTTACATCATAAAAGTGTTTGGTGAATTGGGAAAAGATATTCTTTGTGTGACTCCTTCTTTTGCAATGTATGAAGTATATGCAGGCATGGTGGGGATGAATATTAAACAGCTTAAATATGAAAATGATTTTTCCTATAACATTGAAAACACATTAAATGCTATTGATAAAAATACAGGAATTGTAGTTCTGGTTAATCCCAATATGCCCGTTGGGAATGTTTATTCGAGAGAAGAAATAACAAGCGTAATTGATAAAGCGAAAGAAAATAATGCGATTGTTATAATTGATGAAGCCTATTATTATTTCTATGATAAGACTTCGGTTGATTTACTTAAAGAGTATGATAATGTATTTGTACTTAGAACATTTTCAAAGATGTTATCTATGCCGGCTCTTAGGCTTGGAGTAATTATGTCTTCCACTGAAAATATTCGCTGCATAAATAACTATAAGCCACATTATACTGTAAATTCAATTGCATTGTTGTTTGCAGAGGCAATTGTTGATAATCACGATAAAGTTATTAACGAATTAAAAGAGCAGTATCAAGAAGGAAAAGATTATATTATGAAGGTTTTAGCTGATAATGACTATGAAACGCTTCCTTCAGAAGGATGTTATGTTTGCATCAAACCTAAATATAAAACTTCCAGGGAAATTACAGATCTTTTAAAGGAAAATAATATTTTGATTTTATGCGGAAAAGATGGTCTTACTGGCTGGCTTAGATTAACAATCGCTCATAAAAAATATATGGAAATTTTTATGGAAACATTATTAAAAATTGATAGGAAATAATCAAAGGGAAATATGAAAAATTATGTGATTTTATTGGCTGGCGGAGTAGGGAAAAGGATGCAGGCGGATGTTCCTAAACAGTTTATTGAGGTAGAGGATAAGCCAATAGTTGCCTACACGATTGAAAATTTTCAAAAGAATCGACAGATTGAGAAAATAGTGGTTGTATGTGTGCGAGACTGGGTAGATGAGTTAAAACAGATCGTTGAAAAATATAATTTCACTAAGGTTCAATGGATTATAGAAGGCGGGAGCACAGGACATGATTCCATTAGGAATGGTGTCTTTTTTTTAAAAGATAAAATTGCTTCAGAGGACTATGTTATTATCCATGACGCTGTGAGACCTATATTACCTCAAAAAGTAATTGATGAAGTGATTCGTGTTGCTCATGAAAATGGAAATGCATGTTCATCAGTTGCTTGCCATCCTCCCATTGTTTATACAGAAGATTTTAAATCTGGAATATCGGATGTAGATCGAGAGCATGTCATGTTAACAGCTTCCCCTCAAGTATTTAAGTATTCTCTTGTTTTAGATTGTTATAAGAGAGCGGAAGAGGAAAACAAACATAATTTTACTTTTACCAGTTCATTGCTTATTCACTATGGAAAAAGGATATATTTTGCGAAAGGAACTACAAGTAACATAAAAATTACAGCAAAAGAGGATTTGGCTTTATTTGAAGCTTTGCTAAAGATACCAGAGGATATGCTTTATAGCTGATTAAAATGGTATAAAAAAATAAAGGGAAGAAAACTATGAATTGTTCCGAATATTTAGTTGATTATTTAATTAACCATGGGGTAACTGATGTGTTTGGATATGCTGGCGGATATATTGTCCCATTTATGGATGCGCTTTATAAACGTCAAAATGAAATTCATGTTCATGTCTGTTATAACGAACAGGGCTGTGCGCTTGCAGCTGACGGGTTTGCAAGGACAAGTGGGAAAATAGGAGTTTATTTTACCACTTCCGGCCCCGGGGCTGTAAATGGATTGGGAGGCCTTGCTGATGCCTGGTTTGATGGATTTCCTATTATGGGTATATGTGGGAATGTACCGACAAATGAAATGAAAGGTTTTTCTGGTATTCGTCAAAATGGTTTTCAGGAAATGGATATTATTTCTATGACCAGAAATATTACAAAGTATTCTGTGACAGCAAACAGTGCTGAGGGATTTCCAGATGTTGTAGAAAGAGCATATAATATGGCATTACTTGGCAGGAAGGGAGGAGTTCTCATTGATTTTCCACTCGACATACAACAAGCCGATATTACTGGTCGGTAATGGAGTTAGAAGCGCAGGCGCAGTTGACATGGTACACGAGTTTGTACAAAAAACAAGTATACCTGTTTTGACCACAATGAATGGTGTTGATCTTGCCCAAGACGATCTTCATATAGGGTTTATTGGAACTCATGGAAACCGTGTAGCCAATATGATTTTAAATGAGTGTGATCTGATTATCTCAGTTGGTGCACGTCTTGGAATTAGACAGGTTGGAAGAACTGCTAAAAAGTTTGCACCAAAAGCAGATTTAGTCCGCTGCGATATAGATGAGTACGAGTTAAGTCGAAATATTAAAGATAATGAGAAAAAATATCATACGGATGCAAGGGATTTTATGAGAATGCTTTTAGCAGAAAATATTGGCAGCTATTCGAGTTGGAAACAACAGTGTATGGAAGCAAAAGAAGTGTTGTCTGCCTTTGATAAGCAGCCAGGTAATTTTGCAGTTGAGAAAATCAGTTCCTTATTGCCGGAAAATCCTGTCGTATCTGTTGATGTGGGTATGAACCAGTGCTGGTGTGCTCAGTCATTGACTTTAAAGGGATATAAAGGACGTATACATATCAGCGGAGGCTATGGGACTATGGGGTGTGCTCTGCCGTATGCAATAGGTTCATCCATTGCAATGGGGAATAAAGTATCTTATTGCATTACTGGTGACGGCGGGTTCCAGATGAATATACAGGAATTAGAAACTGTAAAACGAGAAAAATTGCCGATCAAGATTTTTATTCTGAATAATAGAGTACTTGGGAAAATCAGCGAAACGCAGCATTTTGAGCACAGTGATCGTTTTGCCAATACCACTGAATCTGGAGGATACAGTGTTCCTGAATTTACTAAAATTTCTGAGGCATATGGAATTAAAGCAGTAAAGCTGCAGTCATATGAAGAGCTTGGAAACTATAGCTCTTGGTTTACAGATGATTTACCTTGTCTGTTTGATATTCCATTGCCAGAAAATAGTTTGCTGACTCCAAAGATTAAATTTGAGACACAAAAGATTAGACCGGAGTTGGACTTATCAGTGGATTTAGAAGTTAAAAAAATATTAAGAAAGTAGTATAAATGACTTTATGATATTCTACTATCTCAGATAGAGGCAAAGTAATAGTAAATATACTATATAATGGTGAAAGATATGTTGTTTAGTATTATTATACCAGTTTTTAATGTATCAATTAATCTGTTAAAGCGCACTATAGAAAGCGCAATAGGGCAGTCTGGGGATGATACAGAATTAATTATTGTAGATGATGGGAGTAAAGCAGAAAATTCTATATTATACAAAAATTTATGTAATGGTTATGCACAAACGAAATATTATGCAAAAGAAAATGCTGGCCCATCTGCTGCTAGGAATTATGGAGTAGAAAAAGCACAAGGAGATTATGTGTTTTTTTTAGATTCTGATGATTATATTGTAAAAGGATGTATTGAGCAGGCAAGATTAACTATTAATAAATATGATCCAGATATTGTATTTGGCTATGTATATAAGGATCTGGCAGATCAAGGATTAATAAAATATAAAATATCAAGCAATGAGCCTGAAGCAATCTTAGTTGAAGATAAAAAAGATTTAACTGCTCTCATGAATCATATTTTAGGATATGAAGAACAAAGTTTTACGTATGAATACGGATATATCAGTGACGGACCATGGTGCCGCTTTTTCCGTCGTAGTTTGTTTGAAAATAATTATTTTGATGCCGTACCTAAATGGAATGAGGATACATTATGGAATATAGAATTGTTGAATAAGTGTAAAACAGCTGTTATATGTAAATCTAGATGGTATATCTATGCAGTAAGAAACGGTTCTACAATGCAAGGGTATCGAAAAGATTGTTATAATGAGTTTCTGTATATCACTGAAAGGGTAAGTGATATAGGGCATGAATTATGGAATGGAGAGATCGATAGGGGAGTGGCATATAGAATCTGGCATGATATTTTTATTCTTTCTAGAGCGTTAATTTTCAATAGAAGAAATGAAGTTTCTTTTCGCGATAAATATAATATGTTAAAAAATGCAATTGAGACTCCTTCTTATCAAAATGCAGTGAAAACAGTGGATTTTAGCCGAGAAAAAAGAAAAAGTAGAAAAATAATCAAAGAGATTTTGAATATAGCTATGAAAATGAAAGTATATATTTTAGTATATATAACTCTAAAATTTTATATTGCAAGATAATAGAATCCAATTTATGCTATATCGTACAGGTAAGATTGTATATAACTATTTTTAAAGAAAAGTGATGACTTTGTTAAGGAATTATAGGTTTATGTATGTATAGAAAAAATACTTTTTCTAAAGATTTAATCACGGTTATTTTTAGCAACCTGATTATTTTGTTAAGTAGTGTAGTTACAGGCTTTATTGTGCCTAAACTATTGGGGGTTGAAGGGTATGGTTACTATAAAATTTTTACATTGTATTTATCCTATTCGGCATTAGCACATATGGGATATGTGGATGGAGTCCTTTTGCAATTTGCAGGAAAAGAATATGAAGAATTATCTAAAGAAAAATTTCGTAGATATACAGCCTTTTTTTTTGAATTTCAATGTATAATTGCGTTTTTTATAATTATTATAGCATTATTTATTCTCAGAGGAGAATATCGTATTATCTTTTTTATGCTAGCAATTGATATAGTAGCTGTAAATATGACAGCATATTATCAGTACATATCGCAAAGCACAATGCGTTTTCTAGAGCTGTCTATTAGAAAAGTTTTATTTGCTATATTAAAAATTTCATTTGTATTATTGATGCTGGTTTGCTATACTATTGGTTTAACAGAAGCTGTTAATGTAAATGTGTATATTGCAGGCTTAGTATTGATAGATATAATACTTTTGGTATGGTATGCTATTACATATAAAGAATTTTCTGCAGGCAAAAAAGCTACATATTTACAGTGTAAAAATGATATTAGAAATTTTTTTAAAGAAGGGATTGTATTAACAATTGCATACCAGACGACATCTATTATTTTTTCTTTAGATAGCCAATTTGTTTCTGTTTTATATGATACATATACATATGGAATATATTCATTTGCATATAGTTTAATTTCAATGGTAACAACAGTAATAGGAGCAGTATCTTTTGTTCTATTTCCACGATTAAAAAAGCTTGATAGTAAAGTGATAATTAATACATTTCCTAATGCAATGGCATTAATAACAATAATAGCCGTTATTTCTATGGTGGGATATTATCCTTTAAGTATTTTGATTATAAGTAAGCTATCAGAATATATACAAGCTCTTGACTATTTAAGAATTATTATACCTGGACTTTCATTATCTTGTTGTATTAACATTATTATGTTTACTTATTACCAAGCGTTAAATAAACATCAGGTTTATTTTAAAATTAGTTTGTTTATTTTAGTATTAGCTATTGCTTTGAACTATGGATTTTATAAAATATTTCAGGATCCAGTAGCTATTTCTATAGCTTCTATTATTACTTTATTAATTTGGTATATTGCGAGTGAATACTATTTTATAAAAAATTATAAGACAAAATGGATAAAAAATTTTGTCTATATGACACTATCTATGCTAGTATTTTATTTTGTTACAGGATATTTAGAAAGTCAGATAATAGGCTGTTTTTTCTTAATAGTATATTTGCTTATAAGTACAATTACACTATATGGTTCTTTAATAAAAAAGATGGTTTTGAGAAAATATTAAAAATGGAACTATTTGTAGATAAAAACATTTGATAAGACACTATATTGGAAAATAAATATTCAGAATATATTTTGTAAAATAACAGTGAACGAATAGATTTATGAAGGCGTATTGCCGGACTTTCTTAGAAAAAACCGAGGGGAGGCCATCGAGATGAGTATTTTTGAGTATGATGAGGAGAGGGAGCTGAAGCTGATCCGCAGAGCAGAATATGAGGAGGGCCTGAAAGAAGGCCGAGAAGATGGGTTAAAAGAGGGGCGTGAGAATGGGCTGAAGCAGGGCCGGATAGCAACGTTAAAAAATTTAGTTGCTAAAAAATTGGCAAAGGGCTGGTCTCCCATGCAAATAGCTGAAGATTTAGAGATGGAACTTCCAGAAATAGAGAAGCTGACAGCGGAGATTACAGACAGCCAGAAGCAGTAAACAGCTGCTGTACGGAAGCCCAATCGAGATACTAGCTAGGGACAATAGGGAACTGTTGGAAGAGTGTATCCGTAAGAGCGTATTATCGGACTTTCTAGGAAAAAAAACGAGGGGATTCCATCGAAGCTGTATTGAGCTGACTTGAAAAAGTAAATTCCAGTGCAGAGGTAAATTCTATCACAGCTTTAAAAGTCGTTATTTTATCATATTTATTAGCATAGTATCAGATGTTGAAGGCAACATATAGAGTGCCAAAGTAAAAAAATAATTTATTTTGTGTCAAGTAATTTATGTAGCAAAATTGTGTATGTGTAAGACTAAATTCCACTGGAGTGTACGGGAATATTCCTTTTTGGCATCTATAATATCTCAATACCATTATGTTCTGTCAAGGGGGCATAAGCCCCTTACGGCGAACCCTTGACAGACAAAATGGATTGAGAGGCGAAAAAGTTAAGACAGGAATAGATTTCTATTCTTTCGTATGAAAGACTAAATTCTACTTGTGCAAGAGTAAATTCCGTCATGGAGATGACGGGTGGAATTTAAGTTTGCATTTTAGTGAAGCTGTATTGAAGGGAAGGCTGTAGGTTTGTCAAACATTTGTTACACGGATTGTAAATATTCCTGAAGTACCTGA
>ERZ773118.429-NODE-429-length-48697-cov-21.0575_pt1 | contig 48697 bp, 49 predicted proteins | sample MGYA00580562_ERZ773118 | MGnify/ENA primary metagenome ERZ773118 (study PRJEB29015, sample SAMEA2737878) | human gut metagenome | biome: human gut; feature: human-associated habitat; material: faeces | place: China | collected 2012 ... | reverse complement strand
GAGAAGGCAGTGATCGTTGATGCTCTTAAAGATAAATACCCACTGCCGTTGCTACCGGGGAAGCTTGGCCTGCCCAAGAGCAGCTATTATTACCAAGAAGCCAAAAGACAAAGGCAGGACAAGTATTCCAACATCCGCAAAAAGATTTTCGCTCTGTTTTATGAAAACAGCGGGCGTTACGGATACCGCAGGATACACGCCCTGCTCATCCGTGAAGGAATCACCGTTTCCGAGAAAGTGGTACGCAGGCTCATGGCCGAAGAAGGTCCCCTTCCTTGCCTCCCGTGGATATTGGTAATCCTTCAAGTAGATGTCCTCATATTTCAGACTCCTCCAGAAACGCTCAATAAAGATGTTGTCATAGGCCCGGCCACGGTGGTCCATAATGATCAGACAGCCGGTCTCCCAGGCCATCACATACCGGGAATACCAGTCAATAATCGCCGTCAGGTACAGCCAGCTTTTCTGAATGGGGATATACGTAATATCAATGCTCCAGACATGGTCCGGATAGGCGGCTGAAACGTCCTTTAAAAGGTACGGATAAACTTTATGGGACGGGTCCCTGCGGCTGGTACTCTGCCGGGGGTAAATGGCCTGTATGCCCATTTCCTGCATCCGGGCCAGTACGGTCTTGCGTTCCACCTGGAACCCATAATAGGTGCCCAGCCAGGCCGCGATCCGGCGGTGCCCAAACTCCGGATGCTTGGTATAAGTAATATCAATCAGCCGGTTCAGCTGCATGTCTCACTCAGAAATGGGACGGCTCCTGTAGTACAGGGAAGAACGGTTCAGTGAAAGCATCTGAGCCTGTACAGAAACAGGAAAGACGGGATGGTCCCAGTCGACCGTGGAGATCCGTTCAGAACGATGGAAACGAGATTCCAGATTTTTTTCATCCACTCGTACTGAGCGGTCAGCCTGCCAATCTGTTTGTAGAGTTCCTCAATCTGAGCTTCATACTCCTTGGATTGTCTGCGCATTTTAGCATTTTCATTTTCAAAAAGCAAGTGGAAATTACTGGTTGCATCGGACTTCCATCGGGTAAGCATGTTGGGATGGACGTTGTTGTGGGAAGCGATTTCGTTTAATAACCGCTCACCCCGGAGAACTTACAAGACAAGCTTAGCTTTGAATTCAGATGAATATGTTTTTCGCATGATGTCACACTCCTCTAAAAATAGTATGGGTGACCTAACGAAAAACTATTAAAATTTTTGTCTGAATTTCATGGTCCATTATAACATCAAGTATGGCATCTATAACATGTTCGCTATCTGACTTTTTTATATAGTCTATATACTTGCTAACCCCTTTTATTTCATTCTCTTCAGTCAGAACAAATGCTTGTGCAATTGATTCATCAGCATACGCATATCCACAGCAAAATATAATTGATATTATTTGCACGATAAAGCTAACTACCCTTATGCGTGAGAGAAAGGAATTCATATATTAGGAGCCCCAAAGTTTTACTTATAGCTTTAGTGGTGCCAGACATAATGATTATATCTGGCACCACTTAACCTTTATGCTGCGTTTCCTAGTCCTTTACCTCCACCAAAATCAGGTATTATAACTTCCCCGCCTTTTTGTGTCTTTGGATTATCAAGTTCATTCGAAAAACCACCTGATATTCCCTTCAAACCTGTATTACCGATAAATTATGGTATTCACTGCCCCAAGAAGGCCTCATGGGAATTAAAAACTTACATGATGCAGAAAGATATTATGAATATATTGAGGCTACCAAATAATAAAACAATAAGTGCCCAAACTGCATATGTAGCCTGGACACTTACTGTGGTAGTCTTTATCTCAGATAGACTATCACAATATTCTTATCGAATAGGAGGGTATGACGGAAGATGCCAACAAGGGCCTGTTGAAGACCACCGCCCGGAGTCTTCAAACCATACAGATAAAGACCCGCTGGCAGGCTGTCTGATGGACCTTGCCGGTATCCTGTATTGGTTCAATCCTCTGGTATGGCGGGCCCTGCGGGAAATGCTCAGTGACCGGGAGATTGCCCGCGGTGCTTCCTGTCTGCTTGCTTCTGCCGGCCTGCAAATAAACTTCCGACTGCCACTACTAAAAATAACAGGATAAACGAGTCCCCTTTCTGAATAACCATCTTAAATCTTCAACTAATCATTCCCTCCATATACCTCTTTCCACTGGTCTTCTGACAGCCGTTCCGAATGCCACCATGGTTCAAAGCCGACCTCTGGAAAAATGATCTGATTTGATACATATTGAAAACCACCATCGTCAAGGGGACGGACCACCGTTTTATGGGTGAATGCTCTGGAGGTGTTCTCTTCCGGGTATACGGCGTTCACGGTAAGGGTTATGGTTCCATCGTTTTTTTCTTCATAGCTTACCACTTCCGGATATGGAATATCTGGATACTCAGCCTCATAAAATCCTCTCGGCCTGTATTCATAGTTTTGATCTTCCGGAATATAGGTTGTCTTTTTCCGCAGCTCCTCATGGTCTATTCTGAAATGGACCTCAACGACATGTTCAAATATCTCTGCCGATATCCTGTAAACGGCCCCGACACCTGAATCATCATTGGCCTCAAAAGGAACCGGCAGTTCATAAATATCAGGATAGAACCTGTCGAACAAATCGTAAAAATCCAAATTTCCAAAATTCTGTTCGCTCCAGTCAACAAGGAAAAGATTATTTCCTCCATACCCCACTGGCAACAGATAAGCTCTGTTTAATTTCCTGCATGTTTCATCCAGCGGCAGCACCCTTAGAGCCGTATGTTCCGGCTCATCACTAAGTGAAAGTGCATAATAGATTTCGGAATAATGACTTCCCTCAAACAGCAGATAGCCTTCTTTTGTATATTCCCATGAATCTACAGGATAGCTCACTGTGCTCATGTTTTCCAGTCTCCCATTTACATACTGATAATATCCTCTGACCACATCCACTGTACCATCTACTGTATGGAGGTTATATTTAATGAATCCACCGGAACTGGTGACCACTATCATTGTCAGCTCGGCCTCCTGTTTCCCGTCTACCGACCTGCAAAAACGTAAAACCTGTTCCGGGCCAGCCATATCAATCTGATTTTCTTCGTCTGCCACAACGTAACCATGTTCCCCAATCCTTTCAACGATACTTCTCACCACCTCCTTGTTACTTAAGGTTCCCATCCCAGCTGCCTGATTGTAAATATCACGATAAAGGGCAGCAATATGTTCTGCATCGGAATCAAGGTTCTCTTTCGGTTGTTCTCTTTCCAAATGTTCTTCGCTGACCGCTGCTTGTTGCGGCATATCATGATTTTCCTGTGTTTTTCTGCCGCATCCGTTCACTGCTAGAATAAGGATACCTGCAGCAATAAACAGCCTCTGTTTTCCCGCCTTTTTCATCTCTGTCAGACCAGCCTTTCTGGACAATTTTCTCATGCAGGATGCACATATGTCAATACTTTGGACAAAAAAAGTTGAAAGTCTATGCCACTTTTTTTAATTCTTCCTCCTTATTTACTTCCCGCAGCTCAGAATGGTAACTTATTTATCTAATCCCTGCGCCTTCGTCCCGTCGGCGTTTCTGCCTACAGTATGTCCCATAGTCCGTATTTCCAAGCAAGAGCTTTTTATCTGGCAGATTCTTATATGAATTATTATCAAGAGAGGCGCCCTCTCTAAACGGGGTGCCTCTCTTGTGCTGTCTGCTGACTTTGAATGTGACAGACTGATTCCATCAAAATTTATACCGTATCACTTCTCTATACTCTTGGTACATTCTCTGATTTAGCTCATCTCCCCCGTCCAGATTGGCACTGTAAAAAATTGGGGGCTTTTCGATCCCTGAATCTACCATTTTCTGGGCGAGTTCTGCTACAATAGTGTTGAGCATAGCTGCTCCGATCACGGTGGATGTGGGCGATACTTTCTGTTCTAATCCGCTGATTTTAACACAGGCGTCACCGATATCACCGTGGTTGTCAAGTATGATATCTGCAAGCTCAAATACCCGCTTCCCGGAAGGGTGCCTGGAGGTTACTGATTTTGAATAGGAAAGGTTTGTGACAGCAATCACATGGGATTTCTTTTCTTTTGCCTCAGCAGCAATTTCTATTGCTACGGGATTGCGTCCGGACACGGAGTGCACAATCAGCACGTCGCCGGATTGAAAATCAGCTCTGCTTTCTGCCAGCATTTTTCCATAGCCAGTACAGCGCTCCATTTTACTCGTCAGGGTGATGGGGCTTGAGTCGAGCATAAGCTCTCTTCCGAATATGGGATTAAAAAGCATAAGTCCGCCAGCGCGGTAATACAGTTCTTCACTTAAAATACCGGCATGACTTGCGCCAAAAGTGTAAATGGTAGATTTGTTTTTCACACATTCATAGAGCATATCAACTGCCTTTTTAATATTTTCACATTCTTCGGTCTCAATCGTCTTGAGAAGCTCGTAAATACGATCTATATATTTGAAACTCATAAAATATCCACCTTTTTATTGTCAATTGGTAACTGTTCAGTAGGTCTGCGCACTTGCTGCGCTGACCGTAAGAAAACGTAGTACAGACAGGCAGAAGTCCATCGATGAAGTCGGCGCGGACCGAAACAGAATGCAGATTTTAGGACGGACTTTTGCCCGGAACTATGAAGGTACTGAACCGTTACGTCAATTGCAGTTTATGTTATGGCTTATCCGATCAAACGGGCGATCAGTCCTTCAATAATTCCCCACAAGGAGAAATCCTGTCCTCCATAAACCAGCATCCACTGTTGAATCGTGTTGTTGAAGAAATAAGAACCAAAGCCCACGAGGAATACCATGATAATACCGGAAACCGCAGCACCGATCACGCAGCCTCGAACTCCTCCGGTGGCATTTCCAATGATAGCGGCACATCCAATCTCAAAGAAGCATGTGGAGACAAGCGGAATAACAACTGTCGGAAACATGCCAGCAGTAAGCAGAATTGTGATTATTGAAGTCACCATTGCCACTAAGAAGCCGATCACAAGGGCATTTGGCGCGTATGGGAAAATTACAGGTACGTCGAGCGCAGGGATTGCATTTGGAACGAATTTATCTGCTATTCCTTTGAAGGCAGGAACAATCTCTGCTATTAACATACGTACACCCTGGAGCATGATCGTGATACCAACTCCGAAGTAGATAGCGTGGGTGAAAATGTATGTAAAGATGCCGGTTTTCCCCTCAGCATATTCCCATACCTGTGCTGGATCGTAGCCGTTGGCAATCAGGATGCAGTACATGACAATATATGTAACCGCAATCGCGAAGGAACCAGTGATAGCAATTTCCCGCAAAAATCCAAGTGATGAGGGTATTTTAAGGTCCTCAGTAGATTTTTCCTTGTTCCCCACAGCTCTTCCGAGAAGACCGGAAAGTACGGACAAGCAGGTTGTCGGGTGTCCGATTGTGAAGGAATCATCCCCTGTTACCTTTTTTACAAATGGTCTCATAAGATTTGGTGAAACTACCATATAAAGCGCTGTGAAAGCGGCGGCAAGAATGATCAGCTTTCCGCCTGTGAGACCTGCATCAACTCCAGCTGCGATAAAAACGTATGGGAACCAATATAACATATGACCTGTCAGGAAAATGGATTTCCAGCGTGTGAAGCGCGCGATGAACAGGTTGATGGCAAAGGCTGCGATCATAACGATTCCGATCTCAGTGCCATACATTGTGCCGATGTCAACTGTTTTTGATTCTACTGCCCGCGGCACAATCGTGTTAAAAGCAGTAGATATACCGTCAATAGAACTTCCGGTGATAAGGCCTGTCCCAGTGGACAGAATAAAAAAGCCAACTGCTGTCATGACGGTTCCGCGGATAATCTCAGAAAAGGATTTTTTCTGAAGGATCAGTCCGATACATGCAATCAATGCGATAAAAATTGCCCCCTGGCCAAAAATCTCATTGATGATAAAATTGAAGACTCCCATAACATCCTCCTGTTTAACTATTTTAATGTCTCGAAATAAGTGAGTGTTTTCTCTTCCACTTCTTGTTTGTTCATGAAGTTGTTGAAAACGACGATAGGAACTTTTGCGCGCCCTTCAATGCGCTGTGCGAGCTCTTTTGAGATAAAGATAACATCGCAATCATTTGCGCAACAGGTTGCCACGTCTCCGCAGAAGGCTTCAATCTCTACGTTGTGCTGTTTTGCAATGGTCTCAACGTTCATGCGCAGCATGAGGGAAGAACCGCAGCCGTAGCCGCATACTGTCTGAATCTTTGGCTTTTTCATAATGTGTCACCTCCATTTTGTTTCATCATTTTTTTATTCCCGAAATAAAGAAAATAATTCTTCTTTATTTTTACAGGCTGCTATTTTATCAATACTGCTGCTTTCCATCAGCTTTTCAGCGATTACCTGAAGCTGTTCGATGTGGGATGTGCGGTCAGTGCAGGCCAGACACATCACGACGGAGACAGGTCCGTTTTCACTGTGGAAATCAATCGGTTCTCTGAATGTTGCGATTGATATGTCTGTGTGGAGAACAAAGTTTCCGGGTGAAGCGTGAGCCAATGCAAAGCCGGGCATTAATACAATGTATGGACCGAGCTTATCAACGCTCTCGATCATCTGATGAATATACTCTTCTGTGATTGACTTGTTCGTGACAAGCGGGGCTGCTGCTGTCTGGATGGCTTCCTGCCAGGTGGAGGCTGTCTGCCCGATTAGGATATTGTTTAAAGATATATTGGCTGACATAAGTTTCTCCTTTCAGATGAATGTTAATCGTGTAGTTCTAAAATATCTTTAATTGTGATATCTTTTTCTTTTAGGCGTTTTAGGTTTTCCTCTTTCCCAAGAATATAGGCAAGATTGAGCAGGTCACTGTCTTCTTTGCGATTGTTTATTCCAAGGACAACTACTGCACAGATCTTCTTTTTATTAAAGTTGCCGAAGATCACCGGCTTTTTTAAGAGAAGCAGCGCAGAGCAGTTTCTGTGGATACCATCGTTCACACCAGCGTGCACATAGGCAATTTCCGGGGTGAGTACCATGTAAGTACCATAATTGCTTACTGCATTTATCATTTCCTCGATATATCTCTGCTCAATATCTCCCTTTTTTAGCAGTGGAGACGAGGCGATCCGTATGGCTTCATTCCAAGAATCACACGCATCAAGTATCTGTATATCCTGAGGTGAGATGTAGTTTCCGATGCAATGTCTGTCTACTTGGAGTGAGTAAGACTTCAAAAAAGTGGAGCACATCAAAGAATAAGAATCGTGATATAATTTTTGACGTATTTGCTCCAAATCTTTTTGAGTCAATAAAGGCTCTACAACGATTACTGGGATGTGGTCGTGAGTGTAATCGTTGGCTGATACAATCAGATCAATTTTGTTTGCCTGTAGATACTCATCCGCATCAATCAGTGAGCATGGCCCCCATATATTGCAATCAGGGAGAGCACGTTCAAGACGCAGCTTTAACACTGCACTTGTGGCCACTCCATAGGAGCAGATAATAAGTATATCAAGCGATACAGTTTCCTTAATGCTTGTCTCGTAGATTGAAGTCAGATACATGGCAATGTATGCGATTTCGTTTTCATCAAAAACAATGCCGTATTTTTCTTCTACTTTACACATTTCATGCAGAGTAAATTCAAACATTAAAGAGACAGACATCTTGACCTCATTTAGCAATTCGTTGCGGATATGGATTTTACTGCGACTGCGGTAAATGGCAGCTCTTAGGTGGACCGTCAATCCGTCTATGATCTCACGGAGAGAATCACGCTCAATGGGGTATACTTGAGCGAGTGATGAGATCAGCTCCTGGGATATCATTTGTGCTTCATCCCGCGTACTCATGTTTAATATAGGCTGGTTTGTTCTCTCAGCCTGAATAAGAGAGCATATAAAATACTGCTCAGAGTCAGTTGAAATATATTTTTCAATGACCTTTTTGAGATCGGAATCATCTTTGTATACCCAATTTTTCCTCAGGGAGTGACCGTTTTCAATACGGCTTAAAATGTATGAGAGTATGAGCTGTATTCTTTTAAAGTCCACGAACTGTATCTTTTTTAGCTCCTGTATGTCATTGACAATTGCCGTAGCAGTCGGGAAATTTGCCTGGATGGATTTGTCCTCTGAGAAGAGGCTGTATATTTCTTCTTTGCAAAGCTCCATTCCAAGAAGCTCTAAAAACTGAAAGCGGATACTTTTTTCCTCACCTTTTAAATGCAGTCCTCTGCCGGGCACCTTCTCAATCGCCAGCGTATTCCTGCGAAGCCGCTGTTCCAGGGAATCAAATTGATTGATTACAGTCTGCTTGCTCACAAGGCATACTTCTGCTAATTCCTGGAAGGTCGTGGTCTCACTGATGAGCAGCAGGGCAATGACCAGATTTTCTCGTTCTCTTCTGTTGTAAAACCTGGTGTCAGCTGTTTTTAAAAGCTCAGATATTTTTCGCTTTTCTTCGGGTGTACAGTTCAGAAAAACGCCTTTCCCAGTCTTTCTTGAGAGAGAAAGTCCTGATTCTTTTAAAAATGTTCCGATGGAGGACAGATCATTTCTACATGTGCGGTCGCTTATAGAAAATTTCATGGCAATATCGCAGATCGTTACATAATCGGTCTGTTTTATCAGGTATTCTACAATCTCCTTTTGTCTTTTTGAAACAGTAATCATAACGCTTCTCCTTTATCTGATTATCTATAAAAATGCTCTGTTTATCAATAAAAAATGTATTCAATTGTTCTGGCAATTTTTTTATTATCATCTCTCAGAGCAGATGCTATTTCTAATCGCTGAAAAGCTTGTGTGTCAGGGTGTATTCTGTATTAGTGTTACCAACCGCGTCACCTACTTTTTTGTATTTGAGGGACGTTCATTGTCCATTAAATACATGAATCGGATATTTACTTTGCAGCTGTCTTCGAGTTCTCTGAGTGACATATATCCGCTTGTCAAAAAGCCGAAAAGTACCGTATCAATACTTAGGAACGCATAATCTGGAAACAGAAAAGAGCATTATTACAGACGTGACAGACCGGACGCGGACTTCCAAAATTGAACATAGTATAAAAAGCCAGCGGAGCCGCCAAAAGCCGCCCCGCTAATCTGGATATTATTTATTTGTTTTTATTAACTCAATCTTCCGGTATAGAGATTTCCCGCTGTATAAAGCATATTCCAATCCATCCCAATATCCCTCCTATCTTTTATTTTCCAACGGTAAGGGCTTGACCCAAATTTCCATACAGGCCATATCTTTTAGGTCACGATAATACTTTTCTGCTGAGAAAGGCTCCGTTGTTAAGTTGTGATGCGGCAGCCATGTACCGAAAAGGTATTTTCCACCCTGATTCAAGGCATCCGTTACCAAATCCTCAAAATTTTCTGCCTCGATTCTGCAAACGATGTAATCTCCTGCCGCGAGTTTCCTCTTTACAAAGTATTCCTGCTGATGATGCGGGATATTTTGAATAAGACCACCCGCAAAATACGTGAAAAGACCCTGTGCCGTATCTTGGGTATGGGACATTCCCATTTCTACGTTTGTATTGATATTTGCTGCGATTGACGCCTTCTCCATATGATAGCGTCTCCAAAGCTGTCCCGGCACGTCTACACCTGTGCTTTCACCAACCGGAATTTGTTCAGAAATACGAACTTCCGTTTCCAAGCCGAGGTAAATTTCCGGTTCCGCCAACGTTTTTCTCTGGATTTCCAAGACGATATTTCCTACCACCAGCGGAACCCCTTCATCTACTAAGACATAATTCATGGAGACTTCCGGCTTGTCGAATGTGTTGAGCATTGGTAAATCTCTCCTGTACTCTTCGGGTGTGATTCCATACGTTTCCTTGAAGGCCCGCGTAAAATTTGCATGGCTTGTAAAGCCATAGTCCAGGGCAACGTCAAGTATTCTCTGTTCGGTATTACCCAGATTTTCAATCACCTTTGCCAGGCGGCGGAGCTTCACATATTCCTGAACCGGTTTATTTACCAGCCGCTTGAACAAACGCTGAAAGTAGAAAGGGGACAGGCCAACTATATTAGCCAGTTCTTCCGTATAAATTTCTTCTGTTAAGTGTTCCTCGATAAAAGTTAAGGATTGTTCGATTGCTTCCCATGCGTACATTGTTGTACCTCCTGTATTTGATGTTCACATTATATCATCTTATTTTTTGCCGGGCTTATCACACAATGCGCTTTTTTTCAGGAAATCGCTAGGGCACTGTGGCATTTTTTTTAATTACTTTAGATAATAATTGACAATGCGGACCATAAGTGATATATTCTATATGACTATATTGAACATTTAGTCACTAGGAGGTGATAAAAGTGCCGCGCTTTACTGAAAAAGAAAAAGCATTTATTAGTGATAAACTACTGGCCGAAGGCGAAAAACTTTTTTCCCTGCATGGATTAAAGAAAGTGACTGTTGATGATTTAGCTGTTGCCGCCAATATTTCCAAAGGCTCCTTTTATGCGTTTTATCCCAGCAAGGAACACCTGTATATCGAAATCAACTTTCAATTACAGCAGAAACTTTTTGAAAATATTGAAACAGTGGTGAAGAAGAAGCATTATCCTACGCAAAAGGCTTTAACCAAAGACGTCATTATGATGAGTCTTACCGGAATCATTACTTCTCCCATCCTGTCGCAGATTGATTTATCCATAATGGATTATCTGCAACGGAAGTTGTCCCCTGATATTTTCAGTAATCATATGTACAATGATATCCGCATATTGGAAATGTTGCAGCAAATGGGAGTACAGTTTACCGTTCCTCATACTGTATTGATTAAATCTCTATATTCTGTGTTGACCTGCCTGGAGCAGTTCAGGGAAGATGAAGAATTAGAACAGATACAAACACTTTTAGTTGATGGTATCGTGGAACAGGTTGTTAAAAAATAGCAGCACTTGTTTGGTTATTTGGCTGACAGGTAGCCAAACATTTTTTTAATCGTCATGTGACTATATTTTATAAATCGTCATATATCCAAAAAGGAGGAAGTAAAAATGATTGAAGTCAACAAATTATGTTTCAGCTACACAAACAAGCCTTTTGTCGAAAATGTGAGTTTTCACGTAGGACGGGGGGAAATCTTCGGTTTTCTGGGGCCATCAGGCGCCGGTAAATCAACCATACAAAAAGTCCTGACCGGTCTTAACACAAGATATAAAGGGAGTGTCAAAGTAGCTGGAACGGAAATCCGCGAAAGGACTAACAGATTTTACGAGCGTATCGGCGTTGATTTTGAGTTTTCCACCTGTTATGAGAAATTCACCGCACGCGAAAATCTGAAATACTTTGGTTCCCTGTATGACCGGCCGCTCCGTTCCACTGAAGAACTTTTAAGAATGGTGGGGCTGGAAAATGACGGTGATAAAAAGGTTTCCGATTTTTCAAAAGGTATGCGTTCCAGGCTGAACTTTATAAAAGCCCTGGTCCACAATCCGGATATTCTTTTTCTTGATGAACCCACCAGCGGCCTTGATCCTACCAACAGCAGGCTCATGAAAGATATTATCCTTGCCGAGAAAAAACGCGGGAAGACGATTATTATTACCACGCACAATATGTTTGACGCAACTGAACTGTGCGATCAGGTTGCTTTTATCGTATCAGGAAAGGTCAGCGCCCTGGATACCCCTCATAATCTTATCATGTCAAGAGGTGCCGCTAAAATCCGGTACGCCTATTTTGAAAATGGAGAAAAGACGGGTGAATGCATGCTTACACAAACTGCGGATGATAAACGGCTAAATGAACTTATCCGAAGCAATAGTCTTCGCTCTGTCCACAGCAGTGAGCCGACATTAAATGATATTTTCGTGGATATAACAGGGAGGACGCTGCAATGAAATTAAGAAGATTAGTCCGCGGCGATATTCACTTCCAATGGAAATATGGCTTTTACTTTATTTATTTTGTTTTGACCGTGATTTATATCTTCGGCATTACAGCTTTACCGGATAACTGGAAACACAATGCAGCCGCCATTATGATTTATTCCGATCCGGCGGCCATGGGGCTGTTCTTCATGGGAGCGATTGTTTTACTTGAAAAAAGTCAAAAGGTACTCCATGCGATTGCCATATCGCCGGCAAAAGTATCCGAGTACATCCTTGCCAAGGTATTTTCACTGATGTTTATATCCTGTGTAGTCGCATTGATACTGGGAATTGCGGCAGGAAATAAGAACCTATCAGGTATCATAATCGGGACAGCATTAACATCATCGATTTTTACTATGCTCGGTATCATGGCTGCCACGAAGATTGCGAACCTGAATCAGTTTTTAATTGTAATTATGCCCATTGAGATTTTATGCTTTGCTCCGCCCATTGCAGGATTATTTACAGACCTGCCGGAAATTTTACGGTTCTTTCCATTTATGGCCTGCATGAATTTAATAACAGGGTACAGCCAGAACCCGTTTTTGGATTTGGTTCTGGTTCTTGCAGCAAATTTTGTATTATATCCGGCAGCACATAAAATGGTATCAAAAATGTGGCGGAGTATTGGAGGTGTGAAGATATGAAAAAGGTATTTAACAGCATAGGGCAGGTATTCCAACAGATAAAAAAGGATCCCATGATGCTTGCAGCTTGTTTCACCCCGTTTCTGGTTGGCGCCCTTATTAAATTTGGAATCCCATTGATAGAAAAAGCGGCAAAATTTTCTTTACAGCCCTATTATCCGATGTTTGACTTATTTCTTTCTATCATGGCGCCAGTGCTTCTTTGTTTTGCTTTTGCCATGATTACCTTAGAAGAAATTGATGATAAAGTTTCCAGGTATTTTTCAATAACTCCGCTTGGAAAATCAGGATATATTTTTTCAAGGCTTGGAATACCTGCAATTCTGTCAACGGTTGTTACATTTATTGTGATGTTAATCTTTTCATTGGAAAAACGGTCCGTCATCATGGTTTTAGGCTTGTCCGTTTTAGGGGCGGTCCAGGCTATTATGGTAGCCCTGATGATCATTACCCTTTCAGCTAATAAACTGGAGGGAATGGCAGTTACAAAACTGGCTGCACTTACATTACTAGGAATACCAGCCCCATTCTTGATTGATAGTTACTGCCAGTTTGCGGTTGGCTTCCTTCCATCATTTTGGGCAGCTAAAGCCGTACAGAATGAGGCGGTTCTTTATTTTCCCATGGCTTTGGCGGCAGCTTTAATCTGGTATTATTTCCTTACAAAACGTCTGTTTCAGAAGCTGGCAGGATAATGAACTTCTCCATTCTGCATAGGACGGGGCAGATGATTTAAGACAACTGAAAGGGGGTGAAGTAGGTTATGGAGCAATACTGGTGGATTATCATTGCCGCGGTTTTGATTGTCGTTGGCTTACTAAAAATGGTTATTATGAAAAAATACAATGATAAAAAGAATCCCAAAAAGCGTCCACATAATGATGGAGATTAGTGAGGATTAACAAAAAAGAAAATGCTATTTGTGCAGCAACATAAAACGGCTGTTTTGAGAAATCAAAGACGCTGCTTTCCGTTTTGTGTCACAGCAGCGGGTGCTGTTTCCTGCGTCCTGTCACTCGATAGGACGCTGTTTTTGATGGAAAAGGTACAATCGTGACAGTCTGGATTGACGTGGCATTTACAGCAAATAATCTGTACTTGACATAACCGTTGCAAATTTACCATTCAGTGAAGCCATGTATACATCATTGATAAGACTTGCAGGCAGCTTTCGGCCGTTCCATTCTAGGTCTTTTGTTGCACAAGCGTCAGATATGAGAGTAACCAAATGACCAAGGTCTTTTGCTGCTCTCACAGTCGTATCTACACACATATGTGTCATCATACCACACATTACCAAATTTTTTATTGACAATGAGGTTAATTTTTCTTGCAATGTTGTTTCATGAAAGCTATTAGGCGTATGCTTTACAATAATATATTCTGAACTTAAAGGTTCTATCTCCTTGTGAAGTTGAACGCCTTTCGTATTTGGAAGAAAAAAAGCTGCGCCCTCTGATGATATGTGTTGTACATAAAAAATGGGGAGTTTCCTTTCTCTAAAATGTTCCAGCAATCTTTTTGTGACCTTTAGTGCCTGTTCTGATTGAAAAAGCTCACATTTCCCTTGTGGAAAATAGTCATTTTGAATGTCAATTATTACTAATGCAGTATTCATTTTATCAAATCCCTTCTACATTTCTGTTTGATAAAATAATACACGAAAGCCGCCAGCAAGTAAATTACTTACTTTTTTGTGTATAGCGTCAATAACAAATTCCTTTTTCATCAAGAATTTCTGACATTCCGTGTTTTACCATATATTCTATACCAATGCCTTGCATTATCTCAATCGCTGATAGCATTTTTAGGCCCATAGCGGTTAGAAAATATGTTACTTTGAGAGGATAACCAGCGTAGGATTTTTTCTCGACCAAGCCAAACTGTTTTAATTCATTCAGTTGCTCCAAAAGCATTTTTTGACTTATTCCCTCAATGCTATGTAACAAACCAGAAAATGAGCAAGAGCCTTTCCTCAAATTAAAAATTATAATAAGTTTCCATTTGCCCTTTACCATATCGTGAACCAATTCTAACGGACAAGTAAATTCGCTGCGAATTTTCAAGATAATCACCACCTTTGTATGGTAAGCAAGCCCGAGGCCGGAGCCTCCTGTTTCGCTTAATACCGCATTACTTAAACGGCAGAATTTATCAAAATCAATGAAAATAAAAAGGCGGCTTGAAAATCAATTTCAAAACCACCAGTTGAATTTAAATGGCTAAAACTCATATCTAGCACCATGCGAGAGTAACAGGCCATCTGTTAATTCTACACATAGAATAACGGTATTTTCATCATCGAAATTATTATGTCCATTATCAATCCACTCCGCAAAGACATTTTTCAGCTTTTCAGCAATTATACAATTCTCTTTTTTTCCGAAATACCCCAGGCTGACGCCTTTCCCATGCGCTGTAAACCACTCGCCGGCGATTGCAACAACAGGGTTATCCTTTATATGTTTCATTTTATTTGAGAGTGCGTATGTAATGATATAAAATGCACCATTTTCGTAATAGGCATTTACATATCGCACATAAGGCGTTTCATTTTCCGTTGTTGCCAATGCTATTATTGTGTCTTTTCCGAAACGCTCAATCATTATCTGTTCTGCTTCCCGACTAATTTTTTTCATTCTATCCTTCCCTTTTTAACTTCTATAATTTTCCGCTTTTCAATTCCGGATTTAAATTTTCTCTACAATTTCTGAAAAGGGAACATATGGCTTACAGCAGCTTTAACAGCTCAACATGAATACATCCGTTTGTTCCCGCTACGCTGCTGCCCTTTTTCGGATCAAGCGGTTTCCCCATAAAATCAGTTACCTGACCGCCAGCCTCCTGAATTAAAAGCATACCGGCAGCATAATCCCAGGGATTAAGGTATATCTCGAAATAGCCTCCCTGTCTGCCGCAGGCGGTATATGCCAGTTCCAGAGCGGCAGAGCCAATCCTGCGGACATCCTGGCACTGACCGAACACCCTGCGGAACCGGGCAAAGTTTTCATCGGCCAGCTCTCTTTTTGCTGTTCCCAGCCCAATCATTGTATCGGATAGTTTTTCTGCGTTTGATACATGTATGGGGTGTCCATTTAGAAAACTGCCCTTTCCCTTAATCGCTGAAAACACTTCTTCACGGAAGGGATCGTATACAATTCCCATAACAATTTCCCCCTGGCGGCAGAGGGCTAAAGATACAACGCTGTGCTGATAGTCGTGCATAAGGTTTGTAGTCCCGTCAACCGGGTCTAAAATCCAAAAGCTATCCCCTTTTATTTCCTGTAATCCGGTTTCCTCTCCAAGAAATTGAATATTCGGTGCAAGGGCAAACAGTTCCTTCTTTAAGAAATTTTGCACGGCAATATCTACCTGCGTTACATAGTCTGCAAGACCCTTCTCCTTCACATGAGCGGCCATTTCACGGTTCTTTATTAACCCCTGCGTCTTTGTTACTAAGCTGATAATTTTCTGAATATCCATATACGTTTCCTCCATCGGTTTCAATCATCTGGTTACAAAGCTTTTGAAAAGGGAAACCAAAATTTATTTGCAAAAAATCTGAGTTATAATGTGACTTACAAATCCATATTTGCTTATTCATCCACAGCGTATTAACGATTCAGAAGTTTTGTCAAATCCTCCATGGAAGCATCCATTTTCACAGAGACTTCTTCCATAGTCATGCCAGAGGCAAGAAAACGCTTTATCACCATTTTCATATCCTCCCCAACCTCTATGATATGTCCGTCTAAATCGTAAAACCGAATAACCCGCTGGCCCCAACTATGCTCGATAACTTCTCCCAGATATTCAATGTCCGGGTATTTTTTCAATTTGTTCAGAAAGCCGTCAAAGTCCTGTTCCTCAAAGACAATTTCCGCATTGTTGGATTTCTTTAATACCTTTTCTTTCGGCAGATTCACAAGCCAGTCAAAATCCTGCTGCAATGCCAGGCCGCAGGTAAAAGCGATGTTTCTTCCGTAATCCTGAAATACTTCCAATCCAAACAAATCCTCATAAAATTTTTTTGCAGCATTAATGTCGGCCACCGAAATAAGCATACACGTGTACTTCATATAAATATTCCTTTCAGTTTTGCTTTTCTCAATCCTTTTTATTGCTGTTTGTCTCTGACAAATAACGGACAGGAGCATGTCCAGTATTCTTCCCATGCCTGGTTTCCTTCACCGCGGCCGCAGCCGGGGCAGTTTTTATTCAAAAACATGGGACAAAGCCCGCAATTCAATCCACACATGTTCCATGATATTTATCCCCTCTAACATTATATTGGGTCTGTAGAATTATTGTATTATTTAATGCTAAAGAATTTATTAATTATTTCCTAAGGTGTATGCGTTTTCCCACTACCGGAAGCCTCTTCGGCCGGAACCGCATCCTCCCCAGGCAGCCATGCCTGCCCAAACTTCACATCGCGGAACAGGGCAGCCAGGCCAGTAATCTGCTTGAGCCTCAAAATCTCATCCCGGTCCATCCTCAGGTGTTTGGAAATCCACGCGTCAGAACGTCCTAACTCGTGCAGTTCCTTAATGATATTACTCATTAAGTCCACATCATGTATTCCACGGGCGCGGTTATGCCGGATGGTACTGGCCATACGGTCGGACAGCGGCTTATCGATTATCGAAACCGGCATCATCCCCTTCTCACGCTCATAAATATCCGGGTAATCCCGCATCACCCGCCAACGATGAAAGCCATCTACAATCACATACTTATCACTGCCTTTTGCATAATAACAGACAATCGGCATAGTATAACCGTCCTCCTTGATGCTGTCGTACAACAACCGCATTTCCGGTGGGGCCACGTTGTTCGGGTTATATGTATTGGGTACAATGTTTTCAAATGGTACCGCAATGATATGGTATACCGGGCTTCTGAATTCCTTATTTACCATCTATCATCCCTCCGTACTTGCGTCTAATAATATCCACACGTTTTTGTTGCTGCCGCGTAAGCCCAAACCCCATAAACCGACAGGTATGGTCATTTTTCAGAATACAGTAGCACATCCGTTTCCAGCTTGGTATATCTTTCGTGCTTTTGATATCATCGGTATGATCGGGAATCGGTCCAAGAAAAATAATACGGGAATTTTTATTGATTGTATAGTTAGAGATACCATTCCTCCGTATATGATATCCCTTTTCCACAAGCTCACGGATTGTTTCCTCCGGCAGCCCTCCTCCGGTCTCACGCCAGAAATGGATGGAGGTGTTAAACTTTTTCACATAATTATTCCGCAGCCGGGCAGGCAATGTATCCAGCAAAAATTGAGTGTAGGATTTCCAGGTATGACCTTCCGGTAACGTAATACTGCGGTAACCCATCGCTTTTGTCTTGCCATAAATAGCGCCAAAATTTGCTCCGCGCACCCGCCCCACCAGTTTTGTCCATATTTCCGGGTCGATGACCCGGTACAGATTCAAAGCGTCTTTGGAGTAATCATTAAAAGGCGATGCTACCCGCATCTGGTCTATTTTTAATCCTGCCTTATAATACAGATCATATAAATTGTTGTAATCATAATCGAAGCGATAATTCGCGCACCATACGTCAGAATTTGACCAGTCGTATAAAGGTGAAGCACACCATACGTCTTTAAACTGCCTGGAAATCCAGCACTCGTTTTGATATCCGTATTTCTTATTGACAAATCCGCTGTACCGCTGCAGAGATTCATCCGCCCGCATACCAAGCAGGCAGACCGTCCTGCCATTCCCATGCTCCTCCTTGTAGAATCGGCCAAACTGCTTTGCCAAATCTTCCTGATGCATCCTGTAACGATAGTGGGTAAAAGGCTTCGTCAGATTAATGACATAGGGATACTCCGGTATCGGACGCACCCATATATCCTGTTTGGTATCATCCCAAGGATACCAATACATCTCATAGCTACTCAGTGCTGTCCTGGTTGCCATGGGAAGGCAGACCCAGTAAAGGTCTATGCCAGATTCGTTTTCCAATCGCTTAAAAGTGCGGGTAATATAGTCCGTGGTCACGGTATACTGCGCCTCAAAATCCTGATGGAATACGCCAATCACACGATCTGGAGCATACTTATTCCGGTAATCCAGCAGTAAATTCAAAAGGACACCGCTATCCTTGCCGCCGCTGAATGAGATATAAATATTTTTAAATTCCTGAAATAAAAAAGCAAATCTCTTCTGCAATGCATCGAATACATTCATATTAATGTATTCTTTTTTCATGTCTCTAATAAACTCCTTATCTTTCAAGTAAAAAACTTACAATGGCGTCTGTTGGACAGCCGAATATCCTTCTAATTTTCCCGGACCATGACTGCCACCATCATTTTTGTCTTGTCTCATTTATCATGTACTTTACTAAAATAATAATATGGAGAACAGAAAAATTCAATATAATATATACTCAAATTGTTAATAATAACATTGGAGAAAATGCTGAAATTCAATATTTTTTTTCTGTCCTTTAGTCAGTCAATCGGTACTGATAACGACTTGGCTTGGAACACCATAATAAAAAACGCGGTTTGTCATCCCGCCAGTCCACCGCCTACAACCACGGTAGTCTGTCCGCAGTCCTTTGCTCCGGTTAATACGTCTGCCGCCGGATAAACCCGCGCATCGTCACCCAGAGAACGCTGAATTTTCCTCTATAAATTCCTGAATCAGAGGAAAAGAAAGTACATTAATTACACCGCAGGTCTCCCCAAATTCCCGAATTAGGATTCCTGCTAAGGCCCTGAGCATTCATGATAGTTCCACACTGATAAAAAAAGCCGAAGCTCTCAAAAAAAATCAAGAGCTCAAGTCTCTGCCACTTCTTTCAGACGGCGGTAAATCTGGTTTTCACTTAATCCATATTCCTCCAGCAATTCCTCAGGTTTACCAGACTGACCGAAGATATCATTTACACCTATCTTTTTAAATTTCACACCGCGGCCCTCTGCCAGCAGCACTTCTCCCACCGCGTCCCCAAGACCGCCAATGACACTATGTTCCTCCACAGTCACCACCTTGCTGCATTTTCCTGCGTATTTTATGATACAATCCCTGTCAATGGGTTTGATGGTATGCATATTGACTACTGTTATGAAGATGCCCTCAGCTTCCAGCTTCTCAGCGCATTCAAGTACAGTGGCAACCATAATCCCGCAGGCAAATACCACTACGTCTTTGCCCTCTCTCAGCACATTGGCCTTGCCGATTGTAAAGGGCATCTTCTCCTCAAATACAGGAGATGGCAGGCGTGCCAGACGCAGATAGGCAGGTCCCTGCATATCTGCCAGCGCCATCACGGCCCGGCGAGTTTCCTCTGCATCACAGGGAACCACCACTGTCATTCCGGGGATTACCCGCATGAGAGCCAGGTCCTCAATTGCCTGATGACTGCCGCCGTCTTCGCCCAGGGTGATTCCGGCATGGGTCATGCACAGCTTCACATTAAAATCGGGGTATGCACAGCCGTTTCTCACCTGATCGTAGGCGCGGCCTGCGCCAAATAATGCAAATGTGCTGGCAAACGGTATGTATCCCATGGTAGAAAGGCCCGCTGCCATATCTACCATATTGGCCTCAGCAATTCCCGCATTGAAAAAACGTTCCGGGAATTTATCTGCAAATGTAGCAGTCATAGTGGCATGAGCCAGATCCGAATCCAACACTACTGCCTTTTTATTCTTCTCTCCTAATTCAGCCAGCGCCTCTCCATAGGCGGCGCGAATTGCTTTTAACTCGCTCATGATTAATCCTCCAATTCCTTTAATGCCTGCTGACGCTCCCATTCGCTAGGCGCTTTGCCATGCCAGCCCACCTGGTTCTCCATAAATGACACGCCTTTGCCTTTCACTGTCCGTGCGATGATGCATTTTGGCCTGCCATCAGTTTCTGTGTCAAGAGCCTTGGATACAGCCTCCACATCGTTTCCATCTATCTCCAGAACATAGAATCCAAAAGATGTAAACTTGGCATTTAAATCTCCCAGCCCCATTACCTGGTCATTCGTACCATCGATTTGAAGGCCATTGTTGTCAATAATAACTGTCAGATTGTCCAGCTTATAATGTGAAGCTGCCATGGAAGCCTCCCACACCTGCCCCTCCTGAAGTTCCCCGTCTCCCAGCAGCGTATAGACCTTAACGCCGCTGTGATCCAGTTTCTTAGCACCCAAAGCCATGCCGACAGCAATGGAAATCCCCTGTCCCAGAGATCCGGTGGATGCCTCCACACCAGGACATTTCTTAGCATCCGGGTGGCCCTGAAGGAAACTGTGAAGCTGCCTAAAGTTTTTAAACTCCGCCTTGTCAAAAAATCCCTTCTCCCCCAGTACCGCATAGTAACAGGGCGCTGCATGTCCTTTAGACAGCACAAAACGGTCTCTGTCCGCCTTCTTTGGATTAGCTGGGTCAATATTCATCTTTCCAAAAAACAGGGTCGTAATAATTTCCACAGCAGATAATGACCCACCCGGATGGCCAGATGCTGCATCGGCTGTCATGTTAATAATATCACGGCGTACTGCCCGGCAAGTTTTTTCCATACTTGCAATATCCATTTGTTTTTCCTCCATACAATCAGTAAGTTATAGTTTTACCGACATCATACAATCATACAATATAGCCAAAGAATAGCAGACGCATTCAAATATGTCAATAGTTACAAACATTATTAAATGATTCCATATTGACAAAACCATGCTTTGGTATTAGGATATAAAGACATTAAATTGTATGATGTATTACTCTAAGACAATTAAAGTACATAACATAAAGGGGGATTCTTATGGAGTCAGTAAAACGGGTTCCTGTTGTTCAGCAGGTAGTTGAAAAGATAAAAGAATATCTGTTTTCCGGTGAAGTATCCGTAGGAGATAAATTACCTGTGGAAAAAGAATTGTGCGAACAATTGGAAGTGGGCCGTGGTACTGTGAGAGAAGCCTTCCGGATGCTGGAAGCCACTGGCTATGTGGAATTAAGACCCGGCAAGGGTACATTTGCCGCAAGGACTTCTGAAGTGGAACTGGACGACATTATGCAGTGGTTCACAGAACATGAGGTAGAGACTAAAGATTTTCTGGAAGTCCGTATGGCCATTGAACCTCTGTCCGTGCGTCTTGCCATAGAGCGCTGCTCCGACGAGGACGTAGCCCATCTTGAACGTCTTCACCAGAAGTTCATCACCGCAGTGAATAACAAGGACGTTCCCAACATCGTGATTTATGATGAGAAGTTTCATGCTGATATTGTGGAATACAGCCGCAACCAACTGCTGATTAGCATCAGCAAGCAAGTTGAAAAGAATATGAAGAATTTCCGAAGCAGAACCTTCTATATCCCTCAGAATGCGGAAAATGCAATCCTTCCCCATCAGATGATTCTGGATGCCTTTAAGACGAAAGATGCAGCGGCAGGCGAGCGAAATATGCAGGAACATTTGAGCCTGATTGCAACTGATCTGGAAAAATCCACTACAAAATAATGAATCCCAGTGATATGGCAATGATGCCAATATCGCTGGGATTTTTTGTTATGGGCTTTAGCCTGTTGGATGTGAGTCTTTATGCTGACACGTTTTTGTGCATATCGCATAAAATATACAGGTATTTTTATATCTTTTATGCATAGACAACCAATCTTATCATGTTATAATATTGTTAGTACATCAGACATCATACAATCATACAATTTACTACTTACAGGAGGGTTAAAATGAAAAAAATGTTATCTATTGCTCTATCCACTGCCATGGTGCTGTCCTTAGCAGGCTGCGGCGGATCAAACAAAAACGCGAGCACTACTGATTCCACCACTACCGCTACAGAAGCTGACAAACCTGCCGATGGATCCAGCGAAGCTGCATCCAATCCAGATGCATTAGAACCTGTTACACTGACATTATATTCTCCCGGTAACGAAAATTCCGTTCCTACTAAGACCATACTCGAATACAAAAAGCTGGTCGAGGAGGCTTCCGGCGGCAAAATCACCCTGGATGCGCACCACTCCGGTGAGCTGGGCAACGATGCTGAAGCTCTTCAGTCCACGCGTATGGGTACTATTGATATCATTTTTGCAGGGACCTCCGGTTTTACAGAGTTCTATGACAAGGCCAAAATCCTGGATCTGCCCTTTATCTTTGACAGTGCAAAGCAGGCTTACGAGGTTGTAAACGGGAAAATCGGTGAAAAGATCTTCGCAGACCTTCCTTCCACCGGCCTGGTTTATTTGGCAGAGGGCGACAACGGAATGCGTCAGGTATCCACCACCAATCGAGCCGTACATACTGCTGCTGATGTAGAAGGACTGAAGCTGCGTGTTCCCACCAGCCGGATGTATCTGGACTGCTGGGAGACCCTGGGCGCCAACCCAGTAGCCCTGGCTTTAAACGAACTGGCAATTGCACTTTCCAACGGCACCGCAGAAGGCCAGGACAATGCCACCTATCATCTGGTAGCCAATGCCACCTACGATGATATCAAGTATTTCAGCTTTATCAACTATATGTGGATGGGCTGCACTATGGCTGTCAACTCTGATTCATTCGACAAGCTTCCAGCCGAATATCAGAAGATCCTAAAAGAACAGGCTAAAGCTGCCGCCAAATACTCCTTTGATACCATCGCTTCTGATAATGAAACTGCAACCAAAACTTTAAAAGAGGCGGGCGTGGAGTTTGACGAAAATCCTGATATCCAAAGTTTCAAGGATAAGCTGGGCGGCGAGGAATACTATGCGCGTTATGCCAACGAGCCTTGGTTCAACCAGGAGATCCTGGATGAAATCTTAGCTAAATAATAAGACTGACTGATAAAACAGGGGCTCCACTCCCGCCCGGGATGCAGCCCCTCTTAAATTCAAGGGAGTGATTACAGTGAATATATATAAGAAAATCACAGACATTTTCGTGAAAATTGTTTCCGCTGTCCTAATGCTTCTGGTGGCAGGCATTGTAGGAATCATGCTCTACGAGCTGTGTCTGCGCAACTTCTTGAACAAGTCTTTCCGCGCTTCAACGGAAGCCTGCGGATTCCTGTTTATGTGGATGGCATTTCTGGGCATCATTGTACTTTATGACAAGGATCGTCTGATCACTCTGGACATGCTCTATGTACGGGCTCCCAGGAATGTGCAGAACATATTCTGGTTCATCAACAAGATTTTCAGCCTGGGCCTGGGCCTTGTCATGATCGTGGCCTACGCAGGCATGTATAAGATTAACAGTACCAGCCATTTTTCAACTATGCAGTTCTTATCGAAGGCCTGGCATTTTCTTCCTATGGCAATCGCAGGCGGATTCATTGCAGTAAAAACCATCTATCAGCTTCTGGAGCGGATTATGGTTAAAACACCAGAGGACAACAGCAAAGGAGGGATGGTAAAATGACAATATTTTTCATCACTTTTATAATATTACTGCTGATAGGAGTACCCATCAGCATCTCCATCGGAGCCAGTGCGGTCCTGGGGTGTCTGGTACTGGATTACCCTTTGATGGTCATTGGCCAGAAGATGGTAACAGGTGTTGACTCCTATCTGCTGATTGCCATCCCTCTGTTTATCCTGGCAGGAAACCTGATGAACGCCGGTAAGATTACTGACAAGATTTTCAGTTTCGCCAAGGAACTGGTGGGCTGGATTCCAGGCGGCCTGGGTCATGCCAATATTGTGGCCAGTATCATTTTCGCAGGCATGTCAGGAAGCGCTGCTGCGGATGCTGGCGGCCTCGGCACCATTGAGATGGAAGCTATGACCAAGAATGGATACCGGGATAATTTTTCCGGCGCGGTAACGGCAGCCTCCTCAGTAATCGGGCCTATATTTCCTCCCAGTATTCCGCTGATTATATACGGTGCTACTGCCAGTGTCAGTGTGGCAAAGCTGTTTATGGGCGGCGTACTGCCTGGCCTTCTCATGGGGGTTGCCCTGATGGTTCTGGTTTTTATCTTTGCAGTGAAATATAGGTTTGAGCGTCATCCTTTCGATATAATAGCGCTAATCAAGCAGTTTTTTGGCTCCATCCTGTCCCTGATCACTCCACTGATTATCCTGGCCGGATTCACCTCTGGAAGCTTCACTCCTACGGAAGCTTCCAGCATCGCTGTGGCCTACTCCCTGGTGATTGCAGTGGTGGTATATCACACCATAGATTGGAAAGCATTCAAAAACTGTTTGCTGGAATCAGCTATCACCTCTGCCAACACCCTTTTTATCATCGGAACCTCCACATTGTTCACTTATGTACTGGTGAAGGAGGGGGCTTCCAAGGCTATTGCAGACTTTATTCTGGGAATCAGCAGCAATCCTGAAGTGATTCTGCTTATCATTAATGTGGTACTTCTGATACTGGGTATGTTCATGGAACCAGGGGCAATCCTAACCCTGATGCTTCCGGTACTGCTGCCTATTGTCAAGGATCTGAATATTGATCTGGTACACTTTGGAGTTGTCATGGTACTGAATCTGATGATTGGCCAGGTAACCCCGCCCTTTGGTGTATGTCTGTTCGTCATATCCGACGTAGCTAAGATCAAGCTTGATAAGCTGTATAGATCCATTATACCGTTCCTGGCACCGTTAATCATTGTATTACTAATGTGTACCTATATCCCGGATATCGTTATATGGCTACCCAACCTTCTGGTAAAATAATATTTAACAGAGAAACAAGAAGATTTTAGACAATATAAAGGAAATTACCCACAAAGATATTATGACAATTTTAAAGACCATTGACCAGGAAGTTTTAAAAGCCGCAATCAGCGGCGAGAAATTTCAGGAATATTTCTTCAAAAACTGCCAGGTGAAGGAAATTGCGAAGTATTTGAAGGGTGTACTGAGAAAATAAACTTTAAGTATAGAAAGGCGCTGAATGACACATATTTAGCGCCTTTACCGGATTTATTAAAAAATATAAAATCAGTGCTGCTTACGCTATATCCCTATCATGCTCAAAAGGCCATGTCATAGCGTGCCACCTTGTTTGGACATTTCCAATCGTTTATTCAATTTCGCGCAATCTCTCCACAATGGATTTCTTTTGGAGAAAATAGATTGCTGCCTTTGTAATAATCACTGGCATCACAAGAACAACAACCGCATACAAGAGTGCAAACCATATCGGATACGCCCAGTGCAAATAATTCATGCCAATACTGTTCAGTCCCCAAATAAGCATAAACCCTAAAAATCCACCTACTAACAGAGTGATAATGATATTCCATACAGCAATCAATCCGGCTTCATACTGAACCATGTTATTGAGCTGCCGCTTTGTCATGCCAATAGACTGTAAAACCGACAATTCCCGCTTGCGGGTCATAATATTTGTCACCAGAGTATTGATAAGGCTGATCAGGCTGAACATCATGATAAAAATGCTAATGCCAATGATTGAAGTAAAAAGCGTGTTATACATTCCTGCCTTGCTATTGATAGAATCTCTCAAGGTGCGCATTTGCAAATCATCTGCGTTGGCAATAATTGCCTTCAACTGTTGCGTGATTTCCGACTCTTTGGAATCCCATTCTGTCGAGAGAAGCACTTCCGAATTGATATTGCAGCTTTCCGGCAGCATTGTATGAACGAGCTCGTCAGGCATTATAAACCAGCCAGATACACCGAGGGCAGTAAAACATTCTGGATTGCTGTATGCTTTTTCACTTGTAATTTCACCGCCAATGGAGAATACATCTTCGCGGTATTCTGTGCCGTCAAACCATTCAAATTTTATAGTGTCGCCGGGCTGGAATTTCCAGCCGTATATCTCTTCCACAGCGTCATTCTTTAAGACAAAGATTTCCTTGTTTTCTACAATATCCAAATAGCTCCGGTCTTGCGTTTCAATATACTTTGATAAATGAGTAAATTCTTCTTCCGTAAAGGGAACAATAAAATCATCGTCACGACGGCCATTATATTCAAATGTGCAGTACAGCTTCTCAAAAGGTATGATTTCTTTTACTCCGTTCACCCGGGAAATTTCCCGCACAAAAGTATCATTGAGCGGATTGTTGACTTGTATTCCTGCATATCCCTGTTCATTCACTTGTGCAGCGTTTTCTGATAAATAAATCCTAACTTCGCCATGTTCCATAATTCCATTTCTGGCATAAGCCTCCTGATTAAAGGAAGTCAAAAAGGCAGAACCAACCATAAAGATAATTCCACTGATTGCCAAAGAGAAAGAAGTCATAAGGAACTTTTTTCTGTTGCGGGAAGTGTTCATTTTTGCCATCGAAAAAGGAGTAATCCTCCTGAACAGGTGCTTAGGCGTCTTGAATTTTTGCAAAACTCCTTTTGTTTTATATGCTTCAATAGGTGATACCTTACTTGCAATTTTAGCAGGCTTACTAATAGAATATAAAACGGCGATATACTCTGCTAAGATAATCAATGCACCCCAAATGAGAAAGTTTATCCATGACCATCCCTCTGAATTGAGAATCCACGCAAAAATTGAGCCCATGGCTAACCCCGATGGCGCGCCTATACAAAATAGTAAAGTACCCTCCCGTTTTACGATTCTTTTAATCTGTTTTCCAGTGGTTCCGATGGTTCTTAACTGTCCAAAATACTGAATACGGTTAATGATGGAGATATAGAAAATACTGTATATCACCACCACGCCGGCAAATAGAACTACAAGGCCAATGCAAACGGCAATAAGCATATTTTTCGGATTAAAGGTCAAAGACTGGACAAAAGCACTGTTTTCACCAATGCTCGGTCGTTCAATACCGCAATCCGCTCCAATCGCATGAATGGTATCAAGAAATTCATTTGCCGTCATACTTTTTGCTTCTTGTATCTGTGCAGCGGCTACAAACAAAGTATCTTTCAGTTGGCCTCCGGTTTCCGCATATTGTTCAGAGAAATAAACCGGGTACACATCAGAAGTAGAGCCGGTATCTGTAAGACCAGAAAGTACAAAGGATTCTTGTGTTCCGTCATAAAAAGAAAACGAAATTGTATCACCAATCTCAAGGTTTTCTCCAATCCGTTCTAAGTAAGACACATCAACGGCAATCTCGTTTTCAGCCGATGGGTATTGTCCCTCGGAAATTTCTGCGCTTTGAATTTTTCCCTCGGATTGCTCAATATACATCGGCCAGATTACATAGTTTTCAATTTCAGAACGCTTGCCGTACTTTGTAACCCTCATTTCCGAAATGCGGCTGTCCAGCCGAAGCGTATCACATTGCTGTTCTGTAATGTCGTAAAAAAATACTTGCTGCAAATTTTCCAGTTGCCGACTATTTGCGGTTTGCATGGAGGCTATATAGAGAGCCAGTCCAGACATTAATGCGATGGAAAGCGAGATCGTTAGGATAATCAAAAGGTTTCTCATTTTTCCGGACTTCAAACTGTTTTTAGCCAGCTTTTTTGTAATAGCGCTTGTATCATTCTCAAAAGGCCATGTCATAGCGTGCCACCTCCTTAATCCACAATCTTGCCGTCCTCAATACGGATAATCCGGTCTGCAAGGCGGGCAATGTCGTTATTGTGGGTAATCATCACAACGGTTTGGTGGAACTCCGCGCTGGTGCGCTTGATAAGCCCCAATACCTCGGCGCTGGTCTTACTGTCAAGGTTACCGGTGGGCTCGTCAGCCAGTACGATAGCCGGTTTAGTAATCAGGGCGCGGGCGATTGCCACACGCTGCTGCTGGCCGCCGGAGAGATTGTTCGGCATATTTTTGAGTTTATCTTCCAGCCCCAGCAGGTAAACAATCTCCTCCAAAAAGTGCTCATCTGCCATGTCCCCGTCCAGTTCCACTGGCAGGACAATATTCTCATACACATTCAGAATGGGAACAAGGTTATAGTTCTGGAAGATAAAACCGATGTTGCGGCGTCGGAAAATCGTAAGTTCTTCATCATTTTTCTTTGCCAGTTCTTCACCCCGGACGATCACGCTTCCACTGGTAGGAGTGTCCAGCCCGCCCATCATGTGAAGCAGGGTGGATTTTCCGCTGCCGGAAGTTCCGACAATGGCCACAAACTCGCCCTCATCCACGGAGAAGTTCACGCCGTCAAGGGCTCGGGTGATGTTCGTCTTTGTGCCGTAATACTTTTTCAGGTCAATCGTTTGTAAAACGCTCATATTCAAAAAACTCCTTTCAAGGCTTCCTGCCTGTTGATAAGGACATTGTAAAACCCAAATGTCCGCGAAATGTTACAACGGACAAACTTTTTCAAAAATTTACGGCGGGCAGCTTATAAGGCCATCCGCCGCTTTCTATCTTGGGGAAGCATAATGGAAAATACCGACCCCCGCCCCGGCTCCGAAACCACTTTGATGTAGCCGCCCTGCCGTGTCACAATCTCACGGGCCAGATACAGACCAATCCCCACGCCCTGTTGTTCGTGTACCTCTTCCTCCCGGTAAAGGCGCCGGAAGATGGCAGCCTGATTACTTTCGGAAATGCCCTTGCCGGTGTCGGCTACTTTGATCTCCACATACATTTCCCATTGAATCACGGACACAGAGATTTTTCCGCCTGCCGGGGTGTACTTCACCGCATTGTCCAACAGATTAAACAATGCTTCGGCTGTCCATTTGCTGTCATGGGAAAGGGTCAAATCTTCCGGGCAGTCCACCGACACGGTGATTTCTTTTTTCTCCGCCCCGTAGACAATGCCGCTCATGGCCTGTGCCACGGTGTCAAAGAGGCGGCCCGGTTTCTTCTCCAACTGGATAACGCCCGTTTCCAGCCGGGAGGTTTTCACAAGCGCCTGAAAGAGAAAGTCCAGCTTATCCGTCTGGGCGCGGATTCCCCGGATAAAGTCGGTGCGCTCCGCTTCGGTCACAGGCTTTGCAAGCAGGGTGTCCGTTGCCATTTTCAAATTGCTCACCGGCGTTTTCACCTGATGGGATATATCTGATACAAGGGTCTGTAACTCCTGCCGTTCTTCGTCCACCCTGCGGCGGTTCTCCTGCATGATCTGATAAAGCCGGGTCAGCCGGTGGCCGATTCTGGCAAGCTGGGTTTCACTATCCTCCGGGCGCTTTGGCGCTTCATTCCCGGCGATCATGTGGTCAAGGGTCTGACACAGATCAGATGTAAAGAGGGAAAGCCGCTTCCCAAATGCCTGTGTCAGCACAAAGAGCCAGATAAGGGCGCAGAGAAGCAGCCCCCCGCCTGCAAACAGCGCCGCCACATGCTTTGTCACAAGAAATAAAAGTACAGTGATGGCGGTCATGGAGAGGGTCAGCCCGATTGCCACCCATCGGAACAGCCGCCTTACCGAGAGGGTTTTAAGCTTCATTTTGCCTCGCCTCCCGTCCATTGATAGCCCATGCCGTAAACAGTCTTGATGTAGGGTGCGCCGCCGTCGGATTCGATCTTGCTGCGAATCCGGCTGATGGAGGTTGTCAGGGTGTGTTCGTCTACAAACCTTTCGTCTATATCCCACAGCTTTTCCAAAAGCTGCCCACGGGTCAACACTTGCCGGGGATTTTTACGGAACAGATTCAGCATTTTATATTCCATCGGGGATAGGGTCAGGGGCTTGCCGTTTAAGGAAGCCGTCTGCTCCGAGAAGTCCAGAAACAGCCGCCCGTCGTCGAAAATGTCCTTGGCCGGTTTGTGGTGTTCCAGCATGGCGAACATGGCTTTGATTTTCCGCTGCAAGGCCCCGATCACAAAGGGCTTTGTGATGTAGTCCACCGCGCCCACCTCATAGCCCCGTATCTGGTCGCTCTCCTGATCGTTGGCGGTCAGGAAAATCACGATGGTGTCCGGGTGCTGGGGCTTTATCAGTTTGCACAGCTCAAAACCATTTCCATCCGGCAGGTTGATGTCCAGCAGCACCAAATCAAATTCCCGTTGGCGGATGGCGTCGGCTGCGGTTCTGGCATTTAGGGCAGAAGTCACGCCGTAGCCGTCCGCGGTCAGGTTATAGTCTAACATCTTATTCAAAAAACTGTCGTCCTCGACAATTAAAATCTGCTTCATATCCTCACTTCCTTTGCTTTTTGCAGATAGTATAACAGGCAAATGTCCGCGAAATGTTACAGCGGATGGATTTTCTCAAAAAATGCCTTTCACTTATTATAGGACAGCCCCTGGGACAGGACAAGGCAGAAAATGTGAATTATAAACTATACGTCAATACATATTAAGTCATTCCATAATTCAACTATACGATGTATGCGGAAACAGGATGGACACTATACTTAACAAGACGTTTCCAGTGGGGGCACTGCTTCCATCCTGATAACCGATTAAGGTAAGTCCCGATGTATGTAAGAAATCAGATTGATACCAGCCATCTGAAAAAGCATCTGTACCATACCACCCAGAGAAAATCCGGGAAATGACAACCAACTTTCCTATCAGCATCTTCCGAAAGGAAATAGGAATTGTCAGAATGTTTTTCAGAGTGTGGTCCGTCCGTTCCCGATCAATCATATATCCAGCAATCAGAACGATTGTTGCAGGATAGATTAAAACCAGATTGTTCCAGATGACGTTTGCAGAAAAATTAAAAAGCGTATGGGTTGCCCCATCTGAAGCTGTTGCCATAAATCGGGAAAGAAGCACGATGGTAGGCATTATCGCTACGCGCTTATTAAAATAATTCATCTCCACTTTTAAAATCAAATCCAGGGTGAAGGTCAAATTTTACTGCACCAACGTTTGCCATTCCTTTTACAGCTTTACTAATACGCGCAATACCTTCATTTCCAAACCCTGCACATAGTTCTATTGCTTTTACTCCATGTTCTGATAGTTCCCGCGCAACAGTTTCGGCTTCAGAATAGTTTTTAACCCCAACAACTGTCAAGTTGACTGTTGGCGTATTTATAACTGTTCTATGTTTCTTGTAGTCTACTTCTGGTGCGACAAAAATAAATGCTGCGTTTACTTTCATTCTAAACCTCCTGTGAAATTGTTTTAAGTATAGTTTCTTGAATAATATCAGTGATTTATTATTCGCTTATTATTACACCTCCTGCTTTAATGGTACAAAACAACCTGTTACAAACAAAGTAACAGGCTGTTTCTTTATATTCTTCTCGCAAGACATTCTAAAATAAATAGGGTTGGAACCTGTGTGGTTGCATTATAATCTCCATTCACACGTTGTTCCTTTATATTATATGAAAAACTCCAATCAGATATTTGGGCTAAAGTGCTGTTTGGTGCATTGGTAATACTTAAAACCATACATTTTTTTTGCTGAAATTGCCGAACCATATCAACTACACCTTTGGTTTCCCCGCTTTCTGATAATGCAATAATCACTGCATTTTTATAAGAATATGTTTCAATTGGATAAAAGGTATCTTCCAATCCAACAGAAAACTTCCCCATATTGGAAAAAAGCCGCGCCCCGTATTTTGCCAAAGTGCCTGATGAGCCGTTTCCAATAAAAATCAGATAATCAGAATTTTTTATTATTTCTATAGCCGACGAAAGTTTCCTCTCAAATGCACTTGAATTTGTCCTTTGGAAGAAAAGATTAAGCTCCTGCAAATCTTCTAAAGGCGGTTGTGTTTTAAGGAGATGTATTTCATCATTTATAGCTTTCTTAAATTCGGAATATCCTTCAAAACCATTTTTATTACAAAAACGCAATAATGTTGAAGTTGAAATGTGTATATCACTTGCTAATTCTCGAATTGTCATATACGGAATTTTTTCGATATTAGAAATGATAAATTTATAAATCAAAATTTCTGTTTCGTTAAATTTTTGAATTTCTTCATACGAGAACATTCTACCGCCTCCCTATCACAAAATTATTATAGCTTAACTAAAACAATTCTACAATTACAGATAGCTCATATTTTTGCTGTACTGGCAATTTTAATTGAACAAAATCGCTGCGCGATGGCCTGTCGAGGCTGTGGCGCAGTATTTTCCGTTAAAAAAGCAGTGGCGGCCAAGTCCTAAAAGTAGAGCTGATACCTGCTTACTGCTTTGATTTCATGGAGGATTTTTTATGTATGATGAATATTTTCGCCAGCTTGAAGAAGCTGGAAAAATCAGGAACCTAAAGGAGCGTTCCATTTCCTGCTATAAAACCTATGTTTCTTACTTCCTCAACTACGTAGGGAAAGAGCCATCTTCCCTTACCTGCCAGGACGTCAGGGATAGCTTCCCACAGTCCTTACGGCTGATGAGGTGTACAGGCTCCTGGAGGCCACGGACGACCTGAAATATAAAGCGATGCCTTTCCCATTAACACTGCTGGTCACCCAGATTAAAATGTATTCGATTCACCAGATAAATCGGAACCGTTATCAGCTTACCCTCAGCAATTCCTCCATAAGTGTCTCCCTTGAGATAATATACATAATCCAGCTTTCCATCGACCAGAAGCCGGCTGACTGTTTTTCCGGTATTCCTGCCGGCCTTTACCTCAAGTCCATAGTTTTTGTAAACAAGAAGGCTTCTTACGTAGAAATCCAGTTCTCCTCCGGTCGCACGGTAAACAGCAAACCAGGGAGCGTCACCTGCAATGGTATCTGTAGTCTTTATTCTTTTTAAGATATCCAGGTAGACAAAGTTTTCACATAAGATTCCTCGGATGGTGTCCCGTGTTTCGCCGGTCCTCCGCAAAAAATAGGCAGCGACACCAAGATCCAGAAAATAGAACCGGCAGTTGTCAACCAGGTCCAGATGGTTACAGTCAATACTCTTGCTGCAATAGCCTATAACATGGGATAAATACAGCCAGCTGATGGCTGCATTCACCATCTTTTTTGAGATCTTCCCGCTCTCCTCTTTAAAGACTATCTTAGAAAAATCAGTTACAAAATCGTCCGTCCCCTTTTTCTCTTTCACCAGAGAAATTGCAATGGCCGAGAACATTTTGCCGAACAAGTCCAATTCAAGAGCTGTTTCAAAGTACCTGGAGGATTCACGAATAAATATTTCAACATTTTTTTCCACCTGTGCGCGGCACTGACTGATATCCTTTGTCTCCAGGTACGTCTCCACCACCTTGGGATAGCCGCCAATCTGGCAGTAAATTTCAAAAAGCCGGTTTATCTCATCGTAACACTCATGGGAGCTTTCCCCGGTTAATGATAGCTGTTCGTATCGTTCACGCAGGCCAAATGCCTCTAAAAATTCAGGAAATGAAAGCGTATTTAAAATCAGGCTGTCCGTATCCCCTGCGGATAAGAAAAAACCTTTCTCACGGGTTCGGCCCAAATAACTGCCGGTTACAATAAAGTCACAGGCAAACTCCCGTGCAAACTCCCGGATCCTGCTGTATATGGCCGCGGATTCCTGGATTTCGTCAATCACTACCACGGTTGACTTATCATCCTTAAATTCCGGATCGTAGGCTTTTATCACCTGATGCAGAGGCTGGCTGCGTACCGCATTTCTGTTTTCATATATTTCATGAAAGTAACCCAGGAAATCCTGTCCGGATTTTCCAATCATATTAATATAGATAAATTGGTCATACTGTTCCCTGGCGAACTTTTCTAGTATAACTCGATTTTAATAAGTTTACATTATTATCCTGAAAACCAAGGGAAACGTGCGCCCAAAGCACGGACACGTAAGCCAAGAAATCAGATTACTACCAATGCTTAAATTGTAAGCTTATTTAAATCGAGTTATACTAGTATAAAGGTTTTTCCTACCTGTCTGGCGCCCTCCAATTCCAGGACCCTTCCGGTATTCTGGTTTTTCCAAAGAAGCAATTTCTCATATATATCTCGTTTTAAATACATGGTAATCCCCTTTTCTTTCCTCATTACAGATACTTCTTACACAAAGCATTGCTGCAGAGCATAAGTCGCAAACCTCGCACCTTCTTTAAGGGGCGTACAGGGTGCTCCTTGGATATCATTATATCAGCATCCAATATCTGAAAACAAGTACAATCTATTTTAATTATCTCCCATATTTCCCTACTGCTGACACTTATTGTCGTCATCTGCAAAAAATAACTTAATATTTGTATGCACGGTCCGCTCAGAACAATCCTCTTCCGTAACCGCGCCCCATACACGGGTGATGATGTGTCCTCCCTCTTCCACGTCTCCTTCTGTAGACGTGTATTCACTTTGGCCTCGTCTTAAATCACTATATGCTGAATATAATTGACCGGGGATTTCTTCGTTCTGAAATAGTGCAGCAATTTTTTTATGGCCATTAACGCTTTTTCCGGTTGGTACAGTTCACACCGTCCATTTTTAAAGTAGTCGTTTTGCACGTCAATAATTAATAAAGCTTCTTTCCTCATATCAGATCCTTTCTATGAACAATACAGTTTATTGAAAGAATCATACAGGAAAATGAAGCTCATGTAAATTACTTACTTTTTCGTGCATACACTAATAAGATATTCCTTTTTGATCCAGAAAGTCTGTCATGCCATGCTCCACCATGTATTCAATGCCTATGTCCTGCATTATTTTAATCGCTGCCAACATTTTTCTGCCTCTCTCAGTCAAAAAATATTCAACCTTCAAAGGGAAACCTTCATAAGAATTTTTATCAACCAGCCCAAATTCCTTTAGTTCCTGTAATTGTTCTAACAGCATTGATATCCCATTCCTGAGCTGAAAAATAATGATTGTTTTCCATTTTCCCTTTGTAATATCATGTACTAATTCTAAAGGACAAGTATATGTCTCACGAATTTTCATTTTTATAACTCCAGACAAGTAGGTATTCTCACCCGGGATTATCCTGGTTATAGATTATTATTTATTACGACAATGTGCTTTAATTGCCTCTCCGAAAAACTCCGCGATATTCCATGTGGCAAATCTATTGATATAGTCCGAAAATCGTTTATCAGTTTGATAGACTTCGCCCAAGCACATCAACACATCATCCGAGCAAGGGTAGAAGTTTTCAGAAATATACTCCTGCCATTCGATAACAATGGATTGAACAGCAGGTAATGTAGGTTCTTCACCTTGGAATTCAGCCAACCGTTCAAAAATGTCCTGGGAACGTATCAGAAAATCGTTCCATTTTTGGTTCCTTTCTTTTTCGGCCTTGGCTGAAAATAATGTAGAAAATTCTTGATACTCATGTGTACTACCCCAACGCTCAATGACCTCATTTCTATATTTCTCTTGTAGAGCGGAAATTTCAGAGTTAGAAAATGCCGTAAAGGAATAGTCGGTTTTTCCAGCCAAAGTATCATTAACTAAACAGATAAGTTCCTCTATTTTCTTTTTTCTAAGTTTAAGCAATTCTGAATGTCTTTCTAATGCTTCTCGTTTACTATATGCAGGTGCCGATAACAGTTCTTTGATCTCTTTTAATGAAAAGCCTACTTCGCGGTAAAACAAAATCTGTTGTAGTTTTTCTAAATCATTTTCAGTATACAAACGATATTTTGTTTTATCTGCCTTGGCGGGTTCCAGTAAGCCAATTTCATCATAGTAATGTAGTGCCCGTATCGTAATGCCGGTTAGCTTTGCAACTTCATGTACTGTCATTTTTTCAGACCTCATTCCAAAATTCCTCCACTTCTTTCAGTATTTCTTCAGCGGGTGTTAGAGTGGCTTCAATGATAGATTTACCCGTCTTTTGTAAATAATATTTTATCATATGATAGCCACAGGCATATCCGGCGCAATAGGGCAAACCAACAGGAAAATAGTTTTGCATTTTTGCCATTTCATCACCATATAGATATGCTGTCAGGTTATCTAAGCCCTGCACATCAAGACCTTCCCTAATGATAGGCTTGATATATCCATTCAAAGTTTCCATATCTGTCTTGCTTACCCACGGCCCAACATTTTCCTCACCATATAGGTAGGCAGCAAAGTTTTCAGCAAGGCCCTCACTAATCATCATTTCAGCAAGAGTAATATCATTGTGCCATTTAATAAACTGGAAACGGACGTTATGATTTGTTTCATGTGCCAGCGCTACGGGAAGTCTGCGCTTTGTGTGTTCAGATGGAACAAGCCATGTAAAAATGTATCCGGGAATGCCGCCATCACCACAGTAATTATCATTCATAATCGAATAAGGGTTTTCTGGATCAGCCAGCAAAATGGTGTAGAGATATTCTTTTATTGGCAACTCAATTTCTGCATCAGTAAAACACTTTAAAGAACGCTCGATTGATTTTTGGCAGTTGTTCCAAAATTGGTTGTCTCTTAGCAGGATAATGCTTTCCGCCGATTTTTCGTCAATTTTTTCTGGCAGAAGAAAGCCCAACATACCACTTGCCATAATGACATCATAGCCATTCGGTTGTACAGCCTTCATTGGCACATTGTAGCAGGCCCATTTCTTTTCAAAAGGCTTCATCATTTCATAACGGTAAATATCGTTCTTTTTGCAAAACGGAGCCTCCATAATTTTTTTATAGACCCCGTCAGAACGAACCGGCTGTACTTTTATAATGCTCATATTTCGTACTTCCTTTCAATAGTTGGTAACTTTATTCTACGGTATGACGGAACGTCAAAGTCAATAGTCTTTTGTTTTTGATTTTATGAAACCAAATACCTTCAAACATAAAATTTATTTCGTTCTCATATACACACAAGATTCATATTCTTTAATCATTATTTTGTAAATGAATTAAATCCTGAATTGATATATTGGGATTGTGATAACGCTGCCTTTTTTGCGTTTTATTCTTATAATTAATTGCATTTTGAGGACATAACTGTATACATGCCATGCATTGTTGACAACGATGTTGAAAGCTGGGAAATCCATTTATTATTTCTATATTTTTTGCCGGACATATCATTTTACATTTTCCACATGATATACTGGCGGACTATATCCTGCTCGGTCTGGAACTGCTGGGGAATAAGACCGGTATGTTCCGTGTAATATCGATTGTGGTTACTTCGGGGAAATTGAAGGGTTCTGTGCCTGCATTTGTAAGGGTGTCCCCTGGCTGGGAAAACGCACCTCTATCATGAAAAAATCCGACCCGGGAACAGTTTTCCTGCTCCGAAGCCGGATTAATTGAGGATACGTATCTAAACTTTCTCTATCACCTTTTTTATCCAATTCTTCTGGAACCATTGGATTAGCGGCCCCATAAAAGCGGCAGTAATCACGGTGGCAACCCCTACAATACTTCCAAAAGCGAAGCCCACAATGACGCAGACAAAGTCTGTGGCAACTCTGGCAATTTTAAAGGGGATTTTCCCGCCGGTTTTTCTCTCTATGATAACGGCCAGCGCGTCATAGACAGCGATTCCCATGTTGGCCTCCATATACATAGCCGCTGCGAAGGAGCAAAGCACCACTGCCCCAGCCATAATCATGACGCGAACCGCCATGGGCAGGAGGGCGACATCTCCTACCGCTTTTGTAAGCATCACAGCTATGATGTCCGCTATATAACCAATCCCGGCCATATTGACAATCGTCCCAGCCCCGATGCAGTCTTTTGCCTTCACAAGGACCAGCAGGAAGAGAAGAACGTTCACTAATAGCTGATAGGTTCCGAATTGAATCCGCAGGGTACCGCTAACGCCAAGATTCATGCACGTAAAAGGATCCGTACCGAACCTGGACATTCTGAGGAAATCCACCGCCGTTCCCATCAGAAGGTTTCCGATAAGCATCATTTCTGTCCTGGCTGCCAAACGTCTCTTTTTTTCTACATTCATAATACTTGTTCTTCCCTCTTTGTTCCATGCAGCACATAAATCTTAGACCAGAAATCCGTACACGTCTCGCCGCCGTCCAGCACCTGACCAGCAGACGCATCGGTGGTGATTAGCCCTGCATTCATCAGTTCTTTTCCTGAATAGGAGCCGTTTCTTCCCTCTATCACATAATCCATGCCGGCGTCCAGACCGCGGAGCTTTAACCTTCTGTAGGGACAAATCACGTCATTTAAAATTTTATAATAACCCATGACTGCGTCTTTCCTATCATCAGAGACAACCATCCATGCTGCCATGTTTCCTTCAAAGGGACTGAGCAGGCGGTAGAACGTCCCCTGGTGAATCAGCTTTCTGTACTTCTTTACAAATGAAATCTGCTGTTTGATTTCTTCCTGTTCCTCTTCAGACAGCTTATTAATGTCTAATTCGTAGCCAAAGACACCAAAATATGCCACATTTGCCCTGGTTGCCAACGGTGTGTTTCTGAACATCTGGTGGTTCGGAGTGACAGACACATGGGCACCCATGCTGCTTAAGGGATACACCATGCTGGTTCCGTACTGAATCCGGATACGCTCCACGGCATCGCTGTTATCACTCGTCCAGGTCTGCGGCGCATAGTAAAGCATGCCTGGGTCAAATCTCCCGCCGCCACTGGCACAGGACTCAAATAAGATTTCAGGAAACCGTTTTGTAAGCCTGTCATACAAATCATACACGCCCAGGATATACCGGTGGAAAATTTCCCCCTGCTGCTCTGCCGGCCAGCCGCTGCTGAAGCACTCAGTGATGCTCCGGTTCATATCCCATTTGATATAGGATACCCTGGAATTCACCAAAAGGTTCTCCATCTGGCTGTAGATGCAGTCCACCACCTCTTTTCTTGTAAAATCAAGGACAAACTGGTATCTTCCATGGGAAACCTTGCGGCCCGGTGTTTCAATCCGGTAATCTGGGTGGCTGCGGAACAGATTGCTGTTCTCATTGACCATCTCCGGCTCGAACCAGAGACCAAATTTCATCTGGCACTCTTCCTCGATTCGTCTGGATAAACCTGCTATTCCGTGCTCCAGCTTATTTAGATTGGCAGACCAGTCTCCCAGGCCCTGCCTGTCGTCATTCATCGTCCCATACCAGCCGTCATCCAGTACAAACATCTCAATACCGGCCTTCTTCGCCGTCTTTGCAATTTCCACGATGGAATTCTCGTTGAAGTCAAAATAAGTTGCCTCCCAGTTGTTGATTAGAATCGGGCGCTCCCGATCTCTCCAGTATCCCCTTGCCAGCCTTTGACGGTACAGCTTGTGGAAGGTCTGGCTCATTCCGTTTAATCCGTCTTCAGAGAAGACAATCACTGCCTCCGTCCCGCCATCTTCTCAAAGGCCTTTAAGCGGCTGATGAAGATGTCGCCCAGCTCCTATCGGAAACAGCAGAACTCAAAGGGGATTATTTTAAAATAAAGCACCAGGGAATCTCCTTCTTGTGAAGGAGCTTTCTTCACATATAAAATAAGCGGCTGCCGCCTTTTTCAGCCTGCAACCGCTTTTTCTTAACTCCAGGTATCCGTTCTGCATATCTGCAATCAGGATATTCTGAACTAATGGCTGTCAAACTCCTCCAGAGACGGCACATCTTCCTCAAAGGTTTCCTGACCCAGCTCATTGATCCGTGTGTTTCCCGCCTCTCCGTACTGGTACAGCTGATCTAACAGCTCGATGGCGGCGCGCAGTTTTGTACGCAGAAGATAACCGCCTGACTGAGTGGCCGCCAGAATGGTACCCATGGAGATATTTGGATTCCAGTCATAAGCCCGGCCGTGGAACACCTGAATCTTTTTTAAGACCTCCCGAATCTCACTGTCTGTCAGTGGGGCCAGCTGCTGGGCCCTGGTAATCAGATTTAAGACAGTCCGAACCGGTTCCTGCTGCTCAGGATAAATTTCTTCCAGGTTCTCATAATCATGCTTCGTCTCTATGACGTCCTCCGTATAGGAAGCGCCAAGTGCGAACAGGGTATAGATTCCTTCCAGCCGCTCATCAGGGAGCAGGAACTGGGCCATATTCCGATACGCGTTCAGCCGGGCTTTCTTGCTTAAGCGGCCGATCAGCTCCGTCTCATCAATCAGAATGACCCAGCCATTATATCCCATCAGACGGAAAAGACGGCTTAAAAAGGAAAAATAGTCTCTACAGTGCTTTGTTTTGCTGAAATTAACATTATATTTCACCCGCTCATTATAAATACGCCTGTATATCTGCTTGAGCAGCACGTTTGCTATAAAATCACCTTCCAGGTCCGCCTGAAGCATGAACTTCTCATCCAGATCTTCTGTGTTTAAATAGGCCCGCAGCAGATAATAAAGTTTGTCTGTCTCCAAATGTTTGGCCGCATAGAGCAAAAGCTCATTAGCAGCCGGACTTCCCGGAGTCATCTTCTCTAAAATCTGTGTAAAACCGGGCTGCACACGCTTTGGAAGAAAGGTATTGTTTACCAGCTTCTGATAGACCAGGTATAATTTGTCAAAGGGCGTTTCCTTGCTCAGAGAGAGGTACGATACCACCATATTGTTGGAATGGGCCATGCTGAAAACAGTGTTTAAAAGATGGGTCTTTCCCTCCCCATATTTACCCGCTATTATCATTCCCTTGGATTTTCCCGTCTCACAGGTCTCATCTAAATGGCCGGATATCTCTTTCATAATTCCAGGCCGTGCTTCTGAGAAATACTGCCCCACCGCCCGGGATGGAATTCCTGAACGCAGAGCCTCTATTACATGCCGCGCTTCAAAATCAAACATTATCTTCACCTCCCAGCGTTGCCATGTTCACCAGCCTCGGCAGGGAAACACTTCCGTTCTTAGCCCGACTTATCAGGTCCTTACATGTCTCCAGGCTGATGGGACGGGCGGTGTCTCCAAGACGCGTGTAGGTGTCGGCCAGCTTCCGTGACATCTCCATCAGGATCTGCGGCGTATATACCTCCGCCGCCAGGCGGTCTAAATCCACGATATCGGCAAATCGGTTAAAATGTTCGCCCACCACTTCATTCTGAATTCGCATCCACAGCGCCTGATAAGATTTAAGTCCGGCGCTGTCATGATCCAGAAGTTCCCGTTCAAAGGCAAATACAAACATAATGTTCTTCATGCTGTCAATGTCATCAATCAGCTGCCGGATGCTTTCATATGTATCTTCCCGTTTCAGCTTTGTATAGTGGACAGGGTCTAAGCTGGAACGGCTCAACAGAATCTCCAAATTATCCACGGTAATGAACAGCCCTGAATACCCCGCCATGCGGATTACCTCGGCCAGTGACCGGAGCATGTGCCTGGCGTTGTATTTTGTAATGCGGACAGGCGAAAGGCCGAGACTCCGTATGGAGGAAAGCTTTAAGCTTTTGTCCCCCTCCAGCCAGGATAACAGCATCTGCCGGTTCTGGTCTTCCAGAAAAGGATGGCCTAAAATCCCGCCGGTCAGCAGACTGCAGGCCAGCGCGAAATTATTATCGATCAATGGATTCTCCAAAAACATGGACTTAAGCTGAAGGCGGATCTCCCTGCGCGTGATGGCGTCCCCCAAATCGTTCTGGGACAGATAATCCATAAAGGTCAGCCCTTTTGGTATCTCCTCCGGGGTAAAGCCCAGATTCTTAATAATCTGTATGCCGCAGCGCCTTAAGCAGTCCAGAATGTCAGTCTGGCAAAGCGCCTGAATGTAAATCTCCTTAAAATCGTGAATCCAGATATCACGGGCGGAAAATCCCGCTGTCACGTAACCTTTCTCCCTGGCTGTCATGGCTGTATATTTAAGCAGGTGGCTTTTCCCGCTTCCGGGCCTGCCGGTTACGAACTTGATTTTGCTTCCGCCTTCCCGTATATACTCTTCAAGATAGTGCTTCTGCCAAAAATCGGTAATGAAATTCATGCCTGCTGACAGCTGGCGAAGAAGTTCGGTATCATCCGGCGCCTCTCCCGCGGATAATAATTTCTTTTCAAACCCAAGCCGGTCAGCCGGAGTTTCCGGTTCTAATCCGGTCATTCTGTATTCGTCCGTCATACGGTTTTCTCCTTATTGAAAATAAAACGTCTTTTACCGGAAAAAGCGGATCGTTGACAGGTACTCTTCCCGTCCCTGGCTGTCCAAAATTCGGATTGCTTTATTTCCCTCACGGCTGGGGCCGAACTGGATTCTCCGCCCGTCTTTAATTTCCTTAATTCCGGAGCCGTAAAGTCTGGCTAAATCAAAGGCATAGCTCTGCTGGTCATAGTCTCTGCGGAATCTTCCCATAGGCGCCAGGAATTTATACAAATTAGTCAGGTAAATATCAGCTTCGGGCTGCCTTTTCAATTTCAGAAGCGCCAGGTCATAGACATCAGCCAGTTCATTGGCAAATGTAAGGGCGTTAAAGGACGCCTTCATCAGCTTGTCCTGTCCGGCCTTTACCTGCCTGGCAAAGCTCTTAGGACGCATACACTGTACCTTCTTCCGGTCCAGATAGAGATCCTGGTTCTCCGCGTCGATTTTCACCCTATAGGGAAACATCTCATAGACAGGGAACTCGCCTTTCACATCCACGCCCAGTTCCCCGCAGGCCTCCAGCATCTGGGCTGCAAATTCACCATCCCCAAAATATTCCCGGGAGTTAAAGCCTGCTTCCAGTTCCTTCATAGCGCTCAAAACGCGGGCTTCCTCAGCCACCGCTGACTCCAGAAGTGCGATGTCGCGGCGAAAACTCTTTAAATCCCCGTTCTCCATTTCTTTGGCAATCATTTTATGAAGCTTCTGCACCCCATTGATCTTGTCCTTCATTTCTTTCTCTAAAACCTGATATTCGCTGTATAATTCTTCGTAATTCATATGTCCCTTCCTTACCGTCTGTGTGACTGTTGTTTTTCTCAGTCCAGTATACTAGAAAAATGCGAACTTTACAATATTATATGTGAAATGTGATGTCCGCTGTGGTTGGATATGGTATACTATAGGCACTTATAATGCGGCCATAATAACAAAAGCGGCAGCCGCCCTACAGGAGGCTTTTATGGAATATCAGTTATATCTCTGGCAGGAGAAGTGCTTAAAAGAATGGAAGAAAAAGCACTGCCATGGAATCGTCAATGTTGTTACAGGAGCGGGAAAGACGTATCTGGCCTTAGCCGCCGGAGAGCTGCTTAGAGAGCGGACAGCCGTGTCTGATCTCAGGATTAAAATAGTGGTTCCCACTGCATCTTTGCTGGCGCAGTGGGGTGCTGCCATACGGAATTTTTTTGACGGGACCGTATCCCGCCGGGACATTGGTTTCTATTACAGCGGCCAAAGAGACACACCGGACCGTCTGTTTATGATTTACGTAATCAATTCCGCCCGTTATTCTCTTGCCCGCCATATTGTCAGGGAGCTTGAAGAGGGATTCACGGTTTTTTTAATCGCAGATGAATGCCACCGCTATACCGGAGACGAAAATCGAAAGATATTTGACTTCCTTCCCTTTACTAAAAATTGCCCTGAGCAGTATGCATCTCTGGGGCTGTCCGCCACGCCCGGGCTAAACCGGCCAGAAAACGCGTCCGTTCTCATTCCCGCCCTGGGCCCGGAGATCTTCCGGTATGGACTTAAAGAGGCAGAAGAAGATGAGACGCTTTGCCCTTACGCCGCCTTTCATATCGCGCTTTCTTTTACCCCTCAGGAAAAAGCGGAGTATGAGGAGCTGAGCGGCAATATGAGGAAAATGTTCCTTAAGCTAATCTCCCATTACCCAAGCTTAAAAGGGCTGAACCGCTCCGCCTTTTTCCGCAGGCTCTGCCAGATTGCCAATGAAAAAGGGGACTACGCATATTTAGCCCGGTCATACTTAAATTCGTCTCACAAACGCAAAAATCTTACCAGCGAAGCCATGTCCCGTCTTCAGTGTGTCATAAAGCTCATAGGACTTTTAGATAAAAGCGCAAAGATTATTATTTTCGGTGAGCGGATTAAGCAGGCCGATATCCTGTATGAGAAGCTGGACCGTCTCTATCCCAACCAGGCCGCGCGCTGCCATTCCGCTATGGATCCCAGTGCAAGAAAGCTTGCTCTGGAACGTTTTCGAGACGGCGAAGTGCGTATTCTCATCAGCTGCCGCGCTCTGGACGAGGGCTTTGATGTGCCGTCCGCCAGCGTCGGAATCGTCATGTCCTCAGCGTCGGTCAACCGGCAGCGGATTCAGCGCCTGGGCCGTATCCTGCGGCGGCACGAGGGGAAAGAGATTGCCAGTCTATACTATCTATATATTGCGGAGTCCTCCGAGGAGGCCTCCTATTTTCCCGTAGAATCCCAGACATCCGCGGTCTGTGAGCTGTCCTACCATTGGGAAAATGATACGTTTTCACACCCTGCCTACGAAAGGCAGGTCCGAACTGCCATGCAGCGATTCAGGCGGGCGAAACCGGACGTCTCGCTTTTGTCCGAGGCAGCAGGCTGTTTTGAACGCGGCATCGTCGGGCCGGACTGGCTCATGGGCAGGGCATACTGTACTGTAAAAATCCAGTTGTCAAAAACAATCGCTGAAAGGAATTACTGGATTTGTATGAAGCAGATTGCCAGATAACTGAAATATATTTGCCTGCCCTGTTAATTAGGGATACTAAAATAAACCTGCCCTGCCTCCAACGGCACCCCTTTGGCCGCATACATCTCGCTGACCGTAACAAACTGGTATCCCTGGGCAGCCAGCAGGGGGATGACCGTCTCAAAGGCCTCAGCCGTGGCTGGATAAAGGTCGTGCATCAGCACAATACTTCCATCCCTTGCCTGGGAGAGCACAGATGCGGCAATGGCATCCTTGTCCTTACTGGACCAGTCCTGGGTATCGATATTCCACTGAATCATGGGGTAGGATACCAGACCAGGCACCTGGCTCTTAAAGGCGCCATAGGGGACACGCACCAGTTTTGGCCGAAAACCTGTTACAGCCTCCACCGCATCGTTGGTCATCTCAATCTGAGAAGCCACTTCTTCCGGAGAAATCTTTTCCAGATTCTTATGGTTGAATGTATGGTTTCCTATCTCGGACCCGGAATCCCGGATTCTCTTAAGGGTATCCTTGTAGTCATCGACGCGGCTTCCTACTATAAAAAAGGTAGCCCTGCCCCCGTAAGCCTGAAGTGTGTCCAGAATTCTGCTGTCCACACTGTAATAAGGGCCGTCATCAAAGGTAAATGCAATCATGGGCTTGGAGGGGTCCGCAGGCCCGGAAACAGGGAACAGCTCATTTCCGCTGCCTGCCGGGCCTAAGGCCCCTTCTCCTAAGGGCGGTGCGGCCTGCACCACGTTACCCGGTCCATCGCTGGAGACCGCAAAGGGTGCAATGGTCTCCGGTGTCTGCTGCCCCTTTTCAGAATCAGGCAGAAACGGATCCAGGACAATTCCGGACGGCGGTTCCCCGGATACCCATGTTCCGGTACCCGGTTCTCCGGTTGCCAATTCTGCGGACGGCTCTGCGGACACCGGTTCCCCGGTTTGCATTTCTTTGGAAGCCAGACCTCCTGTTGTACCTTCTTTTGTTTCAGGACCTGCTGTCTCTTCCTGGTCTTCTTTCTCCGGTTCTCCTGTTTTTGATAACCCGGATGAATCAGATGGATTGTCCTTTGTTTGACTGTTTTCTGCCGCTATCCAGGCAGCAGGACCATTGCTCCTGTCCGCCATCACATTCTTTCCATAAAAAAACAGTTGTGCACATCCAATCACAACTGCCAGAACCAAAACCAGCTTCACACCAAACTTCAGAGTGGACTTTACTTCCTCCTCCCGCATCTTTGCCTGCCTGGTCTTACTGATTCGCTTCATTGCATTTTGCCTGTCCTGTGTTTTTAAGTTTTTAGGGATTTTACTGTTTGTATTTTTTCTGTTGTCAGTCCCTTTTATATTCTTTTTGGTATCTTTAGACATAAATTCTGGTCTCCTGTGTATTTTAAATGCAGCCAGCCTTTGACCAGCCTGTTTATTGTAAACAAATTAAGTAGTGCTGTCCATGGATTTAAAGAAATTGAAAGAATATGTCACAATAACTCAATAAACGTATAGGAATAGATACCACTATCAAAAAGATATCAGCCGTCACAACTGCGCGAAATGACGTGAGAAAAAATAGTACCGTACAAAATCTCCTAAAATGAATATGAGAAAAAATATCATGAGAAAAAATGTCCTCAAATCAATGCCGTTTCTTGAAGAATTTTAATTTATATGGTAGAATTATCCATGAAAGGAATTTGATGTTTATATCGGGGTTTGATATAGATAAAATATGGGATTACCAGGAAACGGGGACTTACTGTGAGAAACGAGAAACTGATTGCACTTATGAATTTAAAGGGTATGACCCAGGCAACCTTATCAAAGGAGACACACATACCTGCCAGCACCTTGAAAAGAATTATAAACGGGGAAAACCAGAAGGATAAGATGGTGCACATGGAGTCCATTTCAAAGGCACTTGGCACTTCCGTCCATTCCATTTTCGACATTCCGTTGGAAACGCCCCTTGCTGCTGCGCTTCGCCCGGATGAAGCAGGAGCATCTGTCACCAAGCTTCTGACTTCAGACGAATCCCTGCTCATTTACTGGTTCCAGAATACATACCGCGAAGGCCAGGCAGCCATCCTTAAACGGGCCAAGGAAGAATACAACAAAACCCAAAACGAAATATCAAAAAAAGTGACGTCACTTGACAAACAAAAAGACAAACCCGATGATTTCGGCCAACTTTCCCTTGAGCTTAAAACGTAGCCAAGCTGCGGTGAGTTTTGCCTCATCGCAGCCTTTTTCTCACATTTTAAGCATTCTGTTTCGTCTGGCCGGCCGTTCTCTTAATCTGCAGAGTCATCCTGACTCCCATGGGATTGAGGATCACGCCCTTTGCCTCTTCTGTCATGATTTGTGGTATCTTGTCAGCCGTCACCACAAGGGGGCGCAGTTTTCCCTCCCGGTTAAACCTCTGGAACTCTAATATGTCTGTAAAGATGGCCTGGAATAACTGTTCGTTCACCTTTACAGCTGCCAGCCCCTTACCCTCCTTCTCCACAGGAACAATGAAACTGCCCTTGCCGAAATCATTGGAAATCTCATCCTGCCATTCCTTAATCTGCGGCAGGTTCTCCTGCCCCGGTTTCCTTCTCAGTTCCTGCATGTAATACAGCATGGTCAGATGAAGGGACGGATTCTCCACCCATATCTTCTCCCCCGACTCCTGTCCCTGCTGATTATTGCGCTTCACAAAGTCCTGCAGCTGAATCAGGCAGTCTCTCCCGCCGTCTTTTACCAGCAGCGCATTGACCCCAAGAGTATAAAGGCTGGTGTAGAACATCAGGAACTGCCTGTTCTCCAGCTTCATGGGCCTGACAGGTATTCCTGCCTCGGTCTGTTCTTTTGACTCCTTTATGGCTGCCTGACCGTCAAAGAAAACAATGATTTCGTCATCATAGGTTTCCTGGTCGCAGACCACATAGGGCTCTCCCGTACACATGGAAAGCAGAACGTAAAGCTCCCCTGCGTTCTTAAGACGGTACATGATTTCCTGTTTTCCTGTAGTTTCATTCGGTTTCATTTGTTTGTTTCTCCTTTATGGTTTTTCCCTCTTTTCAAATGATACACAGCTTTATTATTTTACCATATCATAAACCCATTGCCAAGCGAGACCTCCCTGCTTCGCTGTCCGGGCTACGGCTTTTTACCAAGTTATTTTCTGAATATATCCACATCCACATTGCCCGTGGAATAGATCCCGGTCCGTTTCTCAGCGCTCCTGAAGCCGGCTGCCATGGCAGCCTCTGCTATTTCATTCTTTTTCAATCCAAGGTCATAGCCCTGCATGTTGTACGGAAGCCAGCCCAGCATCATGTCCCACGGGCCCGAGCCATCCCGTTCGATTCCCTCTGAATAGCAAAGCAGCACGCCGCCCGGATTCATGGCCTTATAAAGCTTCTTCATAAGGCTGGCCAGCTCCTGTTCCACAAAGCTTAAGGTGGCTATGGCCATAATCAGGTCATAGCCCTCCCCTATATCATCCGCCAGGTAATCCCCTGTCATAGGAACCGCTCGCCCTTCCAGGCCGGTGAGACGGATGGACTCCCGGATTGCCGGTTCCATAGCAGGGCGGTCATAGAGAATCCCGGATATATCCTTCCGTTCCCCAATCACTCCCAGGCCCAGCAGCCCCGTTGCGCAGCCTAAATCGAGAATTTTCCTGATTACCGGATATTCCGGAAGTTCTCTTACCATTCTCTGTATCTCAGTCTGGCGGAAGCCCATTTGGGACTCCCGCATGTTCTGTACGTACTGCTCAAAGGTCAGCTGCCCTCCCAGTCCATGGCCCCCGCCGGGGCCGTCTTCAACCAGCCTCTTAATATCCCTGCATCCCATGCACTCCTCTGCGCAGTTAAAGGCCAGATGGCCGCCGATGTATTCCGGCCTGCCTTTTACAAGGTAGCGGTCCGTTTCCCTGCAGTTACAGTACATCCCATCCCTTTTCCAGATAAATCCCAGACAGTAAAGGGCGTCCAGGAAATACCGCGTGTTATCTTCATTCCACCCTCTCT
>ERZ773118.420-NODE-420-length-49431-cov-5.53702_pt1 | contig 49431 bp, 35 predicted proteins | sample MGYA00580562_ERZ773118 | MGnify/ENA primary metagenome ERZ773118 (study PRJEB29015, sample SAMEA2737878) | human gut metagenome | biome: human gut; feature: human-associated habitat; material: faeces | place: China | collected 2012 ... | reverse complement strand
CTATACCGGCATATAAGAACTTTTGAAAAGATAATCAAAAATTACTTTGTGATTTATAACAAAACATTGTTCGAAGAGAATGGTTGGGAGATACCATCTACTTATGCAGAGCTGAAAGACCTTTGCGCTAAGATCGCAGAACAGGGAATTACTCCATGGTTTATGCCAGGTGCAGATGGATGGCAGCATCAGCTGGCATTCTTCCAGATCGGTGGTGTTTACGAAGAAGCTACACCAGGACTTTACGATGCTTTGAATACAAATCAGGCTACATTTGCTGACAATGAGAAAATGCTTGAGGTTCTGAACGAGTTCAAAGAGCTTTCCGATGCAGGATATTTCGGAGAGGACTGGATTGGAACTGACAGCACCAACCTGACAAATGAATTTGGCGACAGAAACATTGCAATGGCTATGGCAAACTCCAGTTACATTCAGCAGATCAAAGATGACACAGGCACAGAGGATGAGTTTGGTATGTTCCTGATCCCACTTGGCGATAACACCTGGTATCCGACCAACCCGGCTGGACCTACCATGTTTGGTTACAAGGGAACAGAGCATGAGGATCTTGTAAAAGAATTCTTCAATTTTGTTACAACCACAGAGAGTCTTCAGGAAATCCTTGACAACTCTCCTGCATACACAAACGTTGATATGAACGATGATGCAATTGAGCAACACTGGCTGCCAGAGGAAGAAGAGTTCCTTGCAACAGTAGATGACAGCAAGAAGAGCGTATCTGTTCTTCAGACTGGTACCAAATATACAAACGACTACTGGATGCAGTTCGGTCAGGATATGGTTGCGTTCTGCCAGGGCGAAATGGAAGCAAATGACGTTCTTGCAAATATGGACACCAACCGTGCAGAGGCTGCCAAGACAGTTGGCGATGCAAACTGGAACTAAATAAAGTTTTTCGGTAAGAAATTGACATAATTATTTAAGCATAAGATATTTAATAAGGGTATATCTTCAGTGCGAAGGAGTGATTCCTTCGCACTGTTTGATAAAGGGGAGGTATCGCCTTTGAATAAGAAGAAAATTTATCCACAGTGGTTTCTGATACTGCCGCTGGCTTTGTACATTATCTTTTTCCTGCTTCCCAGTATAATGGGTGTTGCATATTCATTCACTGACTGGAATTCAAGAAGTGTATTAAATGGTATTCATTTTGTCGGACTTGACAATTTTAAAGAGATTTTCACATCAAACAAAGATTACTTAAGCGGTATTGGAAATACATTGAAATTTACCATTATTTCCAATATTGTGAAGCTGATTCCGGCACTTCTGATTGCCATCATGCTTCAGGAAGGACTGAAAGGAAAGGGACTTTACAGAACACTTTTGTATCTGCCGTCTATCCTTCCTTTTGTTATCATTGGTCTTGTTTTCAAGTCCATTCTCAACTATAACAATGGTCTTTTAAATGCAATTCTGGATGGTCTGCATCTTGGAATCCTGAAACAGAAATGGCTTTCGGATCTTGGCGTTGTGTGGAAATCCATTTATGGTGTGGATGCATGGAGAGGTATTGGTTATGTAATGACGATTTTCCTTGCCGGTCTTAATACCATTCCGAGATCCTACTATGAGGCAGCTGAGATCGATGGGGCAAACTTCTGGCAGAGGCTTCGGTATGTGACACTTCCAATGCTCAGCGGCGCCATTATGATCAACCTGGTATTTGGTATTACCTATGGCCTGAAGGTATTTGATATTGTTTACGTTCTCACAAACGGTGGCCCTGGACATGCAACAGAGGTTCTTACCACCTATGCATTCCAGCTTTATTCCAGAGGTCAGTACGGTATGTCTTCTGCTTTGAACAGTATTCTGCTTCTGATCACAGCAATTGCTGGTGTTGTAATTGTTAAAACTTTAGGAAAACAGGAGGTACAGCAATGACAAAGAAAAAAGTTCAGAATCTGCTGAAACATCTGGTCTGCATCCTGCTGTGCCTGACCGTTATCCTGCCTTTTTATATGGTAGTTATAAACTCTTTCAAGAGTAAAGGCGAGGCTTCCCGAATGAGTCTTGCCCTGCCGAAGGAATGGCTGTTTTCCAATTATACCGAGGTTATTGACAAAGGAAACCTGATCCAGGGATTTTCAAACAGTTTACTTTACGCACTGGTCGCAACCACTCTTGGTGTTGTGCTCTGTGCAATGGCTGCCTTTGTAATGTGCCGCAAGCGTACCAGATTAAATGTATTTTTATATTATTTCGTACTTTGCGGACTGTTTTTCCCGGTTAACTATGTAACATTGGTGAGAGTATTAAGCACCCTTCATCTGAACGATACACGACAGGGAATTATTATGGTGTTTACAAGCGCCATGATTCCGTTCTGTGTGTTTACTATCCGCAACTTTGTGGTTTCCGTTCCGGTGGAACTGGATGAGGCAGCTGTCATTGACGGCGCAGGCCCTATCAGCCTGTTTTTTAAGATTATCATGCCTCTTCTGAAGCCAACTATGGTGACCTGTTTTATCCTGCAGTTCATGGGTGTGTGGAGCGATTTCCTGACTCCATTGTATCTGTCAAGCAAGAGTAAAATGTTCCCGATGACTATGGCTGTTTATCAGTTCTTTGGAAAAAATAAAAGCTACTGGAACTATATTTTTGCTGATATTGTACTTACCTGTATTCCGGTTGTAATCGTGTATATGATCGGACAGAAATATATTGTGGGCGGTATGACATCTGGAGCAGTGAAAGAGTGATAAGTTTTTTCTGACAAATAATAAATTCCTTCAGGAGCGTGCGAAAAATCAGGCTCCAGGCCGGAAGTATTTCTTTGAGTTATCAAAAGAAATATTTCCGGCTATTTTTATGTAATAGGAAATTCCGTTGGAATCTCCTATTACATAAAAAGCCCTGCCGGGTAGGATCGCACTGCGGCGGAGAGGCAGATGTCGCATGAAGCGACCCGCCGCAGGCGGAGAATCCTGCAAAGCAGGATTCTTTCATATGTAATAGAAAATTACAAAAATTTGACGGAAAGAGGTATTTAAAATATAATAAACAATAAATGGGTACGGTGCCTGTCAGCTTGGCTGGCGGGTGAAAGAGGAAGAAATTTGTGATGGAAGTGGGGCGGAGTTTTTATGCTAAAATTCAAGGAATTATTAAGGGTTGCAATTGTAGAGGATGATGATTCCTATGCAGAAACCCTGCAGGAGTATCTGAATAAATATGAGCAGGAGAATGAGGTAAGATTTCAGGTTGTCCGCTATGAGGATGGAGCAGACCTGGTGGAAAAGTATCATGGGGATTTTGACATCCTGATCATGGATATTGAGCTGAAGTTTATGGATGGAATGACGGCAGCCCAGCATATCCGTAAGATGGATTCCAATGTTATCATTATTTTTGTGACAAATATGCCCCAGTTTGCCTTGAAGGGCTATCAGGTTGACGCATTGGATTATGTGCTGAAGCCAATTTCCTATTATGCTTTTTCCCAGAGGCTGGAACGGGCATTGGAGCGTATGGAGAGAAGAAGTGCGAAAAAATATATCACACTTCATCTGAAGGGAAGGGTTCAGAAGGTCAATATTTTAAATATTATGTATATCGAAGCCTTGCAGCATGACCTGATCTATCATATGGATAAGGACGGCGTTACCTATACGGTACGTGGAATCATAAAAGATCTGGAAGCTACCTTGAAGGACTATTATTTCTTCCGGTGTCATAAAGGGTATCTGGTGAATCTGGCCTATGTGGAAAGCGTAGGAGAGGCAACTGTGCAGATCGGAGAAGAGCAGATTCCGGTGGCGAAACTACGCAAGAAGGAATTGCTGAATGAATTTAACCGGTATATCAGTGAGGTGAGCAAATAATGACAACGACAGATGGAACCCCAGGACTTTATTATGCATTTGCATATGCGCTATATTCTGCACTGGTAATGTTGCTTCTAAATAAAGACAGAAAATGGAAAAAAGAGATTCCAGGAACTATCCTGATGACGTTCCTTATCTTCTGGATCATTATCGTAACGGATGGTTATCAGAATATCAGCCAGGCCTTGTATGTGCCCATCAGTGGATTTATTGTTCTGGTGCGTTTCTTCTATTTGAAATTTGCATGTGAAAGAAGCTGGATGGAAACCTGGTATTATACTGCGTGGGCGCTTATGCTGTCAGAATGCTGTGCCGCGATCCAGTGGCAGCTGTACTACTTCTTTGTGGATGGAGATGTAAAGTCGCAGACACTTTTGACACAAATTCTGATGTTGCTGGTTATTCATGGCATTCTTCTGGTGATCTGCTGTGTGGCAGGACGCGAAATCCTATATAAATGGGAACAGCCTGAGATCCGTCTGCATGAAGTTTTCAGTACCGGATTTATTGTACTTCTGGTGCATCTTGCCAGCAACATCAGCTGCTTTTGGTCCAACACCCCGTTGTCAGCGGCGACATCCAGGGAATTTTTTCTGCTGCGTATGGTAATAAATCTCTGTGGCGTGGCGGCTCTTTATGTGATACATATGCGGATGATGGATGAAAAATGGCGCTATGAAGTGCAGATTCTGGAGAAGACATTGCAGTTCCAGAAGGATAACTATCAGACAATGGAAAACAGCACTAATCTGGTAAATCAGAAATATCATGACCTGAAACATTATCTCAATGTATTAAAGTCAGAGGCTGGTGAAGAAACGGTACGGCAGCGTCTGTTGGAAATGGAAAATGAAATAAAAATATATGAGGCACAGAATAAAACAGGAAATAAGGTTCTGGATACAATTTTAACTGCGAAAAGTATTGAATGTCAGAGTAAGAAAATTCAGATGAACTGCATTGCAGATGGCAAGATCCTGTCGTTTATGGATCCTTTTGATATCAGCATTTTGATCGGAAATGCCCTGGATAATGCAGTGGAAGCAGTTATGAAATTCCAGGATCCGGATAAACGTCTGATCTATATTACCATTGAACAGGTGAAGCATTTCGTGAGAATCCGTATCGAAAATACAGTTGCCGAGGTTCCGGCATTTGACCACGGCATTCCTCTGACAACCAAAAAAGATAAAGAAAATCACGGATTTGGAATGAAAAGCATGGAGACCATCGTAAATAAATATGACGGTTCCATTATGGGAAAAGTAAATGGGGAATGGTTTGAACTGCAGCTGCTTTTGCAGATGCAGGAAAGGATGTCCGTAAATTAAAATCAGAAAAAGACCAATAAAAAGTAAGCGGTTTGTACAGCAGGCAGACCGCTTACTTTTTTCGTATCTGGAGTAAAAAATGTGAATCTCTTCGCAACAGAATTATTTGTGTCAAAAAAAGGCGATTATATGACAAAGCCGGAAATATCTGACTTTTATAGTGTATGCTTGAAAAAAAGGAGGAGGAAGAGATGTACCATAGTTTTAAACCAGGGAAGAAGTGGCTGGATACTGAAGGAAAAGCAATCCAGGCTCATGGCTTTTCGGTTTTTTACAGTGAAGAAGATGGAACGTATTACTGGTATGGCGAAAACAAGGAATATACCAAGGGCGGCCCTTCTAATACGATCTGGCACTGGGGTGTAAGAGCCTATTCATCGAAAGATCTGTATAACTGGAAAGACCTTGGCCTTATCATTCACCCGGATCCGGATGATCTGAACAGTCCACTGCACCCTACCTACTGTATGGACCGTCCGCATATTGTGTATTGCAAAAAGAGCGGAAAATATGTGGCATGGCTCAAGATCATGGCCGGTGTGACAAGCCAGTTTATGTGTGTGTTGCAGGCAGATGATTTCATGGGACCCTATGAATATGTCCATAAGGTGTACAAGCCGCTGAAAATGGACACCGGGGATTTTACCATCGCAGTAGACAAAAACACAGGAAAAGGGTATCTGATTTTTGACAGACCACACTTTCAGCTTGTAACGGCTACACTTTCGGAGAATTTCACAGAGGTGACCGGAGAGTATTCCGTTCATTATGACGGGCTGCATCCGCCATATACCAGAGAAGCCCCCACTTATTTTGAAAAAGATGGAAATTATTATCTTTACACAAGTGGAACTACTGGTTATTATCCAAACCCAAGTAAGGTGTGCCGGATCACAGACTGGCATGGGAAATATGAGGAATTAGGGGATCCATGTATAAAGGATACTACGAAAAGCTCATTTTTCAGCCAATTTACCAGTGTGTTAAAGGTACCGGGGACAGAATTGTATATCGCAATGGCTGACCGCTGGATGCCTACATTTCTGGGAAAGGCAATCACAAGGCTGTCCTATCCGTTTGCAGAGCGGACCTTGAAAGCGAGCGGAGCATGGACGGTGGACACTTCGGAGAAAGAAGCGGTTGAATTGCCGGGTGTAGAAATCAAACATAAAGAAAATACAAGCATTTCCACATACGTATGGCTGCCGGTAGAATGGATCGACGGTAAGCCAATGATCCGCTGGTATGATGAATGGAAATGGGAAGACTTTGGAGGGGGAAAGAAATGAAACATTTGAAAAAGCAGGCAATGCAGGGACTTGCAACCGTATCGGCGTCTGTATTAGTGCTGTCAATGGGCGTAGAGACGCTTGCAAACAGCAGAGCACAGTTTATCAACGGTAGATTGGGAACGACCAATTACCAGGTAATCCAGACAGACAGTGAATCAGATGGAATTTATTATAAATCTGAGTTTAACAGTCTGGAAGAAGTATTAAATGCAAAGAAAGAGCTGGCAACACAGTTAAGTGCAGAAGGTTCCGTATTATTAAAAAATGACGGAGCACTTCCGGTGAAAAAGGACAGCGAAAATATTACTTTATGGGGATTAAACTCCATCAATCCTACTTTAGGTGGAATGATCGGTTCCTCTGTCGCTGTTGATGAAGAGAATGGACAGACTGCATATTCCCTGCAGCAGGCACTGGAAGAAAAGCAGTTTACCCTGAATCAGACTATGCTGGATCTCTACAGCAGTGAAGAAGTAAATGGAACTTATGGAAGAGCAGGAGGACATTCCTCCATGCCAAGCTTTGGAATGACATACGAAAATACACCAATGTACAAGGTTGGTGAAGCTCCGGCATCTGTTTATACAGACGAAGCGTTAAAGTCCGCAGATGATACAGCAGCTGTTGTCGTACTTTCCCGTGACAGTTCAGAAGCAACGGATTACAATCCAAATATGGTAAGCGGAGATGAAAGTGACAGCTTTGAGCGTCCGCTGGCATTGTCTGACAATGAGAAGGCTATGATCGAGCTTGCGAAAGCACATAGTACAAAGGTTATCGTACTGATCAATTCAGACAACCCTATGGAACTTGGTGATCTGGAAAATGACGCAGAAATCGATGCGATCCTCTGGGTAGGTGAGCCTGGAATGAACGGCTTCCTTGGAGTAGCAGATGTGCTTTGCGGAGATGCCAATCCGTCTGGTCATCTTTCTGACACTTATCCGGCTAACACTGCTTCTTCCCCATCTATGGTAAACTGGGGCGTTTATCTTTACACAAACAGCACACAGGCTGGAAAAGATGCTGTCCTGACAGAAGCAAATAAAGCAGACTGGTATCTGGTGGAATCCGAAGGTATCTACAGTGGATACAAGTATTATGAAACAAGATACGAGGATCAGATCCTGGGACAGGGTAATGCAGATACCAAAGAAGGTTCTTCCACTGGTGACGGATGGGATTATGCAAATGAAATGGTATATCCATTTGGCTATGGACTTTCCTATACTACTTTTGAACAGAAATTAAAATCTGTAGATGTAGCCATCGGCGGCGAAGGAACTGCTGTGGTAGATGTAACCAATACAGGTGATGTAGCCGGAAGCAGTGCTGTAGAGCTTTATGTGCAGGCTCCATATACAGAAGGCGGAATTGAGAAAGCGGCTGTTCAGCTGTTAGACTTCGGAAAAACCAAAGTACTGGAGCCAGGTGAAACAGAAACCGTTACCATTACCTTTGATCCACAGTATATGGCAAGCTATGATGAGGATGCTGTAAAAGAAAATGGAACACAGGGTGCATGGGTACTGGATGCAGGTGATTATTATTTTGCAGTTGGAAATGGTGCACATGAAGCATTGAACAACATTCTTGCCAAAAAGACAGGAAGCACAGATAATCTGATCGCTATCAATGAAGATGAGAATATCACAGCAGATAACGCAATTGTATGGAATCTGGGCGAGAAGAACCAGGAAACCTATTCTGTAGGTGTTGAAAATGCCCTTCAGGATGCAGATATCAATAACTTCATTGAGAACACAGTAGAATATACCACACGTTCTGACTGGAGCAAGGGCTGGACACCTGTAGAAGCAATCACTCCTACTGAGGAAATGATGGTTGGTCTGACCAATAATACTTATTCATTAACTGAAAATAGTGATTATAACGAAGTATGGGGAGCTGACAATGGATTACAGCTTGCTGACTTCATTCTTACAGATGAAAATGGAAACACTACCGGAGTTCTGGCATACGATGATCCACAGTGGGATCAGCTTCTGGACCAGGTGACACTGGATGAGGCGATTAATTTTGTGGAAGCTGGCGGTGATGATTTCGAGAATATTGACAGCATCGGATATCCAAGAACTTACGCAAATGATGGACCAATTGGTTTTGTAAGAGACCAGGTTCCAGGGTATTTTGTAAAATGGAATAAGACAAATTCAGATGAGCCTACTTATGTAGCAGAAGAGGATGAATATTCCGGATATGGAATGGCAGGAATGCCTACAGAGCCGGTAGTAGCAGCTACATTTAATAAAGAGCTGGTACAGCGTGAAGGTGAGATCTTTGGCGAAGACAGTTTATGGAGCAATATTGCATCAATCTTAGGTCCTGGCTTAAATAACCATAGAACTCCGTATTGCGGAAGAAACCATGAGTATTATTCTGAGGATTCCATGCTTACCAACTTAATGGGAGTTGCAGTCTGCACAGGTGGAACTTCAAAGGGACTGATGATGACTCCGAAGCATTTTGCATTTAACAATATGGAATTAAACCGTTCCGGATTATCTACCTTTATGACAGAGCAGGCCGGAAGAGAGATGGAATTAAGAGGATTCCAGGGCGCAATGCAGAAGAACGTTGCAAAAGGAATCATGACGGCATTTAACCGTGTTGGTACTGTTTTTGCAGGTGCAGATGAAGGTGTTCAGACACAGATCGCAAGAAATGAGTGGGGATACACTGGCTGGATCGTTACCGATATGATCAATGGTGCCGATTATATGAACTGGAAGGATTCCCTGCTGGGCGGTGGTGGAACGATGCTGTCCAACCCGACTACTTATGAAGATACAGAATGGGGTGCTATGACTTCTGATAAGAATATGAAGAAGATCAAAGCAGATTCCCTCTTCCAGCACAAAATGAAAGAAATACTTAAGACTTATGTCTATACAACTGCCCAGAGTAACGCCATGAACGGCATTTCTGCAGGTACCCAGATCGTCTATGTAAATACCTGGTGGCAGAATCTGATCGTAGGTATCAAATATGCATTTGGTGCACTTACAGTTATTTTGGTAGTACTTTATCTTGTAAGTCTGAAAAAGAACGGAAAGGAAAAGGAGTAAACAGTTATGAAGGAGACGAAAAAGCTTTCAACCAGTAGCTGGCTGACTCTGGCAGCAGCGGTACTTGGGATTATCGGACTGGTAGCATATTCCACTTCAGAGGTTGCAGTAAAACAGATTGGAATCATTGCAGCAATTGCTATTGTATTAAATATTATTACCATTGTAGTTAACATGAAATATTCTTTTGGTATTTTGAATCTTTCCTCCACTGTAAGTGCAATCCTGTTTTCCGTTGCATTTGTATATGGCTTCGCATCACAGCTTGATCCGCTTGGATGGGCTGTCTCCGGGCTGTATACATGGGGACAGGTAGCCGGATTCCTGATATTCGCGGTACTGACCTTTGCAGCCCTGATCTTAGAATTTGTAGTGTCATTTAAGGGATTGGTAAAATAGCTTATGTTAAAAAAAGATTCTGTTTCGTTGCCGGAAATGGCGCTTGGATATTTTTTAGGACCATTTGGTGTACTCATCGTGAATGCAGTATTCACCTGCTTCCTGAACCGTTTCTACACAGATGCCCTGGGCTTGTCTGGAAAATTTATTACGGCATTACCTCTGGTGTGCACGATTTTTGTAACAATTGCAAACATCATTCTGGGAATCCTTATTGACAGGACCAGAACGAAAATGGGAAAGGCAAGACCTTACCTGCTAGTTGCGGCTCCGCTGATGGTTGTTTCATGTGTACTGATGTTTTCTGTTCCTACAGGAAACATCAGACTGGAGCTGGTCTGGATCACAGTGTCCTATAATCTGTACTTTGCAGTTGCTTACCCGATTTATTTCCTGTCGCACAGTATGATGGTTCCGCTGTCTACCAGAGACAGTGCTGCAAGAGGAAAGCTTTCTGTTATCAGTAATGCTGCCAATATGGGGGCTGCCGGATTATTTGCATCCATTCTGTTTCCGATGCTGATTTATCCCAGACTGAAAAACCAGAGGGCATGGCTGATCTGCATGAGTATCATGGGAGCAGTGGCGCTGGCAGGAGCACTTGTGGAATTCTGCTTTACCCGGGAACGTATTACAGAAGAGCTGTATCTCAAAAAACAGGAAGATCTTTCCGGTGAAAAAGCTTCAAAAGAAGAGCTTCCCCTGAAACAGCAGCTGAAAGGTGTTGTAACAGATAAATACTGGTGGCTGATCATTGTATTTTACCTGTTGTTTAATTTATCAGGTGGAATGAAAAATCTTTCCATGAGTTATTACTGTGATTACATCGTTGGAAAATATCAGGATGGTATTACCCAGACGCTTTTGGCTGTCTTTTCCGGTATTCCTATGGTTCTTGGAATGTTTACCGCATGGCCGCTGGCAAAGAAATTCGGTAAGAAAAATTGTACAGTTGCCGGTTTATGGCTGGCAGTTGCCGGGGGAGTGATCAGTTTTATCAACCCTACCAATTTTATAATGGTTGCCATCGGGGTTACTATTAAAACACTGGGAACGATTCCTGCCTGCTATGTTATGATGGCATTGTTTGCAGATGTACTGGATCATCTGGAAAGAAAAAATGGTTACAGAAGTGATGGACTTTCCATGTCACTTTATAGTATTATCACAGTATCTGCTGGTGGAATCATGACTGCAGTATTTAACGGACTGATCTCTCTTAGCGGATATCAGCCGCCACAGCTGGTAAACGGTGTTATGGAAGCTGCTGTACAGAATGATGCTACGAAATGGGTGATCATTATGGGCTTCCTTGGGGCAGAAATGATCGCGTATGCGATTCTGGCAGTGACCACATCATTTTTGAAGGTTGAGGAAGAACAAAAGGAAGTACAGAAATAGATAAGCTATTTCCGGAAATTTGAGAAAATTAAAAATCCGTGCCAGATGCCTTTTCAAATAGGCTCTAAGCACGGTGTGAGAGGGAGGTAAATAAGACGATTATTTACCTCCCTTTTAAGCTGCCGCTTTTGCGAGTATGCGGGTACTTTATTTCTGGCTTGTGCCGGAAATCTGATTCCGGAAGTCTGCCGGTGTGATTTTGTATTCCTTATGAAAGGTACTGGAAAAATAGGACGGTGAATTAAAGCCGGTGGTCAGGGCAATCTCACTGATGGAAAGCTCAGTGTTTTTCAGCAGATGTTTTGCATAATTGAGACGTTCCTGACGGATATAATCAGAAAGATTCATTCCGGCTTTTTTCTTAAAAATTCTTGTAAGATAATCTGGATTCAAATGCACGTAATCTGCAATTTCCTGTCTTGAAATCTCACTGGCAAGGTGTCTTCTCACATAGGTGGAAACGCTGTTTAGAAGACTGGTGCTGGAAAGAATGTCATATTGTTCAGAAAGCTGGGCTGAGGAATCTACCAGGAAAAAGCCAGGGGTATTATCTGTCAGCTGGTCGAAAAATTTCTGGAAAACGGCGGACATTTTTATAAGCTCACCGATGGATGTGTAATGGTTCATACAGCCATAAAGATCCAGCTGGTTCATATGCAGCTCTGTGGTTATTTTCTTCATCTGGGCATAAAGATAAGGAATGCTCTCAGAATCCTGCGCAGAAGAATTCCAGCCTACAATATGATAGTTCTGTGGGGCATTGGAAAAAATGGAAAAGTCCATTTTTAAGTATGAAAAAGCCGGAATTACCTGTTGCTCCAAAAGGGCAATAATGTCGTGGGCCTGAAGCGTCTGACTGGTTGCGATATGCCGGAAAGAGATAAGCAGAAATCCGGCATCAGAAGGAATCCCGAGCTCATTCATTTTTTCTGGTGTGTAAGAACCGGAAAAACGGAAATAATCCTGCCAGAAGGCACGAATCGTGGAATCCAGATGCTTTTTCCACAGCTGTCCGTCCTGTATCTGCTGCTGGTCGGAATAAAGCTTTTCGTATTCTTTTACAGCATTTTTCAGAACCTGTGTCAATTCCGGATAAGCGATGGGCTTTACCAGGTAATCATATACACCCAGCTGAATCCCGGCTTTCGCATAATTGAAATCGTCGTGGCAGGTGAGAAGAAGAGAAACTGTACTGCCGGAAATATTTTCTTTTACCCATTTCAAAAAGTCCAGGCCATTTTCCCCTGGCATTTCAATGTCACAAACCAGGAGCTGAATGGAAAAGGTCTGAAGCAGCTGCCTTGCAAAACGTGTGTCATTGGCAGTATATACCTGATCAATTCCAATCTCCTGCCAGGGGATTTTTTTCTGAAGCATTTGAAGGGTCAGTGGTTCATCGTCTATAAGCAGAATGTTCATTTAAACTCTCCTTTTGGAATCAATAAAGTAATCAGTGCGCCGTGGGGCCGTTGGTTTTCAAAAGAAATACGTGCCTGGCCCTTATAGAAAATCCTGAGGCGCTTGATGGTATTGGAGATACCAATATGATCGCCGGAGTCACTGGAAAGTGCTTCCGGGTGGCACAGCATGTCCAGAACATCCGAAGGGAAGCCAGGACCGGTATCTGCTATTTGAATCTGAATATATTTTTCGTCAAGTAGTGTTGCAGAGATAGAAAACTGGATTGGGCCAGAGGAGGCTGCGTGCTTCACCACATTTTCTGCAAAAACGTGAAGCACCAGAGGCGGAATCTGTATGTTTTTCAATTCAGTATGAAGGGAAAAATCAATAAAAAACCGTCCTGGATAGCGCAGCTGCTGAATATGCAGATAATTTTTTATATGGGCGATCTCATCCTTCAGAGATACTGTGGAAAATGAAGATTTCAGCATATAGCGGAAATACTTGGCCTGAGCCATACAAAGCTCCTGAATCAGCTCGTATTCGGCACCTTCTGCAAGATTATATATAATGTTCAGGCAATTGAGATAAAAGTGAGGCTTTACCTGTTGCTGCAGCTTTTCCAGTTCAAGCTGCTGGTTAAAGATTTTCTGCTCATAATTGTCTATTTTTAAATGCCGTATTTCGGAGACCATGGTATTAAAGGTCTGGGATACATTCTGAAATTCTTCTGCACTGTCCGGGAGATCAATTGTGACAGAAAGATTTCCGTCCTGTACTTTTTCCATAGCGCCTGTGAGAACTTGCATGGGGCGCAGAATCATCAGTGTAAGGTAATAAAGCAGTATGGGGATGCACAAAACAATGAATAAAAGCAGGAAAACCTCCACGATCCGGATCATATTTAACTTCGCAAAAATAGTACTGTAAGGAATGCTGAGAGTAAGGTACAAATCAGGTACGGAGGCAATTCCTACAGATAGAACCAGGTTTGTTTTGGAATTAAGCAGGTCATCTGGTGAAAATGAATCCTGATCCTGACTGAGGTAAGTGAGAATATCCGTATTGGAGTCTGTGAAAAATAAGGTACTCTGCTCTGCAAAATTATTTCCTGCATAAAGCTGGAGCGCGTTGGAAAGAGAAATCCACGCACCGAGATACTGGTTATTTACATTATAATAGCAAGTCAGAAAGGCAAGGGAATCCCTTTGGATGATTTGCCAGGAGGAAGAGGCTGCTGTGTCATTTAAATCATAGAAATACCGGGAAAAGCTCTGGCGCTCTTTGAGGGTAATGTTAGATGCTGTCTGAAAAATATAATTCTGACTGGCCGGATCACTGTAATAAAAAGAAAACTTGTTATTGTAAAGAAGGATGTCCTTCTCCAGCTCCTGTGTCAGACTGCCCAGATCAAGGGCGTCAGGGGAAAAGTTAGTGTTAATGGTTTTTTCTGCAAGACAGCGGTTTACATCTGTGCACAAAGTGTTTAACTGGTCTGCGTAGAGATTCAGCATATTCTGGTTGGTTGTCTGTATTTCAGAAATCAGAAGCTTTCTGGTAAAATTCGCATAAAAGCTGATCGTAATGAAAAGCAGTACCCAGATTGCGAAAATGACTGCAAAAATCCGGAAACGCAGAGAGTTGGATTTCAATTTGGTAGATAACATGGCGCTAGAAGTTCCTTTATTGTTTTATAATGACCAGATATTGACTTTATCTGGAAGGCTACGGTATAGTTAAAGTCTAATAAATGAAGTTAGTGTCAAAAGGTCTTTTGACACTAACCGGATATCACGGATTGCTCCGCAGCTACGCTGCTCCCACAATCCTTCAAATATTATAAGCAAAGACAATTTTATTTTCAATGGAAAAATAGCTGGTGGGAAAAATGAAAAAATGGAAGCTGATACTTTGTCTGGCTGCAATTACCGTAATCGTGGTTGTATGCAGCGTTTATTTTCAGACAGGCATATCTGAAGAAAAAACAAAAAAATACGAGGAAATTACCATGGTATTGCCTACATACGGTTACATTCCGGATGACATGGATCTGGTTACCGGTAAAATGAATGAAATTACTATGGATAAATGTGGTGTGAAGGTAAACTACATATACACAAATGTTGCCGAAATGTATCTGAACTGCGCAGTACGTCTGAAAGCAGGGGAAAAGATCGATCTGATGCCAGGTATGAATGAAAATGAACTGAATTCTTACATTGCAGATGGAATGATCACCCCTCTGGATGCTTATGTGGAAAAGGATGGAGAAGTGCTAAGGGGAGCTTATCCGGAAAAATTGTGGAACATGACAGAAAAGAACCAGAAACATTACAGCGTATGTGCATTGGATCATGGCGCGGTCAAAGAAGGTCTGCTGATCCGAAGGGAAGTACTTAAGGCGATTGATGTTGATGAAGAAGAAATCTTACATGCGTGGAATTTAAAGGAAAAGCATGATTATGAAGCTCTGGATGAAATATTTGCCCCCATATTTGAAAAAATAAAAAACTCAGATGCAGTTCTGGAGGATGGGACGAAAGTAAAGGACATGTATCTGGGAATCGGTTATGACGGTATTTTTTCACAGTTTCAGTTACTGGAATTTGACGGATTCGGAAATCCTTTTGGCGGAACACTAGGGGATGATGAAGGGCTTGTGAATCTGTTTGGTTCAAAAGAATATAAAAGTATGCTGAAGGTAATCCGGAAATGGGTTGAAAATGGATACGTGCATCCAGTTGACGCGCAGATAAATGAGAGCACTGTACTCTGGTATGAAACCGGCTCCTGTTTTGGAATGTTTACAGATACTTCCGCCGAAAACCAGGCGCGTATTTCTGAGAAAGCAGGTGTGGAAACGACAGGAATTACTCTGTTGGAGGGAAAACTCAATACAAGCCAGCTGCAGGTAGGAAACTGGGTGATTCCTGCCAATTCAGAACATAAAGATGGGGCAGCGAAGATCCTGGAACTGATGTATACAGATCCGGAGTTTGTTACACTGTATATTTATGGCATTGAAGGTGTACATTATAAAGTACTGGAAAACGGTGAAAAAGAAATTATTTCAGATCGTTACAGGCAGGATCTGACATGGGTGTTTGGAAATATAAAGCTGGCAGATGAGGGAACGGCTGCAATTGATGAGGTAAAGGAGCTGTATGAAAATGCCAGCTATTCCGCATTCAATGGATTCCAATATGATGACCGAAATTATCATACGGAAATTGAGAACATGAATAACTGTCTGCAGAAGACGGTTTCAAAGCTGGAGGCAGGAGAAATTCCCAATATAGATGCAGCCTTAGGAAATCTGAACAGAGAACTTTATGAACAGGGGCTGCCTGAGGTAATGGTGGATAAACAGAAACAGTTAGAAGAATGGATTTCGGAACAATAAAGACATTACAGGAAAAGTGGTCGGTATTTTTGAATTTGTGGTCAGCAGATTTAATGCCGGCCACTTTTTTTATTTATATAATGGTTCTATCAAAAGATACCAGAGCGTGTAAATCGAAGGAATGCTTTTTTACAGACTCTGGGATATCAATATTATAAAACAGGAGGAACGGTATGAAGTTTAAAAAATTAGCAGCACTGATGGCAGTAATGACTATGGTAGCATCTTTTTCTGTAGTAAATGTAAGTGCGGAAACGGAAACCGCGGAAAATGAGACCGCAGCAGAAGAGACTACAAACGGAGCAGTGCAGAAAATTGTTGCAAACTGTGAATCTGATTCTTACGGAAAAGCAATCCATTCTTTTACTTTTTATGTAGATTCCGTAGAAAATATTCTTGGATTAACAGCAGATGATTTTGAAACTTCCGGTATGGTTTATGATGGAAATGAAACCCATACATATAAATCCGGAAAAGCATTAAATGTTACTTTTACCGCAAATACAATGACGGTAGAAATTGATCCATTTTATCCAGGAAGCAGTTTCAGCAGCGAAGGCTTCTGGACAATGACATGTACAAATCCGGATTTTTCCGTAGATGCGGAATCCACAATTGAGTTTTCAGATCCGGTTGTAGAATCCTTTGAGCAGCTTACGCTTACCTCAGGAAGTTCTACCATGGAAAGTTATCTGTATTCCCCGGAAGATGCAGAGGGACCACTCCCGATTGTGATCTTTAATTCCGGCGGAACTGGAATTTCCGTTTCAGGAGATTTATATGGAGCAAACTATGCGGTATCCTATGCAAAAGAAGATGCGCAGAGGGTTATGCCGTGCTATGTTTTGTATCCACAAAGAACAGAGGGAAGTGTAGAAGAATTCTGTGATGCGATCAAAGCAGAAGTAGACGAGCTGGTCGCAGCAGGAAAAGTTGATGAAAACAAGATTTATATGTGCGGCGAATCTGCTGGTTCTCTGTTCACTATGAATTTCTGTGCAAGATATCCAGGCTACAACAGTGCCATTGTAATTTTCGATGGCGGCGGAGCTTATGAAGGAACCACCTTAGAAGAAACCATAAAAGAGGATGCGGATTCCCCATTCTCAGATGCTGATACAAAGACACTGGCAGAATCCGGTACAAAGGTAATGCTGGTACAGAGCATTGGAGATACCACATCACAGCCAATCAAGTATGCAACTACATATGAGAAACTGGTAGCGGATGGTATGAAACCAGGCGTGGATGTTCTGTATCATACATATACAGCAGAGCAGTTTAATGCATTGCTTGAAGATGATACAAAGTGGCTGCCAATGGCAGATTCAGAGTATGTTACAGATCCGGAAACCGGAATTGTGACATACAATTATCAGGAAGGAAAACTTCATAATAGTTCTTATCCGGCAGCACAGGATGAGTATATTAAATTGTGGCTGTTAATGCAGTCCAAGGGTGAGTATGAGGTTGAATTCCAGGAAGCATATTCTGCAGCACATGGAAGTGATATTGATTATTCTGTAATTCCAGACCGCTATACAAAAGTTGCAGTTCTTGAGGATGCACCTGGAGTGCCTGCTGGCAGCAAAACTACATTGACTGTGTATACTGATGATGATGAGAGATTCTATTATATTGAATTTAAGACACCATTTAAAGAAGAAATGCAGTATGTAGAGGCAATTGCAGTAGCTGGTGAAGGCCATACTGTTATGGATTGCTCCGGTTCCTGGTGGACTGGTGATATCAATGGTTCTGTTATGCCATATATCTTATCTCTGGATAATATTGACTGGCAGCCATACGAGAGATAATAAAAAGAAATAGGCCGCTTAATTTGTGAAAGGATTGATGATAAAATGAAAAAAGAAATACTGACTGTAATTGGAGCTTGTGTGATTCTTGGAGTATCTGCCTGGGGAGGAAGCCGTGAGGTAAAGGCTTCCGAAGCCCCGGAAGGCGTATCCTTTGTTCAAAATATTTCATATATGAATGATGAGAATGAAGATCATATGCTGGATGTTTATACGCCGGCAGATTCCGGAAAAGCCAATCCGGTTATCATTGAGGTTCACGGCGGCGGATATATTGGTGGTAATAAAGAAATAAACAGTGAACACAGTGAATTTTATGCTGAAAATGGTTTTTCTGTTGTGAATGTAAATTATACACATCTTCCGGAAGGCAATTTCAAAACAGTCGTTCAGGAACTGTTTACTGTTCTGAACTGGGTCGAGGAAAATCAGGAAGCATATAATTTTGATCTGGATAACGTATTTATGAGTGGCGACAGTGCCGGAGGATTTTTTGTAAATCTTATGGCTGCAGTGCTTACTAATGAGGAAGAACAGCAGTATTATGAGGTTTCTCCGGCAGATTATGAAATTAAAGGATATGTATTGTCCTGCCCGGGTACGGATATTATGGCACTGAGAGACGGGCTGAATGAAGAAGGCCCGGCTGGATTCACTGCGAAATCCATAGGAGAGGAAATCCTGATGGATGACGAGATCATGGGACATGCTGATTTATATTCCATTATTAATAAAGAAACATTTCCGGAAGTGTACATTCTTACCACACCAACGGATTCCCTGCTTTACAATGAGGCAGTGAAATATGACCAGTTTTTAAGTGAAAACAATATCGCCCATGTGTATAAGGAATATGTTGGAAAAGAAAATGAAATCGGACATGTTTTCAATATTAAAAATATGGATTATGCAGAGAGTATAGAAGCAAATCAGGATATTGTAAGTTATCTGCAGGAAAAAATAGGGCAGTAATTACAAAGACCTGAAAATGGAGAAGAATATGAAAAAAAGAATTGCCATGCTGCTGATTATGGCAGGCGTTATAGCAGGGGGAACCTGTGTATCGGCAGAAGCACAGGAGAATGAGACCTGGAATATCTGGGAAGGAAAGGCAGCAGTAGAGAGCGCTGCTTCCGGATATGATTTTTCCGACGCATTTGATGATGGTGATTTTCAGCCAGGTATGATTCCATACCTGGTTGAAGATCAAAGCCAGGTAAAAGGAAATATCATTGTCTGCTCTGGCGGCGGTGACCGGGCAAGAAGTAATGACTACGAGGGTGTTCCGGCCTGTGAATATTATAACAGCATCGGATATAATGCCTTTTTACTTAATTATCGTGTGGCACCTTACGAAACGGTGGATGCAACTCTGGATCTGCAAAGAGCTATCCGTTACCTGAAGCATTATGGAGAACAGCAGGGAATTGGTTCCCTGGACAAAATTGCAACAATGGGATTTTCAGCAGGGGCAATGCATTGTTATGCACAGGCTCTGGCTTTCGGCGGGGCTATTACACCAGATCAGATATACGAAGACTATACCTGTGACGAAGTGGATGAGGAAAATGCAGATGTTGCAGCTGTAATGGCGATTTATGCGGCTGGTATGCCCCATGATGCCAGCGGAAATGCCATAGATGTGAAGGAGCCTGTACTGGTGCCGAAAATGGCAGAGGATGGTGAGGAACAGCTGCCAGCTTTCTTCTTTGCAGGTGCTTCCGGACATTTTGCTTCAGGATTCTGTGTAAAGGCATATGAGGCGCTGAATGACCTGACAACATGTGAACTGCATATGTATGGCGGAATCTCAAAGCCGTTTGGGATGGGATACGAATTTGCGGGCTCAGACGAAATGACTTCACAGATAGAGACATTTCTGGATGTGCAATTCGGATACCGTCCACTGGAAAATGAAGTGGAGTAGTTGAAATTTGCAAAAAAATGCATGACAGATATGCTACACCGACGAAATGGGTAACATTTTGGAGGGTGGCTCTGAATAATTACAAAAATATAAAGGAGAATTCATCATGAAAAAAAGATTCGTTACAATGTTACTTGCAGTAAGTGTTATGGCATCTATGGGAAGCAGCTATGCTGTTTTTGCAGAAGAAGCAGCTACAGAGGCAGCAGACACAAAAGATGATGCCGCAGAAACTGAAGCAGCAGATGAGAAAAAAGAGGATGCAAAGGAAGATGCTGCAGATGAAAAGAAAGATGATGCTGCAGACAAAGCGGAAACAGATGGTGAGAAAAAAGGCGTAACAGAAGATAAACTGCCGCAAAAACCAGAATTTGAGCCAAATAAAGACTATGATAAATATACAGTTGTGGAATATACAATTGAGGATATCCAGGCAGATCTTGTGTGCACAGTATCTGCAAAAGAGGATAACAGCGAATTTTATCTGGAATGTAATTTCTACGGCGATGATCAGATGGTAAAAGCAACCTATGATGGAAAAGAATTTAAGGTTGAGGAAGATAAAACTGGATTTATGGGTACAGATGCACCGATAATTCTTCAGAAGGCAATTGACCAGGATCTCTGGGTATACGAAGATGGTGCTGCAGCTGCACCGGCAGACGGAGAACTGGTGACAGCAGATGCGCTTCCTGCTGAGGCACAGTTCGATCCAAACAAGGATTATGATAAATACACAGTTGTAGAATATACAATTGAAGATATTCAGGCAGATCTTGTATGCACAGTATCCGCAAAAGAGGATAACAGTGAGTTCTATCTGGAATGCAATTTCTATGGAGATGACCAGATGACAAAAACAACCTATGACGGAAAAGAATTCAAGATAGAAGAAGATAAGACTGGATTTATGGCAACCGATACTCCGGCAATTCTGGAAAAAGCGCTGGAGCAGAATCTTTGGGTTGCAATTGAAAAATAATAACTATAGCGGATGCTGACGCTATTGTTATAAATTTACCGTGCTTTTTGATAGGTATAAAACTGAAAACGCGGGAAACAAGTGCTAAAATTCACAACTTATTCATGAAGATAGCAGTGTATGGATAAGTTGTGAAAAATCAGTTGAAAGTTAATATAATCAATGGAGGGTGCAGGCAAATGAAAAGACTACTTACAATTTTTGCTGTTACTCTTATTATAGGTTTTCTGTTGCCAAATTCAGCCTTAGCCGAAGAAGTGTCTCCAGAGCATCAGGAGGGATATGTACAGCAGGGCGATGGCTGCTACTATGTAGTATCATGGTGCAAAGGGCATGAAGAAAACAATAGCCGCAGTATATATGGCGAGTTTTGCTTTCCTGATTCTTATGAAGAGGGGAAAACATATCCGATTGTAATTTTCTGCCATCAAAATATGGGCTCTTATAAAAGCTTTAAAAATCCAGGATGGCTTCAGGATCTGGCAGCAAAAGGTTATATTGGATATTGTTTTGATTTTAGCGGTGGAACAAAAGCTCCCAATTGTTTAAGCAATGATCTGGATTATGAGGAATCTACAGATGAAACGCAGGTGGCTGATCTGGATGCACTGATTTCATTTGTAAAAGAGCAGCCTTTCTGCGATCCTGATAATATATATCTTTTGGGAGGAAGTCGTGGAGGAAGAGATATTGCATTAGCTGCACCTTCTCATAATGAAGATCTGGCAGGGATTATTATTTTATATGGTGCAGTTACAGATGATGAATCTGTTGAAAAAGCCAGTGGGTACGAAGGGGATGCATTATTGATTCACGGCTTAAATGATCAGGCAGTTCCATATACTGCTTCTGTAGAAGCGTTAGCCAATCTGTATGGTGAATCCAACTCAGAACTTGTACTTCTTTCTGGAAAAAAAGCGGTTCATAGCTTTGATGGTGTCCAGCCGGAGTTAAAGTCAATTGCAGTTGATGCAGTTTTGGATTTTTTAGACAGACACGTTGAGAGTTCTAAAACAGAAAAGGACAATTAAATACGGATTAAATTTAAGTATAAAAGAGTTGCTGGTTTGACGAATTTTTATTGTCAAGGTGGCAGCTCTTTTTGTTTGTGCCTGAAATCGGGTTATATTTGCCAGTGTAATACAAAAGTGGAATTCGGTGAGATATAATACAATATACGTTGTAGAGGATGCAGAATGCGAATTTTATAAAAAATAATTTGTAAAATCTGTTAAACTGATTCCAATAGGGGGAGTGAAAATGAAAAAAGAACTTGAAGAAGAAAAGAATATAAAAGAAGAGGCTGATGGAAAGGAAGAAAATAGTTGGAAAGATACTTGTTTCATACCGGCTGTTGTCCTTGTATTGCTGTCTTGTATTGATATCCTTCGGTTCGCGATTCTGGGAGATAAAACTGCATTTATTACATTTGCCCTGATTGCGGTAGTGTTTATATTTGTGGCATATACAGCCTGGAAAAGCAGGATGCCGGTTTTGTATCTGGTGATTGCTGTGGCGGCATTTGTTCTGTATTTTAATACAAACTTCTCGACCAGCACGTATTATTTCAACTGGCTGTTTCTGGTAGAAGCTGTTGTGGCAGCGATTAGTGGAATTCTGGGGATTGCAGCAATAATCAGGATGAAGATAGTGGCAGGAATGATTTCTAAGGGAAAGACTTTAGAAGGAAAAACATCGGCAGAGAAGGTATTGACGAATAAAAAAACGGAAGAGAAAGTTCTTTCTGCGAGAATGTTATCGGAGAAAAAGCCAGAAGAGAAACGGTTAAAACGAAACACACCCCTAATGGTATATTTCCCGGCGATGGTGGCAGTCGTTATCCTTGCAGGTTTTCTGGGATTCTGGAAAGTGAGATACGAAGCAGCACACAATGCCCAGGGACAGGCAAGAGACGAGCTGTGGGCAGTTCCTGCCAAATATGACGAAACAGAACCAACACAGCCTGGAACAGTAGAAGAAGTAGTTTATAATACAAAGGCTTATGCAACAGACGAGCGGGATGTAAAAAAGACTGCTTATGTTTATCTTCCCTATGGCTATGACAGCGAAAAAGAGTATAATATTCTTTATCTGATGCATGGAACCGGGGATGATGAGAAATACTGGCTGAAAACCAATCCATATAATAAGATCATGCTTGACAATATGATTGCGGATGGAGATATACAGCCCTTGATCGTCGTGACACCGACTTTTTATGTGGAAGATGACTGCGCGGATGATCTGGATCAGCTGACCTATTCTTTTGCGAAAGAGCTTCGCAATGATCTGATGCCGGAAATTGAGTCTTCTTATTCAACTTATGCGAAATCAGCAGATGATAAGGGCTTTTCCGAGAGCAGGGATCACAGAGCGTTTGCAGGCTTATCAAGAGGCGCGGTGACGACTTATCACTCTGCAATCTGTCAGAGCCTGGATTATTTTTCCTGGTTCGGTACATTCAGCGGCAGCAGAACAGATGCACAGCAGTTTCAAGATACCATTCAGTCAGGCACGTTTGCAGATTTGCCAATCCATTATCTGTATGTGGCAAGCGGCAACTTTGATTTTGCATTGCCAGGACAGGTGCAGGACTATCAGGCACTTCTTGACATAGAGCCAAGACTCCGGGCAGGAGTGAATACTTGCTTTGATGTATTTCCTATGAGATATCATTCTATGGGAAACTGGCATCTGGCGTTGTATAATTATTTGCAGAAGATATTTTGAAAATAATAAGTGCATTTGCGAAAAAAGTAATTAAAAATTTAAATAGTAATTTAGTAAAAAGCTAACAGGGAGGGTGTTGATATGGACAAAATCATAGGAACCAATCTTGGCAACTGGCTGGTACTGGAGAAATGGATGCAGCCATTTATCTTCCAGGGAACAGGTGCGGAGGATGAAACCTGGCTGAACCGTAATGTGCCAAAGGAGAAACTCTGGCCGATGGTGAAGCAGCACAGGGATACTTATGTGACAGAAGAGGATTTCCATAATATTGCTTCTCACGGACTTAACACAGTCCGCATTCCGGTTCCGTATTTTATTTTCGGAGACAGAGAACCATATAGTGGCTGTATCGAATATCTGGACAAAGCTTTTGACTGGGCAGAAAAGTATGGCCTGAAGGTTCTTGTAGATCTGCATACGGCACCTGGCTGTCAGAACAGTTATGACAATGGCGGCTTGATGGGAGTTTGTAAATGGAGCCAGATGCCGGATGAGGTGGAATTTGTATTGACTGTACTGGAAAGACTGGCAGAAAGATATAAGGACAGAGAAGGCCTGTTTGGAATCGAGGTTTTGAATGAGCCAATCAGTTTCAGTGTTTATATGACTGCGCCAAGCAGGAAAATGGCTGCGGACAAAGACGAGGCGAAGGGTTCCCATCATGTTTCTACAAGATTTCTGAAAAAGTTTTATGTGGATGCTTACAAGAGATTGCGCCGGATTTTGCCGGAGGAGAAAGTAATCGTATTTCACGATGGCTTCCGCCTTGGTGTATGGAAAGACTTCTTTGTAAAGCAGCATATGAAAAACGTAATGCTGGATACTCATATTTATATTCAGGCAATGGAGGATGTGACGCACATCCACAAATTCTGGGCATATCGGGCATTTATTGCATATCAGCATCATCTGTTGAAAAAAGCACAGAAATATACACCAGTTTTCGTCGGGGAATGGTGTGTGTGCAATGAGCTTGCAGATAAGAAAAAAGGACATGAAGTAATCCTTGACAGCTACGAGGCTTACCGTAAAAAATGGTATAAAAAGGCTGCTGTGCTTCAAATGAATGCATGGAAGGATACCGCCGGATTTTTCTATTGGAATTATCAGTTGTACAGAGACAAAGAGGTTTCCATGTATGCCAGCAGACTTGATTCCTGGGATCTTTGCAGATGTTGGAAGAAGGGCTGGATGCCTGCAAGACTGGACAAATATATGGAGAAATTGTAACAGTTTGCGTGTATTTTATAGCAGGTTGCGCTTTGAATAGTGCAGCCTGCTATTTGTTTGGTAAAATCCAGGTATAAATTATGTGAAATATTGTAACTGTTCAGAGACTGTCTCCGAAATGGTTTACATTTTGTTGGTGCGGTGAATCCACCAAATGGATTGAAAATAGCAATTTAGCTGTTAAAAAGAAATATATGAATTTCAGGAGGTAATTATGAAGCTGTCATTTAACGAGAATTGGATATGCTATAAAACAGGGGAAAAAGAAGATGCTTTTGCGGTTACACTTCCCCATGATGCCATGCAGCTGGATGAGAGAAGAGAGACAAGCGCAGGCGGAGTAAATACCGGATGGTACGAGGCGCAGGATTATACCTATGAGAAAACTTTTACACTTCCGGAAGAAGCAAAAGAAGAAAAAGTAATCCTGGAATTTGAAGGCGTTTATCGTAAAGCAACTGTATATATCAATGACGAGAAAGTAGCTTATCATTCCTATGGATATCTTGGATTTTATGTAGATGCAACAAAGCATGTGAAGTTTGGTGAGGAAAATGTGATTCGTGTAGAAGTGATCAATCATGACCAGCCAAATAGCCGCTGGTATTCTGGTACCGGAATTTACCGTCCGGTATGGCTTTACACAGTACCGAAAAAGCATCTTCGTTTTGACAGTGTGAAGATTACAACCCTTGATTATAAAGAGCCGAAGATCCGTGTGGAAGCATGGCCAAATGAAGCCGGTGAAGTGAAGGTTGAGATTCTGGAAAGAAAAGTAAATCAGGGTGTTTCTAAGACAGAAAATGAAGTGGATCTGGCAGATAATATCGTAGCTATGGAAATCCTCCAGGCAGACGGCAAATGTTCCTGTGAGCTCGCACTTCCTGGAGCCAAATTATGGAGCCCGGAAGCTCCAAATCTTTATACCTGTCGTGTAACCTTCGGGGATGATGTCCAGGAAGAAGCTTTCGGAATCCGTATGGTAAGCTGTACTCCTGAAAAAGGACTTCAGATCAATGGGAAAAATGTCCTCTTAAAAGGCGGCTGTATCCACCACGACAATGGACTTCTCGGAGCATGTGCATATGAATTTGCAGAGCGTCGTAAGATCCGCATTCTTCTGGACGCTGGTTATAATGCAATCCGCTCCGCGCACAATCCTTGTTCCAAAGCACTTCTTCGTGCCTGCGATGAAATGGGAATGTTGGTAATGGACGAGTATATTGACGGCTGGTATATTCACAAGACCAAATACGATTATGCAGATGAGATCCTGGATAATTATAGAAAAGACTTAAAGGACATGGTGGATAAGGATTACAATCATCCATCAATCATCATGTACTCTACAGGAAACGAAGTATCCGAGACTGCCCAGAAGAAGGGAATCGCTCTTACGAAATCTCTGACAGACCGGCTTCACGAGCTGGATTCCACCCGTCCGGTAAGCTGCGGAATTAATATTTTCTTTAACTTCTTAAGTTCTATGGGCTTTGGTGTTTACAGCGACAAAAAAGCAGATGAAGCAGCTGAAAATGCGAAAAAGAAAAAAGCTGTAGGAAGTGAGTTTTATAATACGGTTGCCGGAATTTTCGGCGCCGGATTTATGAAAACAGGAGCAACTCTTTACCCATGTGATGTGAAAACAAGAGATGCTTATGCAAATATGGATGTTGCAGGATATAACTATGGAATCAAGCGTTACCGTCATGACCTGAAAAAATATCCGAAGAGAATTATTCTTGGAAGTGAGACTTTCTGTGCAGATGCGTATCAGTTTATGCAGGAGGCAAAAAGAGATAAACGTATCATCGGAGATTTTGTCTGGGCTGCACAGGATTATCTGGGCGAAGTAGGAATTGGTGCATGGGAATACAAGGATTATGCACCACGTTTTGACGGTGGCTGCGGCTGGGTAAGTGCAGGCTCCGGAAGAATTGACCTGACTGGAAAGCCGCTTGGAGAGATGGCTTATACCAGGGTCGCATTTGAACTGGAAGACCTGGCAATCGCAGTTATGCCGGTAGATCATACAAAAGATGTCCATTCCCCATCTGCATGGAAAATGACCAATGCCATGGAAAGCTGGTCCTGGGACGGATGTGATGGAAATGCAGCTAAGGTCGAAGTTTATACCCGCGCAGATCATGTAAAGCTTTATGTAAATGGAGATTGTGTAGGCACCAAAAAGCCGAAAAACGACTGCAAGGTATTTTTTGACACTACTTATCATAATGGTGAGATCAAAGCAGTTGCATATGACGCAAATGGCAATGTGATCGCTGAGAAATCACTGAAAACAGCTGGAAAAGAGACAGTACTTCGTGCAGAACCGGAACTTACAAAAGTGAATGCAGACAGTGATCTTTGCTATGTAAGAATGCGTTATACAGATGAAAACGGCGAGACGAAGCCACTGGCACGAGGCCGGATCAAGCTGGAGGTAGAAGGCGGAGAGCTTCTTGCATTCGGAAGTGCATGCCCATATTATCCGGAGAGATACCAGAGCGATGAGACGAACACCTATTATGGCGAGGCTTTGGCAATCATCCGTCCACAGGCTGGCGCTGAAAAAGTGGTTGTGAAGGCACAGGCCAAGGTGGGTGAAGCTGCGGCAGAAGTGGAAATTCTGGGCTAAGAACGTACATTGCCAGGGAAAGAAAAATAAAGACGGCACTATTATAAAAAAGTAAGATATATCGAAAGATAAATGTAAAGTGGCGTGTTATGCAATCGGTTCATTCCAGGCATAACATGCCATTTTAATTTCCCGTATTACTATCATGTACTATTGGCATCCCGAAAAATAGGTTGCTACATACAAAAAATAGAATTAAAATCATAAGTAAAAGATATAGATAGTGTTAAAAAAAGTGCAGAAAGCCTTTTTCAAATATACCCGGGTAAAGTGGAGAATTGGTTTTATCTTAGAAACAGGAGGAGTCAAGTTATATGCTCACAATTGCAATCGTAGAAGATGATCTGGAATATCAGAAGCAGCTTCAGAAATACATAGAACAGTACGGAAAAGAACACGAACTGCAATATAAGATCACAGTATTTCAAAATGGATTGAACTTTCTGGAGGATTACAAAGGCGACTGTGATCTGATCTTTATGGATATTGCAATGCCTCATATGGACGGTATGGAAACAGCAGCCAAGTTGCGCAAAAGAGGGGATGAGACCTGTCTTATTTTCATTACAAGTATGGCGCAATATGCGCTGAAGGGATACGAGGTGAACGCTTTTGATTTCCTTGTCAAACCGCTGGTTTATGAACTATTCTGTATCAAATTTGAAAAAGCACTGTCACATATAGACAAAAAAGAAGCTTACTACATTAAAATACCAAATGGCGCCAAAAAGGTTTCTCCCGGGCAGATCGCATATATAGAAAGTAATAAACATTATCTGGAATTTCATGTCCATGGAGATGTTTACAAAATGCGTGGGACAATGAAAGAGATACAGGAGTATTTTCTGGCAAGCCATTTTGCATTGATAAACAGCTCAGTTCTGGTGAATCTTTCTATGGTGGATGAATGGAAGGGAAATGAGATCAAAGTGGCAGAGCAGATGTTTGTGATTTCCCAGAAGTATAAGCGGGAATTCCTGGACAGGCTGACAGTATATATGGGGCAATAAAATGGGAAAATTGGATTTATTTAAAATTACGCAGGCACACGGATATATTTTTCAGATCCTGGCTGCTGAAGCATTGTGTATAGGACATTTGCCCAAACGAAAAAATTATTTGCTGCGTGTACTTGCGGGAGGAACTATCTTCCTTTTGCTTGCTGTTATTTTGCCGAATATCATAACCTATTATGTGTCAGGACTGTTTTCCGCTACAGTATTTTTTCTGAGTCTTGGATTCTGGCATTTTTGCTGCCAGGCAGATACCCGGGAAATTTTGTATAGCGGCATGCTGGCACTATTTATCCAGAATCTGTCGTCCAATGTGTATAACCTAGTTTTTTACTCTATGTTCAGAGATATTTCTATAATGAGTCAGTTCCTTCTTTCTGTATTTCTGATGGTGCTGATATATGGAATTTTTTATTTCCAGATCGTAAAATGGCTTGCTCGGGAAAGTCTGGAAAATATGCTGAGTAACGTAGCGTGGATCTGGCTGATTGCAGTGGGAATCTTTGTGTTTTTTCTGCATTATTTATTCTGGGTTTATGGAATTAGGGAGGTATGGGTGGTATATCCACCGCTGATCTTGTGTGATATTCTGGGGCTTGGTGTTGCCCTTGGATTTGTGGAGCTACGGACGAGAAATGCAGATAATGAAAAGCTGCGGCAGCTTCTGGAACTGGAAAAAAAGCAGTTTGAAATGACCAAAACCAATGTGGAATTTGTGAACCGGAATGCCCACGACCTGAAACATTATATCCATAAGTTGCAACGTCTGGAAAATCCTGAAAATCAGGAACTGGAGGAAGTTCTGACACAGGTGGAGGCGTATGAAAGTGCATTTCAGACTGGAAATGCAGCGCTGGATATTGTATTGACGCAGAAGAAAATGGTATGTCAGCAGGAGAAGATTTCTTTTACCTGTATGGCAGATGGCACAGCACTTCATTTTATGAAAACATTGGATATTGCTTCTTTGTTTGGAAATGCGTTGGATAATGCCATTGAACATGAGAAAAAAGAAAAGGCAGAGAACAGATATATCTTCTTAAAAATTCTTCGAAAAGGGAAAATGGTAAGCATAAGAATTGAGAATTACTGTGAGACTTTTCCGGAACTTTCCGAAGCAGGACTACCGGTCCACTCTTCAAAAAAAGATTCTGAACTGCATGGCTATGGAACAAAAAGCATGCAGTATATTGCAGAAAAATATGGAGCAAATTTCAGGATCTTTTCGGAGAAAAATCTGTTTGTGGTGAGTATGCTGTTTCCTATAGAGTAATATATCTCTTGATAAAGCTATAGTGTAAGGAGTAGAAGAATCCATTTTATAGATGAACGATAGTCCAGTAAATTAGATTGATAAAAATGATAGCCTGGTTTTGATATGTACCCCTTTTGTTGGACAGCAGTGAAATGGGAACAATATCATTTGAGGGAACGGGGCGATTATTTCGGTGGCGCTTCACAGGGATGAGACAATAATTTTGCCAGAAATCCATGTGAATTTGCCACCTTTTTCGATACAGGCTCTTTTCGTGATAATGTAGAGACAAATATGCGGGAAACGCAAAGAAAAGGAGAAGAGCCAATGAAAAGAAAGGCAGTTATTATGGCAATGATAATGTGTATGATGGGTACCACAGTTGGGGGAGCAGGTACAGTTCTGGCGCAGGCCGAAGCGGCAGACACAACAAATGCGGTCGAAGAAGGCCAGGTACTTCTTCCGGCAGCAGATGCTACATTCACAGAAGGGGAAGGCGTTGGCCCGGATAACGAAAAAGAGCCAACCTCTTATGACGAAGAAACCGGTATGATCCGGGCAGCAGCACAGGGCACCGAGATTGTATACACGGTACCAGAAGGTACAGAGGGAACTTTTGATCTGTATCTTACAGTATCTAAGGTTCTGGCAGCATTCAGTTCCCAGCCATTTACATTTACGATCAACGACGGGGAAACCTTCTCCGTACCGGTAGATCTTCAGGTTCCGGCAGATTCACCAGCTTCTTATAAAGACGACGGAGAGTATGATGAAGGAAGCCTTACAGATTCCGGAAGATTTCTTATTAAACAGAATTTGGAATTAAAGGCAGGGGATACCATTAAAGTGACTTGTGCATTTGGCTGCAAAGCGCCGACCTTAAAGGGAATGGTTTTCCCATATGTAGGAGATGTGCTTCTTGCACCAGCTGGAAGTGAAGTAGCAACCGGATATGATAATACGGTAAAAACGATTCCAGAGGCAGACCCATCCGATCCACTTGCCGGACTTGACATTATCTGGCTTGGCTCTTCCGTAACTTATGGAGCACAGGCTGGCGGACATTACTCCATGGTAGATGCGATTCAGGACAACCATCCGGGAACTGTGTGTGAGAAATATGCGATCAGTGCTACTACACTGGTAAATGAAAAAGAAGATTCTTATGTTTCCAGAATGAAGCTGATCAGCAAAGACGAAACACCAGATCTGTTTGTGGTTCAGTTATCTACCAATGACGCAACTACAGGCAAACCTATGGGTGAAGTGACAGACAGTACAGATCCGGCTGACTTTGACGATACCACAATCGCAGGCGCTATTGAGACCATCATTTCCTATGTACAGGAGACCTTTGGATGCCCGGTCGTATTCTACACCGGAACCTATGCAGAGAAGGAAAACTATGAGAAAATGGTAGATCTGCTTCTTAAGATTCAGGAAAAATGGGGAATCGGAGTTGTAGATATGTTCCATAATGAAGAAATGACAGCAGTTTATGGTACAGATCTTTATAACGAATACATGCATGACGAGGTTCATCCATTCCGCAAAGGATATGTGGAGTGGTGGACTCCGGTAATTGAAGAGTATCTGACGGAGTTTCTTGGAAAATAAAAGAGGATTATGAGAAGTACTTTTGTGCTAAATGTGCAAAAACATGGTGAAATAGCAGAAAAACAAAATAAAACATACAATAATTACAAAAGAATAACCGAACAACAACCGATAATGACGTTAAAATGACGGTTCATGCCAAGAATATTGTCCTAAAAATATCATTTGTTATAATTGGACTATCCGGAATGATTTTAACAAATGAGATCTGTACAGAGAATCCAAAAATGGGGGACAATGGTATGAAGAAAAGAATGTTATTTGGCGTGCTGGCATTAAGTCTTATTATGGGAGGGACTTGCAGTGTCTATGCACAGGAAGAGGATGCAACAGGGCAGGAGTTTTTGGTAGAACAGGGAGATGCTGCTACCTATATTAATCCGCTTCCTCTGGATTATGCACGTTCTTCCTCTGAAGGAAAGGGACAGATTTCTGACAATCCATTCATGATTGGACAGATGATCGGAAATGAAGCAATTCCAAATGATCCTGTTGAACAGATCACACATGCGCGTTTTCAGGATATGTTCAGAGGAACATCTACCTATATCAGTGAAAATGATACAAGAGCTTCTGCAGATCCATCAGCATTTTACTACAATGATACTTGGTATTTATATGGAACAAATGGTTCATTATGGGTTTCAGATGATTTTGTAAACTGGCGTTTTGTTCAGCTGCAAGATGATAAAGGAGAGGATTTAAAATTTACAGCACCAACAATTGCTGTGAGAAAAGATGAATCTGGAAAAGAAAAATTCTATCTTGCCTGGAACAGTTCTGACTTATATGAAGCAGATTCACCGGAAGGTCCATTTACAGATTTAGGTGATTTTACTTATAATGAAAAATCCTTTAGTGATAATATTGAAGATGGAAATGTAATTGCAGCTCATAATGACGTCAATATTTTTGTTGATGATGATCAGAGAATGTACTTATATTGGGGAATGGGACCATATATAAGCGGTGCTGAGCTGAATCCGGAAAATCCTACAGAACTGATTACTGAACCTAAGATACTTATTGAATACGACAATAAATGCAAATGGCAGAATTTTGGACAGAATCATCAGGATTATGAGAATGGTTTCCCAGAAGGTTCCTGGATGGTAAAAATTGATGGTAAATATTATCTGACATGGGCTACAGCAGGAACACAGTATGACTCATATACAATGGGATGTTATCAGTCAACTACTGGACCACTGGACGGATTTGAACTTCAGGAAAAAGAAATTATTAATCAGACAGATGCTGTAACAGGAACTGTCAGAGGTGGAGGACATGGTTCTATTGTTCAGGGACCAGATGCTACCCTGTGGTGCTTCTATACGGTAAATGTAGGATACGAGGGAGATATGGAGAGACGGATTGGATGTGATCCGGCTAAAATAGATCAGGACGGAAATCTGGTTGTACCACATCTTTCAGAATCTCCTCAGTATGTTCCGGGTGTACTGGCGAATCCGGCTGACGGGAATGAAACTGGTTCTGATGTATTGTCAGTGAAACAGGGATATGCAGTTTCAAGCTATTCAGAAGGAAGACATCCGATATACGCAAACGATGAATCGATGATAACCTGGTGGCAGCCGTCAGATGAAGATGAACAGCCTTGGTATCTTGTGTCCTTTAAGGGAAATTACAATATTGATTCTTTACGTGTAATATGGAAAGAAATCAATGCGGATCGATCTGCAGTCTTAACTGATAAATGCTGTATAGATTACAAAATCGAAGTATTTAATGGTACTGAGAATCCGTTAGATGAAGCAAATTCTGACAAATGGACGACTGTTTATGAAAGACAGGGAAAAGATACGATTATTGATTATGTAACTTTGGATGAGCCGGTGTTAGGACAGTTTGCACGCATCACTATTACAGGCTGGCCTGAGGAAATTCATCCGGGACTTGTTGAATTTACAGTATTTGGAAACAGTGTAGCAAAGCCAGCAAATAAATAAAAGATAAGGTTGAGGTTCGGATAAATGAAGAAAAAAATGCTATTAGGCGTGATGGCATTAAGCCTCACATTGGCAGCACCATGTGGAGTATATGCTCAGGATACAAATGCAGCACCTGCAACTTCAGAAGGCCTTGAGGCAGAGGGCACAATTGAAATACCAGAGTATGAAACTGCGGATTATGCAGAAGATTTTATTTATTCCAAGAAAGATGAGGGATTAGATAAATTAAAAAAGAATGCATGTGACGAGCAGGGAACTGTAGAGACATTGGAATACGATACTCCGGCCTATGCAGTAAATGAGATCCTGGGAACAGATGAAACAATTCACAAGAGTCTGCATGTATATTTACCATACAACTATGACGAGACAAAGCAGTACAACATTCTTTATCTGATGCATGGCGGCGGAGACAATCAGGAGTTCTGGCTCGGGGATGATAACGGCGGAAGACCTGTATTTGGAGAAACTACAAGAAACGTGCTGGATAATATGATCAAAGAGGGAATCTGTGATCCGGTAATCGTGGTAACTCCAACCTTCTACAGTCCGGTTGAAGGCAAAGAGATCACAGAAGAACAGGCAAAAGAATATGGTGCTTCTATTGGAGAAGAGAATATTGGAAGTGAAGCGGATCTGTTCACCGTATTTTTCCAGGACGAGCTTCGCAATGATATTATTCCAATGATCGAATCGAAATATTCCACTTATGCCGGAGGAGATACCTCAGAGGAAAATCTGATTGCAACAAGAGACCATCGTGCTTACGCAGGATTATCCATGGGATCCATAACATCTGTACGTTCCATATTAATGGGATGCACAGACCTGTTTTCCTATGTGGGATCTTATTCCGGAATTAAATCCAATTTTGATTTATTCAAATCAACAATGGATGAAAAATATTCAGACTATGACATTAAATACTGGTTTAATGGAGAGGGTGTGGAAGACATCGCAGTTGCAGAGCATGTGGCATTTTATAATGATGTAAAAGAGCAGATGTCTGATAAATTTGTAGATGGTGAGAACCTTGCAATGGTAATGCTGGAGGACGGCAACCATGCATGGACAAGCTGGATCACCGACCTTTACAATTCATTACTTGTATTTTTCAAGAAATAATATGTACAGTAAATGCATTGCAGGGCATCCAGATAGTCCCCTCTCGCAACATGTCATTATTGAATAGAAATCCGTCACGATTGGACAACATTACCAATGCTTTTTGTGCTATACTACCAAAAAATAAGCGAACTTTTTGGCAAAATAGACAAAAGCGGTTGCAATTTGCGCATGAAAATTGACAGTTTGCGCAAGAAATGTACCGTGAACGGTAAAATCTGTTATAGTACTACCATAAAAGATAAGCTTACGCAACACCCAGGCATAAATGGAAAGGACGGCTGTCCAAATATGCCGAGGTGGTGCAAATGATAAAAGGAGGGAGCTTATGAGCAACAAGAAAAAGTCCGCAGGTCTGTGGAGAGGACTTACATCTGTATCAGCCAGTCTTCTTGCAGTGACCGTGGGCGCATCGGCTATCGTGGATGCCAATGCGGCATTCATCAATACACGTCTTGGAGTTTCCAGCTACAAGGTCGTAGATACCAGTAACGGAGAGAAAACAGATTCCACTTATTTCAAATCTGAGTTCTCAAGCCTTGATGAGGTAATCGCAGCAAAAGATGCTCTCGCAGCAGAGATCGCATCTGAAGGAACTGTATTATTCAAAAATGAAGATACAACCCTTCCTCTTGATACTTCTTCTGACAAGGTCACCCTTTGGGGATTAAACTCCATTAATCCTACTCTGGGTGGTATGATCGGATCCTCTGTTTCCATCGATGCGGAAGCAGGTCAGAAGCAGTACGATATCCAGACCGCACTGACCGAGAAGGGCTTCTCACTGAATCAGGATATGCTGGATCTGTACAGCAGCGAAGATGTAAACGGTACATATGGCAGAAAGAATGGACATTCCTTACAGCCATCTTTTGGAACCATGTATGAGAATCCGGCAGCTTATAACGTTGGCGAAGCACCGGAGAGCATTTATGATGATGACGTTCTGAAATCAGCAGACGACACAGTTGCACTGGTTGTGATTTCCCGTGATAGTTCAGAGGCTTCTGACTATAACCCGAACATGACAAGCGCAAATGAGGAAGACAGCTACGAGCGTCCTCTGGCACTTTCCGATAATGAGAAAGCTATGATCGAGCTTGCGAAACAGCACAGCACAAAGGTTGTAGTTCTTCTTAACACAAACAACCCGGTTGAGATCGACGACCTGAAGAACGATGATGGAATCGGTGCAATCGTATGGGCTGGCGAGCCAGGTGCAAACGGATTCCTTGGTGTAGCAGATGTTCTTTCCGGTGAGGTGAACCCATCTGGTCACATCTCTGACACATATGCAGTAAATTCCACATCTGCTCCGGCAATGGTAAATTATGGTGTATATCTTTACACTAACAATTCCCAGGCTGGCTCTGATGCAGTTCTTACAGAGGAAAACAAAGGTGACTGGTATCTGGTAGAATCCGAAGGAATCTACAACGGTTACAAATACTATGAGACAAGATACGAAGACGAAGTTCTGGGACAGGGAAATGCAGACACCACAGAAGGTTCTTCAAGCGGTGATGCATGGAACTATGCAGAGGAAGTAAGCTATCCATTTGGATATGGACTTTCCTATACCACATTTGAGCAGAAGCTTGAATCTGTAGATGTACAGGTTGGTGGAACTGCAACAGCTAAGGTTAACGTAACCAACACAGGTGACGTTGCTGGTAAATCTGTAGTTCAGCTGTATGTACAGTCTCCATATACAGAGGGCGGTCTTGAGAAATCTGCTATCCAGCTGATCGGATATGGAAAAACACAGGTTCTTGAGCCAGGTGCTTCCGAAGAAGTAACCATCGAATTTGATCCTCTTTACATGGCAAGCTATGATGAGGAAGCTGTGAAAGCAGACGGAACACAGGGTGCATGGTCACTGGAAGCCGGCGATTATTATTTCGCAATTGGTAACGGTGCACATGAGGCTCTGAACAATGTTCTGGCAAACAAGAACGGAAATGAAGATGGACTTGTAAAAATTGCTGAGACAGACGAGATTAATGCAGACAATGCAATCAAATGGAATCTTGCAGATACAGATATTGAGACCTATTCCACTGGCGTTCAGAATGAGCTGCAGGATATGAACATCAACAATCTGATTGAGAACACAGTTGAATATACTACAAGATCTGACTGGTCCAAGGGATGGGAGTCTGTAGAGGCTATCACACCTACAGATGCCATGATGGTTGGTCTTACCGATCAGCTGTATGAGCTTACTGAAAATGACGGCGATGGAAATGGCATTACCTGGGGCGCAGACAACGGTCTGAAACTGATCGATATGATGAAGCTTGATGAGAACGGCAACTATGCCGGAGCAATCGACTTCGACGATCCGATGTGGGATCAGCTTCTGGATGAGGTTACTCTGGATGAGGCAATCCAGTTTATTGAAAAAGCAGGTGATGACTTCGAGAACATCGATTCCATCCAGCTTGCAAGAGTTTACGCAAACGATGGTCCTCTGGGATACACCGGTGACCAGGTTGGCGGTTACTTCGTAAGATGGTCCAAAGACCTTTCTGACGAAGACTACTACACAGAAGAAACAGACGATAAGGCTACTTACCGTATGGCAACCATGCCGACAGAGCCGATCGTTGCAGCAACCTTCAACAAAGAGCTTGTTGAAAGAGAAGGTGAGCTTCTTGGAGAAGACGGTCTGTGGGCAAATGAGAGCTCTATCTTTGCACCAGGTCTGAACCTTCACAGAACAGTTTATTGCGGACGTAACCATGAGTATTATTCAGAGGATTCCGTCCTTACAGCTAACATGGGAAATGCTTTTGCAATCGGATGCAAGAACAAAGGAACCATGTCAGAGCCGAAGCATTTCGCATTTAACCATCAGGAAGCAAACCGTTCCGGTCTGTCTACTTTCATGACAGAGCAGGCAGCCCGTGAGAATGAGCTTCGTGGATTTATGATGTGCATGAGCAGCAACAATGCACAGGGTGTTATGACAGCCTTCAACCGTGCGGGTACTTCTTTCGTAGGTGCTTACAAGAATCTTGTTGACAACATTGCAAGAGACGAGTGGGGTTATCAGGGATGGTTTGTAACCGATATGATCAACGGTGCAGACTACATGAACTGGAGAGACGTTACAGCAGCAGGCGGCGGTGGAACACTGACATCTTCCGCATATGATACTTCTACAATCGGTGCTATGGCAGATTCCAAGAAAGCAATCGAGAAGGATGTAAACTTCCAGCAGATGATGAAGAAGAATCTGAAATACTTCCTGTATCAGCTGGTACAGAGTAATGCAATGAACGGAATCAGTTCCACAACTGAGATCCAGGCTGTAAGAACCTGGTATCAGAATGCACTGGTTGGCGCAGAAGCAGCATTCGCTGTACTGACAATCCTGTTCCTGATCATGACGATCCTGAAAACCATTAAACCTAAAAAAGAAGCGTAATCGGAGGTGCGGATGATGAATAAGACAAAAAAATCAATCGGACTGTATCTGACGCTTGTAGCAGGCATTATCGCCATTGTAGAAGCAATTTACTATGGCAAAGTAATGTATACTTTCCAGCCAGTATATTATTTCCTGGCAGCAGCAATCGTCCTTGCGGTACTTTCCTTTGTACTGGTTGGTTTCAACAAAGTGATCACCGGATTTATCCCGGTTGTAAATGCAGTATTAATGGCAAGCGCAGCAGTATGGAGCGCTTCCGTAATGGTAAACCAGATCGGTTATGTAGTATCCGGACTGGACGGAATTGACACAATCATGAGCTTTATTATCTTCTGCAGCCTGGCAGTAGTTGGTATGATCATTAATATCGTAGCATCTTTCCTGCCGGTAGCTAAAGAAGCAGAATAAGAAATATCTGGAAATAAAAGTTTAGCTACAGTCACTGGGAACAGGCGCGTAGGCGACCTGTTTCCAGGATGAAGATGTAAGAAGTTAACTGCGCGGCATGCAGTTACAATAGAAAAGGAGAGAAAATCATGAAGAAAAAAGTTTTAGCACTTGTACTTGCAGCATCTATGGCAGCATCTATGGCAGCAACCGTTTCTGTATTCGCAGAGGCAGCTACTGCAACAGAGGCAGATCTTCCGGCAGAGGCACAGTTCGAGCCAAACAAAGACTACGACAAATACACAGTAGTTGAGTACACAATCGAAGACATCCAGGCTGATCTTGTTTGCACAGTATCTGCAAAAGAAGACAACAGCGAGTTCTATCTTGAGTGCAACTTCTATGGTGACGACCAGATGACAAGAACTACTTATGATGGAAAAGAGTTCAAAGTAGAAGAGGATAAGACAGGCTTCATGGCTGGAGATACACCTGCAATCCTTCAGAAAGCAATCGACCAGAACGTATGGGTAGCAATGGGTGATGGCGCAGCAGCTGACGATGCAGCAGCAGACGACGCTAAGGCAGACGACACAAAAGAAATCAAAGGTGTAACAGAGGACAAGCTTCCGGCTGAGCCACAGTTCGAGGCTAACAAAGACTACGACAAATGGACAGTAGTAGAGTACACAATCGAAGACATCCAGGCAGACCTTGTTTGCACAGTATCCGCAAAAGAAGATGACAGCGAGTTCTATCTTGAGTGCAACTTCTATGGCGATGACCAGATGACAAAGACAACCTATGACGGAAAAGAGTACAAAGTAGAAGAAGATAAGACAGGCTTCATGGCTGTAGATACACCTGCAATTCTTGACAAAGCTCTTGAGCAGGATCTTTGGGTATACTTCGATAATGGAGCAGACGCAGCTGATGATGCAGCAGCTACAGATGCAGCAGCTACAGCAGCAGACCTTCCGGCAGAAGCACAGTTCGAGCCAAACAAAGACTATGACGAGTACACAGTAGTAGAGTATACAATCGAAGACATCCAGGCAGACCTTGTTTGCACAGTATCTACAAACAAAGATCACACAGAGTTTTATCTTGAGTGTAACTTCTACGGTGATGACCAGATGACAAAGACAACCTATGATGGAAAAGAGTACAAGGTAGAAGAGGATAAGACAGGCTTCATGGCTGTAGATACACCTGCAATCCTTGACAAAGCAATCGAGCAGAACATCTGGGTTCCGATTGAGAAATAATTATCTGATTTAAAGATAAGCTTACACTTAAAATTTTATATACAGCATTTCGGTAACTGAGGTGCTGCAGCGAAAAGGGTGCCTTTGCCATGGGGCACCTTTTTTCTTGCTGTTTTGAAGATAAAATGTTATCTTATGATAAGAAACAATAAAGGGTCTGATGAAAATTTGCTCTTGCTGTATGTGAGTAAAAAAGAAATACTATGGGGGATTTGCTATGTTGAGGGTGGCAATTGCAGAGGATAATCCAAAGGATCGGGAACGTCTTCAATCCTTTTTAAAACAATATGAAACAGAAAAGAATACACAGATAGAAATAGCAGAATATACAGATGGAAGTAAGCTCCTGGAACAGTACCGCCCGTGCTATGATGTAATTTTTCTGGATGTGGAAATGCCTGAAATGGATGGAATGAAAGCAGCCGAGAAAATCCGGGAGATGGATGAAGAAGTCATTCTGATCTTCATAACAAATATGGCGAAATACGCCATCCGGGGCTATCAGGTCCAGGCTCTTGACTATGTGCTGAAACCAGTGAAATACGAAGCCTTTTCTGTAAAAATGGATAAGGTGAAACGTCTTGCGGAAAAGAAAAAAGATAAGAGCATTACCATTAAAACAGGTACTGCAACTCGCCGCCTTTTGCTTTCCCATATCCAGTATGTGGAAGTGGTACAGCATCTGCTGATCTTTCACACAGAGGATGGGGATTTCACTACAAGAGGGGTGTTAAAAGATGTGGAAGCAATTCTTGAAGAAAATGGTTTTTACAAGTGTAATAAATGCTATCTGGTAAATCTGCGTCATGTGCGGAGTGTGCATGATGGGATGGCACTTGTGGGAAATGACCAGCTGCAGGTAAGCAGAGCCAGAAAGAAGGCATTTGCAGAGGCTGTGGCGGATTATATCGGAGATGTGCAGAGTATTTGAAGGAGAAAAAATGGACTATATAAAGCTTGCTTTAGAAGGATTTTCATATTGTCTGGAAATGTTTGGGGGAGCATTTTGTTTCCTGGTTTTTCTGGAAAAAAGAAAGAAATTTATCTTTCGTATTGGATTTAGCCTGGCAATTTTGTTCTTATGCAGTCTGTTGTTTTATCCACATTTTGCAGATATAAGAAATCGATATAATTGGTTATGGTATATAGGAATTTATACTTGCATTATAGGACTAAATATGCTTTGTTGTAATATCAATGCACGCGAATCTGTTTTGGCAGCATCCTGTGGTTCGCTTTTGCAGCACGCTGTTTCATCACTGTATATTCTGATTCATTATCGGGGAATTATTCCGGAATTTCTGACTTTAGATTACTGGTGTCTATTTGGAATCATTTATTTTGGATTTGCAGTAGTGATTGCAAGAAATCTTTCTGATGGCGGTCATTATCATGTCAGTTGGGTGAATGCAGGCGTAACGGCAGTTATTGATATTGCAATTGTTCTGGTTTTGAGTGTACTGGTAAAAAGTACTACGATAGATGTGATTGGAAGTGGAACTGCAAATGCAGAATACATTAAACTATTTCGGATCAATCAGATCTATGCACTGGGAGCCTGCATCTTAGTTTTGATTTTACAGGCTATTTTGCAGCGCGAGCTTCGTGTGCAAAGAAACCTAGCCGAGAACAAAAACCTGTGGACACAGCGTCAGCTTCAGTACGAAATGTCCCGTGAAAATATCGCTATGATTACCCGTAAATGTCATGACATGAAGCATCAGATCGAGGCATTGATCCAGACCGAAAGCCATTCCCGGAGACGCAGAAATTTTATAGAAGAAGTTCAGGATATGATCCAGGTTTATGACAGTGATGTACATACCGGAAATGAGGCACTGGATACAATATTAATGGAAAAAGGCCTGTATTGTAAGGTACATCATATTGACTGGACCTGTGTGGCAGATGGAAAACTCTTGGAATTTATGGATGTAGTTGATCTGTTTACGGTTATGGGAAATGCTCTCGATAATGCTGTAGAAAGCGTGGAAAAACGTGACAAGAATCAGTACAAAAGCATCGGTGTACGGGTGTGGAAAAAAGATCTTTTTGCAGTAATTCAGGTGGAAAACTCCTTTGATGGAGAACTGAAAATGAAAGACGGTCTGCCCCTTACCAGCAAAGCAGACAAAGAAAACCATGGAATCGGAATCCGCAGTATCAAGTCAATTGTGGAGAAATATCAGGGAACTGTCAGTGTCCGTGTACAGGATGGAAACTTCGTTCTGACTATACTATTACCGATCATGTCATGAAAATGACGGTTCATTCCAAAGCCCTTGCGAGGGCTTTTTCTTTTGCTATAATTTACCATAAATAAAAAAGGAGAGGAAAAACATGGAGAAGAAAGCCAAAAAGCGAATGGGCAACAAAGCCTTTGCAGGAATCTGGGGAACCGTTCTTGCAATCCTTTTGATCGCGGTTCTGGTTGGTAACTATTTCGCAATGAAATATACCACAATCATTACCCGTTCACTTGGACACACAACAACAAAGGTTGCCACCACAGGTGATGGAAGTGGTGACAATGAGTACTTTAAAAGTGATTATGCCAGCCATGATGAACTGGTAGATCACGAGACCGAATTCAGCAAACAGTTGGTAGCAGAGGGTATCGTCCTTATGAGAAACCAGGACAATGTACTGCCTCTGGAAAGCGGCAAAAAGATCAGTCTTTTCGGACTTGGTTCTGCGAAATTTGTATACAGCGGACTTGGTTCCGGAGCTATTGATACAACCAAAACAACCAGCCTGAAGGACGCACTTGAGGCAGAAGGCTTCCAGGTAAACCCGGACCTGTATTCTGTCTATGAGAAATCTGAAGCCCGTGTTGGAAAAGAGGAAGATCCATCTACTTATCTGGATTCCGTAGCAGATTCTGTAAAAGAATACAATGATGCTGCAATCGTGGTAATCTCCAGAAATGGAGCAGAGGCACAGGATCTTACCGAAGATCAGCTCTCTCTTTCTGACGCAGAAATGTCACTTGTCAAATATGCAAACGATAATTTCGACGATGTAATCGTAATGCTGAATACAGCAAATGCCATCGAAATGGGATGGTCTGATTCCAGATTTTTCCCGAATATTAAAGGCTGCATGTGGGTTGGATATCCAGGACAGGAAGGTATCACTTCTATCGCAAAAGCACTGACAGGAGAGGTAAATCCATCTGGACGTCTGGTTGATACCTATGCATATGATGCAATGAGCGCACCGGCAACTCAGATCTTTGAGTATGGTGAATGGACAAACACAAACAACGAAGAAAACGGTCCGAAGAACGCTTATACCGTATATGGTGAAAGCATTTATGTAGGATACCGTTACTATGAAACTCGTTATGAGGACACTGTCCTTGGACAGGGAAATGCTTCCACAGCAGACAGTGAATATGATTATACCAAACAGGTTCAGTACCCGTTTGGATATGGAATTTCCTATACACAGTTTGGTTACAGTGACTTCTCCCTGACAGAAAACGGAGACAATTTCACTGCACAGGTAACCGTTACAAACAACGGTGATGTAGCTGGAAAAGATGTTGTTGAGGTTTATTTCCAGTCTCCATACACCGATTATGACAGAGAAAATCTGGTTGAAAAATCAGCTGTTGAGCTTTGCGGATTTACAAAAACAGGTGAGATCGCACCTGGAGAAAGCGAGACAGTAAGCGTAGATATTCCAAAAGAAACTCTTCGCGCATATGATTACAAAAATGCAAAAACTTATATCGTAGATGATGGTACATATTACTTTGCAATCGGTGATGATTGCCATCAGGCACTGAACAATATTCTTGCTGCAAAAGGTTACACAACTGCAGACGGCATGGATGCAGAGGGAGATGATTCCCTAGTTGGAACTTACGAGCAGAAAGAATTTGACAACACAACCTATGCAAAAGATGCCACAACAGGCAATGAGATCACAAATCAGTTTGATTATGGAAACATTCAGACTTATGACGATTCATATGTATATCTGACCAGAAATGACTGGACAGGAACATGGCCGACCATTTACGGTGAGCCAGGAGAAAAAGGCAGATACAATGCGGAAGCAACCGATGAATTCGTACAGTTAAGCCAGAATAACATTTATCAGGATGATCCGAACGCAGAGATGCCGACAACTGCTTCCGGTGATAACATCAACCTGATCACCATGCGTGGAAAAGATTATGATGACGAAGGCTGGGATGCAATCCTGGACTGCCTGACTGTAGATGAAATGGTAGAAATGGTTCGTCTCGGTGGATGGCAGACAATGGCAATCGACAGCATCAGCAAGCCAATGTCCAGTGACCAGGATGGTCCTGCTGGTATTTCCGGTGAGCTGATCATGAGTGATGTAGACTGCATGGGATATCCGAATCAGGAGCTTCTTGCAGCTACCTGGAACAAAGACCTGGCACTTGAATTTGGTAAATGTATCGGTGAGGACGGACTTTCCGTAAATGTACAGGGCTGGTATGCACCTGGCGCAGGAACTCACAGAACACCACTTGGCGGACGTAACTTCGAGTACTATTCTGAGGATACTTACCTTGCAGGAGCAATGTGTGCAAACGAAGTTTCCGGTGCACAGAGCAAAGGAATGTACTGCTATCTGAAGCATCTGGTACTGAATGACCAGGAACAGAGACGTTATGGTATTTCCACATTTACTACTGAGCAGGCACTTCGTGAGCTGTATCTGACACCATTTGAAATGGCTGTAAAGGATGCTGACTGCCATGGTATGATGGCTGCATTCAACGGTATCGGCGGTATCTGGTGCGGTGCAAGCAAAGAACTGATCACAAATGTTCTTGGAAATGAGTGGGGCTTCCACGGCATTATCGTAACAGACTATGCTTCTGCAAACGATGGTTATATGTTCATTGATGCAGGTCTTCAGGCAGGAACTGACCTGTGGCTGAATACAGATTCCGATGTTTATAAAATGGGAGATGTATCTGGCAATGCAACCTTAGTAACAGCCCTTCGAAATGCTTCCCATGACATTCTTTACACAGTTGTAAACAGCTCTGCAATGAATGGAATCGATGAGAACGTGGTAGTTAAGAAAGTACTTCCACTGTGGCAGTACTGGCTGATCGCATTTGATGTAGTGATGGCTGTGATCATCATCGGCGGTGTGCTTCTGGTGATCAGAAGATGCAGAAAGAATAGTGGAATTGAGATTGTGGTAGAAGAAAATAAATAATGTGAAATGGAAAGGGGCTGTCCTATGTTTTCAGGACAGCCCCTTTTTAATAATATACGACAGCAATAAGTTAACTGGTAGTATTCCGGCGAATCAGCACCGGAGCGATCTGTTTGTGAATTGGCTTTTCCAGTGGCTTAGGCGCTCGCTTTTTTTGCTCTTCCATCTGCTGCACCAGAAGCTCCATGGCAGTCTGTGCAATAACGTCAATTTGCTGACCGACAGTTGTGATCGGAAGGATTGATTCACTGGCAATTGGAGAATTATCAAAACCTATAATTTCGTAAGTAGGTGGTAATTTACCATATTTCTGGAAAATTAAATTGAGAAACATATTGGCATAGGTATCATTCGCAAGAAAGATACCTTTTTTTTGATTCGGATACTTTTCTTCAATTCTTGTAAAGATACGTCTTATCACATTTAAAATCTCTTGATAAGAATTGCCGCTTACGCTTAGATCAATGTCATAAGGAACCTGATATTCTTTACATGTTTCCTCAAATGCACGTATACGATCATAAGCCGGGACTGTTTTTTCAACATTGACATTGATATGAATCAATATATCACATTTATCACGAATTAACAGGGAGGTAGCCTGAAGGGAACCCATATAATTGTCAGTGGTAATGCTGCTGATATATTCTGCCTCTCGCTCAATGGCAATGACAGGAATCTGATAGGAAGCCAGTTTTTGGGATGACAGTGTATGGCTTAAAACAATAAGCCCCTCAATCTGATAGGAAAGAAGCTCTTCAATATACTGTTGTTCCTCTTCGGCACCGTGTTCACTGGAAAAAACAAGAAATTTGTAATGGTAGTTACTATAGCTTGAAAGAAGCTGTGTCAGCATTTCAGAGTAGTAATGCAAGTAGAGATTTGGAACAATAATTCCGATAAACTCACTTTTACCATTTGCCAGAACTTTTGCAAGTTTATTTTTTTTATAGCCAAGGGTATCAAGGGCCTGTGAAATCTTTTCCTGATTTTCAAGCGTAAGAGAATCGGGATGATTGAAATACCGCGATATTGTAGTTTTTGAAAAATGAGTATATTCTGCAATATCTGCAAATGTCACCTGTTTTTTTGCCATAAAAATTTAATCTCCTTATAAATAAATGAGAATAATATTGGGGAATCTTTTAATTACTGGGATTATATTATTTTTTAGTATAGCAATTATTTAAAAAAAAGGCAATGCTAAAATAACCGATTACGTAACCGGTTATTTTAGCTTGAAAAAGTGTTGACATATGAACTTGGATGTAGTAACATCGAGCTACAAAGTAACCGGTTACTTAACCGGTTCCGAGAACGAAAAGGGAAAGGAATGGAGGAGAGGTGCATGAAAAAAATGCAGAACCAAACAATACCCGTGAAAAAGCAAACATGGCAAGATAAGGTTAACTATGTGAAGAAAAACTGGCAGTTATATCTTTTTTTCTTAATGCCAGGGCTTTTGCTGACAATTATCTTTAAGTATCTCCCTATGGGAGGACTTCTGATTGCGTTTGAGGATTACAACGTAATCAAGGGAGTGCTTGGAAGTCCATGGGTTGGACTTGAATATTTCAGGCGGTTTTTATCTTCACCGGATTTTATGAACTACCTGTTGAATACGTTAAAACTGAGTATTTATGGACTGTTGTGGGGCTTTCCGGTTCCGATCATTCTGGCATTGCTTTTAAATCGTATCCGCAGAACCGGAGTTAAGAAGAAAGTACAGCTTCTGGTCTATATGCCGAACTTTATATCTGTAATTGTACTTTGCGGTATGGTACGAATGCTGCTTTCTCCAGTCGGACCTCTGAATAAACTGTTAGGAATCAGTACAAACTGGATGACAATGCCATCTGCTTTCCGCACCATTTACATAGCAAGTGGAATCTGGCAGACAGCAGGCTGGGCCTCTATTATGTATACGGCTGCTTTATCCAATGCAAGCAAAGAACTGGAAGAAGCAGCTATTATGGATGGCGCAAATCTTCTGCAGCAGATCTGGTATGTGGAGCTTCCTGCAATCAAGAATATTATTGTAATTCAGTTTATTCTGCAGGCTGGAAATATTATGAGTATTGGATTTGAGAAAGCCTATGCATTACAGACAGATATGAACCTGCCGGCATCAGAAATTTTATCAACATATGTATACCGTATTGGTCTTTTGAACGGCGATTATGGTTATTCGACGGCTGTTGGTCTGTTTAATTCAGTAGTAAATGTAATTCTGTTAGTTTTTGTAAACTGGGTGGTAAAGAAGCTGAACGACGGAGAAGGATTATAGGAGGAAGCGAAGATGGAGAAAATAAAGAAAAAATATTCGAAGACAGACTGTCTTATCCTTGGAATTGGATTCCTGATTCTTGGACTGTTTGTACTTTCTATTGCAATTCCAATCGTGTATGTAGTGCTGGCCTCTTTTATGGATCCTACAGTTTTGAATAATCAGGGGCTGAGTTTTCATATTAAGGACTGGACTTTGGATGCATATCGCAGAGTACTGGAAAATGAGATGATCTGGCGTGGATTCCTGAATTCTTTTCTGTATTCACTTGCATTTACAGCTATTTCTGTTTTTATAACATTGCTGGTAGCGTATCCATTGTCCAAGAAGGAATTTGTGGGAAGAAAATTTTTCAATCTCATTTTCCTGATTACAATGTTCTTTGGCGGTGGAATGATCCCGACTTTTATTTTAATCAATCAGCTGCATATGGTAAATACAGTCTGGGCAGTTTTGATTCCTGGAGCATTTAATGTATGGAATATGATCCTTGCAAGAACATACTACCAGTCAATCCCGGCAGAATTAAGAGAAGCTTCCGCAATTGACGGAGCCAATGAGATCCAGCATTTCTTCAAAATCATGATGCCGGTATGTAAGCCGATCATTGCAGTACTTGCACTGTGGTCATTCGTAGGAATGTGGAACAGCTATTTTGATGCAATGATTTATCTGAATGATGCAAATCTTCAGCCTCTGCAGTTAGTACTTCGTTCCATTCTGGTACAGAATACTCCGCAGCCAGGTATGATTGCAGATATTCAGAGTACTGCTGAAATGGCAAAGGTAGCGGAACAGCTGAAATATGCAACCATTGTAGTATCAAGCTTACCGCTTTTAGTAATGTACCCATTCTTCCAGAAGTATTTTGATCAGGGAATTATGGTCGGATCAGTAAAAGGCTGATAAGAAAGGAACGATACAGATATGAAGAAAAACAGAGTAAAAGGTTTACTTGCACTTGGACTTTCTTTGACGATGATGATAAGTACGGCAGGGTGTGGAAAAGAGCAGCAGCTTAATGCGGAGATCAACCCGGACACACCAGTATCTGAGGTACAGTTTCCATTAAAGGAAACAGAGGAGCTTTCTTTTATTACAAGTGCACCGGCTACTTCCACACAGGATCCCAATGAAAGAGTGATTTTCCAGCGACTGGAAGAACAGACAAATGTTCATATTGACTGGACCTGTTTTGTATCAGATCAGTTTTCAGATAAAAAGAATCTGGCATTGGCTCAGTTTGGAAATCTGCCGGATGGTCTGTTTAATGCAGGTATGAGTGATTATGACCTGCTGCGTTATGCCAAGCAGGTAATTATCATTCCGCTGGAAAATCTGATTGACAAATATATGCCGAATCTTCAGGCTGTGTTTGAAAAATACCCAGAGTACAGGACTATGTGCACAGCACCGGATGGACATATCTATTCTTTCCCGTGGATTGAACAGCTTGGTGCAGGAAAAGAAGCAATTCAGGCGATTGGAGATATTCCATATATTAATAAAAAATGGCTTGACTACCTTGGACTTGAGATTCCTACAACAACAGACGAACTGGAACAGGTACTGATTCAGTTCCGCGATCATGCAGAAGAACTGGAGAAAGAATTTTCCATTGAAGGTGATGTAATTCCAATGTCCTTTATTATCAATAACGGAGATCAGGATCCGGCGATTTTAATAAATGGATTTGGAGAGGGTTACGGAGACACAGGAGATCATTTCGCGGTAACGGATGAAGGAAAAGTAATTTATACAACTGTTCAGGAAGGCTACAAGGAAGGAATTGAATGGCTTCATAAACTGGTGACAGAAGACCTTGTAGATCCGGAAGCCTTTACACAGGAGTGGTCTACTTATGTTGCAAAAGGAAAGAATCACCGTTATGGACTCTGCTTCACATGGGATATTGCGAATATAGATAACAATACAGATTATGTGATGCTTCCGGCACTGACCGGGCCAGATGGCATGAGAAATATTACCAGACAGAACAACAGTGAAACCAGTGGATTTGACCGTGGAAGATGTGTTCTTACATCCAGTTGTCGTAATACAGCACTTGCTGCTGCATGGATTGATCAGATGTATGCACCCCTCCAGTCTCCGCAGAATAACTGGGGTACTTATGGCGAAGAGGATTCCTTTAACATTTTTGAACTGTCTACAAACAAAGACGGCGGCGAAATGTTAAAACATATGGATTTGGGAGAGCAGTCTCCAGTGGAAGTGCGTGAGGCGCAATCTGTAAATGGCCCTCTGGCTGTGCTGAATGAATATTATGATGTATATGTGACACAGCCGGAAGATGCAAAATGGCGTCTGGATAATATGCACGAGACATATTTACAGGATA
>ERZ773118.413-NODE-413-length-49860-cov-41.3505_pt1 | contig 49860 bp, 39 predicted proteins | sample MGYA00580562_ERZ773118 | MGnify/ENA primary metagenome ERZ773118 (study PRJEB29015, sample SAMEA2737878) | human gut metagenome | biome: human gut; feature: human-associated habitat; material: faeces | place: China | collected 2012 ... | reverse complement strand
ATCAGACGGTAAACGGAAATTACTACGGAAAAGACGGTGCGCTTACAACAAAACCGGAAGCGAAACCAACAGAGACACCAAAGCCAACGGAAACGCCAAAGCCAACGGAAACGCCAAAGCCAACGGAAACGCCAAAGCCGACAGAGACACCGAAGCCGACAGAGACACCGAAGCCAACAGAGACACCGAAGCCAACAGAGACACCGAAGCCAACAGAGACACCGAAGCCAACAGAGACACCAGCAGAAACCGTTTATGCAACAAGCGTAACAATTACACCGAACAGTAATCTGGAATTAACTGAAGTTGGACAGACACTGCAGCTGGCCGCAACCGTATATCCGGAAAATGCAACCAACAAAGCGGTAAAATGGACTTCGGATGATCCGGAAGTAGCAAGTGTAGATGAAAATGGACTTGTAACGGTTCATAAAAAAAATGGTATGCGAAAAGTTATTATCTCAGCTGATGCAATGGGATCTAAGCCAAACGGAGGTGTTGTTGGAAGATACGTAGAAGTAAAAATTAATATCCCATACACCAACGAAGAGGCTCTTGGAATGACCGTTTACGATCAGGAAGTTTCCAGAAAGATTTTCGATCTGGTAAATGAAGAACGTGTCAAAGAAGGACACGCAGCCATGATCTGGGATGATAAGCATTGTTATCCGAGAAGCGTTGCCGCTGCCGGATACCATATCATGAGATCAATCACACAGCCAGGATACGGAACTTCTGATAATCTGGCCCTGCATGGTGGCAGACAGAACGGCTGCGGCGGTGGTCTGTCATATACAGATTCCGATGATCTTGCCCGCCAGATCTTCAACCTTTGGATGTCCTCTCCAGGCCATAAAGCAAACCAGATGGATGATTATAATGCATATGGAGCAATCGCTGTAATGTATGGACAACCGCAGGAGTATAACGGAAGAAAGATTGTGAATTTCTCAGCTGTATTTTCCTTCTCAGATCAAGATTATGATTATGCAACAACCTGGGAACATATGGACGATGGTATGAGTGATGTACTCGGCATGACAGAAAACGATTATTATCAGATTACAAACTACTTTATCCGATAAAAAAGAATCCCCTCTCGTAGACGAATTGCGAGAGGGGATTTGTATGTCGAAGAGGTAGTAAAATAGTCGATGATATGCTATACTGAATCTAATCAGATCAGAACGTGATAGGGGATAGCCTATGTCTCTTGTTGCTCTTTGTAATAATTTAGATTATTTCAGAAAGGCAACCACCGACACTGGTATATCCTTGATTGCTTCTGATTTGATTATAAGCTGCCGGACGAAAAAAGTCAAGCAGTACGGGGGATGCGCAGAACTTTGTGCATCCCTTTTTTAGAAAAAAAGGCAGTTATAAAAATGTCATCTTTTTTGAAAAAATGTCATATCTTTTGAAAAAATGTCATATCTTTTGAAAAAATGTCATGTTTTTCAAAAAAATGTCATATTGCACGTCGCAGAAAGGTATGCTATGTTATACTTGCAAAAGAAGGAAAACAGAAGGGACAGCAGGTAGGACAAAAAAATCTTTCAATTGCTCGTGTCAATGATTGACACAAAAAAAAGGAATATGGGCTTTCATGCATCAGAACATGGTTTTCATGGGCTGGTGCATTTTTTATGCCCATTTTTAGGGGGTGATGCCGTTGCACGGAAGAAGTGGCAACAAAAAGTAAAAAAGGAGAGAGAGGAAAAATGAAAACAAAAGTAATACACGCATTCCTATGGATTCTGGTTTGTATGGTGCTTGGTATTACCTGTTATCAGTGCCGTGATTTAAGGGGTTATGTGATTCTGTCAGGTTCTATGGAACCTGTGATTCCCACAGGATCAGTAGCAGTTGTGGATTCATCGAAGAGGGATGTACGTCCAGGAAATATTGCTACGTTTGAGAGGCACGGGGATCTGGTGACACACCGGATTCTGTCAAAAACAGAAGAAGGATATAAGACAAAAGGGGATGCAAACACAGATCCGGATTCCGGAACCATTCCGGTAGAAAATATACGTGGAACATACCTGTTCTGCATTCCATATCTTGGATACGGATTTATGTGGGCAAAAAATCACATGTTTCTTACCGTAGGTTTTCTGGCGCTGTTCATGCTTCTGGTTTTCTGTTTTCCGGAGAAAAGACCTGAACCAAAGGAACGGGAACAGGTAAAAAAAACAAAAAGAAAAAAAGGAGAATTACGATTATGACAAAGAAAAAAGTAGCAGCATTTTTTACAGCTGCAGCACTGTGCGGAGCACTGGCCGTTGGATCATCCATGGCATATCTGACAGATCATGATTCTGTAACCAACAAATTTTCTGTAGGTAAAGTAGACATCGTTGGCCATGAGCCGAACTACACACCGGATAATGATGGAAAAACCAACAATATCGTTCCGACCCAGGTAATCAAAAAAGACCCGCAGATCGAAAATGTTGGAAAAAATGATGCTTATGTATATCTGGATGTTTCTATCCCGATTGCAAAGGTGATTACTGTTAATGCTGCAGGTAACCGTTTGAATGGAGGCGTTGCAAAAGATACAGAGCTGTTCTCTATGAACAATGTTTCTAAGAAATGGACTCTGATGTACAACAAGCGTGTAGGAGATAATATGGTTTACACCTACAGCTATAACGAAATACTTGCACCGGGAAAAACAACAGATCCGATCTTTACAAGCCTGACAGCTGCCAATATTGTAGAGGGACAGCTGGATGGAAAAGATCTGAATGTGCCGGTACATTACTATGCAATCCAGGAACTCAACACCGGAGAAGGAACCACGATTCCACAGAAAGCAGCTTCCGCATGGAAAAAATATGAACTGCAGAACCAGGGCCAGGCAGGACAGATCACGACTCCGCAGTCTGACGAAAGCGGAAATAATGAGGTTACAACCGTTGATGGAAACGGAAATGCAGCATCAGATGAAAACAAAGTAAATACCTCAGATGATGTTCAGGTTGAGCCGGAACAGGATGGAAACAACACTTTATCATAAGAATACTTTAAATAACAGTCCGGAAAGCCATCCGGACTGTTCTGAAAAAAAGGGAAAACAGCATGAAAAAAAAGAAAAAACGAATGCTGTCCATTGCCGGAATGTGCTGCTGCGGTTTTCTTGCAGTAGCTACCGCAATATCGGGATCTTCCGCTTACCAGACGGACCATGATGAAGTAGTAAACATTATCAGAACCGGGAATAACACCATTATTCCGGATGAGGATTTTCCGACACCGACACCGGTTCCATCCAGCGGATCAGTAGTAAAAAAAGTCAGGGCAAAAAATACAGGAGATGTACCTTGTTATGTCCGGGCATATATCACATGCAGTGAGCCTGTGAAAGAGTTTACGGGACTTGATACCACAAACTGGGTTAAGGGAAATGATGGCTATTATTACTACAAAAAAGCTGTTCCGGTTGGAGGAACAACAACTTATCTGTTTACAGGGGTTACTGTTGCAGATGAATATGAGCAGGATAACCTGGAAGTAACAGTCTATGAGGAATCCGTTCAGACAACAGATGGTCAGAAAGAATACACTTCTTATCAGGAAGCATGGAAACGGTTTGGAGGAGGTGGCCAGTAATGAAAAGGAAAATTGCAATAGCAGCCGGAATTCTGGTCACGGCAGTAAGTACCATCAGTGGATCATATGCTTACTATCAGGACAGCGTTACCGTTACAAACCACATCAGCACCGGTGATGTAAACATTGGAATCCAGGAATACGAAAAAGATGGTGATACGGAAAAAGTTTACGCAGGACCTGCAGATGGAATTGTGCTTCCATCCCAGAGCATTTCAAAGATTCCTCGTATCACGAATTATGCGGAAACCTGCTACATCCGGGTGAAAACCACTTATTCCGGAGAGGCATCGGATTCCGTGTCAAACGTTGACACGGAAAAGCCAGAGGAAGATTCCAAAACGGATGCAGACCCGAATGAAACGCCGGAAGCAACAGAAGAGACAGCACAGGAAACGACAGAAAATGCCGAAACGGAAGTAACACCAGCACCGGAAGAGCCAGAAAAACCGGAAATAACGCCTGAACCTACAGAAACACCTTCGGTGGATCAGGATAAGGAAACGCCTGCGGAGTATGTTCTGAGTGATGAAGAACTGGATGGAATTTCCGATGAATGGGTAAAACAGGGTGAGTATTATTACTATACGCAGCCGTTGAAAAACGGAGAATCCGCAGACTTTTTCCAGAACGTAACGATTCCTGCAGCGTGGACATCAAAAGCACAGGACAGGGTTCTTGGACTTACTGTGACCGCAGAAGCGGTGCAGGCAGCAAACTTTACACCGGATTTTAATTCGGAATCCCCATGGGGCGATACGGAAATTGAACAGTGCGTACATGAGACGGATAACAGCATCACAGAAGTGACAAAACAGTATACCGCTATGTCCGTCACTTATGAAGGGGCTGCCAGAAAGCTGGTGGCTGCGCCGGAAGATTTCTTTAGAAATTTACAGACGGCAATGCCTGGCGATACGATCAGTGATAGTTTTCAGCTTTCCAATACGACAGCAACCAGTGCCGAATTTTTCTTCCATACGGAAACGCCTGGAAATTTAACGGATGAAGAACTTGACCTTTTAAAACAGTTTAAATTGACGATCACGCAAAACGGAAAAACCCTGTATAACGGTGATTTGCAGGCTGCATCCCTGAATCAGGAAATCAGTCTTGGAACACTGGAAACAGGGAAAAATTCGCGGGTACAGTTTACGCTGCAGTTACCGGCAGAACTGAAAAATGCATATGCAAAACGGGAAAGCATGGTAAACTGGATTTTCCGTGTACAGGGTGCTGAAGAACCGGGCAAAAACGAACCGTCCCCTGCCATTTCGCAGACTACGGCACCAAAAACCGGTATTGCAGATCCATACGTTTTTGTTCCTCTTGGAATTGCGGCGGTAGCGGCTCTTGGAACCGTGAAACTGTCCCGTAAAGAGAAGAAAGAGAGGAGGAAAAAACTGTGAAACGATGGAAAAAGGCACTGTCAGGGCTGCTTATGGCAGCCTTGATGGTAACTGGAATTTCTTTCCCGGAAAATGTTTTTGCTGTCAGCGCAGGCATGGATGGGTTACCATCTGTGGTTGATTCTGGCATTGGAAAAAAGGTAGATACAAACAGCACGATTGACGGAACCTACAATTTTACGCCAGTCATTGGAGCAAACACAAAGGTTTCATTCGGTAGTACAGATGGTACGAAATGGGATAATCAGTTTTGCGTTAATGGTGAAAAATATGCACAGGTGTGTTCGAAATGGTGGCCATTATCAGATATAGGTGATAATGGAAATACCCGTTCTTTTATTCCGTATGAAAGATTAAAAGGAAAGATGTATGCAGAGTATACCAATGTAGGCAATGCTAATGGTTTACCTGTTACCATGCGGATCTGGTTTTTGGACTGGCAGAATACTAATATCAGCGGGTATCCGGGATATGAAGATGTAGACAATGTTGTTGTTTCTGTAGACAATACAAAAGGCGGTGCAACTCCTGTCATTGATATTAAAGGCTTAAAATGGATTAAGGTAAGATTTTCATATTACGATGAAAATGGAAATCCACTTAAGGTTAAGGGACATTTCACTTTATCTGATCTGGACTATTCCCAGGGATTTTATATTGATGGAAAAGTCGATGGCATTTATGTCACGAAGGAAGCTGATGATCGTCTAATCTATGATGCAAGAACGGATGCAATCTGGTCAGCAAAAAAGGGTTCAAATGCAGATGATGGTACTTCACCGGATAACCCGGAAGGATGGGTTACTTACACATATGAAGGCGATTCTCAGACTATGGTCTTTTATAATGGAGGAACCATACAAAATGTGGACGGTCCAGGTAAGGGACTTACCACAGTGCAATCATATCCAAAAGACTTTACATTTACTGGTGGGGATGCCATATTTAATGGATGGAAAGGATCAAGCCGGACCGAGGCAACAGATTGGCACGTATGGAATACTTCTGAGTTTGGTTATACATCAGAAATGGTTATGCATCAGACCAAAAATGTTGACCTTGTCATCAAAAAGGCAGATGAAACAACAGGAGAAGCCCTAAAAGGCGCAGAATTCACTGTTTACAAGATGCAAGGCGGCCAGTGGGTAACGTATACCAAGGCCGAATGGAAAGATGAGTATAAAGCTTATCGAGCATTAAATCTCCATGCAGAAGATTCAGAAGGTGGAAAATTCAAAGTAGTAGAAACCAAAAATCCGACAGGATATACCGGAACCTGGGAACATGAGTTTACAGCAGAAAAAGAAGGTGTTGTTACTTTAACACTGGATGCGACAAATGCCAGAAAAACCGGTCAGATCACAATCACAAAAACCGGTGAGAATAATAAAAAACTTTCCGGTGCGGTATTTGAAATCAAAGCTGCAAAGGATATTAAGACAGCCGGAGGCACAACCCTGGTTGCTGCCAATACGGTAGTTGATACCGTAACTACAGATGGCAATGGATCGGCAGCCAGCAAACAACTGGAACTTGGTCAGTACATTGTCAAAGAAAAAACAGCTCCGGATGGATATGTCCTGGATACTACAGAACATGCAGTTACCCTGGATGATAGCCATACCAGCGTCAATGTAGCCGTACAGAACCAGAAAAATGCGATCGTTCTGCAGAAAGTAAGCAAAAACGATGGCACAGTCATGGAAGGTGTTACGTTCCATATCTGGAATGATGACAAGAGCTATGATAAAACGCAGAAAACAGATAGCAATGGACGGATCACGATTGATGGTGTGAAGGATGGAACCTGGCATTACCAGGAAACGGCAACCAAAGATGGATACGTACTGGATAATGCAGTGAAAGATTTCACAGTATCCGACGGAAAAGTCAATGGGCAGTCAAACCTGACAATCACGGTAGAAAATGATTATACAAAACTGGATCTTGCAAAAGTAGATTCCGGTACCGGAGAGAATATTTCCGGAGCGAAACTTTCTCTTCTGGATAGCAATGGCCGTCTGGTAGAAAGCTGGACATCCGGAAGCACACCGCACCGGATCGAAAAACTGAAACCGGGTCAGTATACTTTACGTGAGGATCAGGCCCCGGATTATTATAAACTTGCTGATCCAATTACCTTTACGCTGGAAAGCAAAGCAGATACGCAGACCATCACCATGAAGGATATGCGCTATGCAGACCTTACCATAGTAAAGAAAATTAAAGCAAGCGATATTACCTGGGCGCATGGAAACCCAACCTTTATCTTCACCGTAAAAGGAAAAGATATTAATGGGAAAGACCGTACCTTCCAGAATTATGTAGAGTTCACGGAAAATTACGTAAATTCACATACCGATGGACAGGGATATGTAGAACTTTCTGTCACCTGGAACAAAATCCCGGTAGGAGAGGACTACACAGTAACAGAACAGGATGTGCTGCGGTATCATCTGGTGAACGTTACCGGAACAGAGAATGTAAAGATTTCAAAATTACAGGAACCGGCGAAGGGCGTTGCTCCGGATAAAATTTTCTCCGTACATGCAAATTTAAAGGCGAAACCAACCGGTACATCCATCACATTTGAAAACCAGAAAGATGACTGGGGAACTACAACGCATGATACTTCTGTTAAGAACATCATTCCGTTAAAGTAACCAGCAAAACCGGATTTATACCCGTGTCAATGTTTGACACGGGTATTTCATTAAAGAACAGGGAGGCGTGAAAATGCGAAAAGCTGCTGGGTGTGTCCTGCTGGCAATTTTATGTCTGCTGGGTGCGTCTTATCTTCCACGGATTTTGCAGGAAGCACAAACCGACCGGGAACAGCAGAACCTTATCAGTGGCTATATCCAAAATCCGGATACAACAGATGAAGAAAACACAGAATCAACTACAGATGAGCCGGAAGAGGAAACAGATCCGAATATGGAAAGAATAGTTGATTTTCAGAATTTACAGCAGATCAATCCTGAGATTTTGGCATGGATCACAGTTCCCGGAACACCCATTGATTATCCGGTTGCTTTAGGAGAGGACAACAGTTATTACCTGAACCATACCGTAACAGGAGAAAGCAATATTCTTGGTTCCATTTTTGCAACTGCCGGAACAGATTTCGAAGAAAGCCACATTATTTTATATGGGCATAACATGGCATCCGGGAAAATGTTTGGAAGCCTGAAAAAGTACCATGATAAGGACTTCCGGAACACTTATCCTTATGTATATGTTTATACACCGGAAACTACTTATACCTGTGCGATATACAGCGTATACAGCACCCGGTATGACAGTGATGTTTTTACACTGGGATATAAAGGTGACAGCGAGGAATGGAAACAATGGATTGCAGAAACCGTACAGAATGCGGAATATGACTGTAATATTGCCCCGACCGGAAAGGAGAAAGTTTTTACTTTATCCACCTGCGTAGGTGATGGCTCCAGTCCTTACAGATTGGTTATACACGCCGTTACGGTTGCCCAGAAAGAGGTCGCGAATGCGGAAAAGGAAGCGTCTTAAAGCAAAAGTAAGAGCCAGAATTTGTATGATTTTGGCTTGCCTGCTGCTCTGCGGAACCGGAGTTTCCTTATGGAATGGAAAACGGGCTGAAAAATCCGTGTCAAACATTGACACGGGACAGAAAAGCAGCAAAACGGTGTCAAACATTGACACGGGTACGGAAAACCACCAGGCGGTGTCAAACGTTGACACGGATACGGAAAATCCCAAAGCGGTGTCAAACGTTGACACGAGTACGGAAAAGCCACAAGCGGTGTCAAACGTTGACACGAGTACGGAAAAGCCACAAGCGGTGTCAAACGTTGACACCGATATGGAAACCACAAAACAGGTGTCAAACATTGACACAGATACAGAAGGTATGATTTTAAAGGCTGATCCGGTGGATACGGCAGATAGGAATCATATCTGTTTTTTTGCCGTTTTTTTTATCGGCAGTTGGAGTGTATTGATGTTTCTTACTGCAATACGAAAAAAGAGTAAGAAAGATATTGGGCTAAGCGCCCGAAGAAAGGATACGTCATGGATGAAAATACATTAAGTATGGCCGAAAAAATGAATCAGCTGTATCAGGAACGAGAAGAGCAATATAAAAAACGTGAAAAGCTGTTCGATGACCGTTCCAAGCAGCTGCAGTCTCTTGCAAATGCATTGGAAAAGCAGAAAAATAGCCAGGAACAGAAAGCAACAGATCTGGATAACCGGGAAAAAGAACTGGACCAGATCCAGGATGCTCTTGCAGCTAAAGTAGAGGACATGGAAAAACAGGAAACTGCTTTAAAAACCTGGGAACAGGAAACAAAAGAATCCCTGGCGAAAGCAAAGCAGGAACAGGAAAATGAGCTGCTTAAGAAACAGCAGGAACTGCAAATGGAAAAGCTGCAGGCACAGAACTTAAGTATTGAGCTGCAGGCAGAGAGGGATAACCTCAAGATGATGCAGGAAAATTTAAAACTGTATCCGGATATGTCACTTCCAACGGATAAGGAAACAGAACTGCAGGCGAAAATTGAAACATTGCAGAGCCGTCTTTCCATGGCAGAGAAAGAACGTGATTCCAAAACGGAACAGATGGAAAAATTACAGAAAGATTTTGATGCAAAGGAAGCTGAACTTGCGAACCTGCAGTTAAAAGCAAAGGATAGCAGCACTGATCCGGAAGTAGAAGAAAAGTTGCGAAAACGGAATGGAGAACTCCAAGGAAAAGTCATTGAACTAAATAAGCAGGTAAAATCTTTGCAGAGAGATCTGGATGATCAGGCAAAAGACAAGGAAGAATTACAGAGACAGCTGGAAGAAAACAGTAATCAGCCGGAAAGCCACGATTTAAGTGCAAAAGAACTGCAGAATTACTTGCTGACACTGCCAGAGTTCGAAAATGTGACAACCCGCCATAATACGGATGGAATTATTGTAGATGCGGTATGTGGCGAAAAAAATTATCATTTCCGCTTTGATTCCCTTCCATGCTATGAAATCAGTGTTCCACGCCGCGAAACCAAGAACTTAAAAGAAGTCATCTACCAGATGAACGCAGAAATGCCGGAATATAAGGCATCTTATGATGAATACGAAAAAGCGGCAGTTCTGACCGGATGGTATGACAGAAGAATTTCGGCAGAGGAGCTGGTAGAACTTGCGGTAGATGCATCACGGAATTTCAAGTAAAGGAGATCGGCCATGGAAAGTATAAAGTCATTTTTGGGAAATCCATATTACTTGATGACCGCGGTGCTTGCGATCGCAGCGTTTGGTTTTGCAGCAACAGCTGGAATCAGTTTAATACAAGAGCGAAAACAGAAAAAGGAAGAAACTCAAGAAGAGCCGTTGGAAAAAAAGCTTGGGGTTGATACCAAAAAGCTGAAAAATGTTTTAAATGTTCCAGATTTAAAACGAAAAAAGAATATACCTGTCATAGAAGAGGAAAAAACGGAAAAGGCGCCGGAAGAACTTCCGAATGATAAAGAAGAAGTTCCCGTGTCAAACATTGACACGGAACCGGAAGTGTTAAACCCGGCTGATGTGGCAGAATTTAAAAGCCGGATGATAGAACATTTCCGGCGAAAAGACACACTGCAGCAATCCCTTTTAGAATTGCAGGAACTTTATGAAAATGGTCCGATTCTGGAAAGGATTGAAAAGGCACTTATGTACAGCCAGCGCAGTCGTTACCGGGATTTTGAGACAACCCTTGACATTTTATTTGAGGGCATGGATGCAGAAACCCTGCGGGATGATTTACTGCGGATGGAAGTTCTGCGATACCGGAGGCTGCCTTACCGTCAAGAAAATACAACTGGTAATCTGGTATAAGGAGGGCAAACATGAATCAGATTAAAATCCAGGGTGTTTGCACCTGCGTCCCACAATTTTCCTATGAAAAAGACAGGAGAGGGAGATCAGTTCCAACATGCCGGTACATCCTGGCCGTGCAGCGACCGAAAAGTTCTTACTCCGATTACATGTACTGTGTTGCCTTTGGAGAACGGGCAATGATAGCATTTCAGAAAATAAAAAAAGGAACGACAGTGTTTGTCCAGGGACATCTTCATACAGAGGAAGGCCGGGATGCCAACAATCAAAAAGTATATTTCGTTACTGTGACGGTAGATTATCAGCAGATAATTGAAAAACAAGAATTTAATGGACTGGAATTGTGTACTGGATTGCCCCAGTTTCCGGTTCTGAAACAGGAAGAAAAAGGAGGAAAATAGAGAATGCCGATTCAGTATATTATCCCGATTATAGCGGTGGTAGGATGTGTTATTGCATTTTTAATTGGAAGATTTCACAAACATGATGATGATGACGATTAAAAAATGTCGTGTGAAGGATTGACACGAAAGAACAAACGAAAATAAGACCTGCACCAAAATTTGGTGCGGGCTATTTTTAGATCAAAAAGAGGTAAAAGATATGAAAAAGCCAATCGAAGTAAAAAAGAAACTGAAAAAAGTCACGGAATATACGGCTTGCTTTGCGTTTTTGATGTTCCTGCAGGGAGTAGGTGCGCCAATGGTTTTTGCAGATGCAACGGCCGCAATAAATGCGAAATTTGAAATTTTATGGAATCTGATCAGCGCTGTGGTACAATCTGTGGGTGGTGTTATTTTATTATGGCACGCATTTGAATTTGGAGCTTCCATGCAGGCACAGGAAGGCGGAGGTGCTATTACAAGATCTTTAAAAGGGGTTGGCGGTGCGTTAGTTATGCTGGTTGCTCCGGTAATTACAACTGCTCTGAAGGGATAATGAAAAGGGAGGGAATATCCTCCTTTTTCTTATGGAGAAAATATGATAAATGAGATATTAGATTTTTTCAAAACGGTTTTTTCGGGAAGTGGTTTCTTTTCCCTTGGGTGCAATGTTTGGAATTCATTAATTGCATATGCGTTTGATATGCTGCAAACGAATCCAAAAAGTTTGGCAGATGGTGAACTTTGGGATGAAGCATACCGGATTTTCCTGGCACTACAGATTCTAGGTGCGACACTTGTAAGTGTTTTCTTTATGATTAATTTTTTCAAAGAAACAACGGATATTAAACACGGAATGACCATGGAAGCAAGCATCCAGTTTTTTATCAAGCTGGCACTTGTGGATGCTGTTTTTTTAAATCTCACGAATATACTCGTTTTTTTGATTGAAATTGAACAAGCATTTTTTGGGATTATTGTTCCGGAAGATGCCGCTTCACTGGTTATAAGAGTAGGGGATGACTGGGAAATGAGTGGATCCGGACTTATTTTTGGAAATCTGTTTGGCCTTGTGTTTTTGTTTATCTGCCTGGGTGGCGCAGTTATTACATTATGGACGGTTTATAGGGTTTTCCTTAAATTGTTTTTTTATATGGCTGTTGCACCACTTGCACTTTCCACTTATGCAGGCCCACATGAAATTGGACATACCGGATCAAGCTGGGTCCGTACATTTCTTTGTGCATTGTTTGAAATGACAGGAATCATGCTAATGATGCGACTTGGAACAATTTTAATAAATGCTGGTGGGCTGTTCCCTACTGCATCAGAAGATATATTGGGCGGAATGTTGGGATCACAAGGATGGGAAGGACTTCAAGCTATTCTTGGTATCCTTATTATAACGGGATCAGTATCTGGTACGGATGCGATGGTTCGAAGAGCATTTGGATTTTAATAGTAGGAAGGACATAGCTTATGGTAAACATGAATGAAGATTTTGGTGCATATAAGGATAGCATCTGGAAAGGACTTACAGCAAGAGAGTTAGGTGTGATGGCCGTTTCTGCTGTCTCCTGTGGTATTATCATTATCTTGTTGTATTTTATACTTGGATGGAACTTATATATATCATTTTTGATTGGAACTGCTGTTGCTGCAGCTATCATTTTCAGTCAGGTATGGAAGTCACGTAGCGGGCTTTCTGCAATAGAGTTTTACCGGGCAAGAAAATACAGAAAGTCCACAGCCAAACTTGTTTGGAAAAGTGACGAATATAACCAGGCAAGAAAAAATTATTTGAAAAAAGAAAAATAATGATCGGGAAAAATCCCGACTTTTTTATATACTTGGAAAGGATGGAACAGAATGGGATTTTTTTCGAATGAGGAATTTATCCGATATAAAAAATGTACACAGCCAGTTTACCAGACACCGGCCAGTATTCAACAAATGCTGGATATTGCAGGTGTACACGAAAATGGAATATTTGAAATAGAACCGAATAACGGGGCAGGGAAAAAGCGGAGAAAATTTGATCGTGTGTATTCTTTTTCAGACTTAAACTATGTGGATCAGGACAAGCAGCAAAAAGACGGCATCCTGTTTCAACTACGGAAATTTCTAAATTCCATGGACACAGATTTCAAGATCACAATACAGTGTGAACCACGGGACGTAACAAATTTCCAGAAATCTCTGTTGCAGGATGAAAATAAAAGTGAGTATCCAGAGCTGGCCCGCTACAATAACGAAATGATTAAAAAATCTCTTGAAAAGGGACAGGAAAACGTTCGAAAACAGCGTTATTTGACTGTGAGTGCAAATTGCCGGTCAATAGAAGAAGCGGAAGGATGGTTTGATACATTCGAGCATACAGCACTTCCAATCTTTTATGCAATGGGTTCGGAATTGGTTCCTTTAAACGCTGTGCAGCGGTTTCAGAAAATCAGAAATTACTTTTTCACAGATGATGGAGAGGAAAGTTTTATTCTCCCGTTTCAGGATATGGTACAGGCCGGAAGAGATTTTCGCAATTCAATCCTTCCACATTCTGTGCGGAATCACAAAAGCTACATGGAATTTGATGAAGAGTGTATGCGGATTCTTTTTGCTGCGGTTCTGCCAACCAGATTGAATGAAGAAAAGTTGATTTTTGAACTGACAGATTTTCCGTTTTATACCTGCCTTACCATAGATACGGCATATATCCCACGGGAAGTGTTACGTGGAAAAATCAGCAACACGAATTTCTACAATGAAAATGCGATCGGGCAGGAAGTACAGGCCAATGCAAGTATGGGTAACTTCTATAGTGAGCCGTCCTATGCAAAGAAAAAGAAGCAGGCCAATCTGAAAAAATATATGGATCAGATCGAGGAAGATGATGAAAATGGCTTCTATGTAGGAATCCTGTTGGCAGTGCGTGGAGCAAATAAAGAGGAACTGGATGCAAACACGGCAGAAGTCAGACGCCGCTGCCGGAAACATTCTATACAGATTGTTCCTTACTACGATCAGCAAATTCAGGCACTGAATACGTTGCTTCCGATCGGAGCGAGGCGTGTAAATAATATGCGTTCCGTCCTGACAAGTTCTTATCTGGCATTCCAGCCATTCTATTCCTGGGATCTGATCCAGCCTGGCGGAACATGGTATGGTATAAATAAAAAAACCAGAAATCCGATCATTGGAAACCGAAAGACATTGAAAAACAGTAATGGTGTTATTTTTGGCCACACTGGTTCTGGAAAGTCCATGCTGCTGAAAATTACGGAAATCGGACAAACATTGATTAACAGTACAGATGATATTTTCCTGATTGATCCGCAAAATGAGATGAAGGGAATCACCCAGAGATTCCGCGGTCAGTATTTTGATCTTTCTGATCCGGATCTGCGCCTGAACCCTCTTGAGATTCCGGAATCTTTGCTGCAAAAGAATGCAAAGGGCCGTGAAGAATATATCCTTTCCCAGCTGCAGTATATGGAAGCATTTCTGTACAGTATCATGACCGGTATACGTCCAAACGGTATCCATAAATCGTTGATTTACCGGTGCGTTGAGGAATTATATCAGAATACGTTTTCAAAAAAGAAACCGATATCCCCGGTGCTTTCTGATTTGGAAGCAATTTTCCAGAAACAGCGGGAACCGGAAGCGCGTGATTTGTATGGATCACTGGAGGCTTATACAAAGCATAGCTTTTTGACATTGGAAGGACAAAGTACACTGTCTACCAGCAGCCGGTTTGTTGCATTTGGAATGAAAAATATCCCTGAATTGATGTGGGAACCGCTGATGATAACAATCATGCATGTTTTAACGCAGCGTTTTTCCTACAACGTTGAACAGCAAAGGGCAACGCATTTTATCGTTGACGAGGCTCAATATGTCTGCCGCCATGAGACAAGTTGTAATGAGCTGGAAAAGGCGTATCTGACGTACCGTAAACTTGGTGGTATCTGTACGATCTGTCTGCAGAACGTTTCAGCAGCAACGGCCAACCGGAAAATTATGGAGATTGTATCAAACTCCGATTTCAAGGTGCTGCTTGACCAAGCCGGTGATGATCGGAACGAATTGCTGCAGATTATGGAGTTATCACAGAAAGAGTTTGAAGCGCTTTCTGATCCGACACCGGGCCAGAGTTTGATTGTCTGGGGCGGGCATATTTTGCAGTGTGATTCGACGATTAGCCGGGACAATCCGCTGTATCATTTCTACAGTACAAACTTCCATGAAGCCGCTGCCGAAAATCGGAACGTATTTTACAGCCAGGAAGCGGATCAAGATGAACATGAAGATGATCTGGAATCCGTGTCAAAGATTGACACGGATGAAAACAGAGACTCGGTGTCAACATTTGACACTGATCCAGACAAAGAGTCTGTTGAGCTTTTAAATGGCGAAGTAGAAGAGCCAATCAGTGAAGAAGAGCTGTTCATGTACCATAAAGTACAAGAAGCTGACGAATGTGATGAATGGCTGGATTGCTATGGTGCCGGAATTTTATGCGGTGTTTCCAATAAACAGGCAGAAGAGATACTGGAATCTCTTGTGAAAAAAGGATATATCGAAAAGATCCAAGGTTGTTACCGTATGCCGGAAAACTAAAGGAAGGATAACGCATGACACCAAAAGACAAGCACACGGAAGTTGCATGGCAGGCAAAACAGCGGGAAGTTAAAACAGGATCTGTGGAAAAGACGGTACACAGTGCTACTTCTGCAATCTATACTGCGTCAGAGATACGATCTGTTATGAGCCACTCTGAAACGCAGGAAATAACAGGAAACCATATTACGCGGGAACAACAGCTGCAAAATATGCGTCTGGCGACGCAGAAATATTTGCAGCCGGAAAATCAAGTAAATACACAAAGTATCTTGCCGGAAAACACTGGACATACGGAACAGGCTGCTGTACAACCGGAAATCCTGTGGCATAAGAATGAATCAAATTATGTACCGGAACAGCCTGTATATAATGGCTCCAGTGAAAAATATGAGGCGAAAGCTGCACAGTTCCATGCACCTGTTTCAGAGACGTATAAAATACCAGAAAAACCGGACAGACAAGTTGCCCGGGAACAGCAGTTGAAAAGTATACGACTGGCAACACAGAAATATGTGCAAACAGAAGCGGGACGTTCCCATGCAGAAGAGAAGCAACAAACAACCCATTTTATTTTAAAAAGTACAGGTTCAGAACGGGAAGATAATATTGAGGCTGCATCAGAGAATCGGATTCAGGAAAATCACGGTAAAAAATATGCTGCAGCCAAGATGAGAGCTTCCATCCCGAATACTGAACAGCTGGAAATGTCGGAAAATAATGACATAAAAGAAGAAAAACGACAAAGTATGCGTCTGGCCATGTGGAAATATCTGCGGCCGCAAGATACAGAACACACACAGGGCATTGGAATAGAGGAGAAGCAAAACGGAAATCCGTTGTCTGGAAAACCGACACTTTTTCAACAAGAAGAGGAAGAAAGTAATACGGATGAGAGAGAAAAAAAGAAGGATTTCAGCCGGAAATATACGATTGGCAGGATACAATCATCCACAGTACAAGATTCTAAAGGGGAAGAATTATCATCCAACCAGAGTAAAACTTTCAAACAGCAGCATCAAAGTTTGAATACTGCATCCATGCTGCATGGTATGACAGCAGCGAATGTAGAAAAAGAGGTTGAAGATGATGAGCCGGATTCCCAGAATGATTTAAAAAAATCAAAAACACTTATATATCTGGCAAAATTAAAAAAGAATCGAAAAAAAGAAAAAATCACGAGTAAAAATACTTCGGAAGATAGTGAAATTTCAGAAGAATCTTCAACAGAAGAGGAAAAGGAAACTCTTGGTGAAGATGAGGAGAAAACGTCCAATCAGAAGAAGGAAATAAAAAATAAGGAACATACAGAAGAAACATCTGAAAAGAATCCGGCAGAAGATAAAAATAGGCAGGAAATAAAACCGTCCCAGGCGGCAGAGGAATGGAATAAAGAAATGGATCATGCTGAGGAAGAGGACTCAGAGGATGATTCCGGAAGTGAAAAACGGAAAGCCAAAAAGAAAAATCGGAAAGAAAGTGATACAGAAAAGTCAGGAAAGAATGAAAAAGATTCTAATGACCGCAGAGGAAAAAAGGATGAAAAAAGTTCTCGTAAAGAGGGAAAAATTAGAACATCCTTAAAATGGTTTCGGAGAACAAAGAACTTCCATACAACCGTTCAATCCCTCCGGTTATCCGGGAACGAAGAAGAGATAAAAAAAAGGGCTGATTATCAACAGCGGATGCTACTTCGGCATGGAGTCATTAATACGGCGAAAATATCCGCAGGCATCATTAAAATTATAGCATCCAATGTTTTATTGCTGCTTCCGATTATTTCGCTTTTTCTTCTTTTGAGTCTTCTGTTTCTTGGGGTAAAGGCTGAACGTCAAAGTGCTTCTTCCGCTTATGATGGAGCCTGTTATCTGGCGGCAAAATATGAATCCGGCGGAAACCCGGATCAGGTTGGTGGCGATGGCGGAAATGCATGTGGTGAATTTCAGTTCGATAATCGTTATGAGCTTGGGCCGTTTGTTCGGTGGTGCTATGAAAAAGATCCAACTACATATGGTCCGTTTGAACCATATCTTGGCATGACCACAGAACTAAAAAATAACGCCGGATTTTACGGGGCATGGCATTCGATCTGCATAGAACATAAGATTGCATTTGAGGCAGCCCAGTGCGAATACGTCTATACACAAACACTGCAGCCACTTCTTACATCACTGACAGAATATTATGGTTTTGATTTTACAAACGCGTCTGATGCTTTGAAAGGCTGCGTTCTTTCTTTTGGCAACAGAGATGGAAAATATGTTGTAAGCCTGAAAAGATATTTTGATGGAACAACATCTGCATCAACGGACCGGGAAATTATTGAAAGGGCATATGATGCCATGATCGCCCGCAGACCGAACGTATCCAGGTGGAGCTATGAGAAAGCGGATTGCCTGGCGCAGCTTGATGGGACGCTTGACATTTATGCACCATCCGAAAATGGTGCCGGTGGGATTGACTGGTCCTGGAAAAAAAGCATAGGTGCCGGAGAGTCCGGAAATGCTGCCGTGCAGGCAGCTCTGAATGCTGTAGGAAGTGGTTATTCCCAAAGCAGAAGAGATGATCCGGGATGGTATGATTGTTCTTCCCTGGTTTACCGGAGTTATGCTGCAGCTGGTATTACTTATCTGAATGGAATGGATGCAGCAAGCGAAGCAGAATGCCTGGTAAACAAAGGAATGACTGTCAGCTATAGTGAACTGCAGCCGGGAGACTTGATCTTTTATTCTTATTCGGCCAACGGAAAATACAGGAATATATCCCATGTTGCCATATATCTTGGAAATGGTGAAATGGTTCATGCTGCAGATGAATCCAGAGGGGTATGTAAACAGGCAATGTCACAATCAAATCTTTCGCCGCAATTATATTGTCGGCCACAATAGTAGAAGGAAAATAAGATGGATAAATATGAATACATAGTGAATCTTGCAGAAAAAACAGCTAAAAGGGTTTCACAGAACCGGGAATCCTGGATGAAGTTCCTGACCTCCGCTGCACGGATTTATAAATATCCGTTTAAAGAACAGCTTCTGATTTATGCACAGAATCCGGATGCAACAGCGTGTGCTTCCATCGAGATATGGAATAAACGTATGAACTGCTGGGTAAATAAAGGATCTTCAGGAATTGCACTTCCGGATGATACTGCAACATACGGTCATAAGCTTAAATATGTATTTGATGTTTCGAATGTTCATGCTGTAAAGCCAAATGGACGTTATCCGAAGGCGTGGAAACTGCGGGAAGAGCATAAAAGTGATGTACTGCATAGGCTCGAACAAATATATGGCAGTACAGACAGCACAAAACCCTTTGAAGAAAGAATTATTGAAATTTCAGATCAGCTCGCGGCGGATGCCTATACAGAACTTCAAATTGATTATCCGGATTTACAGGATAGGATAGGATTTGATAAACTGAGCGAACAGGACTTTGCTCTTTGCTTAAAAAAACTTATATCGGAAAGTGTTTCTTTTACAATTTTATCGGCCTGTGGAATAGAAATTTCCGATCATGAATTTTCATTTGATTATATCAATCAGTTTGTTTCTATTAAAACATTGTCAGTATTAGGAACAAAAATTAATGATTCTTCCAGAGGTGTTCTTGCAGAAATCGGAAAAACAGTACGCATTTATGATAAACTTCGCGAGAAAGAACAGGAAAAAGAAATCTCCAAAAAAGAACTTGCAAATGCACCACAACCGCGATATAATGCTTTAAAGCGTGAAAGTTTGCAAGAGGGTAATTCCAAAGATAAAGATAATATTGAAGGAGGAAAACAAAATGGACCTGGAATACGAACAGATGGGAGATTATCTGATTCCGAAACTGAAAGCAAATCCGGAACCGGAGGGAATGGTAACGAAATACGGACTTCTGAGGGACAAATTTCTGAGGGAGAGATACGATGGGGCGAGAACAGCAATGTTTCTGGAAGGAACGCTGAAAGCACATCTTCTCGAGATTCAGGAACAGGCAAGAGAGAGGATGGAAGTCCTGACATCCCAGATGGCGGAGAAAGAAGGAGTAAACGAACAGCTCAAAGCACAGGATCAGATGCTTTGGGTGAAGAAGATGAACAGCATCCAGAGCCGGGCGGAGGAAGTCGTACTGAAAGAACTGATTTACAGCCGACCAATTTTGTAAAACCAGAGGAATCATACACACAATTAAGTCTGTTTCCATCAGCAGAGGAACAGAGAGGATCAATTACAGCAGCGGAAGCAAGTAAAAAATATACTATGCCCGCTGCTTTCTATTTGCCGGAAACCGATCTTGAAGTAATCATCCGAAGTGGTGGCGGGCAAAAAGATAGCCGGAAACGGATTTACGCCAAATATACCGAAGGAAAAAGTACCGATGAAATAATTGCTTTCCTGAAAAAAGAATATAGTCAGGTCGGCAAAGGTTTTGAATTACACGGTCATCCAATATCTGTATGGTTTGATGAAAACGGAATGACTGCCGGTTATGGTATGCAGGCAGCGGAATCTGTAGTTACAACATTAAGCTGGGATCAAATCGAAAAGTACATTCACGCCATGATTACGTATGGCTTGTATATGGATGCGAACGAGGCAGCACTCGTAGACAAAACAGAGATGGAGAGGGTATCTTATCAGATCGGCTATTTTCTCCGTGATTGGATAGATGATGTACCGGAAGAACTTAACAGTATAGAAAAAATAGAAACTCTTCTTTCTACGCATGAAGGAAGAGAACAGCTGGAAAGCTTTTTGGAAGATGTCGATGCACGGATTTCCTATGGAGAATTAAAGCCGAAAACTGTGAAATCTCCAGGATATCTATTATCCGAAATCGCGGATCTTGACAGGGAGAGAATTCATTTTCCACTTCATGATACGGTAGATGTCAGACAGGAAGATTTCATCACACAGGACGAAATCGACTATGCCCTTTGCATTGGAAGTGGTTTTGCAGATGGAAAATTTCGAATCTACGAATATTTCATGGACCTGCATAACCAGAAAGAAAATGCAGACTTTCTGAAAAAAGAATATGGGATTGGTGGCCAATCCGGTGCGTTACCTGGCAATAGTAGTTCCAACAGTGAACATGATGCGAAAGGTATTCTCCTGGAGAAAGGAAGCCTTTTAAATCCATATACAAAAGTCCTTTTAAATTGGAATGTCGTAGAAGAAAGAATCTGCGAGCTGATTTATGCAGACAAATACTTTTCACCACAGGAAAAAGAAGAGTATAAGAATTATAAAAAAGAACAGGAAAAAAAGGCAAAAGAAGCCGAAATTACCCGGCTGAATAACGGAATCCGGTTAGAGTGCAAACAGGAGATCGAAAAACAGATTGCCGAAAAATACAATGGATTTTCCGTTCCACAAAATACGGTATCTGAAATTGTAGAAAAATACGGCATAGACTGTGTACAATTTGTTTTGGCCAATACCATTGTGCAGGCATGGAAGGAAGGTCGGTTTTCTCTAAGAAACAAAGAATGGGCGAGTTCCATCCTTACAGAAGGAGAATGGAGCAATACACTGATCTTAAACACCCACCCAACTATTTTGGATGGATTTACAAACCAAGTCAGAAACCTGCAGCATGAAAAAGAACAGGTAGTACAGGAACAGCTTACACTGGATGGCCATCTCTGCATTCTGATTGACCAGTGGGAATCTGGAAACGTTAAATATCTGATCGGAAATTGTGTTGATGATCCGGACTTTTATTATGTTCAGTGTAAAAATCGAGTCTTTGAATTTGACCATAAGCCAGATAAAGTTGAAGTAGAGGACTATTATATCGACATTCTTGCTGAAGAAGACATTGATCGACATGAAGCGGAAGTTGGTGCCAAACTTGATGGGGAAGAACTGCAACGGTTATCCTGGCAGGTGGTACATGAGGCAGATGATGCGTTTGGAAATCCAACAAAATGGAGCGCAAGGCTTTTTTCGGATGTCTTTTTGTGGATCAACAAAGGAAATGCCGTATATTCCATTTATGATGCAGAAGGTTATCCGCCATTGGAAACTTTTGAATCTTTGGAAGATGCCATGGCATGGGCCGATGAACTTGCTGCAGATGGAAGAGACATTGAAAATTCTATTCCAGACGAAACGACGCCAGATACCGAAGAAAAACAAGAAGAAAGTAAAGCTGCACCGGATAAAAGTGCAGCTTCCAATTTTCAGATCAGTGATGACCATTTGGGGGAAGGATCTCCAAAAGAGAAATTCAGAAGGAATCTTGCTGCCATTGTGCTGCTTAACCGGATCGAATCGGAAAACAGATACGCTACAGCAGAAGAACAGCAGGTTCTCAGTCAATATATTGGATGGGGTGGACTGGCGGATGCCTTTGACGAAAGCAAACCAAACTGGTCTGAAGAATATCAGCAATTAAAGGCTGCATTATCGCCGGATGAATACCGTATGGCCAGGGAAAGCACTTTAAACGCACATTATACCAGTCCAGTGATTATCCGGCAAATTTACAGTGCTTTGGAACGAATGGGTTTTTCCAAAGGAAACGTTCTGGAACCGGCAATGGGAGTTGGAAACTTTTTGGGCATGATGCCGGACTCCATGAAAGAAAGCAACTTATATGGAGTTGAACTGGACAGTATTTCCGGACGGATTGCCAAACAGCTGTATCCACATGCCAACATACAGATATGTGGTTTTGAAAAAACTACATATCCAGATAACTTTTTTGATCTTGCCATTGGAAATGTTCCGTTTGGACAATACAAGGTGGTAGATAAGAAATACGATCGGAACAAATTCCTGATCCATGATTACTTCTTTGCAAAAACACTGGATAAAGTACGTCCCGGTGGTATTGTTGCCTTTATCACAAGCAAAGGAACACTGGACAAGTCCAATCCGGAAGTGCGGAAATACCTGGCACAACGGGCCGAGTTACTTGGTGCTGTCAGGCTTCCAAATAAAGCCTTTAAATCGAATGCAGGAACAGAAGTAACATCCGATATTTTGTTTTTGAAAAAACGGGATCATATGATTGTTTCTGATCCGGATTGGGTCTATCTTGGAAAAGATGGATCAGACATTACCATGAACAATTATTTTGTTGAACATCCAGAACAAATTGTTGGAAAAATGGAAATGGTATCCGGTCCTTATGGAATGGAAAGTACCTGCACAGCAGATGATTCGCAACCGTTTGAAGAACAATTACAGGAGTCTCTGCAAAATATCAATGGAGAATTTGATGCGATTGATCCGGAAGAGATTCTTACGGAGGACTTAGAAGAGCTACTTTCTGCAGATCCGAACGTCAAAAATTATAGCTTTACGGTTGTTGGAAAGGAAATTTATTACCGGGAAAATTCTGTTATGCGTCCTGTTGACGTTTCGGCCACAGCAAAAGAGCGGATCAAGGGAATGATCGGCATCCGGGATTGTACTCGTGCGTTAATTAATTTGCAGCTGAATGAGTATTCCGATGCAGACATTAAACAAAAGCAGGAAGAACTGAGTGCGTTGTATGATGGATATACAGCAAAATTCGGTATACTGAATTCGCGTGCAAACAGAATCGCATTTGATCAGGATTCCAGTTATTCTCTGATTTGCTCATTAGAAAACCTTGATGAAGAAGGAAATTTCAAGGAAAAGGCTGCTATATTCCAAAAGCGTACAATTAAGCAGGAGAAAGTTGTTACAAGCGTTGACACAGCCAGTGAAGCATTGACCGTATCTCTTTCAGAAAAGGCTGTTGTTGATCTTCCGTATATGAGTGAACTTTCCGGAAAAGATACCAAAGAAATTGTGGAAGAACTTCGCGGTGTCATATTTGAAGACCCAATCACCGGAAAATGGGAGACTGCAGATGAATATTTAAGCGGTAATGTCCGGGAAAAACTCAAAATTGCAACATCTTACGCAGAAACAAAACCTGAGTTTAGCATTAATGTGCAGGCACTTAAACAGATACAGCCCCAAAATCTCGATGCCTCAGAGATAGAGATCAGGATTGGTGCCACATGGATTGATCCGAAGTATATAGATGACTTCATGGGGGAAGTCTTTCAAACACCACATTATCTATTAGATCCTGGTGCTGTAAAAACAAGTTTTTCGAATATAACAAGTACATGGAACATTGCCGGAAAAAATGCTGAAACTCCCCGCTCTTTTGCAAATACCACATTTGGAACCACAAGAGTAACTGCGTATAAGTTGCTGGAAGATACCTTAAATTTGAAAGACATAAAAATTTATGATACCTTTGATGAAAGGAGGGTACTGAATAAGGAAGAAACGACTATTGCAAGTCAAAAGCAGGAAAACATAAAAGAAGCGTTTAAAGACTGGATATTCCGTGATCCGGAACGAAGACAGAAGATTGTAGAAACGTATAACGAACTATTCAATTCTGTTCGTCCACGGGAATATGAAGGCTCTCATTTGACATTTCCTGGCATGACGCCAGATATTGAATTAAAGCCGCACCAGAAAAATGCAATAGCCCATATTTTATACGGCAACAATACATTACTTGCCCAGTGTGTTGGTGCTGGAAAGACATTTGAAATGATTGCTGCAGCGATGGAGAGCAAAAGACTCGGTTTATGCCAGAAATCATTATTTGTTGTCCCAAATCACCTCGTAGAACAATGGGCTTCTGATTTCCTACGGTTATATCCGGGGGCAAACATCCTTGCGGCCCGGAAAAAAGATTTTGAACCGGCAAACCGGCAAAAATTCTGTTCCAGAATTGCTACCGGAGATTATGATGCAGTTATTATCGGACATAGCCAGTTTGAAAAAATACCTCTTTCCGATGAACGACAAAAAAATACAATCATACAGCAGATTGATGAGATCGAAAAAGGACTTCGTAAAATAAAAGCAGAGAATGACGAACGTTTTACCATTAAACAGATGGAAAAGACCAAAAAGAGTCTGGAAACGCGTCTTGCCAAGCTTTATGACCAAACCAGAAAAGATCAAGTTGTAAATTTTGAAGAACTCGGTATAGACAGGCTGTTTGTGGATGAAAGCCATAACTATAAGAATCTGTTTTTGTATACCAAAATGCGCAATGTGGCAGGTATCCCGCAGACAGAAGCCCAGAAGTCCTCAGACATGTTTGCAAAATGCCAATATATGGATGAACTAACCGGCGGCAAAGGTATCACCTTTGCTACCGGAACGCCGATTTCCAACAGTATGACAGAGCTGTATACAAATATGCGTTATCTGCAGTACGGCACACTGAAAAGATTGGGAATGACACAATTTGATTCCTGGGCAGCATCATTTGGTGAAACACAAACAGCGATTGAGTTAGCTCCAGAGGGGGTTGGTTACCGTACAAAAAGAAGGTTTTCTCGCTTTTTCAATCTTCCTGAGCTAATTTCAGTATTCAAAGAAGCGGCCGACATTAAAACTGCAGATATGCTGAATCTTCCTGTTCCGGAGGCTCAATACGAAAATGTAGTTCTGAAACCAAGCGAATACCAGAAAGAAATGGTTGCATCGCTTGCTAATCGCGCTGAAGCAGTCAGAAACCAGCTTGTGTCACCTTATCAAGACAACATGTTGAGGATAACAAACGACGGCCGGAAACTTGCTCTCGATCAGCGTCTGATAAACGAAATGCTACCTGCGAATGAAAATTCAAAAGTTGCAGTGTGTGCCGAAAAATCTTATCATATCTGGGAAGAAACCACTTCAGAAAGATCTACACAGCTTATTTTTTGTGATTTATCTACGCCAAGGAAAAATAGGGATGAATCTTTTAGCGTATATGATGAGTTAAAGTCTCTCCTTATGAAAAAGGGTGTGCCGGAAGATGAGATTGCATTTATTCATGACGCCAATACAGATCAGAAAAAAGCTGAATTATTTGCTAAAGTCCGTAGCGGACAGGTTCGTTTTCTGATCGGATCTACTTCTAAAATGGGTGCTGGAACAAACGTGCAGGATCGTTTGATTGCGTTGCACCATCTTGATGTACCGTGGCGTCCATCCGACATTGAACAGCAGGAAGGACGTATTTTAAGGCAGGGAAACCGGAACCGCAAGGTAAAAATATTCCGTTATGTTACAGAAGGAACATTTGATGCTTATTCCTGGCAGCTGATCGAAAACAAGCAAAAATTCATCAGCCAGATCATGACAAGCAAATCGCCGGTCCGTAGCTGTGAAGATGTAGACGAATCCGCTCTATCCTATGCGGAAGTAAAGGCTCTTGCAACCGGAAATCCATATATCAAAGAAAAAATGGATCTTGACATTCAGGTATCACGTTTAAGACTGTTAAAAGCAAACTATACAAGTCAAAAATACCGGATGGAAGATAATATTGTTCAGCATTATCCACGCCAAATCGTTATGGTGAAAGAACTAATCGAAAAACTTGAACAGGATATAGCTCTCTATGAACAAAATGCTGCCACAAGCAAAGATAAGTTCCATATGCAAATTGGATCAGGTGTATATGATACAAGAAAGGATGCAGGAAATGCTATCATAAAACTTTGTCAAACCGATGCAGATGAAACTGCCAAAATCGGAACATATCTCGGATTTTCAATGAATATAAAGTTCGACTCCTTTAATAGAAAATTCGTTTTGAGACTTAAGGGAACTATGAACCATCCTGTTGAGATTGGTTCTGATCCGGTTGGAAATATTATTCGATTGGACAACGTTTTAAAAGCAATGTCGGATAAGCTTACTGAAGCCAAAGCCAGACTAGAAACTTTAACCAGGCAATTGGAGTCAGCCAACATAGAAGTAACGAAGCCATTCCCGCAGGAAGAAGAACTCGATGAAAAGTTAAACCGGCTGGCAGAGCTGAATGCTCTTCTGAATATGGACGAGAAAGGAACGGATGCGCTTTTACTGGAAGATGATGAACAGCCTGCAATGGTGAACTCTGACATGGCAGTTACGCCAATTACATCAGTGAAAACAACACCAATGCCAAAGAAAAAAGTGGCTGGACTGTGTTTATAAGAAAGGGGGAGGATTTCAATGGAAATAACAGAAACAGAACGTAAAATCCTACGGATAAAAGCCGGAGCTATTTTAATTCTTGGGATGCAGCTAGGAAGTGAGCTGCAGCTTGATACGGAAGAAAAACGAGAGGATGTTCTGATGCAACTGGTGGCTATGCAGCGGCTTGTCGAAAAAGCCGAATATTCCCCAGATCTTGCATTTGAATATTTCGGTTATTCGGAACAAAAACGGCAGCTTTACAAGAAGGTTGTTGACTACATGATTGATGTTTCGAAATAAAAAAGGTGTTAAAAAGAAAAAAAGGTCGCTAAGGGAAATTTCATCTTTCTCTTACGACATTTTTTGTTGGAGGCATTTATGAGTAAAAGAAAATTTTCAAAAAAAGAGGTTGCCATAAGCATAGCGGCGGCCGCTCTTGCAATAGCAACGGTTGGAGGCGCGGTCGCTATCCATAAAGATTCCAGCAACTCAAATACTGGACATTCTATTACCGTGGAGCAATCAGACTACAGTAAAAAAAAGGAAGAGGCAATCCAGCAGATTCAGGATGCCGTAAAAGACTTATCGGATGACCAGCAATCCGAAATTGACTCTTATATCAAACAGAATATTGAAAACATCCAAAAAGCTGAGTCTGAACGTACCATAGAAAGCACGCTGCAGGAAACACTCGATTACATCGACCAAAGAAGTTTGAGTGAAAAAGAAGAGCAACGAAAAGAAACACAGACAACGGAAACATCTTCTTCCAGTGAAAGGGAGGTTACTTCTTCCTCTGTATCAGAAGAAGATAAATACCATATCCTTGGGGAAGATTATATTTATGAAAATAACGACTATCTTCCAGTTATCAATCAAAGTAACTGGATCTATATGTCTGATGAAGAGAAAGACGATTGGCTGAAGAAATGCACACCGGTAAAAGAAGATTCCGCCCATTCTATCACATCCATATGTACAGACGCTTATGGTTACAATAAAAGCTGGTTTCTTCCCTGCAGACTGCATAAATGGATCACAGAAAACAATATCACAGCAACGGAAGGTGAATATCTGGCCTATGGAACCTATAAACCAAGTAAGGAAACATTCTATCTCGTACTGAATGACAGTAACCGAACCGTAACTCTGGTTACATACAACAAAAATTCCCAGGACTTTTCCTTTGAATTTGCCGGCATGACAGAGAGTGAGGTACTGGAAATGAAGAAAATGGATTCAAATACATCAAACACCACAGGGAACCAGGAAGATTCCAATAATACTTCTGATGCCGGTGATGCACCACTTTCTGAATCTGCCTTAAATGAAATGGAGAAAAATGCAGAACAAAATCAATAAAATCAAACATACCGGTGTATATGTTCTGGTTGTAGATGATTACTTATACAAAACCGGAGACATATTTGGCGATTGGGTTTTTCTTCCCATGGATTCACCGGCAATCTCAAAATATGATGATACTTACGTTATTATTAAGTATGATTTAAGTGACATTACAAATCAGACACAGAAAAACTGGATTCAAAAGCAAATTGAGCAAAATAAACATAATATTTCGCGTCTCAATAGCGTTTTAACAGCGTATATGGAAAACGAAAACTAGAATTCATGCACCCTATCAACCACCAACGGAAAACGGATACTTGTAAATTTTTTCAAAGAAGGTAGCCTAATTTTTTTGAGGCTGCCTTTTTCGAACCCTAAATCAAAAAAGGAAGGAGGAGTAAAAACATGAAAATACAACGAGATGGGAAAGAATATACCTTGACGGCCGAAGAAGTTATGGAAGCCCACGAAGAATTTGTTACCAGTTTTATGGCTGCAGAATTGGAAGATTCGTATGATATACCACATAAATATTCGAAAGATCTCGCAAAAGAGGCATATGATATTTATGCTGACAGCGGTAATTATTCCGAATATGATTGCATCGAACGTGTTGCAGAGGACTATCAAGATCGCTGTAAAGAACCTACTGTTACAATAATTTGGTCAGAGTGTAACGATTTTGAAGATGGCGAGGTTATTCCGCTCTCAGAAGCAAATAAAAGGTTTGAATTAATTGATGCCGATATTCGAGAACAATATGGCGGCCACTATTATCAAAAAACAAAATTCCTGTTGAACTATAATATGGAGAAAGAAAATTCTTCCTATGAAGGCCGCCAGGATTTCGGTGATTATGAGGGCTCCTTGATCGATCACATTCATAATATGGCACTTATGTATGCATATGATTCTGAGTATTATGATTCGGTGGCATCCAGTAATATACCGGAACTTGCAGAGGAAATCCGTACCAATGGACTGTTTCTTTTAAATAAGCTGGTGCCGTATTTGAGAGCACATGAAGAAATTTCCGATAAATCAGTAACAGTGCATGTTCTGTTTGACAAGCCATCTGTAGAGATAGAATCATGGAAGGAAAAATACTTGATAGATTTCGATAACTATGTATCCGAATGTAGATACTGCCTTAATTCTGGTTTGGATTTACCTGATGAACCGATGATAAAAGATTACGATCCAGCTTTAATTGCAGAAAGGCAAAAAATAGAGGAAGAACTTAAGCAGGAAGCTGCTGCTGCGGGAATGACGGTAGAGGAATATGCTGCAAATGATTTTATTTCTCCAAAGCAGCAAACAACGAATAAGAAAGCCACAAAAAAACAGCCAACCCTTTAACCTATGTTCAGCAATCTATCCCCGGCTTCTTGCATATACCTAATTTTCTGTTATTATAAAAGTGAGAAAAAATGAAAGAGGCGAAAGAAATATGAAATTTGATATTAATGCATTAATTCAAAAACAAAAAAGACCAATCAAAGATAAAAAACAGCTTTCTGCTGAACTGAAAAAAACTATTGAGCAAGAAGAAGATCCTCGGATTCAAAAACATAAAATTAATGCCTTGAAAAAGGGTTATACTCCAGAAGAAGCGGAGAAAATTGCTAGTATTTGCCGATCATACTATAAGTCTATTGACAAAATGCAAGCGGAACTTTCTGAGAAATCCATGAAAATTCACGAGATTTTTAACGAGCAATCTGTAAAGAAAGGATCATGGCAGCAAAAATACTTGACAGATTTTGATAAATATGTATCCAAATGTAGATACTGCCTTAATTCTGGTTTAGATTTGCCTGATGAGCCGCTATTTACAGATTATGTTCCGGATTTAATTCCTGTAGAGGAAGAACTTAATCAGGAATCTGCTGCCGCAGGAATGACGTTAGAAGAATATATCAAAAAAGAATATCTTTTCAAATAATATTTTCAAAAGGCAAAAAACAGTAAACAAGCATACAAAATGTTCCCAAAAACGCCCAATCATTTAAGACTGCTAAGCAGTCTTTTTTATTACACAAAAAGGAGAAAGAAACTATGGATATAGATACATTAATTGAGCGACAAGAAGTACTGGTTGAAAATCAAAAACAGCTTTTATCTGCGATGGTGTCTACACTTGACCTAATGAAAGCAGAAAAATTACGTCAAGAAATAGATCAGGAAATAGCATTTGATGAACCAAATAAGACTGTTGAGCAAGAAGAAGATCCTCGGGTCCAAAAGCATAAAATTATTGCCTTGAAAAATGGTTATACCCCGGAAGACGTGGAAGAAGTTGCGAGTATTTACCGATCATACTATGAATCTCTTAATGAAATCGAGGCAGATCTCGCTGCAGAAGGTAAGCCAAGTAATGGATCTGACTATGAATTACGAGCTGAAAATGTACGTGCGCTTCGCGATCAGGACTTATCATATATTGACCACAAATATGAAGAGCAGCGCAAACAGAAGTCACGTCCTACGCAGCATCCACTGAAACGTCCCAAAAAAACGATGAGTAAAATTTGACTTGTAGAAAAGAGGAAACCATATGTCAGAGTCACTGGGCCCCCGGAAAAAGGATTGGGATTTTTCATCCACATTAAAAACTCTTCTGGATCGTCATACTCTCGAACTTTCCAACGAAGAATTAGAGGAAATCAATCTATACCTTTTAAATCAAAGAGAACACGCGATCGCTTTATACTCTCAGCAATTATATGGAATGAAACGTACAGCCAATCGTTTATCCAACACTTCAACATCCTTTCAGGATCAGTTACAACACATGAACTAAAAAGAAAGAAGGGTTCTTATGTCACAAGAAATTGAAAATAATTTTGAAGAACGAAAGAAAGACTGGGACTTGACCGGGCTTTTGGACGATGTTATTCGAAGGTACATATATCAACTGACTAATGATGAGCTTAATGAAATCAACTTGGAAAAAGCTTCTGGAATGCCAGATGAAGAGATTAAAAATGGAATCAAACTCCCTTTGGCTACTATGCAGCAACGCCGTGAAACATGGGGTTCTCAAAGTAAATTAGATGTACAAGAGCCTATGATTTTTATATTGCAAAGTACAGTAGAAAAGTTGTCCGTCGGAGACAAAATCCCATTATCAGACGCAGATAGCTTTTTGATTCACCAAGAATCCGGTGTTCTTAATTATGAACTTCATTATTTGATGAATGGTACGCCGCAGGAGTATAATGCATTCCTTGATCTTTCTAAAGTTAAAGTGGCCGACACGTTAATGGATGGCGTTACGCACAGCACTCCACCTGCTTTATCGGATTACCTTGAGCGGCATCAACAATTAAACGATACAGAACTTGGAGCCAAACGATTGCAGAAGTTAAATTGTGATTCAAAAAATGTATCTTATGCAAATGCTCTACTTTCCTATGTAAGAGAAGCAAGGGAATGTTTAAATTCTGGAAAACAACTTCCACAGCGGCCAACCAGAAGTTCTATTACTCTTGAAAAGCCAAACGAAGAAGTTGCAGTTCCGCTTTCCGAACAAACTCCAGAAGAAACTGCTGTCCCTGATCTTAATTCTGCACCTGAAATTAGTATCCCTTCATCCAACAATGAAGAAGTTATGCAGCATCAAAACACCACTCCGGAAAGTCCGGAGGCAGAACATCAACAAGCAAAAATGGAAAATCTCATGGATATATCTCTTCCATTGGTTGATCAGGAACCATTTCAAGAGATACTACAGGCTCTTCTGAAAAATGATATGTCTCAAGCAGCTAATCTGTTGCAATATCTCGGAAGTCATCTGGATAAATTACAAGAAGAGCATCAGAAAATGCAAGTAGAATTCAGGGAACTCAAAGAACAGGTAAATTCTATTGACGAAAGATTTTTTAATGATTCTGACAGTGTTGATACTGTACAGAATAATCTTGATCAGAGTGAAAAACTCATAACACTTAACAAGTCCCGCCTTGCCAATGTTGTTCTGCAGACTAAGAGTAAATTAAAAACTGCTGGAAAAAATGCGCTTTTATCGTTTGCTGAAAAAATTCATGTTCCAAAAGCTTTGGCTTCGTTGCAAAAGGGAATGCAGCATACGCAGGATTCTCTCGATGTACTATTCCAGCGGCTGAACGATGCAAAGCAGGCCGTACAAGATGTTTCCAATAGTGTAAAAAACGTTGGCCGGGCATTGACCGGAAAAGAACTTCTTGAATATGTCCCGTGGGACCCAGAAAAGGGTAAGATTGCTTCTGTCCAGCGTAAGATTTACGCTATGGAGCGTACATTGGGTAATTTGCAGGAAAGAACAAATACATTACTTTCTAAAATGCAACGTCCTGAGCAGAAACCCGAGAAGCAGGTAAAAAAGACAACTAAAAAGGTTATTTAAAGGAGGTATTAAAAATGGCAGCTGAAGATGCAGGTGGAAGTGGTGACCTTGCTATCTTGGTCAACACAGAAATGATTATTCTTAAAGGGGCTGTTAAAGCAGCAGCTTCCGCAGGTAGTGTAACCGGAAAGGTAGTAAATAAAGCTCTGCTTTCTCCCTTCCGACTGATTCAATTTTGTATGAAACTACATAAGCAACATATAATCTCCACGTCAGACTTCAAAAGTTTTACACAATTCATGAAAGCCTGTGATGGAGATTATATTATCGCAAATCTCCCCACACGCGATCCGGAACAGTTGGATAAACTCATGGATTCCATGACAGAGGTTGGAATTACCTACTGTCTCCTTCCTGATCTGGATATTCAGGATTCCTGCCAGCAAATTGCCATACGTGGAAAAGACGTTGCAAAATGGCAGGCATTATACGAATCTTATGTAACAAACCAGCTCGATCTTGGTGGTCCACTGGATTTTGAAGAGTTGAAAGCTCTTACTTCCGGAAATTATAAAATCAAAAGTCTTGCACTCGGAGATGCTTCGGAAGATAATGAGCAACTAGAGCAATTCCTGGATATATTGGACGAACGTGGCGTGAACTATTCTGTTCTTCCGGATCTTAAATATGGAGATAATCACATCCAGATTGCCGTTGCGAATCAATCTCTGCAACAATTCGCAGCAGCTATTAAAGCATATTTAGAAGAATTTCCGGATGCAGCTAAAAATTTGGTAGAAGATATAACTGAACAAGAATATTTTGATTCTGGCCGTATGTCAGAGGAAGATTATATGAAAACAGCTTCGCCGGAAATAAAGGAAAAAACCGATCCAAAAAATTGGCAGAAAGGAAAAAATCTGAATGCACAGTCTTTTGAGCAAGCCCTGGCTGGGAAAGAAGTCGATCGTTATGAAGCCTTAAAGAACCGACCAGGGTTAATCGAACGATATATTCCTTCTCAAAGAGTAGCTGCCAGAAGAGAAGATGAAATTGCGCTGCAGACAGGTGACCGAGAATATGTTCGTATTCAGGAAGCTCTTTCCGTTGACAATGGTAAGGGCTTTATTATTTTTCTTGATCCGGAAAAAAATTATAATGTCTATCGTCCGGATGAAAAAGGGATTCTTCAGACTCCTTCCGGCAGTCTGTCTGGAAAAGAATTTTCCAAGTATACAGAACAATCTGACGAAACACATCGTTTAGATTATATTCCGTATGCAGAAACTGAAACTCCGTCCGAAGCTCCTCAAAAGCAATCATCAAAAGCAAAATCTATGGAAAAAACTGTTTCACAAAGCTCTCCAGATGTTTCTACTCAAGAAGCAGCTTTTCCCGTTACCATTAATTGTAGTCTTGTTGATGATATTATGGATGACAAGACTTTTATTTCTCGTATTCCTGGTTCTAAATTGCATATCAAACTTCCTCTTTTTTCCATTGCTGATGACGGAAAAACTCTTGTTTCAGCAATTGATCCACAAAAGGAATATGAAATTTTTAAAAATGATTCACCAACATCGAATCCTTTATTGAATATGAAAGGAGCGCAAATACTACCTTATTATGATCCAGTTCGACGCAAAAACATAACAAAACAGTTCGGCCAGAATCAAAATAAGATTTTAAAGTTTTCTCAAAATCCTGCTTCTAAACACAAGCCTAAATCTTCCCCTATAAGGAAAAAAGACTTAAAGCTTTAATATAAGGAGAAAAAATGATAAAGAAAAAAAAGATTCCAATTAAAAGTCTTGTGCTTATTCTTATTTTGGTCGAATTAATATGCCTTGTATTTGCAGGTATTTTGGGTGAACCTGGTAATGATATAAATCTTAAAACAGCGTCATGGATGAATCATCCATGGCGCTGTTTTAATCAGTACACATTGATTAGTCTTGGATGTGGTCTGACCGGATGGGTATTTTTTCTTGCGTTTTATTTGGATACGCATCGCAACACACATTCAGACATCGAACATGGTTCTGCAGAATGGGATGATCCGGACACTGCAAATAAACGCATGGCCGATCTTAAGCATCCGGAAAATAACCGCATTCTTTCCAAACACGTAAATCAGGCTTTATCCGGTTCGAAATCCTTTCCAAATAATAATATGATTGTTGTCGGTGCTCCTGGTACCGGTAAATCATTATTTGTGATTGCTCCAAATATTTTAAAATGTATTTCTTCCTATTTATTCATGGACCCTAAAGGTGAACTTGTGGAAAAATATGGAAACTATTTGCAAAAGAACGGTTATCAGATCCGTGTTTTGAACTTAAAAAACATGGAATCTTCTGATCGATACAATCCTTTTGTTTATATCCGAACAGAAGATGATATTCCACGATTGATTATGAATATTTTCAAGTCTGTGGAACCCCCGGATGCCCAAAAAGGCGACCCTTTCTGGGATGATGGTTGCGCTCTTTATCTGCAGTCTCTCTTTTATTTCGTGTGGGCTGTATCTGTACCAGATAAAAAAAAGATTTTTGCAGAAGCCGGTTTAAAATGGGAACCTGTATATGCTACGCAAACTTTAAATCAAGTAACAAAGCTCATGCAGCTGGAAAGTAAAAAAGTACCACCTCGCTCTGAGGATGAAGAAGAGTCCACAGAATTATCTTTATTAATGGATGCATTAGCAGATATGTATCCAGATCATCCAGCTGTCAGAGATTATCGTAAATTAAAAGAAGGTGCGCCCGAAACAGTTGCTTCCGTTCTTTTAATTTTAAATGGAAAATTCAAGTTCTTTTATTCGAAATCTATTCAGCGCATTTTTGAAGCAGATGATATGAACTTATGGGAACTTGGAACCGGTTGGCACAGGGATGGAAAAAGTAAAGTAGCATTATTTCTAGTCCTAAAAGAAAACGATAGCAGCTACAATTTTGTGGGAAATATGCTTTATCAACAGCTGTTCGATGAACTTTTGGTAGAAGCAGATCAGAATTACCATGGTGTTCTTCCTATTCGTGTTGAGTGTTGGATGGACGAGTTTGGCAACGGGTTACGGCCGGAAGGTTTTGAACATTTAATCACAACCCTTCGATCTCGTAACATTGCTGTCATGCTGTTCCTGCAATCAATTAGTCAGCTGCAAACCATGTACAAGGGTGACGGATGGAAAGTATTCATGGATTCCTGTGCTGTATTTTTATTTCTTGGTTCCGGCCGTGGTGCGTATGACACCCAGGAAACTATCAGTAAAATGTTGGGTGCTGCCACAATCGAAAAGGCATCCGGTAGTGTTTCATACGGTCAAAACGGAAGCAGCAGCACAAGCTACGATCGCCTGCAGCGTTCGCTTATGGATGCAAATGAAGTTGCACAAATGGATAAAGACAGTTGCATCATTCTTCCATTTGCAAGTAAACCAATCATCGACAAAAAATATAAGCCATTCCATGATCCCTCTTATTTGAAGGCAAAAAAATATGGACCTTATACCCATCCAGTTGAAATTTTCCGTGATAAAAACGGAAACCTGCATACAGTAAATCACCAGGAGAAATTTTATTTTCCGGATGAAGGTCTTCAAGCAAAAATACGCGATGATCTAAAAGAAGGGAAATCTTCCGGCATGTTATTCGAACTCAGCGAAGATGAATTTTGTTCTCTGGATCTGGATGATCCGAAACTGAATGGCCCGCAAGGAAATCTTTTTTTGCTTCAACAGTTAAAGAAATTGGAAGATGATAGTGCCACTTTAAAATTACAGAATGCTGTCAACGAAAAAATGAATTCTGTAATTTATGATACGTCAGACAACACATCCTCCTTGGAGGCAGATGAAGAATCTGCCGCAGAAACCATTTCTGTTTATGATGTGCGTCAATCTTGGGATCTTTCCGGGAATCTGGAAGATGTTATCCGAAGATATATACTCGAACTTTCCGAAGATGAAGTATCAAACATCACAGAAGCTATGAATCGGCATATCCCGGAAAAGAAGATCAAAGATTGTTTAACTCTTCCACCGGAAAAATTATGTCTTATGCTGCAGTTTTATATGAAACAAGCAAACTAAAGTAACTTAGAGAGGAAGTATACCTTATGGCCGAAGAGAAAAAAAACAGATCAGAGGAACTAGAAAGTCTGGATAAGAAAATCAATGAGATTATTAATGGATGGAATCAAAATCCGGAAGAGATTGTTGAATTTTTACAGTTCTCCAGCAAATTTTCTTACGCTTATTCACCACGCAACATGATGCTCATTGCTCAACAGCAAAGAGGAGCTTTACTCTGTAAATCCTTTAAAGCCTGGAAAGAACTTGGTTACTCTGTAAAAAAAGGTGAGCATGGAATGGAAGTGTACGTCCATACACCGATCACTATTTTAAAAACAGATGATGGAGATATTCCTTATAGTAAAGCATCCAAAGAACAGCAGGCCGCTTATGATGTCGGAGAAATAGAAGGAGAGAAACTTTCGTATTTCAAAAAAGGATATACATTTGATATTACGCAGACAAACTTTCCTCCGGAAAAATATCCAAAGCTTCTTGACCGTGGAATTCCATCTGAATTTCACAGAAGCTGCACAAATATATTAAAAGAATACTGTGAAGAGAATCTTGGGCTTAAAGTTTTTCTGCAAGACCAGGAACAAAATATTAAAGGAGTTTCCCTTTATGGCTATCACAGTCCGTCAGAACACGAAATTCATATTGCTTCAACTTTACAGGATACCGCTGCTTTCTCAACATTAACACATGAATTCGGACACGCTCTTGCACATGGATCTGTCGAAGAATCTCTGAATACAAATTTGCATCAAAAAGAATTTGAAGCTGATGTTATGAGTATTATGTTTTGTCAACACTATGGGCTTGAAATAACCGACGAAAGAAAGAGTCATCTTTCTGGTCATTACAAAGATTGGAAAAAATCCGATCCGAACAATTTTCATCCGGATAAAAGTATGCGGAAAATGTTTGACTTATTTAGGGAACACTCAACTGTCCTGGATCAAAAAATAGTTAAAGCTTTTCCAGAGCTTGCAACAAAATTACTTCCGCAAGAACTAGAAGTGAATTCAGAAAAAAAGAAAGTTGTAAATAAAACTGCTAAGAGAAAACCAAAGAAAAAGAAAACACCAAGACTGTAAATACGATTTTTTATGAAGAAGAAAAATAGATGCGCAGACGAATTTCCATCCAGCAGTATCAGAAAATACATCGGCTATCCAGATAGTGCGTATATACATTTTGATGAAGTTGGTGCAGTGCTTTTTATTTTTCGAGCAAATCCTTCTTTGAAAGAATTGGATGGATTCGAAAAAAAATTTGAAATTCGAATTACAGAATTTTCAAAAATCATGTTTATCTCTTTTCGCTTTGGATCTTCTGACTGGTGCAGCATCTCATATTCTCCATACTTAGACACATGGCAGAGCAAACAATTTATTTTTCCGAATTGTAAGTACGGAATAAATTTATTCATAGCACTTTTCGATACATCAACCGGAAAAATATTAAGGGCCAGGATGCTCGATCTTCCGTGCCTCTTTTCAAAAAAAATACGCTCTGCCATTGTACTGCAGGCACTGCAGCCATTCAATAAAGAGAAATATATTAAAGTTATTAAGCAGTTTACTTTTTTTCATTCGCAAGAAGAAATTGCAGTGCAAAGCAAATTATCATCACGCTGCACAGTCCATTATCGTGCATCACAGACTGTCCCTATACAAAAATAATAAATTATTTTCACACCACACATTTCAAAATAATCAGAAAAATGCAGAATCACTATTCTGTGTTTCATAAAAAATTAAAAGTGAGGTAACTAAAATGGAAAGAAAAAAAACTCAGGCAACAACAGCAAAGTTAAAAAAGGTTCAGACCGAAATCAAAAAGACAAAGGATAAACTCAATAAACTTATGGCAGAAGAGGAACGTTTGACTGTTCAGTATCAGACAGAAAGTTACGAAGAGACTTTAGCTTATTTGAAGTCTGCAAGCAAAAATGGAAAGCCAGATCTTGAAGAGATGTGGAAGTTTTTGCAGAGCACTTATTCTCCTGAGTTGAAAAATTCAGTTTCACCATCGACCGGAAATTCTGCACCTTCAGAAGAATCAACTGATGACGTAGAAGAAAATTCTGAAACAGAAGAAACATCCAGCACTGTTCCGGAACAAAAAACTTCTCATTATGATTCAAATGATCTTGAGTTTTTAGCTGACTAATTTTTTGCGGGACATCCTTTTGGGGTGAGGACGTCCCGTTTTTCAAATAGAATCGAGGTAGCAAATGGAAAGCAAAAATTATCATTTCAATGTGAGCAATCCCGAATTGATTTCAAAAATTGAACGCTTCAATGAATATGGATTTGCAAACCGAACTGATTTTTTTCTTGAAGCAATAAAAGCATATGACACAATTTTCACTCCAGAAAATTCTTTGAAAAAACTCATCACAGACGCAGTGATGGATGGAATTGTTGGAGCATTGAACATAGAAACAAACACAACTGATGATGGTGATAAAACAAATTTTGAAGACAGTGATGAAGATTATCTCATCTACATTAAGTAAGAATTGTAAAAATTTACATTACCTTATACCTACGCTCGATATAAAATCGAGCAAAAGGGGTCTTAGGGGACTCCCTAACAAGATGCAAATTGTTTACAATTTGCGTATCTTGCTAATTAAGAAATAGGAATGTGTTTCTTATGGTCGTAAAACGTCCATGAGCCTGCAGCCCCAGTGTTTATGCGGCTTTCCGGGATTTTCATAAAAAACGCATTTTTCTCCACAAAAAGCCCATGGTCATAAAACGTCCATGGATATTTTTGTCATGGTCGTAAAACGTCCATGGGCTTTTTTTAATTGATTTGTCTCGAAAATTTTTATCACCGAGTACAGAAAAGAGGAAAGTATTGATGGAAAAAGAAAATAAAAAAGCAACTGCCTCTGAGAAACTGACGAAGGTAGTTGCCATTCGAATTTCTCAAACTGATTATGATATTTTTTTAGAAAAAGCAAAAATGGAAAATCCGGAATCCACAAAAATAAATATTTCAAAATACTTATGCAGCGTTTTACACGATTCCACAATTTCAAATTTTCATTTTTTAAAAAAGAATTTTCGTCAAGTCGAACAGGCCTTACTCAATATTGACAGCAAACTTTTGCAGATCGAAAAAAATTCGGCAGGATCTTTTTATCCGGAAGAAATGTTGGAAAAAATCTCTGAATGTAAACGGCAGCTTGAAAAACTAGAGTTTGATTTTCAAAAATTGGAAGAGGAGATTTCAAAATGGCAATCACCAAACTGAGTCATGTCAAAGAACGGAAATCCGGAAATCCTAACGCAGGACTCTATAATTGCATTGATTATATTTTGAATCCTGACAAAACAGAAGAGCGTTATATCGGAGGAAACGCGGGTTCCACTACACAGGAAGTATATAACCGGATGATGGCAACAAAACAAGAATTTCGCAAATTGGATGGCCGACAATGTTATCACTTCATTATTAGTTTCGCACCAGGCGAAACGGATGCTATCACCTGCTTCAATATTGCTCAGGATTTTTGTGAAAAATATCTCGCCGGAAAATATGAATACGTTTTTTCTGTCCATACAGATCACGCGCATATGCACGCTCACATAGTTTTTAATTCTGTCAGTTTAGTAGACGGAGTAAAGTATCATTATTCAGATGGACAGTGGAAGAGTAACATTCAACCGATAACGGATCAGCTTTGCGAAAAATATGGACTGAAAAAATTGACTTACGTTCCAGGGAAAAGAAAAGGCGTTGATTATGGAACATGGAGGGAAAAGAAAGATCCATCCGGAAGTCAACGATTACGTGAAGCTATTGACATGGCAATAGCGCAATCTGATTCCTACGATGATTTTCTTTCTATAATGAGGAAGTCATATCAAGTAAAAATTGGGTTTTCACAAAAATGGAATTCTGAATATCTTTCATTTAAAGATTTTAAAACTCCGGCCGGACGATACCGTAGAAATTACGTTCTTGGAAAATCATACACTGTCGCAAGTATTCAAAAGCGCATTTCATTAAATAAGATGGAAATTCCAGAATCATTAAAACGACTGCCACCACATATTCGAGGTTTTGAATCTTCCATCGGCTCTGGTTTTCGTTCAGCAAATGGTTTATACCTTACGCAGCATCAAAAACGTTATATGATTCAATACTGGAGGTTAAAAAATTCCGAACGCACAGTTACTAGTGGCACAGGGAACATTCGAGAATATTCAAAAGAGGCTGATAGAAATTTGCGTGACCTGCAAACCGTGCAAGATAATAAAATTCGAACCGTTCAGGATTTGTCCTCCCGCTTGGATGAATTGAATCAAATGACCGATTCCATCCGAAGAGAACTTCGTGCAATACAGTCTAGCCGTGAAGATTCAGAAACAGAGAATGTCATTTCCGAATATCTTTCCATTCAAAGTGCATTTGCGAATGCCGCTGTTCCTATTGAAATGGAAGGGAAATTTGAAAACCGATTGGATGAGATCGAAGAAAACTATCCGATCGAAGAATTGATACACCAAAAAGAATCTAATAGTAAAAAAGAAAAACAACTACAGAAAGAAATCAAAAATTTGCAACAGGCATCCAGACGTTTATCAAAATTAAAAAAGATCCAAAAGAGATAAAGAGGAGTAGTGAAAATGGCTTTCCAAAAATATTCTGAAGAAAAACGTAATGAAATTTTAGATTCTCAACAGGAAAAAAATGCGCGTGGAAAAATAAGTTTATTACTGAATTTGGGATTTCCCAAAGATTGGATTGAAAAAATGCTTCCTTATATAAATGAGGATACTACATCATGGCAATTACGCATGATCAGTCTTTTCGATCAAGATCCGGAAGATCTCGTAGCCATGTTGGAAGATTCCGTAAAAAATTCTTCTGTAGAAATTTTTCAGTCTATTCGGAAGAAATATTATATTGAAAAAAAAAGCAGTGCAGATATTGAACAGATTCAAAAATCAATGGAGCAATACGTTCCATTGATTCATAACCAACTAGACGCTTACAACGAAATGTCCGCTTTGTTGCAGCAGCAATTTGCCGTCCAGCAAGAGAAAGATGATCTACATAAATCTAAAGGTGACCTGCAAGAAAGAATAAATGCTATGCAGAAGGAGCATGAAAAAATTTCCATTGAGAAGGAAGATATTTTTCATCAGCTGCAGGATTCAGAGAAAGAAAAAATTTCCATTCAGCAACAACTCGTTGATGCGACTGAATCGCTGCAGAAATCTCAGGGAACTGCAGCTTCTTATGAAAAACAAATTGCTATTCTGAATAATAGAATTGATGAACTTGAAAAGCAGTTGGAAGTATATCAAGCTAAAGAAAATGAAATTGCCCAGGAAGAAGAGAAGCAGCTTGAACAGATTCCCGTTAAACGTCGAATAAGCTGGTCATCTTTTTTTCATGACTCTAAAATAAAACGCAAAGAAGAACTAGACATTCAAGAACAGGCTGAACGTGAGAGACTTGCAAAGGAATACATTTATGATCCATCCCATTCTGAAGAACAGGCTGCGCTTTTTCTCGATGCAGCAGGAACAGAAGAGTGGACCTTAGAAGATCTTCGAACACTTGCTGCACAATCAGATATTGACAGCATGAAAATATTACAGCGTAAAATAGAACAGCTGCATAAAGCTTCACAGAAAAAAAATAATAAATAGCTTTCTTCCACATTTACAGTTGTTGTTTTATTTTGAGGAAAATGATAAAATTAATATAGTTCCATTACTACGGAGGTGATTTAAAAATGTCAGTATCATATTTTAATACAAACGAATATGAATTAATGAATAAAGATAATATTGTTGCAACTGTAAGCTGTACAAGAGATGAATTTAATGACTTATATTTTGAAATTCATCATATATTTTCACAATTACCAATTGGTTTCAAAACATTTAAAGACTGGATCGAAAATCGTAGAGCACCTAGCAATCGCCAGCACATTGAAAAATTGCTTAAGCGTTGCAACTGTTATGATTTAGAAGGCTTCCTTCAAGTTACACATGCTGCAACTTTAAATGATACGTTTTGGGTTCGTCCAGCAAAGAGTCATCTTTCCTGGAATAATGTTTCGTTATTCCAAAATCCTTTCGATGACGTTGTTGCTCGGATAGCCTTTGAAGGTGGTTTATATGGTGAACATTTTTCAACAGCTTCCCCTGAATTTTCTACTGATGGAACTTTTGCAAAGTGTTGGACTCGTTTAGACAATCAAATTTTCCTCATGAAAAGAGGGTCTGAAGGTGGTGCGAATGCTGGGCTTGAGCCATACAGTGAGATGTATGCTTCACAACTAGCCGCTGTATTTTGTCCAGACTCCGTTCCATACGATGTTGTAAATTACCATGAAAAAAAAGCCTCTAAATGTCCGCTTTTTACAAATGAGCAATATGGTTTCGCTCCAATTTATAAATGCATCGGAGTAGAAGCCGGTATTGCCCAAACCCTGCAATACTTTTCTTCTATTGGTAGCGAAAACGCTTTTCGTAGAATGCTAGTTTTAGATGCCCTTATAGTCAACACTGACCGTCACAAAGGAAATTATGGAATATTATTTCAAACTGATACTCTTCAACCGATAAAAATGGCACCTGTATTCGATCACAATCAAAGTTTATTACCATACGCAATGGAAGATGATTTTCGTGATCTCGATTCCTATTTGAGCGAAAAAATTCCACGAATCGGTACAGACTTTTCAGAAACTGCAGCCATGGTAATGACTCCAGATATAAGATCAGATCTAAGAAATTTACAGGACTTTGAATTTTCTGATTCAGCAAACGGTTTACCAAAGTGGAGAGTAACTGAATTAAACAAATTAATAGTCCATCAATCAAGATCTATCCTTAAATCAAAAAAAATATATATGTCTCCCGATCAACCTAAAAAGAAAAATATTAAAAAATCAACTCCTCGTCTATGAAAAAAATCCGTGTCAATAATTGACACGGATTTTAAGTTAATGTGATTATAAACTAAATCCTGAACGAAAAAAAGAACTACAGGAATTGCGCTTCCTCGATAGAAAGAGATCTAATCAAATTGTCGAAATTCTTTTAAGGAAGCGAGTAGAAGCAGTAAATCTAAAACCAGGACCACCACCCCTAGTTCATAAAAAGAAAAAAACATCTGTCATTAAACATTTTTGACACTCCACCTACTTTAACCGTTGTGAGTGTCAACGAATTAAATTCGTATTTTAGGAGATGGTAATATGTATAGTCAATATATTATGGTTACCCCAGGTAGTAAAGTTTTTGGACCATATCATGAAAAAAGAGATTGCTACGAGCAACTTATAAATTTTATGAAATTGCATACTCATGGAAAAATATGTGCCCTCTATGGGCTACGTAGAACCGGAAAAACAGTCATGATGGAACAGGGCATTGCAGAGCTTCCTGAAGAAGAAAAACAAAAAAGTGCCTACCTTCTCTGTTTGAATGGCTGCGATATGCTAGAAATCCGCCGCGTAATGGAGCCACTCTATGAAAACGGTACTCGAAATTTTTTCATTGATGAAATTACGGCCGTCACGGACTTTCAAAAATATGGAAATGTACTTTCTGATTACTTTTCCGCCAAAGGTGCCAAAGTAATCATTGCAGGCACTGATTCTCTGGGAATTATGCTTGCAGAATCCGATATTTTGTATGACCGCATTCAAATGATCCATACATCTCATGTTCCGTACGCAGAATTTTCCAGGCTTTTAGGTGGAAAGACTCTTGATGACTATATTGAATATGGAGGGACATTGACAAAAAGTCCATATAAAACACTGCAGGCCAGTGAGGAGTATCAGAATACAGCCATCGTCGGAAATATTTTGCACTCTTTAGAAAAAAGCGAAGACGCCCGACGATATGGAGCTGCTTTAACAGAATTATACGATCATGACGAATTACAATCGGTCTTAAATAAGATGATTAATAAATTCAGTTATTTTGTAACTGTACAGGCTGTCAACAAATATTTCAAAAGTGCTCCGTTATATTCAACCATTCATAATATTAGAGAACCTTCCTATATTTCAAAAATTAATGTGGAAGAAGCCAATCAGAGAACAAAGGCTATTTTAGAAATTAAAAACCAGGAAGAAATGGATACTTCTCTAAGCAAGCAACATATAGCAGAGTTAAAAGATTATCTTCATGGACTAGATCTATTCATTAAAATTCCTTCTTATACTTCTCTCAAAAAAGGAGAGCGCGTACAAGATTTAGAGATTTTTCTGCAGCCCGGTATGATATACGCCCATGCTACTGCATTAATGCAGTCATTGGCAGATAATAGCGTGTGGATGGATTCTTGCGGGATAGATGATCGCAAAGCTTTTCTTTTCCGCGCTGATCGTTTTGTTAAGGGAATTCTTCTCAAAAATATTATTTTGGCAGAAACTTACAAATCGTTTTCCCAAAATGATCCTAAGCGTTTTTATGTTTCTCAATTAAGCACAACACTCAAAGAAAATAATCAACATATCGAAGCTGATATGATCTTAGTCGATATGCAGAAAAACGAAAGCTATTTATTTGAAATAAAATATTCCAATCAAACCGTAGAAGAGCAGACAAAACATTTACGAAACGAACATTTCAGGCAATATGTAGATGAAAATTTCGGAAAAGTAATCAATCGGTTTGTGATTTATACAGGTGAATCACACTGTAGTACGAATGAAATTCCTTATTTGAACGCTGAAACATACTTGAATGAACTTTCACAGTTTTCAAAACCACCATATCCAAAATTAGAAAAACTTTTTTCCTCGGAAAAGGTAGCTCAAGTGAAAAAAGTGAAAAAGAGCTCTCCCAAAAAACCTCTACTATAAAAAGGAGCTGCCGTCTAGCAATTGAACCGCTCCCCGTCAAGTAGACAATTGAAAAAATATAAATTTTTCCTGCCAGTAGAAATTTATCTGCTGGCAGTTTTTATGCAGCTTGCAAGTAAATTTCATGTTTTTCCATTGGCGTTAAAATTCCAAGATTCCTTTGCAAGCGTTTATTGTTGTAGTAATCTATATAATCTTCGATCATTTTTACGAGAGTACCTCTATCAGTGAATCGTTTTCCATAATATCGCTCTCTCTTCAGAATTCCCCAAAAGCCTTCCATTGGTCCATTGTCGATACATTTAGCAACTCGCGACATGCTTTGTATTATTCCAGCAGTTACAAGTTTTGTATGAAATGTCCTGTTCGTATATTGGAATCCTCTGTCACTGTGAAACAGTGGCTGCGCACCAGGATTTCTAAGTAAAGCATTGTCTACCGTATCAAACACCAAAGCATTGTTGTTCTTATCACGAATAACATACGAAACAATCCGTCTATCATATAGATCCAGTATTGCACTTAGATAAACTTTATGCTTTTCCATCCCAATATAATAATGGAATTCTGTCACATCAGTGAGCCATTTTTCATTTGGTGCTTTGGCAGTGAACTCCCGATTAAGTATGTTTTCAGCTATATACTGAGGGCTTGCAGCCTGTCTTGTGCATCCGTTGTTAGAATACTTGATAGTTGATTTTATATTAAGTTTACGGCAAATGCGTAGCACACGTTTATCGTTTACATCAATACCATGATATCGTTCCAAGTCATCCCTGATCCTTCGATAGCCTTTATCCGGTGAGTCTGTGTGAATCTTTTCTATCTCGTCGGCAATAAGCCTATTCTTTTGCTCACTTTTAGGAATTTCTCTGTGTAGCCATTTATAATAAGCTGCTCTAGAAACTTTACCAAGTTTACAAAGTGCAGCGATTGGATAATTATGTTCTTTGTGTTCTTCTTTGATTGCCTGATATATATGTTCATGACGGATCAGGCTTAGCCCCGCCTCCTCTCTATTTCTTCGAGTTTTTTTAAAAAAGATGCCTCCATTTCAGCACGTTCTTTCTCTGCTTTTAAAATTTTAACTTCAGCACGCAGCTTTTCTAATTCACTCATCTCATCGGGACGTTTTCGTTTGCCACGGTTATCTCTTAAAGCTTCCACTCCACCAGCTTCATATTTGACTATATAATTGCGAGCCTGTTGATAGGACACCTGGTATTGTTCTGCTGTTTGGGCATAATTACGATCATGTGCGATACAATACTGTACTATTTCAACCCGTTCTTCAAAAGTGGTTTTTCTTCCTTTGGTCATGATAATGTTTCCTCCTGTTCCAGAAGATTTTAATTCTTCATGACCATTATACTTCTTTATCCAGATTTGTAACTTAGCTTTTGAACGGATTCCGTATTTTTTGCAAATATCATCTTGAGAACCATAGCCTACTAAATAATCTAAGACTGCTTGTTGTTTCAATTCTTTGGAATATTTTTTATTCCCTTTCAATGTGAATGCATTTGCTCCCATAGATTCATAGTTTCGAATCCATTGTTGGACAGATGCGAGACTTACATCAAACATATCGGCAATTCGCCGTTGACTTTCTTTTCCATCCAGATATAGATTTACAGCATATATCTTATCCGCAACAGATACTTTTCTTTTAGACATAAAATATGCTCCCTCCTAAGTGACAAGTTTTTATTATTTCACTTGTCTACCTAGAAGGGAGCATATCAATTGCTAGACGGCAGCTCCTTTTCCTATCGCTATTCTTTTTATCCATACATCATTTTATTTTCGTATAAATGCTTTCTATTTTTCTGACCGTTTCGCTCCATTGTGAAATATCTAAGAAGTGTGTCTTGCAAGGCTCCACATCAAAGTCATTGGTCCCAGAACAGTCCCATTCTGCTTTTGAGAGCCACCCCTTTCCTTTGCAACTATTTAGATCTCCATTCTCGGAGAGCCAGATAATGTCTCCAGTCACAAAAGTACCATCAGAACTAGGCTTTGTGACGGTGTATAATTTCAGATTCTCCATTTTACCGTGCTTCCTTTCTGTAGATCTTTTTACTACCATTCTTTTGCGATAGGTTTATAAATTTCTTTAATAAGCTCCTTCTTATACTTATAGTAGGCATTTCTTGAGATGCCTGCAATCCTCATCACTTCTATATCAGTATTACTACCACCAAATGCTATGCTATTCTTCATGATAATCTTTTTTGCAGCAATAGATTTTTTGGTTTCATATTTTCTTCCTTTAATACGCCCAATTTGTTTTCCATTTAGTTTTGCAGTTTTCATTCCTTCGGACGTCCTCTGATGAAGATCTTTGACTTCTTTCTCCGCTTGCTCAAAAACTAATTGGATCTGTTCTTTAGCAACTGCCAAAAGATACTCATTAACGGCCTTCAATAAAATGTCCGCATTGGTTCCGGTCATCTCCACTTGGATTTTCGTGGCATTTCTGTACACATCGGTATTGATATGCGGCTCTTTTAAAAACACAAGATTTACGCCCATACGAAACAAATGTTCGTAAAGGTCATACCCCTCATCTGCATTTCTTGACATTCGAGATGCAGAATCAAACACCAATGTTACTTTTTTGCCAGCTTCTACCTCTTGAGCAACCAAAGCATATAGTTTATTCCATTTTCCCCTTCCTAGAGTCTTGGTCCCGGTATAATATTCCTCTACAATATGTGCGCTCGGAAATCTTTCCAAAATATTTCTTCTTTGCCGCTCAATGTTTTGTTGCGGCGTACTTACTCTGCAATAACCATATATTTCTTCTATACATCATCACTCACTTTCTTAGTAAAGTACCAAAATAAGCGTCCCTTTTTATTGGTACTTTTATTATAACTCAAAATATTGTCTTACGCAAAACTTTTGATACTTTTTTCTATAAGGTTTATTTTAATACTATTTTTTCTATTTTTTCCCCGTGTCAATCATTGACACGGGGTGAATTTGCTCAATCTTCATAATGAAATTTACAAGAATATATTATGAGATTTTGGTTACTATCAAAGTTATATGTAAGTCTGTGTTCGTCCGTTATCCGTCTACTACATACTTTTCTTTTTTTTAACGGTTCAGGTTTACCAATTCCCTTTAATAGTCCATCTCGATCTATACTCCTTATAAGGTCATTAATCCGCTTTACAATCTTTTTATCTTCCTTTTGCCAGTCCGTATATTGCTGCCATGCAGTCGGAGTAAATACTACATTCATTATTCGTATGCTCCTAACTCATCTATTGTCTTTGTAATAAAGCCCCCAGCTTCAGCTTCGGCTATAGATTTATCCAGCATAGCAATATATTCCGCATTTCTTTTAGCTTTCATAATCTCATTATATTCAGATTCTGACATCATTACTATGTTTTCATTCTTTGGTCTTGAAACAATCAATGTTTCTCCTTTGAAAACCTTATCGCATAACGACTTGAAGTTTTCTCTTACATCCATGCTCTTTACTGCTAACATTTTTAACACCTCTTTTCCGTACAAAAAATCGTATGTTTTTTCGTACTTATATTATATGCTATTATTGTGTCCTTGTCAATTAATCTCATAAAATAAAAAAATTCTTCCTATTTAATATAATGCATATTTCCATATGCCGGATCTTACCGGCATATGGATTATCGTTTCTTTCAGCACCTGCTGATCGGTCGCCCTACGTTTTTATGCCATAAATTCTTCTACACGCTCACATAATCTCGTGAACGCTATTATTATATCTTCATCAGGGCATTTTTCCAGGGCAACCGTCATTTTATCTACGGCATCTTCTCTCCATTCTTCGTCATCATATCCATCGGATATGCAATCGCAAATTCTTTCGGACAACTCTGTTATGTTATCCATTAAAAATTCTTTTCGTTCCATAAATTTTTCTCCTTAAATAAAATATTTTGTTCTTCCCCCAAAACGACTTCTGGTACTGTTTCTGCAGGGGGTGCGCTTTTATTTTTCAGAGCATAGACGTTTATTTATCTCTCCTTTCCGCTCTGGCTTCTGTACACTGTTCATTGGGGTTTGCGCAGCATCATATGAAACAGAAGATGAATTGATATGCAAGGGCGGGCATAGCCCGTTCATCTTGACCCTTGCATATTATTTCATTTTCTGTATGATGCCATAAGCAAACACCGAACAGTGTACAGAAGCCAGAGCGGAAAGGAGAGTAGTATTACGTTCATGTTCTGAAAAAAATCCCCCTCGGGGGATTTAGGGGGGATTTCACTTCTTCCTTGTTTGTAAACGGTAGAATACGAGTACCTTTTTATTCACTTCAAGTTATGCCATAATCATACTCAACAAAATAACAGAGTCAAAAAAGTTTAGTACTTAACTTTTTTAACTGACTATGATTCAGAGGAGGAA
>ERZ773118.412-NODE-412-length-49871-cov-30.712_pt1 | contig 49871 bp, 81 predicted proteins | sample MGYA00580562_ERZ773118 | MGnify/ENA primary metagenome ERZ773118 (study PRJEB29015, sample SAMEA2737878) | human gut metagenome | biome: human gut; feature: human-associated habitat; material: faeces | place: China | collected 2012 ... | reverse complement strand
ATCCCTGGGTTATAAACTGATAGAGAATGTTCTGGTCAATCCTGGACACCGTGGAGAGATAGAAACCGGCCCTTTCCCGGTATGCCTCCAGCAAATGCTCCGGCAGCACCATGAAGCCCACACGGATAGCCGGAGCTATAGATTTGGAAAATGTTCCCATATAAATCACACGGCCTCCCCGGTCCATGCCCTGCAGCGCGGGAATGGGTTTCCCCTTATATCGGAATTCACTGTCATAGTCATCTTCAATCAGATACCTGTCCGCACCGCTGTAGGCCCAGGCCAGCAGCTCCTGCCGCCGCTTCACAGGCATGACGATCCCTGTGGGATACTGATGGGAAGGCATCACATATGCCACATCCGCGCTGCTACAGGCAAGGCGCTCCACATCCATTCCGTACCGGTCCATATCCACGGGAATCACAGGGTATCCCTCCCCCCTAAGCACTCTGTATGCCTGCTTGTATGTGGGGTTTTCCATGGCAATTTTCCTTCCGTTTCCCAAAATCTGGGGCAGAAGCATCAGCAGGTACTCGCTTCCCGCGCCAATGAGAATCTGTTCCGGCCTGCAGTCCACCCCCCTGGCAGAATGGAGGTAAGCTCCTATGGCAGTTCTGAGAGCTCTCTCTCCCTGAGGGTCCCCTGCCGCAAACATCTCCTTGTTATCATCTACCAGTGTATTCCTGCTGATTTTCCTCCACGTATTAAAGGGAAAGCTGTCCAAATCAATTCCTCTGGGAGAAAAATCCACCTCGTAACGGTCTTTCCCGGTATCTCCCGGCTCTACAAAGGAGCCTCCGCCCTTTTGCCGTACCTCCACCAGTTCCTCTATCTTACAGACAAAATAGCCTTTGCATGGCAGTGCCTCGATATATCCTTCGGACAGCAGCTGGTCATAGGCCATCTGGGTGGTACTGCGGCTCAGCCTCAGGTTCCTGGCCAGTATGCGGGTGGAGGGCAGACGGCTTCCCGCCTCCAGCTTTCCCCGGCGGATTTCATTTTTTATGTACTGGTAAATCTGTTCATAGAGAGGACTGTCCGACTGGCTGTCAAAAGGTATTATCAGTTCCATTTTCCGCCCCTTCCTGCCGCAAGCTGGCATTACCATTCATATTTGAAACAAACATTTTAATCATACCAGTCCCACAGGGATATGTCAATATTTTCTCACATTTGTTCAGTTAACTAATACTCTTTTCGCAAAATACAAAGATTATTTCACGATAATATACTCTTTTTTCTGATTTGTACATTGTAATCATCGCGGTATGGAATTATAATAAAAGTAGAAAGAGAACCCAATAAAATCAGTTGAGAAAGGATGGATGGACATGAGCGAACAGACTCTGAATATGTTAAAGAAACTATCTCCCAAAAAAGAACATTCACTGGCTTTCCGCTGTTTCATAGGAGCTACGGCCATTGTGCTGCTGACCGTGTCTGTGCACATCCTGGTATTCACAGCCATAGAGAGACACAGCGCGGTAAGGGACTTTCCGGAATGGTACCAGCTCCTTGCAGCCCTGTCTGTGGATGCGCTTTACCCGCTGTTCATAGTGTCCCTGGTATCCATCATCAAGCGGGTATTCCGCATACCGGTGCACCGTCTGGAGCGCAAGGTTTTCAAGTTCACCTATCTCTGCCTCGGCCTTATCGCAGCCTCCAGAATCAGCATGTATGTGGGGCTCTATGTATTCTTCATGGCTTTGTTTGCAGCAGGCACGGCCATTTATATTATCATCGGCATACGTTTTCTCTACGAGCTTTTCAAGTTCCACTTTATATCCTGCCGGTATTATTAAAGGACATATGATAAGGTGTTTCATCACAGTGTGATGCAGGAGCCGCAGGCATAATAAATGCCGGGGACCTTTTTCATCAGGTACCCGGCATTTTCTTTATCTCATTAATGATTGTCCTGTTTTATCTGTTCTGTTCCCTTATGTTTTATCCTATTTAGGAAGCTTGAATGAGCTCTTTAAGGATACAATCCGGTTAAACACCGGATTCTCAGGCGTGCTGTCCTTGCAGTCCACACAGAAGAATCCGTTGCGCACGAACTGATAGCTGTCATAGGCTTTTCCCTCTGCCAGGGCCGGCTCCACGTAGCACTCCTTTAACACAACCAGGGAATGGGGATTTAAATTCAGGCTGCCGTCCTCATTCAGCTTGCCCTTCTCCTCGTCCACAATGTTCTCATACAGGCGGCATTCCACCTGCCTCGCGGTGGGAACAGCCACCCAGTGGATGGTTCCCTTTACTTTGCGTCCCTCAAAACCGGAACCGCTCTTCGTCTCCGGGTCATAGGTACCGTGAACCACTGTAATATTGCCGTCGGCATCCTTCTCACATCCTGTACATTTCACGAAATATGCTCCCATCAGGCGAACCTCATTGCCGGGGAACATGCGGAAATACTTTTTCGGAGGCTCTTCCATGAAATCCTCCCGCTCAATATAAAGCTCCCGCCCAAATGGAACCTTCCTGTCTCCCAACCCCGGATTCTCCAGATTATTGGGAACATCCAGCATCTCCGCCTGGCCTTCCGGATAATTGTCAATGACCAGCTTCACCGGATTCAGAATAGCCATCATACGCGGCTTCTTAAGCTTTAAGTCCTCGCGGATACAGTATTCCAGCATGGCGTAGTCCACGGAGCTGTTGGCCTTGGATACGCCAACCATCTCCACGAACATCTTGATGGCCTCCGGTGTATATCCCCTTCTCCTCAGAGCCGCGATAGACACCAGACGCGGGTCGTCCCAGCCGTCCACGATGTTATCCTCCACCAGCTTCTTGATATAGCGCTTGCCGGTTATCACATTGGTCAGATACAGCTTGGCGAACTCAATCTGGCGCGGCGGATTCTCAAACTCGCACTCCTTCACCACCCAGTCATAGAGAGGCCTGTGGTCCTCAAATTCCAGGGTACAGATGGAATGGGTAATGTGTTCAATGGCATCCTCAATGGGATGGGCAAAATCATACATGGGATAGATGCACCACTTGTCGCCTGTGTTGTGGTGGGACATGCGGGCAACGCGGTAGATAACCGGATCCCTCATGTTGATATTAGGGGAAGCCATATCAATCTTGGCTCTCAGCACCTTTTCTCCATCCTGGTACTTTCCCTCCTTCATCTCCTCAAACAGAGCAAGATTCTCCTCCACGGAACGGTTCCTGTAAGGACTCTCCTTGCCGGGTGTGGTAAAGTCTCCCCTGTACTCCCTGATCTGGTCGGCTGTCAGGTCACAGACAAACGCCTTTCCCTTCTTAATCAGGAATACGGCGCACTCGTACATCTGGTCAAAATAATTGGACGCAAAGAAAAGCCTGTCCTCGAAATCAGCTCCCAGCCACTTCACGTCATCCATGATGGACTCCACGAATTCAGTCTTTTCCTTTGTTGGGTTTGTATCGTCAAAACGCAGGTTGAACTTGCCGCCGTACTTCTGTGCCAGGCCGTAGTTCAGTAAGATGGACTTGGCATGTCCGATATGCAAATAACCGTTGGGCTCCGGCGGAAAACGGGTCTGGACATGGTTATAAACGCCCTCTGCCAGGTCCTTGTCAATCTCCTGTTCTATGAAATTCCTGGAGACCACCTCCTTTTCCTCAGTTTCCATTACGGTATCCCTGTCTGCCATAATTGTTCCTCCGTTACGTTGCTATTGTGGTAAATATAATTATTAATCATAACACAATTCTTTTATCAGTGAAAGGGGAAAATACGTTTTGCAGTGGAAATCTTATCCCATGTCTGCTATACTATATTAATGTGCTAAATTATGTACAATTATGAGGAGATTTACCAAACCATGAAAAAAGCAGCAAAATTCGCTCTGATAAAGACCATCCCCATATTCCTCGGCTACCTGTTCTTAGGAATCGCCTTTGGCCTCCTGTTGCAGAAATCCGGTTTGAGTGTGTTCTGGGCCTTTCTCATCAGCACCCTGGTTTACGCGGGTTCCATGCAGTTTGCCCTGGTGGGCATCCTCACCGGCGGCTTAAGCTATGTGACCACGGCTGTCATGACCCTCTTTATCAACAGCCGCCATGCATTTTACGGACTCACCTTCATCGAGCGCTTCAAGGAAATGAGAAAGACCTATCCATATATGGTATTTTCTCTGACGGATGAAACTTATTCCCTGTTATGTTCCATGGCCCGTCCGGCTGACTTTACAGACAGGGAATGGAAGGCAGCCACCTTCTTTACCGCTTTTTTTGATCAGTGCTACTGGATAGCCGGGTCAGTGCTGGGCGCCCTTATGGGTGAGCTCATTACCTTTGACACCACAGGCATTGATTTTGCCATGACCGCCCTGTTTGTGGTCATATGCGTGGACCAGTGGAAGGCGGCAAAGACCCATATACCGGCTGTCACCGGTTTTATATGCGGCGCACTGTTTCTGGTGCTCATCCGTTCTTCCAACTTCATCCTTCCTGCCCTGGCAGCTGCCGTAGCCATGCTGCTGTTCCTTCGCAGGACTGTGGAACAGAAAATGGAGGAGGATTAAACCATGACACAATCAAATTATGTACTAATTACCATACTGGTTTGCGCTCTGTGCACCCAGGTAACCCGTTGGCTTCCCTTCCTTCTCTTTGGCGGTAAAAAAGAAGTCCCCGGGCTGGTCCGCTACCTGGGAACCATTCTCCCGGCCGCCATCATGGCCGTGCTGGTGGTCTACTGCCTGAAGGGAATCACACCTTTAGCCTACCCTTATGGCCTGCCGGAGCTTATATCCGTTGCCGTGGTGGTGGGACTCCACCTCTGGAAGGGAAATACCCTTGCCAGCATTGCGCTGGGAACGTTGTGCTACATGATGCTGGTACAGTTGGTATTCTGATGAGGCTCTGACCATGTTCCGGCTGTGCTCTGACCAACCCATATATAAAAGCCTGTTCACGCTGTATAATGTGTGAACAGGCTTTTCTGCATCATTTTATTTTATAATAATTTTATTTCATACCCATTTTATATGCATTTATTAAATCTCTGCATCCGTCCCTTCCGGCTCCCTGCTGCAGACGTCATTCCCGTCGTTTAGCGCAGGCCTGATCATTCCATCCTTCAGCAGGCCGATAAATACCGGCACCAGCTCCGGATCAAACTGTGTTCCCGCGCCCCGTTCCAGCTCATTGACAGCGAATTCCACCGACATGCTGGGTTTATAGCTGCGCTTGGATACCATGGCGTCAAAGGAATCTGCAATACAAAGGATTCTTGCTGCCAGAGGTATATCCTTCCCTGCGATGCGCCTGGGATATCCCCTTCCGTCATACCGCTCATGGTGTCCCAGGACAGCGGGAATCACATAATCCATGGAGGGAAGGTGGCGTATAATTTCCACGGATGCCTCCACATGGCGTTTCATGGTACTGTACTCCTCGTCCGTCAATTTGCCGGTTTTATTCAGTATGTTTTCCGGTATCCCTATTTTTCCGATATCGTGAAGCAGGGCCGACTCCTTAAGAATCTCCTGGTATTCCTCGCTGGTTTTCAGGGCCTGTCCCATGGCATGGGCATAATAGGCCACATTCTTGGAATGCTGGAATGTATAATGGTCCTTTGCGTCAATGGCAGCTGTCAGGGCATAGATGGTGGGAGCATACTCAGAATACATGCTTCGGTGCTTCTTTGCCAGTCCCTCGTCCGTATCCCTCACCCCGATGATTCCGTCCGAGTATACCCGGATTCCGTTCTTTCCGGAACGCTTCACATGGTATACCGCACAGTCTGCGTTGGATATGAGCTCATTCATGGACGCGGCTGCGTACGGAGCCGCGCAGATTCCGCAGCTGACAGTCAGGGGCTTTAAGTAAGTGTCCGTACAGTCCAGATTCATATTCTGGATCTGCCGCGAAATGTTCTCAGCCAGGTTCTGCGCTGAATAGATATCATAGTCAGGCAGGATGACGGCAAATTCCTTGCCGCTGTAGCGTCCGCAGTATCCGTTATCCCCCACAGTCCCCTGTATGATACGCGCAATATGCACCAGTGCCTTATCTCCCTCATGATTGCCGTAAAGCTGGTTGTACAGCTTAAAATCATCCACGTTGAAGATGACAAGGGCCAGGGAGGTCCGCCTGCATTTTTCGTAATTTTCCTCCAGTGTCTGGCAGAAATATTTCCGGTTCAAAAGTCCGGTAAGCTCATCTGTTCTGGCTTCCTCATATGCCTTTTCATAGAGCCTGGAGTTCTTCACCGCAATGGAGCTTACGGATTCAATGGAGTTAAGGAATATGATGTCCTCCTCGGAATACCCCTGGGTACGCATCTTTCCCCGCTTCTCCCTGCCCCCTAAAAGCACCAGACCGGCCAGGTCGTTCCCATCCTTAAGAGGCAGAATACACTCAATCTTAAGGACCTCCATCTGGTATTTTTCTTCCTCCCACATGGACTTGTATTCCACGGTCCTTCGGAAATCCTTCAGCAGCAGACAGGAGTCATGGCTTTTAAGCCAGTTGATGAGCGGCGCGCTGCCTGCCAGAGAAAAATTCTTGTCATCCAGGGGACTGCTGCTGAACACCGCAGGATAATTTCCCTGTGAATCCTTGATGCAAATATAAATTTTCCTTGTGTGCAGGGTACTTCCTATGACGTTCACCAGGGCATTGAGGATTTCCGTCAGTCTGAGTGACTGGGACACAATGGCCGTGTATTCGCTGAGCCGTTCTGTCTGGCTCATCTCTTCCTTAATGAAAATCCGGTCAAAAAATCCCTTGGCCACAATGTAAATCAACAGGGTGACCATCATGGTCATAGTAGCCACAATCATAACGCTGAAGGGCGCCAGCATTGGCACATCCCTGCGGATGATGCCGTCCAGAGTCTGAGCCACATTATAAAAGGCCAGGGCGCTTACTGCCATGGCAATGATATAGCAGTTGCCTCTGGATACCAGCAGTGTCATGCGGAACACGTGCCTGGAATAAAGGGTATAGAACATCACCCCTGCATTCAGAATCCCTGACAGGATATCTATGGGGAAACCATTGAACAGCGGCACAGCCATATTTCCCGCAAAAAGCAGAAATATGCCTAAAAGCAGCGGAACCACTTTGGCCTTAAGGGCCCTGTTTTTCCGGCTGCTCCATATGATGGCGGCTGTATGTATGATTACCAGGAAGCAGAGTCCGTACATAATGCTGGCACGCCAGTCCATATGATAGACAAACACGGCGCTGGCCCCGTTCCACTCGATGGCGGGCGGCTGGACCAGGCTTCCTGTCCATATGTTATAGAGATTCACCAGAAGGATAAGCACCAGCCACATTTTGTGGGAGCCTTTGGCCTTATGGCCGCAGAAATCCCTGATGAAGCAGAAAAACGCACATGGCACCAGGCTGATTCCTGCCAGCGAAAGATGGAACCACAGCTCATAGGACGGCCAGGCCCGGAGCCTCATCAAAAGAGAGCCGCCGGTCCACAGAATCATGGCGCCCAGCACAGCGATAAAATCACGAATCAGCCGTGATTTCTTAGCCGACATAAAAGCCAGCATAAGAAAGGTATAGAAATATAAAGCTGTTATGGATATAAAAACATAGCTTCTCATACAATCAGTATCTCCTAATATCTCCTGTGCCCGTCAAAAGCCGCCTGCATCTTTATCATTTCCTGTATATCGTGGATGGACGGGTTGATATGCCGCAGTGTCTTTCCTGTCTTTTCCCGATAGGAGGCAAAGGTGCCGCACCGCAGAACCGTTATCTCCAGCGGGTCCATACCCAGTATCCGTTTCAAATCATGGTAATCCTGGTCCACGTATTTAAAATAAATGGTCAGGTGTTCCTTCAGAAGTTCCCGGCTGACGGCCCGGTTCACCACACAGCCGGGCGCCAGCTCCACGTACATATGGAGATAGGGCCTTCCCCTGTCCTCGGTAAACTCCTTCAGAGCCGCCCAGTCCGTCACATCAATTCCCGAAAGGCTGATAACATTCTTAATGGAATTTTCCGAAATCCTTGTAAACCCGGCAATATCAATAATATCCGGCACCCGGTCAATGTACTCAAACCTGGGAATCCGCGTCTCATCCTCCTTGCTGGCAAGTCCCAGACAGCGGTAGACATCCCCCACCCGGTACCGGGCAAATGCCCCGCCTTTCAACACAGTAAGGACAATTTCATATACTTCTCCGGCTGCCACCTCATCCATACATATGGCCCTGGGAACATAGGAGGGATCATCCAGATTTTTGTACATTTCCGTTTCCGGTATGAATTCATAAAAGCATGCATCCGGGAAAAAGTAAAGTCCGTTGCGGTTCCATGTCTCTGTCCCGATAAAACTGGGTTCTGTCCCCGCAAACACTTCCACCGGCCTGATACCCCACAACTCCTCCAGGTCATCTTTATAGCAGCGGTTATCTGTTCCAGCGCACAAAAATCCCTTCAGTTTGAACAGGTCCTTAGGCATCAGTCCCCGTCCTTCCTTCTCACACTGTTTTTTCGCCTTAAGATACCGCAGTGTCATGGAAGGAGGCATGGTAAACATTTTTTTCAGGAAGGATCCGCCCTTCTTACCGCCCTCAGACAGGCTGGCAATGCTCATACTCACATAATAAGCCACGCTGCCCATGCCGAAGAAGAAATCAATCCCCTTTCCCAGCCCCATCTTAAATCCCTTCTTATTCCGCTCGGAAAAGGTCATATTCACGGCCTCGTCCACCGGAGGAAGGAACTCTATGTGGAGTTCGTCCGACAATCCCAGTGGAATCAGGCCAGTGATATAGGGCAAAGGCGCCAGTCCATACAAAAATGTATCGCCGATTCCGATGTCAAAGCTTCCCCTGCCCTTGCTGGTAGCCATCATCAGGCAGGTCAGGATATTATTCTTGTAGGTTTTCAGCATACCGCTGGTGTAGGGCGCCACCTTGATAGGATGCTTTCCGCCCTCCCATGTGGTCTGAATCCATATGATCGGTTTATCAGGAAGCATGTCCTCCTTTTTCAAAAGAAGGACATCCGCATAATCTTCGTAGGTGGTCAGCGGCACCATGGACCGGAACTCATCTATGCTCTCCGGCCTCCTATCCTTTAGAATCTTCTTTCCAAGAGGACTTGCGCACCAGAGTCCAATCTGCTCCTCCAAAAGCCTTCTCTGGATTTTCATATAGGATTCCAGGTCCAGGTCCAGAAAACCGCAGTATTCCTGCCATATCCTGTCATATTCCTGATTGGTCAGCTTTTCCTCAAATGTCATTCCAGTTCACCGCCTTTTCCACAGTCTGGGTAGTAAAAATGGTACTTGTTCCTGGTAATCCCTGTAGTCGCAAAATTCCTCTACAAATATAAGCCTGTCCTGATACCAGGCATACAGAAGGTTCAGAAAAGAAAGACACAGACCGAGCATCACCCGGTTCGGATTCCCTGTGGACAGGCCCATACAGAAAAAACAGCCAAAAAACCACCATATGCCCGGATGACGGCACCAGCCATACATACCTGAGCGGCAGACCTTGTGCCGGTCCGCCTCCTGGCAATAAGTACTGTCAAAGGGCAGCGCAAAATACAGCGTATAAATCAGCATCGCCAGAAAAAACGCGCCCGGAAGGAGCCAGACTGACTGTCCCTTAACCCCTGAGGAAACACAAGAATACACCATTCTTCCTCCCACCACAGCCAGCAGCAGGTTGCCTGCCGCAAAAAGCGGGGCGAAGCCATTTTTTTTCAAAAAAACCCGATTCCAGTCATATAGGAAAAACATCCCAAAAGCCCCTAATCCAAAGCCCCAGTCCAACATCTATATCCCCCCTGCCCAATATATAAAAGGGAGCCCGCTCTCTTTATGACTCCAGACCCCCAACCATATCCAAAATAAATCCTCCCATCTGTTCTCAACCTTGGGAAATTATGTAAAGTACCATGTAAATATTAACTATTTGCCGAATAGTATAAATTCTATCATAAATATGTCGAAAAAGGAAGGGATTTACCCGGATATTATTTATTCTTTCTTATAAATAATTAGGTTATTTTGTAATCATATTAAATTTATTGTTTTTTAGGTACAATTATCCTCCCCTCGCCTGTTTAAGGATACTCCGGCCGGGAAGATTATTAATCCAGATATTTACAAGGGTACAAAGAATTGAGCCGTCAATTCTCATGTGGCCATGGCAGAAAAAAAGGGACAGTCCAGGCTATCCCTTAAAATCCATATCCGTTGTAAATTCCCTGCCGCAATATGGGCAAGTGACACGAGCCACTGGCTCCTCTGCCCCGTTTACAGTTTCATACGTATTCACCAATGCGGAACAAAAAGAAAAAAGCCCGGTAAATACCAGGCTATCCACAAGCTGCTGACGGGAATCGGACCCGTAAAATATAACGGTTTTATGCGGTTTATAGGCTCCGTGTTGCATTTCGTGTTGCATATTTCCGAAGATGGTATAATATTTATAGAAGCGTCAGTGTAAAAATCTGGCGCTTTTATATTGAATTAGAGTCCTCTATGTACCAGATATTCTGCGCCCCATTATCCTGACTATGCCAGCACGCCCCCTCCAATGGACCGTTTGGTGTAGGGTCAAAGTAATACCAATCCCCCGAACCATCATCCGGGTCACATACGCTACCATTCCAGCGGTGCCAGCTGGTGCAAGCATATCCATCCTTATTAAATAGATACCAATGGTGATTTATGACACACCACTTATTAGCCGGGTAAGTTCCATCTGGTCTGCGATACCACCAGCCGTTATTATCCTTAATCCAGCCAGTGCGTCCCTCTGTCACCCAGGTTTTCATAAATTCATCCGGGGTGCGATATAGTTTTTTGATTCCAGATGTGCTACTTCCCCAATCAGGCAATTGGAAATGTGGCTTGTCTACAGGAGACTTCCAATTTCCACCCCATTCAAGTCCCAAAGATACACCGATAGCACCTACACGGTTAAAAAATCCACCAATTTCATTATAAGCACCAGTGCCGTCATTACGAAATATATCAAAAGCTGTTCCCCACTGATGATAGGAGCTATAACTACTACCAGGCGCATTAGTTACAATGTTGCCCGGTTTAGTCCTGCCCTGAGCATATAAAGCATCCTGCTCTGCCACAGTCCGCAGTGTCTCTCCTATCTTAATTTTTAATCCCTGTTTATTACATTCGTCCACCAACTGACCTGCTAAAAGCTGCAAGCGTGGATGACACAATGTGATGTTTCTCATAATCATCCTCCAATTATACTGTTTTTCTGCTGCTCTGTAATCCATCCAAGTAATACAGCCCGGTTAAGCTCATCAACGGTTAATGGCCCTTTTCCATTGTTATATAACCTTTTTAATGTTGTATACATATTACACCTCCAGTTGACTTAAAATCATTGCATCCACGGTATCTTGCAAGGTCTGCACTGTATCCCGTATATCCGGCCTACGAAGTTTAGCAACCATAATGGTATCCTTCACTTCATTGGTTTCATAATTTGGTTCTTCCTCGGTGCCGGCATTTACTGTTTCGTAAGATATAACATAATCTATTTTCTTTTGCATCTCTGCCAGCTGAGTAAACCCGGTTTTCACTTCCATCGGCTGACCGTCCAAACCAAGTATGTAAATTTTTCCTGTATTTAAAGGACTGAATTCTGATTCTACCGTTTCAAAACTGTCTAGGCCGGGAAGAAACGACAGGGTTAGGTAATCGCCTGATTCTTCCACCCCGTTTGTTATTAAGTCGTATTTTGTGTTGTTTAATAATTTTAATTGGTTCATTTGACTCCTTTCGTGGATATGGTTTTTATATAGCAAATAGCAATTTACCATACATAGACACCAGCAAAAAAATTAAAGATGGGTTTGCTAACGGTACAAGTTGGGCAGCTACAGAGGATTGTATAGTTTGTGGTTCCATTGGTTTTAACATCTCAGCTCAGGGTTGTAATGTACTTATAAATGGGATAAATATTTTTTGGGTCAATAATGATGTCACAGTCAATTCGTCAATGCCTATATGGTTTTCTGTGCGTAAAGGTGATACCGTACGATTTATTGGTTATAACAGTCAAGTTCCAAACCTTACGAACCTATATGCCTTCAGCACAAAATGATTATTATGATGGCTTATTAAATTTCCAAACCTGCTTCCAGTTTCGTCCGTCATAAAAATCATACCAGATACCGGTGTTGTTAAATGCGATTGACGCAATCTCACCGTTATCATAATATAGCTGGAATGCCCGGTCAGTTCGGTCAGAATACACGGCTGTAAAACCATTAATGTTCTTGACGCCGTTTAAAGTCACCTTTGCATTAGTTTTTGCTAAATTGCTATTTGCAGTAGCAATATCATCCGTATTTTTTGTGATTGCTTGCTGCATCGAATAGACCAGCGAGGATGACGGAACTGTGGTTTGTGAATTTGTTTGAACGGTTGAAATTAATGCTTTTAGTGTATCAATTATTTCATTAGCTTTTTCAACAGTTTCTTCCAGTTTATTTTCTGTTTTATTAAGATGTTCAGCATCAATATCCGGTTCAGAATTATTTACATAATTAGTTGGATTATAGTTGTCCATTTTTTCTAAATCATTTATTGCCATGCTCTCCTCCTATATGCTGCATTTTAATTCCCTTAATGTCATATTGACAACTGATGTACTTGCTGTGGTCCGCATAAATAGCGATATATATATAAATCGTGTTCCGGTAATATTGGATACATCAAAACTATTCGTTTTTAAATTGCCCGATGTATTTGGTATCTCTCTTCTCCAATAATCTCCCAGTCCAGTATTATAATCTTTTCCAGAACCGCTGGAAGCTCGCATATATATGTAATCACTAACATATCCAGTAGCCAGAATCATTTCACACCCACCAGATGCGTTGGCGAGGGAATATTTCAATGTTATTCGGTTGATATTATCAAAGTTAAGAGGAACATTAAATACAATTGCCGTTGTTACATAATCTGTGCTAAGAGGGTTTTCGATATGGATGTTATCCCGTCCAAAGGTTACGTCCCCTTTATAGTACGGTCCTCCTTTGCGCCCAAAGGAAGGAAAAGAGCTTATTGATTGTCCAGGAGCAAACACACCATTGTAATATGGCGTATATGGGTCGTCATTTTCATATCCTTCGTAAGTTCCTACGATAGTTGTGTCTCCTACCCTAATGACTACATTCTTTTTTATATTTGATGCAATAAGATTAGGTAAGCTTTCGACAAAAACATCGCCTGACATATATTTACCAGTTGTATCTACTGTTTGTAAATCTGCGCTCGGAACAACGTACTGATTACCTAATGTAGGTATGTTTTGTGTTACTGTACTACCCGATTTATAAAACCCTTCTCCTAAAGATAAAGTTTGATTTAATTGTAGTTCATGCTTTTCAGGTGGTATAATCGGAATTGTTCCAATTTGTTCATCATCACTTCCGCGACCTAAAAATATTTTTCCTTCTTTTACGCTCGATGGAAGGGCAGTTAAATCACTTGTATCTGCATTAGCTCCATTTTTTTTAATTATACAATCAGCCATTTTAATCAACCCATCCCTCAAACGTCCCGGTATACGGACCTATTTTTACTCCCTTTTTTATTACATTATTTGAAATACCTACAATACCACCAATAAAAACATTTCCGGTCATATATGTTCCTTTGACTCCAGCTGTTATTCCATTGATGGCAGGGTCAACGTATTGTGCTCCCAATGTTGGAATATCCTGTTTTAATGTTATTGAAACAAAATACCCTTCTGGAATAGAAAACTTCCCGTTAATGGGGAAATCATGTTCTACATTGTAATAAGTAGGCATAGTTCCTTCTTGTGTATTTTCGGTTTCAGCGCCAATAAAAGTCTGTCCATATTTGACATCTTCTGGTTTTGCAGTGAGATAATCATTATTAAACATACCACCATTATAGAGTATACAGCCTGCCATTAATTACCTGCTCCTTTCACAAGAATCTGGAAATCGGATGATGGTTTGGAACCATAACAATATAATGTAACAACTCCATTCCCACTTTCGGCTCTATCAACATATCCAAAAGCCTTTTTTCTCTCTCTGGCTACACTGGCAGTTGGGTTGTCGCCCAAATATGGACCACCAATAATAAGCCCCGTGTCCTTCTTTGCTCCTGGTACCCCAATCGTTTGCGAATACGGGACAGATGTACTCCAATTTGCATAGGGGACCATAATTCTTTTTATACCTTTGATATCTTCGATTTCTGAGTTGTTTTGTAACACAGCCTTATTGGTTTCGTTAATATCATCAGCCGAAAAAATGTCTCCTATTTCCTGATACTCTGTTTTATCTTCAAGCGTTATTAGACCGGTTGATGCATCTGTGACCATTTTATATTTTCGTAATCCGGAAAATTTGTCATTTTTAAAATTTGTTTTCAAATTCATAGCTTAATACCTCTATTTCCTAGGGCTTTGGTTCCCAATTTAAACGACAAATATTGAGGACCCGGATAGGATTTTTCAATCAAATTACCTAAATCATAAATGATTTTTTCGATGGCATTGGCTTGATAAATTGATGTGTATGTTATCTTATCGGGAGTAAGTGGAGTGCTGCTGTCTGTATAGTATGCATTTCTTATTGCAACTATATTTTTTCTCAGACGTTCCATTTCTTTATCCGTTCTATGGTCCTCTGGTTTCCAATTTAGCTTGTTATTTGTTGTATTTCTATATCCGTACTGATTAAGGACATAAGATACCCATTTAACTGCCTGTTCGATACGGTTGAGGTCTTTGTAATCAATGTAAGCTTTGTCGGTTAATTCTATTATATCTGACTGCGTACGGTCAAAAATAAGGAATTCTAAATACTTACTCATGTATTTTTACCTCTGCCTTAATTTCGTTGGGAGAAAAGCTATAATTGTAGCTCTCAATGATACCTGTGCGGTATCCATCGTAATCTGTATCAATCTTGACTTTCTGTCCTAATTTTTTTGTTCCAATAAGAACATCTCCCACCACATTTTCTGCTCGCTGATAATATGCATATACGCGGTCAAGTACTTGCTGCGCATTACCACTATAAACCAATGTTGCGTCTGTTACTTCACGGATATTTTTATTAAATACAATATCTGGATTTTCTTTAAGGATTGATGTGGTGAGATGGTTGTATCTCTTACCAGTCAGTGTTACATTTCCACCAGTTCCAGTTATATAGGCATAGTTATCCCCATGCTGACCAATGATTCCACCAGCTATGTCCAGACTGTGATAAGGCTCGCTAAAAATAATCTCTGCTGTTCCATTTAAAGTATCATTATATAATTCTTGCGCTTCATCAGATTTTTGATAAGTATGTACTGTCAGCCGGATTCCAGTAACAATATCAGAATGCTCTAATGTAACACCGGAAAACACTTCATCCGACAAGAATTCACCACTTAAAGCATTCTCCTGTGGATATATAACAATTCCATCGTAATTGCTTGTATCTGCAATAGCTCCAATAGCAAAGCATATGTATACTAATGCGTTTCTCTTTGTGGTATACGGTATGTATCCATAAAGCGGAATATCTGAAAATGATTCATCCAATAAATAATTAAAATCTTCATTCTCGAATATTTTTTCTAATACTTCAGAAACCGGCTGGCCTGTATATATTCCTCCAGCGAACTCATTACCATCCAATACACCCACTGCATCATGCGCGTCCATATGGTAATCTGTTTTGTTTTTTCTTGCGCCGTTTTTTAGATAAAAATTCCCTATCAACTCTCCATTAAAATACAGTGTAAGCTTCTGCTTTTTTTGCAAATCAAATGGTATATTGGATGTTGTTCTGACGGTAAAATTTAAAGTGTTAATACTTATACTTTCTGATATTGCATTGATTTCTTGCAGACAATTTCTTTCCAATAATTCGTTGTCTAAGAAATCCCTGTATATCCCGTAATCTATCCTTGTCACAAATACCGGCCTGATGGGTTTTGATGTCTGTAAAAATGTGATTTCCAGCTTGTTATATCCTCTCACATAATTATTACAAAAATATCGAACTGAATCCGGGCAAAACTCCATATCTGACAATATGATATTATCCGAGTACCACTTAATTCTCATTCTGGTGCAATAATCGCCTGACATCATATTAAAAGTAAAAAGCAACCCTACACTTGTAAATTTCTGATTAAATGTCACTGTTAACATGGGGGATTCAATCAACGTTTCAGTTGTTGATTTCGGGTATAAAAACATTCCTGGATGCAAACCCATTTGAGGTTTAAGCCCCTGGCTCTGCTTAACATACCCAAACAATCCCTGCTCATTTGATACTTCCGGGCTTATGTATCCGTAAGGAAGCGGATTATCAGGAAAATTAATATACTTTCCATTTAGCAATGAAAATCTTGGAAAACATAAAGCGTATCCAGGATAAGAAATATCATTCCGCTTTAATTCCGGGAATTCTTGCTCTGTTATCGTCCCGCGCGGATGTAAACCAGAGCCTGGATAAAGCCCTAATCTCGGTCTTAATCCAGGTCTTGTAATTGATGCTGTACTATTTTCTTTGGCATAAGGGGCCAGGTCGTCATAAACAATCTTTAATCCCTCAGTGTTCTGTTCTGCGTCAGATAATATGGATTGCTTTAAAAACACATCACGGCCTCCTCTGCGGCTCCATAGCGGTAAAGGTAATAGATAACCCGGTCCAATGGTTACGCTGCCCTTCTTTTCCATTCTTGCTGATTTTTATTTCATCATCCCCGCTTGTTATGTATGCTTCAAACTCTTTGGTTTCCTGTCCGTAGGGAAATACCATATCGTGAGACTCAACTGGAGCAGATATGATTTCGTAAAACGTATCATAGTCAGCCGGATTACTTCTTTCCGCATCAATATCAAGCGTATAATTGTAAAATGTACCAATGATATCCCGGTGCATCCGGTAAGATTGCAAACGTCCAGAATTTTCACTATCAGTAACCGAAAAATTCCGTTTTAAGGATTTTACCCATAGACGAAGATTAACTCCGTCTATGGTAAATACTCCGTTTCCATTCTGTGCCATTATGCACTCCCTTCTGTTACCATTCTTACACCTACACGATTCTTTTCGTTATTTCCAAATTTAACTACAAGCTGACCGAATCTTGTACCATCAAGGATTAATTCAGCTTTTGCAATCTGATTTCCACCAGATATATTGCTTTCTGCCAGTGCTTCTTTAAGGGCTTGCTTCATAGTTGATAGTGGGGATACCACTTCCGTTTCACGGTTGTTGTCTCCCAAAATAGCCGCAAACATTCCGGCCCGTGGTGGCACTACTGTACCAGTTGCAAGCATTGGCATTTTGTATGGGACCGCTGCATAAGCAGAAATTGGGTAGGCATTTCTTCCCCCATATCCGGAAGATGCAGCACGTTTACCAGCATTAATAGCAATGGTAGCAGCGGCTATTCCTGCGGCCAATGAAGCTGCTACAACACCGGCTCCTACTCCACCAGCCAATGCGCCCAAAGCCACCGCTAAAATTCCTACTGCCGAAGCCGCTGCAAGTATACTTGCTATGACTTTTTCTGTTGGTGACATGTTATTCCAGTTTTTTGCCAGCACAGCAATCAGCGATATTATACCTGATATAGCAAGGACAAGTGGATTTATATTTGATACAGTTCTTGCTAAAAGTGAAATAACACGTTCTCCGATTGCCATGAATCCTCCAAGGTTACTTATTAATTGTCCTATCCCCAATACAAATTCTGAAAACTTCCATGCTGCAAAAAATGCCAGTACTGCAAGTGTAATATTTTCCACCAATGTCTGGTTTTGACTTATCCAGTCCGAAAATCTAGTAAGCCATTCCACAATTTTTTCTAATGCAGCTATGATAACTCCCCCGGTCCACTCTCCTAATGGCTGTAAAAATTCTTCCCATAACCATATTCCAAAAGGCTTAAGTGCATCAATCACACTATGTATTGCTTTTAATGCTGCCGCAATTAAATCAAATACTGCCGGCAATGCTTGTTCTATTCCCCATTTTGCAATTGGAAGCAATACATTGTTAAGAAACCACAATAGTAAATTTCCAACATCTGATACAATGGGTTTTATAGCAACTAACACCCTGTCAAAACTTTCCAGCAAAGGAGTAAAATCTAAATCCGCAGACCATTCTTTTAAACTTTCTGATGCCTGACGGAAAAATCCTGTTATTTCAAGAATAATATCCCCAAGGTGCCTTAAAATGTTTGTACCAGTATCGCCAGATACCCACGCCTTATCAAAGTTTGTAACTAGATTACCAACTGTATCAACCAGATTTGCAAAAGTAATTAGTAAATCATCCGTGATTGCTTTCCCATATCCCTCTACATTCCACACCTGCATAAACGATGCTCCTACATCACTTGCAAGCTGTTTAATAGCAGAGAATGTGTTTTGCAACGAACTCATTACCTGTGGGCCATTTTCAAGCCACGATTCCTTAAGCGGGTCGAACAGTTTCCCGAGCGTATCCTTTATCGCTTCGGCCTGCAACTTAATATCGTTGGATACTTCCTCGGTGGTAAACATATCCTCTGGTTTAAGCTCGTTCTTATCTTCGCTTTTTTTCTTTCCTGTTGTTATCTGTATCAGCTTATCAAATGGCGCTAATGCTTTTTCTGTTTCTTTGGCTGCATCTTTGGTTTCATCTTTGGTCTTGTCCAGACTATCAGCATAATCCTGCTGTACTTTAATCGCCTTGACAAATGTATCCTTCCCGGTTAATGCTGCCAGCAACTGCGCCGTCCAGGTGACTGCCTGGGATAGCAAATTGATAAACTGTGCTAGGGCCGGAGCTGCGTATTCCACCAACGGAGAAAAGGCTGTGCCAAAAGAGTTTTTAAGCTGGGTCATACTGGACATCAGCATGGATAACGCTTTATTGGTATCATCTGAATACTGGGCCAGATTATCCATACCTTCTTTTAATCCGCCCGTTACTGCGGAAATAGCACGGAATACAGTGCTAAATAAGATAGATGTTGCAAGCATTCGGCCCAATCCAATTCGTGCGCCACGGGATGCTTTCTCAGTACCTTTTAATGATTTATTGAGCTTACTTCCACTTTTGCTTGCCTTCTTTTGTTCATTATCAACACCAAGCAAATTTTTCTTGTAATCCTGCATGGCTTTTTGGGCCCGCTGCAATCCAGCAAATGCTTTATCATATGGTGCATCTCCAAGTCCATAACCAGCTTTTTCAGCGTAATACAACGCATCTTTATACCGGTCCACTTCATCTTGCAAATTGCGCACACTTGGAGAAAGACTTTGTATGGATTTAGAAGCAGATGAAAATGTATGTTTCATAATGCCCGGAATATCCTTAAAAGCCTGAGGTAGCAATTTTATATAATCCATTGTGCCGGATAGCGTCCTTTTGATATCTTCGCTTCCTGTTTTTGCACCATCCGTTTTGATTTTAGTATCTATTAATACAGTTCCATCAGGTTGCAAAGATATCACCTCACTTTAGCAACTCTGCAAAATAATCAAATTCTTCTTTAGATTTGTCAGTGGATTTTTCAAGTTCACATAGCTTTTTATTGTTCTGTAAAAACTCCTGCTCCCACTTTTCTAAGCGCTTCCCTTTTGACAGTTTCTGCCGGATAGAAAGGACCTGAGAAAACAATCCGTCCCCAATTTCCATGAACCATCCGTAGAAAGTCCACCAATGGATTATCTGGCATCCGCGTGTTTCAAACCCTGCAATCCTGTTAACCGCCGGGAAAATAATTCCTGCGTCCTGTTCCCAGTCAATTACGCGCGGTGATGGAGTATCTTCATGCACCACACCACAGTCGATAAACCATAATGCTTTTTCTGCCGCTTCTGTTAAATCCTGCGGAGGCGGGATAACGGGCCAGTAAAGAATTTCAAGCATTGCTTGTGTTTTCTCTGGGTCAGACAATTCTTCATCCGCAAAGGCTGATAAAATATCTAATATTGCCCGGAAGTCCTCACGAATTTCATAATTTACCCCATTAACAGAGAGAGAATATGGGAGGGACCACGCTGCACTCATTTAACAGGAAATGGATATTTTCCAGGACCAGCATTATACTGTTGTGTATATTTCCCGGCTTTACTTTCCATTTCCGTGAAATTTTTACCCGTTTCCTGCTCTATAATTTTTTTAACGCTCTCAAGTATCACCAGCGCCCAAGGGTCGCCATTTTCCATAGGGGTAAATGGACTGGCGATTTTGAAGAAGCCAGAAGTATCTGCGTTAAATAGATAATCAAATTTTTCCTGAAGCGACTTTGCATATTTATTAATTATCTCTAACGACATTTCTTCCTTCTTCTTGTTATCAAGAGTTGTTTTTAATTCCATCCACATATCCTCGAATGCTTTATACACATTCTGCTGCCGCTCGAATATGTCAAGGTCGGTTGGAACAAATTTGAAAGTTGCCAGCACATCTCCATGCTGGTCCGTAAAATCGTAGTATTTAACTGGGCTTTCAATATTTATTGGAATATTAGGCATAATTTATCCTCCTTTACTCTGACAAAGAAGCTCCATCAGCCGTAAAAGTCATCGTTTTAGGGTTTACAGCGCCAAGAGTCCTATCACCTACATAGTGCACCGTATGCGTTGCAGAAACACCTTTCAGGCCTCCTGCAAAGTCTCCCAACTCAACAACACCCTCCTGCACCCATGCACGCATATTTCCGGTACTATCGGTTTTGTATCGCTTTACACAGAGATATTTCAATCTCAAATCTGACAGAGTTGCCCTTTCTTCCATGAGCGTATCTATCTTCTGAGCGTATTTACTTTCTCCAGATACATTGGTTGGGTCCACTGTCATGCTTTCTGCATAGCCGGTGATGTCATAGTTATTATTTCCAAGCACATCCTGGCTTTCTTCCGTCTCTGGATTCATCGAAATCGGCATATCTTCAACGCCTTTTCCAATAATTTCAAGTTTATCTTTTGTGATATTTGTGGTGCTTCCATCAGTTATCCAAAAGACCATAAAGTCTTTTCTTTTTGCCTCTCCATCGGCATAAGTCCATGTTGCCACTGTCTTTCTCCTTTCAAATAAAAATAGAGCCATCACACAAGGCTCTGCGTCTTAGCGTCTGGCTCTACCATCTTTCAAAATCATATTTATATTCTATCGATACCGGAAGTATCCAATCCTGCACACCACTTTCCTGAGGTTCCAGGCCATAAGAGTTATCACGGGTAACTTTGGTTATCTTCCTTCCCTGGGATAATGTGGGATAATTTGATAATCGTTGCTCACTCCCATCAATCACAACCGGCTCCCGGCATAACCACTTTCCAAATGTATCAAGAAATTCCTGTATGCTCATTTTCTGGCGCTCTTTTGTAGAAGATGTGCGGTATACAATATAAAAGGGATACTGGCAGGTCTGGTGAACTCCTCCAATCACATCCTCTGTTTCAGAAAATATTAAAGCTCCGTTATCTGCCGAAAATGCAATTCCGCAATCTTTTTCTAGTTCTTCAAATTTAACAGCTTCATATTCATATAAACCTGGGAATTGATTAAGCAAGGCCTTGACAGCTGTCGTTAATACATCATAACCGCTTGCATCTTTCCCGATTGGTTTTCGTTCATCATCCACGTTTTCCACCTCCAGCCGTTTTCTTGACTTGCTTTATCCACTCTTTATCATCTGCTTTTTTTGCTGCATCAAACCATTTAGCCTGTGCCTTAGGGTGCGCTGTTTTGGTATACTGTAAATCCTCTTTTGCTTTGGTTTTTCCGCTATACTGGCTAACCAGCACTTTCTTTTCGCCTTTTTTTGCCCATGTACTGCCCGTCACTGGGCTAACCATAGTTTTACCCCAATATAAAAAATGACCAGCAGGTCCATAGGCAGCATATACTTTTCCAATTCCTTGTATTGCAGCGCTTGCGGCTCTGGTAACATCCACAAAATCGCCTGTAATCATAGGCATAAAAGGAACCATACTATTCATTACATTTCCGTCAAGTTCATATTGAGCATGCTGAAATTGTTTATCAAACCGGGATAATTTGAGCGTAATCTTTATCTCTCCATCAACAACGGAAAAGCCTTTAAAATGTGTTGTTTTGCTCGCCATATTATTTCCCCAATATCTCAAAGTGAGGAATCACAGAGTATGGACCTCCAACAGAGGATACCAAATATACGAAGTCATACCGATTATTCATATAAGCATAAAAACCGTCACGATAATCTTCATCGTTTACCGGGCCGTTATCCCATACCCCTTCCCAAAAAAAACAATCATCCGATGCATCAAAGGTAATGGTATCGTCCAACAAATCATTTACCTGCCGCCTCCATTTCTTCGGAGGGAGCCACGGCAATTCTTTACCGTCTACATTGCGGATTATCTGTTTACCGTCTTGTAATTCGTAAACTATGTGTAATTCGGCATTATCCGTGCTGTCTGGCCCATACTTTTTTAGTATTGCGCCTTTGTCAGTATTAAGGTCAACGCCAGATAATATATGGGGATACCAAATACCAACACCTGTTGTGGATGATTCGTAGTAATTAAAAACTGTCACTGTGGCATTGTACATATTCACCACCTGTTATCGTTTCTTTTTTCTTTGTTCGATTTTTGACGCTTCATCCAATATTCTAGATGAGTCAAATATGTGACGCTTTTCAATAATTTGAGAAGCATTAGATACTTTTAATAATACTTCTTTTAGCTGTTTACCTATTTCTTGCAAAGATTCAATTTCATTTTGATATTTTTTTTGAGCGCTGGGATACTTCTTTATCCTTTCATTAGCTAAATCAATATTTCTATTGATAGTATCAATAGCATTATTTCTGATTTGTTCGGCCCATTTAACTTGTTTTTCTGAACCTTTTAAAGTTGGCAGTCCTTTAAAAGATATTTTCTGGTTTTTGAAAGATAATCCACTCGTTCCCCCTCTACCACCCATTGCATAATACCTCATTAAACCTTTCTGTAAACGCCCGCACCCTCACGATATTTCCCATGCACTCGTCTGGCACGGTGCCGTAGAAGATAATCGTTTCCGGGCTTAACCGCCGCACCATTTCCTCATAGCCCGACAAAAACAGCGCTTTCTTTTCCTTGCTGTTCATCACACCCACAGACGATACTGCCACAGCTCCGCCCTCTGGCTCTCCGTCAAAGCACCATGCAAAGCTATCCTGCGTACTCCATGAGATTGTGGGAATGACTTGTATTTCCGCTTCTTGCAGATATGCGCCTACCCAGTGTTTGCGGTAGTGGTTGTATATCTGGATGGTTTTGGGAAAGTCGGTGTAGGTTGAGAAGTCAGGCGACATCACATAACGAAACCTCTGCAACATGGGTATGTATCGGTCAATATTCATCCAAATCCTGTTGAATTGGTAATCATCAAGGAAGAAATGCACGCCTTTCTTTTCCGGCTCCTTGCACGTCTTAGCAAAGTTGAAACCAATCCAGTCACAGCCGCCCTCATAGGTCACTGGCCCTATCTGCGGTATGCCATATTCTCCCACGCCGTCAAATATCCGGCGTTCCAGATTTTCATAATTACGGCGATTCCGGTAATTACTCATTTTGTTGCCTGCTTATATATCTGGTTCACACCCGTAGCCGCCAGTCCAGACACCATCCCCACAGCCACAGCGTTGATATAATCTGCCGCCGGGAAATCCGGCATGATGTTCATTCCCAGCACGCCCAGCATGCCGCCACATACCGCCATAATGACAGGAATCCACTCATCTGGGATTTTCTGTGCAGCCTTACAGCCTAAGCCGATAACGTAGCAGATAGCCACGATAGCCATGCATGTTCCTAATGTTGTAATGTCCATATTTACCCCATTCCGGCGTACAGCAATGGAACGCCACTATTATCTCTTACTCCCATCAGATGCCCCTTTGCTGTATCATACAGGAGTTTATTGGTTACTTGCTCATCCCCTGCCGCAGAGTATACAGTACTCCAGGCTTTAGCTCCGTTAGCTATTTCAGAAGGGGATGCATAGCTGACTGATTCGGAACCGGACGACTTTGACGTGATAACGCCTGTGGTTGCGCCGCCGGTCCCGCTGGTTATACTTCCAGCGGCGGCAGATAGCGCCTGTTTTTCTGCCAGTTCCAAACCATACAGCTTATCAGCTAAGGCACATACGGCTTTCTTGATTTTGGTTTGCGCTCGTTCATTATCTGGGAGGCCGTCAACCAATCGGTTAAATGTTATAATGTCTAGAAAGTCGCTTGCTCGTTCTGCCTGCTTATCAAATGATTGGGAATCCGGTATGTCACTGCCGTAGTATTTTGTTGTGTAAAACTCATAGTCTGCATATGCCATATTGATTCCTCACTCACTCTGCCGCTTGCCTTTTTCTTTTAATGCTACACAGCTTAATACATTTTGCCATGACTTCTGCGAGGGTATATTCCCCCATGGAATCCGTCATGGATGACTGTTCCTTGCTGTATGTCACCTTACCATCCTTGATGTCGACCGGGTACAGCCTACCGTTTGATACCATGTAAGGCAGTCCGTCAATGATTGTAAACCTCATACTGTACACCTTATCCGTTGGAAATAATCTGACCGATACGGATGTTCTTTGCCTTGTATGCAAGCTCCCAGTTAGCCTTGTTTCCAAGTTCCGTCTTGGTCGGGGATTCCCCGGCAATGCTTGCAACCTTGAGATTGAAGCCGTTCGGATGCAGCACGCGACCTTCCTTGGTATACAGTTTTTCAATACCAGCCTTAGTCTCCGCGTCATAATCCGTGTAGTAAGGTTCCTTGTAATTGGTCTTTTCAGCTGTCAGTATAGCTCCCTGTCCCACGATTGTAGTTATGTATTTCGGGACTTCTCCACTGGTATCAACCGTAAATCGGTCTGACACTACCGGGATAAGACCGTTAATTGTCGGGAGGTTGACTTCTGATGTCAATGCATTCTGGATTGTGTACTTATTGTAGTTCACCATCCCCATAGCCTGGTATCTCGCAAATATGAGTGAGTTCATGATTGCAATTCCGAAACCGTTCGCCATGTCCCCAAGGGCCTTCTGCTGCGCATAAATCATGGTCGTTTCGTCAATCCTGTTGGCATCCTGTACGCTGCTCCCATCCGAAAGGGCAATGTTATATACATGGTCCTTCATCGAATCCAGCTCCATGACCGCATTCACGATGTTCATGAGTTCGGCCTCCCATACCTGCCGGTAATAGTCGGACACGCTGTTTGCGATATGCTGAATCGGGTCCGCCCCGGTAAGCTCCTTCGTGAAGTCCTGCGCTTTCCATGCCATCATCCTCTGAATCAGCATGGCGGTCTGCTTTCCGCCGCTAATCTCCTTCGGCGTGTTGTTCGTGTTACCATCATTGTTGTACGGCTCATAGTCTGCAATGTCCATTGCCTTATAGAATGGCAGTGTAGCAACATTACCCTCGGAACCGATGAGGTTCATGATGGTGCTGTCCTGCTGGAGTATGCCGGATGCGATGATTGCATTGCTCCATGTGGGCTGCTCCGACATATAATCGGAAAATACTTCCGGGTCAAATGCAAACCCTCCAAATGTACCTGTTCTTGGCATGATTCATTATCCTTTCATACTGTTATAGAGTTCCGGGTTGCTGTTCTTGAGCGCAATCCTATCGTCAAGGCTCATTCCCTTCCAATCCGCTTTTGTTAATGTTCCTGCTCTTCCGCTTTTGCCGGCCGGGGCCGTGAACCTCGCCATGTTCTTTTGTGCCTGTTGCTGTGCATCATCAACAAACGCCGAAGCATCTTTTTCTTTCATTTGAGATAAAAGGTCATTCAGCCCAAGGATTTTACCATCTTTTAGCTTTAAATCGGCCTCTTTTACTTCTGCCATAATTGCACGTTTAGCCGCCTCGCTGGAAAATTTAATACCTTCAAATTCTGTTTTTAGCGCATCCGCGAAATCACGTTCATAAAGCTGTGCCTGGGCGTTCTTTTCGGCTTCTGTAGCTTTCTGTTTCCAGTCAGACAGTTCTTTCTGCATCGTCTCCAGGTCAACCCCTTCAAAGCCTTTCAGCGTTGCTTCTGCTGCTTCTGCTTTTTCTTTCCAGGTATCCCGGTCAGTAGTCAGATTGTCATTTTCCTTTTGCAGCTTTTTAAGGTCTTTCCCATTTTCAGCCATAACAAAAGATATCTGTTCCTCCGTCAATCCCTGTGCCTTTAACTCTTCGGTTTTCATTGATGATTCTCCTTTTCCGTTATTAGGTTATTTGTAGGTGTGTAACCGTCCACCAACGGTTTGCCATTTTGTAGGACTTGGCGTGTCCCGAAACGCACATGCCGGAAATTGCATCCGCTTTTCAACCTCCAGGCTGTTTACGCTAAGCGTTAGAACCTGTTTCTTTTAAGGACATGTGCTATAGGAAGGAGGTCAAATATAAGAAAAAGCCACACAAACTACATTGCTGTAATCTGTATGGCTCTGCGACTGGCGTCTGGCTCTAATTATTATGTGGCAGGTGATAAACCGCCATTTTCCATATCACTTGCTATTCCTTTTGCAATATTCATTATGGATGTATTCTTGCATACAGGGCAAAATACCGGAAGGTTTTTCGCTACTGTATCAGGCCGGATTTTAGTCCGAGTTTTATTGTTACATATAGGGCAGTACACCCAACCGTCTTTTACCATGTTTTCACCCTTTCTGCTTATTCCTACTCCCATTTTACCGTATTCCCAGAAAATAATCGTCCCCACATTTTAAATATACTATTGACTTTACGCCCTTTTGGGCGTATAATATAATCAGTGATAAAGAAAGGGGATTAAAACAATGACAGTAGCTGAGTTAAAGGAAATGATAGATAACAACGATTGGGATATCGAGTATGGAAAGTTTGGAATCCGCATTCAGGAGATGCCCTTTGAGCTTGGGGCTATGGACCATAACTCAAAGGTGTGGATTGACGAAGAGGAAACCGATGAAGAGCTTGACGGTGTATGCGCCATTGATTTAAACGCTCCAGAAGCCGCCGAAGCTCTTAATGGTAATGGATATTTTGGTTCCTACATTGCCTTGATTGCAAGCGATAGTTACGAGTACGGTTTTGATGCAGGTGAAGTTATTTTAAAAGATGCAGAAGTGTTGTTTATCATAAAATAATGGAGGAAATCATGAGAAGATACCCAGATTGTATTAGGACAGATGGACTTTGTGGGGCCTGCTCCGCATCCAGTTACAGCAGGGATTGCCATAACAATAATATAAATAAACTGCTGTACCAGCGCTCCCTGTCCGGAATGACCCAGCAGCAAGTAGCTGATGCCGCGGGAATGAATATCCGCCAGATACAGAAATTTGAATCTGGAGAAAGGGAGCTTGGCAACATGACCCTGCGTAATGCCTTGTCATTGGCAAAATCCCTTGGCTGTGAGGTGAGTGATTTAATATAGGAGATAGTATGGCACCAAAAAAAGATATATCGGGACAAACATATTGATATCTTAAGGCAATTAGGTGTACCGGAGATAAGAAGAACGGGAGCTATTTGTGGGAATTTGAATGCATCCTATGCGGGAATCACATTATAAGGCGTATTGGTCTGGTCACTGGTGGTGAAATTATTTCATGTGGTTGCTATAAAGCCAGGAATCTTAAAAACAGGCCATTGCCTGATAAGGTCGGTCAAGTTTTAGGAACAAACATATCCCGCATTACCTCTAAAAAGCCCCAGTCAAATACATCGTCTGGGCATAGAGGAGTATCTTTGCATCGCCAGAAAGGTAAATCAGATACTTGGATTGCTTACATATACTTTCAGGGAAAACGCTTTTATCTTGGGAGCTTTGCAGACAAACAAGAGGCTATTAAAGCGCGTGAAACTGCCGAAAATCAGATATTTGGAGATTTTTTAAAATGGTACAATGAGCGAAAAAGCAAAAAGTGATTTCGATTATAATACAAATAAAAGGCGGCGGGATTATTCCCACCGCCTTTTTATTACATCATATTACGAAGCTTTTCAATATACCTTTTCATGGTTTCTCTTTCTTCCCGGCAGTCGGCATCTTTGGACATTTCTCCTAATTCCTCAGTCAGTTCGTCCATATGCTCTTCCAAGGCTGCAAGCATACGGCGCTTGCAATCTTCATCTTTTCCACCACTTCTGTAGCTCTGCTTCTGATTCATGTAGTCATCATAGGCCGGACCGGTCGCACGGCTGTAGTGTCCTCTGACGTAATGTTTTCCGCGTGTGCCGCGATATGAGCTGTCATTATCATAGTCCTGTGACATTCCATCAGCACGGCTATAACGTCCCATGCTGTCGCGCTTGCGGCGCGCTTCGCTGTATTCTCCACCGTCCATTTCGTCCATTACCTGATTGTAGTACTCTTTTTTGCACTTCCAGTACTCCACGTTCTCCATGTCTTTCCACATGTCAATCAGTTTGTATGCGTTTTCAAGGTTGCTGGTGTTCAGGCCCTTCTCCGCAATATTGTCCAGCTCTTCGTGGATTTTTTGCATTAATTTATAACTCATAGCCTTACCTCCTTAACCTATTCTGCTAACTACAAGGTTAGCGTCTGATACTGTCGCCGCTGCGGTTCCAACGTTTTTCACCGACAGGGTAGCACAACATGGCTTGCACACTCGTACTTCTACAGTTGCTGCTCCATTGATTGTTGCGCCGGCGGCAACCGTGTTCTGGATTCTTGCACCGGGAATGCCTTCGCCGTCCTGCTGTACTTCAAAAATAACGTCACCTGCTGCGGCTGCGGAAAAGTTTCCGTTAAATCCTACGCGGTACAGGCCAGGAAGCAAAACTACCCTACCAGAGAGTGCCTCATGCCTTATGTTTGGACAATTGCAAGAATATATCCTGTTTGCTGCAAACAGAACGCTTGCATTGACTGCAACAGTCTGTGTCCCAGCAGTTACAAAATCTGCCATAATAAATCCTCCTTATATGCACAGAAGGGCAAGCTTATGCATACCCTTCCATGTGTGTAATACTACTGTTCAGTAGACATGTCCTTTTCGGACAAGATACGCAATATGCGGTTGTTTTGGTCGATAATCTTTTCCATGTATTCCTTATTCTCCTGTTGCAATGCTTCCATAATATCATTATTTGACACATCACCAACAATCAAAAGCAAATTTATCATTTGCAATGCAGTTGCATACAGAGCAAGATTATCGTAAAACTGTTCGTTTCTCATTAGCACCCGCATCCAGTATTGTATCCACAACCACAGTTAGAGGCATATGGATATGGCGCTGGAACCGTATAAGCCGGTACAGGCTGCGGCTGACGAAGCTGTGCAACGATTGAGTTACCAACTGCATCAATAAATCCGTTCTGGGCAGTCTGGCTTGCCTGGAATCTAAGGGTTTGATTCTCCGCCTGTAAGGTAGAAATCTTATCCTGAGTTAAGAAGTCAAGAATAGCTCTTGTATTGCTGTTGTTGTTGTCCAGAATATCCCTAGTTGCGGTCTGAATGGTGTTTCTGGTATCGCATGACTGTGTAGCCAGGTTATAATTTACACCATCAATTGCGCGCTGTGTCTGGCAGCAGCAATCATGGAGCTGATAGCCCATCTGGCATAAGCTACGGTCCACTCCGCTGAAACCGCTGGTAATGGTGTTGTTCAGCGCATACGTGCTATCACAAATGCCCTGCTGAATACCCCTTATACCATTTTCGATTCCGTTGAGGGCAAATCCCTCATTGATGTCTGCACGTGTTGCTAATCCCTGCAATCCTGCACCTCCTGCTCCATTGTTTCCAAAGCCGTTTCCATTGCCCCAGCCACAGAAAACAAATAAGAACAGTATAATAATCCACCATGCGCCGCCATCTCCAAAGCCATCATTGTTGCGGTTTGTTCCTCCTGTAGCGGCGGCAATGTCTGCTAAACTATAGCCTGAATCCATAATTGTCTACTCCTTTAAAATATATTTACAAAATCATGCGCATTGATTTATGTACTATTTTTTCATGTTATTAAGCATCTGCTGAAACTGCCGGGCCATTTGTTGGGCCTGGTCTAATTGCCGCTGAGTTATCTGGCCGGACTGTAGCATCTTCTGTACTTCTTCTTGAGGGTTTCCCTTGAAATTGTTTTTAAACTCCATAAATTTCTGTATCATCTGCATGGGGTTGTTTCCTCCGCCCATCCCAGGAATCATTCCTCCCATTGGGCTACCTCCACCCATTCCACCTAACATGTTAAATAATGGATTCATATATTACTTCCCCTTTCCTGTTGGTGCTGTACTGGTTTCTAAAAGTCCATATAATTCATCATATTTTGCCTTTAAATCCTGATACTCATTTCTGGTAACATACTTTTCATCTAGATTTTCAGCCGATGTAGATTCCTTTTTCCGTCCATTAACAATCTCTTTATATTCAAAAGTGCGGAGTGTTGGCATACCTGCTGCATCTGTTGTTTTAATATAAAAGTACTCATTTTCGCTATCCATCAGTAATATGGATGTGCTTGGCGCTACTAAATACGACTTTGCCCCGGCTTCACCCTGCACCCATAATATTCCCTGGTTGGTCTGCGGGACCTGTGAAACCTGCGTCTGTTGCGGCATTTGGTATGGTGCCTGTAGCTGCTGCAATCGGTCCATAGGTGGTTGCATCTGTGGCTGATAAGGATATGCGTTTGGATATGTATTCAGATAGTTTGGATTGATAAATGGTTGCGGCATTATATCCCCTCCGTTCTTTTATAATCCAATTATCCCATAAAAAATAAGCCCTTGACAGGTCGTCAAAGACTTATAAAAGTATCACGCAAGTATCAACATAATCGGATTATTTTGTTGTTTACTTTTCTGCTCAATCTCTTTGCTGTGGATACACTTACATTCATTAATTCAGCGCAATACTCCAAAGGATAGTTCTTGGCCCGGTACTCAAACAGTGCCCGTTCTTCATCCGTAAAGTTACAATATGTACGAAAATAGTTTAGTTCTGGCACTGTAAAGTCATATACCTTCAACGCAACGCTCCTTAAATACCTTCTGACAAATGCTTTATCATAGCTTCTTTGGTTTTTTTTAAACCCTCTATGTTGTTACCGGTTATACGATTATCAATTAATGCTATCATTCCTTGGCATAAAAGAGATTGCATATCTCTTATTTCTTTGATAGATTTATAATCATTTTCCACATTTATTTCTAATTTATCCACTCGATTTTTTAGCTTAAATGCCGGATGCAACAATTTGTATATTACGGCTCCTGCGCCTCCAAGAGTAATAATCCAACCGCATACAACCATAATAGAGTTTAATGTTTCCATAAATTATCGCCTTTCCCAGTAGTATATTGGTATTTCTTGACCGCTGTCCCATGTGTCCCAGTAAAATCCATCCACAACCGTTACCACATGACCATCAAGCCCAAGAACAAATACTCCGTTTTGGTGGTCTGCCGAAAATTCTTCCACGGTATAATCTTCTGGATATTCGTCTGGTATAATGTTTCTCCGAAACCCGTTGCGCCTGAGATATGTCCCCCACACGCTGTTAGCTGACGGCATATCTGATTTCTCGCACGCCACCACCATAACGCCAGCAAAGGCGGTTTCCCAATCCTGTCCGGTTGCTTTGCAGATTGCACGTATGGCACAGTCGCCTACACGCTGATTACGGACTGGGTTAGGGTTATATGGTTTCCATCTATTCAAATTCATTCCCCTTTCGCATTTTGATACCGTCTCACCGCCCCTCTGGCCTTTGCAGCCTGTTCACGGCTCCAGCGGGCAATCTGTAATCTCTCTGACTGAGTTCTAAGGTTATTCTCCTTACAAAACTCGTTATATGCCTTATACTGCTTGGATAGCAAGTAGGATTTCCGGTCAAGCGCCTGCTGTAGCTCAAACTTTGCCGCCTCGTCCTGGCATTTCTCTACGGCCTCTTGCAGGCCCATAACCTCGCGCTTGGTCTTGCGGATGCGGCGTTCAAGCGTTCGCTGCCGCTTCTCCAGCTGCTCAACCTTGTAATTGTCTGCGGTTTGGATGTCTTTGTATGGATTGTTTACCCCATCACCGCTTCCGAAGGAGTGACGACAGTTCCATCCACATAACCCTTCACCTGTTCCGTATCCAGTATGGGAAAATGGAGGAAAGCGCTTATCCTTTCCAGTCCTGCTATAAAACTGCCCTTGCCACCATAAATGATTGCCCGGATTCTGCCCTCCGTCACCGGTTCTGGCCCCGATGTGCGCCGACACCAGTATGATATCCCAGTCCATTTCTTCCATACGCTTAATAGATATATCTCCCGTGGCCTGGGCCACTCCGGTGCGTACTGCACGCGCTGTGGCAGTTTCTATGGTATCTTTGTGGCCCGAAGGATAATGTACTATTACTCCACCTGATACCACATTATTAACTGCTTCTTTGACGGCCTGTGTGTACGATACTACCCCAGAAGATACAAGATGGTATGCATTATCACATTCGTTTATAAAAAGCCTTTGTGCGGCTTCTGCTGTTGTCCTAGTATAGTTTTCCCATTCCCCCATAGTAGCAGTCATGTTGCGTTCCATCAATCGAATAAGCTGCGGTGATTGGGTAAGCGGTGTTGGAGACAAACCAGCAGCTTCATATATTTTGTGGTCGCATTCCAAAGCCTTGACTCCCGCTTCTTCCATTGCGGCCTTGATTTCTTTTTCCTGTCGCTTAGTGATTTTGGATAACTCTGCCGTTATGTCCTCCAGCAGATATCCTGCATCCTGCAATATCTGTATTCGCCATCGGTCAGAGGAGGTGAGCAGGTAATCATCGCCGCGGCCTATGCGTATCATCATGCGGTCTATTATCTGACGGATAATGTATGTATGAAGCTGGGAGGCTATTTCTTCGGAACCATCAGCTATATGCTGGAGATAATTAGGACTCAACATTCTGTATTCCTTCTATTAGTTTTTTTAATTCAGCAATCACAACATTTGTATCTTGTACATACTCCACAGTCACGTCCGGCTCCGGCCCCTCCGCAGTCACTGTGATGGTTGTCCGGCCTGTGTAGGCGGTAAGGGCGTTTAGGGCGGCTTGGGTATCGGCCGGGAGGGGTTCCCAGGTGGGTGACTTGCGCTCCGCTATTACATGCATTGGGTCTGCTGACAACAAGGCTTTAAGGGTATCCAAAGTGGCCGTGCTATTCAGAAATATCCTTAAATATTTTGTACTGCTGTAAGAGTAGGCAATGATATTATCACGAACCCCTTTCCATACATTATCAGCTTTATCCTCGCTTAATCTATCACATAAGAGAGCGGAACCAATTTTTATCAGACTGTCGAAGTCTGCTACACCAAATGACTTAGAACCACTGGTGTTAAACTGATTCCAAGTCTCACTGCCATTGAGGATTAATGGTACTATCTTCCGCTCTACTCCCCACACACCATCCTTGCATATTATCCGGTCCCGCACATCCCCGATACCTCGTAACGGCTCCGTGAGGGTGATGGTTGCGGTCTTGGACTGGTAGGGCTCCCCCGTCACCGTCACCGCCGTGACATCCGTACTCACAATCTCCTGCGGATATTCCGGGCTGGGGGATGGCCTGCCTCCGGTGTAGGGTTCCCAGGTCCCATCACCATCCTGATATAACATTGGATGATATGTACCTGGCGTTATGGTGCTTCCAGTGTTTCCGTACAAAAAAGCTTCTACGCGCACATTTTCATTATTAAGCATCTCTTGGGTTATCTGCTTCGTGCTGTTCCCCTGCATTTCCGCCAATACTGTGCTTCCATCCCATATTCGTATGTACAGTTTAGGCATGGTCAGTTCGCTTTTTAAAATCAGATTCCCAGGCTTTAAATGATTTTTTAAATAATCTAGCTGGTAGCTTGCGCTAAAGGCTTCAGTCAATGCTCCTGTACCGGATATCTGGTAACCTCCATCCGCAGTATTGATAACGGCTCCTCCCGCACTCTTGCTTACCGCGCTTAAATCCAGCAGCTGAGCCCCGGTCGTGGAAAACTGCTCGCTCTTGCCGGCTATCTCCATGCCGGGTATCGGTGCCTCCCACGCATCGTCCACCGTGACTTGCGTGGTGTCGGATGCCGAGCCGATAAGGGCATTGGCGTATCTAAGGTCCGTCTCGCGCTTGTTGTAGCCTACGAAAGCAGCCTTCTGGGACTCCACGTAAGCCTTATTATCTGCCAACGCCTGTGCCGAAGCGGTGGCGGACTGAGCAGACGCCGCGGCAGAACCGGCGGCGGCTGTCTTACTGGCCTGGGCATCATTGGCATGGCCCTGGGCAGTGGATACCTTACTATCCATTTGCTCAACAAAATTTTCAAACCAATTCTGGTCTGGCTGTGTAATACCAGACCCTGGAATTAACCCCGAATGTATTGTATATATCTTTTCTTCTGTTTTTAATATATACGCTTTGGTATTCGGCGCTGTACCATTTACCCATACGCCAATCTTAATGTCTCCTGACTGTTGCGTTGCTTTTTCTGGTACAATCCAATTAAATCTGATAGTACTATCGTTATACATTACATTCACTGGACTATCTTCGCTGCCGCTTCCATCTTTTAATTCATAGTGTATCCATATAGACATTCCCATCAAATCAATGCCATCATAGTATCTATCCATCATAAAAGATATATACTGGCTGTATGCTTCTCCCTGCACTGATATCTGCGCAGCAATGTCACCAATTGTACGTCCTTCGATGTAGGTATAATCTTCATCGTGATATTTTGGATAATCCATGTATTTATCACTTTTTACCCATTCTTCTGTTGTGCCTGATGCAAATACGGAAAACGCATCATCCAAATTATTAGCATACATGTATTTTCACCTCTGGTCTATTACTGCGAAATCCGTTACAATCCTTACATCCTTCTTTTCCCCAACTATCCTTACGGAGAATCTTTTTAACCGTGCCACATCATCCGGGACGCGACATCGATTACCAAATATAGGAACATAGTACTTCTGTTCAAACACAGCTACCTTGTTATATCCAACCCATGATGCATCGAATTGGAAATCACATTCGAGGTAGTTTTGTGTTCCTGCTACAAGATATGGATGCGGAGAAGTATTTACGATATGCTGTTTATCTACATTGAATTTTAATGTTTCCATATTATTCCTCCCCAAATAGCATTGGACCTTCCTTCGGCTGTGCTTCCTGTACCATAGCCTTTGCATCTTCTTCAGACAATCCCTCAAACTTCTGAAAATACATCCAGGCCGGCACTTTCCCCTGCACAACATACTGCCACCATCTTGCCCGGTCCTCTTCACGATTGTATGTAATGTCCCCAAAATCATATGTGATTTCGTAGTTGCCGGCGGGTGCCAGTCCGTACAGGTCAGCATATACATTGAGCGCATATATTGCCCCGTCAAGGCAACTTTCCAATTTGTCGCGCACATCCTTGATTAACTGGATAGTGCGGCGGTCATCAGCTTCTACTTGTGTTGCTGTGACCATACCTGTTTTTTCATCAAGCACAAAATATCCGTTGGAATATCCACACTTAAATCCCAGGAAAGAAAGTAAGTTATTAATTCCGGTTATTCTGGTATCAGTATTTAATGATGGATTAATCTCATGGTAAAATTCCCCATTACTATTTCCAAATACATTTCTTACATAATGTGGTAATTTAACTTTATTTACTCCTGGGCGTTTTAAATTTCTTCCATCACCAAGCATTAATTGGTCATCGATTAATATAATTTTCTCACTGTCAAATATTTCACCCACATTCCGACTATATGCCACATCAAGGTCCTTTAATTCCTCTATGGCCTCGGCATATATTGGCAATCCTAAAGGTGATGAAATATCCAAATTATTAGCCTGTGGAGTGCGTAGTATGCCAAACATGGGACCATCGATTTTCTCATTATTTGCTTTAAGTATAGGTGGTGTCTCTGGAAGTAAGTCAGACCATTTAGTCCTGTTTAATGCTATCGGGTCCCCCACACTTTTTGCAGAGTGAGACACATAAGCTCTATTGGATATGTAATATGGGTAATAGGTGTTCTCCCCATCCTTGACCTCAACAAACCGATGATACTCAAACCGGGTATAATACTTATCATTTTCACTGTAGCTATCCTTGAATACGATTCCATAGATACCCTCATTATCACAATCTGTAATGATAAAGTCCATCGGTGTAAATATGTCCAGTCCTTTTCCATTGGGCTTAAGGATGATTGTGCCGTAGGCCATACCATACTCTACCCAGTGACGAATCTGGAAATATATCTTGTCAATCTGCTCCTGGAGCCATGCCGCCCGCGCGCTCCCATCAATCTGTATTCCAATTGCCAGGGTAGCAAGGCGGGCCGTCTCCGAGCATATAGCCTTTGCAAAGTTGATTGTCTTAACGTTATCATCAGCGTTTACCCAATATGGCGTACCCCGGTAGATATTGGCGCACTCTGTAATCTTGCTTTCCATCTCCGGGGATACCATTGACTCAACATTAAAATCTTCTTCTGCCTGTCGCTTGAATATCATTCCTATCACCTTTTTAGCCCATGTTATTAGTCCCATTTACTCACCTAATTTTTTCTGCTATTTTTTCGCCTATCAAAAACGCAAGATTAAATGCGCCAAAGGTTAGAAAAAGAAATAGTGTCAACGGCCAGAAGAACAATGGAAGCAAAGAAGGCTTTCCGTTTACTTGCATGGCCCCAGAAACAATAGTGCCAATTAACAAATAAATTATAATCAATATATAAATCATGCGCTGTTACCTCTCCTCATTGATAGCGGGCTTGTAGCATAACGGAGAGCATCAATCCAGTGGTCATTTCCGTCTGGGTAATCTGCTATCACCTCTCCGTTACTGTCAACCTCATGCTCATATTCTATGATTTCTTTGTATGCACGTGGCGTGCGTTCCGGGTCTATAACGATTGTACGGCACTGCAACCACTCAAAGGTATATTTCCTGCTTCCTGGTGTTACAATGGCTCTGCGTGCCGGTAAACCAGCGTCACGGAAGTCTATAATGCTTTCTTCTTCATCCACACCGCAATAGATTGTATAATCATCGTACCCAGCCGTCTGTATATCCTCAGCCATCTTACTATTACGGATTTTACAGCCGCCCATTTCATCAAGCAATACAACCAATTCTTTGTTTGGTATGTAAGCGGCCCGGATAAATGCTTTGGGGTCCGGGAACCAGCCCCAGTCTTGCCCCTGATATATGCTTTGGTATTTCTGGATTTCCTCATCTGTGATTGTCCGTACATCCAGCATATCAAATATATTTGTACCAAGCCCAACCGGCAAGCCTAAATACTCATGATTATATGCCCGCTCATTGGTGGTTTTAAGATGTTCTGCGCGCTCAATAAACATTTCTCCCAGCCATTCAACCGGTACAGAACGGTAATCGCTTTTATGCCTATACGCGCTATCGTCTGGAGTATTCACATACTGATTAGCCCAGTTGCTTTGACTGATAGGCGGGTTGAAGGATTTAAATACAACAAACTTGCTTCCACCACGCAACACTGACTGTTCAACAGTCCGTATTTCCTCCGGTCCTGCAAATTCATCCAATTCCTCAAACCACAAATATTTGAAGTATCCCTTACTAGCTTTAATTGACTTTGTTTTCTTGGCTTTATCAAGTCCACGGAATATTATCTTTTGCCCTGTCGACTTATACACGAATCTGTATGGGCTTGTACGGGATTCCCATAAATCCGTTACTCCTAGCGCGTCTATAGCCCACTGTATCTGTTCAAATACTGATTCTCCAATGGTTACGGCATATTTACGGAATATAACAGCATTGGCCTCTGGGTCGCCCATCATACCTAGCACAATCTCCGCTGATATAAAAGAGGACTTCGCGGAACCTCGCCCGCCGTACAGGTCGTAATATGTATGATTACCGTCCAGAATATCCCAGTGAACGGCATAGAAGGATGGGGCGATTACATCAGTCAGTTTAACAATTTCACCCATACTCTTTGTTCTACCTTTCTTCCTTTGGTATATCATTCAAAATAGTAATACCTTCTGTGTTATCTCCCCTTTTAGTGTTATCCATAAACTTATCAACCACAATTCCCATAGCTGTTGCAATTTGTGAAATAGTAGCGTTTTCTAATTTCTTTGGGTCTGCTAACTTCTTTAAATATTCATCAATGATTTCCTGCGCCTGTTCTTTTCGGGAATCCATATAAGCTAACATGTCCGCTGTGTTCTGTTCCTTTTTTTGTTTGCATTTTTGTGCAATATCTGCATTTTGTGTGCATATTTTTTTGACTGTGTTCAGCGCCACTCCAAATCTCTTTGCTGTAGCATTGTAGCTTCCAGTCTCTACATAATCAGCAATAATATCTTTTTTCTGCTTATCCGTCAGTCTGGAAGCCACAATCACCACCCCTTATTCTTTGTGCTTCACACGGTATAATAGTCCTATACTAATTTTACCATGAGCAGGGCAATCAAACCGTCCCTCCATTTTTACATATTTTTAAGTTGGGTAATCGAAATACCTAACGCATTTGCTATTTTTTGTAATGATTCAATTTTGGGATTTCGGTCGCCTGATTCATATTTCTGCAAGGTAAAAACGGAAATTCCTGCTTTTTGCGCCAACTTTTCTTGCGTTAACTTTGCTTTTTTTCTGGCATCTTTTATTTGTTTTCCAGTATCAATGTTCATTTTGGAGTTTTTACCAACTGTCATAAACTCCATCCGTATCAATTCATCTATCGTCATACTAACTTCTTTACAAAATAAATATATCAAGTTAATGCCTGGTTCCCTATGTTCATTTTCATAATTTGAGTAAGAAGAACGAGATATTCCAAGTCTTATTGCCATTTCCTTTTGTGAAATACCTGTTTTTATCCTTGCTTGTTTCATTCTTTTTCCTATTCTTATGTAATTATTGATTCCTGCCATATTGTATATCCTCCATTCGTGTGAAAAAATCTATTTCTACGCCCAAAGCACTTGTAAGCTTTTGCAATTGTTCATCTCTGGGAAGTGAATGGTTATTTTCATATCTACGAATCTGTACTTCGTGAATGCCACTTTCGCTAGCAAGCTTTTTTTGCGTCCAACCCTTATTTTTTCTTAATATGCGAATACTATCACCAATTCGTAATAACTCACTTGCTTTTATATGACCAATTGTCATCCTTTCCACCTCCCAAACAATGTCATTAACCGCCTATATTCATCCAGCGTTTTTCTTTGATACCCGTAAAAATCATCCCGTTTGATTGGAATATTCTTTCGCTTGCTCAGCTTGTCATATCCGATATTACTTACAAGGCTTTCGTATATCTCCACCTCCAGGCCAGGAGCGGAGGATATGGCGCACTGGAACAATGTTAGCTTATCTTCTACGCTGGCGGTCTGGCAGTATTCTTTTATACGTTTTGCTTCATCTTTTGTAATTCCATAGTCACTATAATTTTTGTCCCTGGTTCTCATGGCCCTCCTTTCTACTTATTCTCATTTTAATTCTTTCAAAGTCGCATCTTTAATATCCTCCGGTTCTGCATACTCACAACAGGTTAATATCTTTTCACGGCTAAAATTCAAGTCCTCTGCCGTATCACAGCAAATCGCTCCTCCGATAAGCTCATCACAGTTCATATCAATTACGCATTTACAACCATATGCGTATTTGCTTTTACACTTAATCATTTTTTTACACCTCCATTAAATGTCTAATATGTCAGTTTTGATGAACTACCGTTCTCCTATTTTTATAGTGATATGTAGTGCTTTAAAAATTTTATCCGCACTTTCTACGCTCATACTTTTAGTCCCTTTTTCCCAATAAGCTATAGCTCTCTTAGTTACTCCAGCCATGTCTGCTAAATTTTGTTGTGACAATCCCTGCTTTTTTCTTTCTTCCTGTAAAATCTTACCTAAATTCATAATTGACACTCCCCCTCCTTCCTGATATACTATATCTAGTTGATGAACTAACGTTCAGCACAACATGGGGAGAATTGAAAAATCTAATCTGAAAGGAGGAATGTGCAATGGGTAAGACCGTAAGAGTTCGCATTAACTCTACCGCCAGAACTACTAGTTCCGGCAACATTCGTGTTCACACCACCGTTAGCAGTGGTCACAGTACCAAATCTACCACTAAGACTATCCGTGTAAAATAGTCTTACTCCGCCCTGGAAAGCCACTTCCAGGGCGGCTTTGCATTCCTCCCAAATATTAATTTACTGGTTCCCAATACCAGTCAACCCGTTGCATGACAATTTCTTTTATATCATCTTCGATTTCTTCATCTGTCATCTCGTCCGGATATTCCAGCTCATCCTCTACATCAGTACCAGCGTATCCATAATTAGCTTTATATTTTATTTTTTTCATTTTCCATCTCCGTCAAATGCTAATTTTTCTGTTTTTGAATCAACTGTTCACACTCTTCTGGTGTCAATTTACACTGGCAACATTGACAATACTTCCCTGTTACCTCACATCTGTAATCCTCATCATACTCATTTCTATTGCGAAACGGAATAACTACAACATAAGGACAGTTATAAAAATCCATCTTATACCTTCTTCCTTAAATTTTAATTCTCACACACTGCTACGTCCTCATACGTAGTTACACTCTCAACGATTTTACACCACACGCAACTAAAGTTTGATTTCAAATCATCATAGAATGCATATGCATCTCTATATTCCGAAAACCAACCTGCAATTCTCCATTCTTCAGGATTATCTTTGCTCTTCAAAAAAACTCCATATTTTATTTCTAATTCCATATGCCTTCCTAAACCTCCTTAAATCCTAATTTCCTTGAATTACAGGTTAATAAACCCTTTGTCCGCAGCCACAGTATCCCGGATATTTCATCAAATTCTTACATTTTGGGCAAAAATATTTTCCTTCGATAATTACCCGCGATACAGGTTGCTGCTTTTCAAGAGCATCATACGCCATATCAAGTGCAACAAGTTGTTCTTCCGTAGGTGCTCCCTTAAACATACGTTTTATAATATCTATTGCCTCTTTCGGTTCCATATTTTCCTCCAAATGTCATGCATGTCCATCGTGATAAAACAGCCACAGCATCTTACACCTCCATAAAATATCAGTTCGGTTGATTAGATACTATCCTGTGCGTTGCAACATCCATATCCTTAATCATATCTAATAGCGGCCGCTCTGTCTCACTTTTCGCTATCGCTTTCCAGCGATATGTATATACCGGTTGTGAGCAATTTCCTAAAATATTTGGCATTGCATAGCTTTCTTTTCTCTCCAAGAAAAACATCTCTTACCTCCGCTAAATAACGATTTTGAATAATTGCTGGTACTGGCTCCCAGCTTTGGCTTTGGCCCAATCAACGGCCCCGGCTGCCGTCCAACTTTGGCATGGCGCTCACGTTGCTTTCTCGGCGCGTTATCAGCTCACCCTCTTTTTTATTGTCTATCTGGTTTTTGCTCCAGAGATTTTTTTACAAGGTCCCTCGTTCGTCCTTGCACCGTATAGCCGATATGCCAGCTTAACGATTTGGTTGACAAAAACATGTAAAATCTGTAAAACACGCTCATGTTAAGCAAATTATTAATTACTTAATGATAAATCCATCTAATATCTTCTGTGCAACTGGTTAATAATTCTTCCAGCTCCTTATTGTTGCAATAAAACCGGCAACTGTCACCCGGTCTTTTATATGCACCTTTATGGGTGCAGATGAGAATATATATACCTTTTGGTGGATTTCTTCTAACTGAAAATGCACAGTCAGCACACTTATTTTTCATATCTCCTGCTCCCTGTCTATCTATCATTCCTCTGTCTCCATGCTCCACTCAATATCCCATTTGATTCTCTGCCCACAGTGTCCACAATATGGATAATTTGAATTAACCCCTTCACCGCAAGATGGGCACAATCCGATATTCTCTTTGTCTTTAATAAAACACCTTTAATCCTCTGGTTTTTTTGTTATCTGTTTCTGTAGAGCTGATATGACAGCCTCAACATTTTTCAATGGTATATGTCTAAATGACTTAACCTCTTGGCATCCCATCAATTTTGCATTTTCAACTACCATTGATAGGTCTTTCGCGATTCCTTCTTCAATCATCCCTCTGCCTCCTTACAATAGCCGCTTTGTTCACACGTTTCTGCATCCTCGCAATAATCGCATTCCCCAGAACAGCCCCTTACCGTTTCCTGTTCTTCTTTACATCTGTTATTCATGGCTTTTCTCCTCTAAATGCATGCCAAATGAGTCAATTGCCTTCATGGCCTCTCCCAAATCATCAAACACCCTTCCATCGTACGAGATATCATCAATCCGGTACCCCAGTTCATCTCCATCGGATGGGGTTGCTACCCTCAAGGTGCAGATATCCATGCCTTTGTATTCCGTTACCTTTTCATATCTATTGCTTAAGTGCTTCATTTTCCCTCCTCCATAAATGTGTGTTTTGATTACTTGGACGCCTAGAAAAATCAGGACATATTTCAGTCCTATCATATGCCAGTCGGAGAAATGCTGTAGTCATGGGTGATGGATATTTCTCCATGTCCTTTATTGCTGCCATTCTTTGGCGTTCTGAATTGTCACTATATTGATTTTTCATTTTGTTATCTGGCAATTTAATTCCCCCTTTCCTGAATGTTATCCCTGGTATCCCATGTGTAATGCATTCCGGGTATTGTTATAGTTCTAGGGCATTCATTCACATAATCAATCAACCCTATCTCTTTCATATCCCGCAGATATCCCCAGATAGTAGAGCTTGATGTATAACCAACCCCATCCCCTATTTCTCTGGTTGTGGGGGGATAATCATGCTTCAACATGTATTGTTTTACAAACACCAGGATTTTTTTATGTATTTCCTTAATTTTCTCCTTCCCCTACCCAGTCTTTTACCTGTTTTAACATCAATGCATCATAATCGGTATCTCGTTGTTCAAAATTGTGAAACTGATTTTTACTGCCTTTGGCGGTCGATTCCTGCCGCTGGCTTCGTACCCAGGTCCTTACCGAGGCTTTCCAGTCCTTCATCTTATTTTTACCAACCATCCATCCCTTTGATGCATAAAAATCAACAAAACTCTCTGGGTCAATGCCATATCCATTCAAAGTGCAATAATCGGACACATCCGACACCGAAGGTGGAGCAAATGTTTTTTTATTATTATCATTTACATTATCCTTTTCCTTTACATTTTCCTTTTCATTAGGTTTTGCTTTGGTTATGGTTTGGTTATCACTTGGTTTATTAAAATTGGATTCTAGGTTATTGTTTGGTTCTGTTTTGGTTACTGGCCTACCACCTTTGGTTCCGTTTTGGTATCTACGATTATTCGCATCAATTTGTGGTTTTGCCATTAAAAACATTGCAGATGCAACACCTGCCGATTTAGGTTCTGTTTCATCAAGTCCATATTCTAAGATTGCTGTAAGAGATTCCAATCTTTCTTTTTCCGGCAATTGCTTAATGGCTTCCCAGAAGCTGCGATAAAATACAACACTATCTCTCATAACCCAGCTCCAAACATACTAATCTGACCGGGAATACCTTTATCTTTTTTCTTATTCCGGCTTACAAACAGCTGTGCGCCACGCTCTGCTGCCTTTATGCTCTTAGTCCTATTATTCTGGCTGACAAGCCATTTCTCTGTTTCTTGCCGTCCCTGTGCATCGTCACGGGGTATATAGTAACCTTTCCCTGTTGGCAATGTAAGAATCACTTTATCGTGCCTTAATATCTCAATGGCGGTTCGTATATCTCTATCCGATTCCCCTATCTTGGATACCAGTTCATCTCTGTTCAATGCATTCTCTTTACCTACAAGGAGCGCATTATATACCCTTGCTTGAACATCTTCACTAACAGTTCGCTTATTCTTCAAATAATCCCTCCTTTCGGGCCGGGTAAAGGAGGTTTGATAGGTCCCGGCCCAGGGTCAGAAAGTATGTCGTGACATATTAGCAATCTGACCAGTAATCATTACCGTTGTATGTATCATCCCGCAAGGGGAATAGATACCAAAATTTCAGTTTAATTAAGTACACTCTGGTGGATAAAACTCAAGAATCTCAACTTTTCCAGAAACCAATTCTTTATATGCAGAAGCTCCGCAATTATCGCAATACAGATATTTACGAACCACACACTCTCCACCCTTGCCAATATATGAATCTTTATCATCCAAACGCATTTCAGAACCACAATATTTACATTCCATCTTTACACCTCCTAGTAGAACGGTAAATATTAATATTGCTGAACAAACCCATCAGCAAAAAGGTTCATCTGTCCCTCTATGTTTTTATCTTCCATCCACCAAAGGAAAACATCATATCCCGTTTTCCATTTTGGGACAACTCCTTTGCTTTTAAGTGTAATCAGCATTTTATCAAATGCTCTAATATAGGCCCACTGGTATGTGGGGAAATCATAAAACTCCTTCCATCTTCCTTTCCCAGCCATAGGACACCCGATACAGCCCACACGCTTATATCCCATATCGTAGAGGACGTTATACAAAATTTTTTCTGATTGAATAAAATCCCATATATCCCTGTGCGTCCAGTCAATTATAGGATTCACAATCATCTTTCCCTTGAGCTGGCAATGTTCCAGCATCCTACGCTTGTCAGAATTATCGTTCATCAGCATAACCTCATCTGATAATCTGATAGCATCTTCCTTTTTAGGCGTGTTTGCTTCAAACGCCTGTCTTTCTTCTCTCGCGCTGCTCTCATCCCAGCGCACCCCCGTTGCTATATATCTATTGGCGCATCCAGTTTCTTTCAGTATCGAACAGCAATACCTCATCCTTCTCCAGGGGGGCATTCCCTTCTCCGGTATCAGTGTCCACATGGAACACCGTTTTCCCTTATATGTAGGCTTTTCTATATCGCATAATATTCCATTTTCCTCAAGCTCTTTAAATTTTTTTCGAATGTGATATACAGTCTGTGGTGCATCTACAGTTGTATGGCTATTATGTACCTCAAATGGTACCCCTGACCGTTTAAACAATTCCAGCATTACATCACTATCTTTTCCTCCACTGTATGTGCAGACCAATGGCTGCCCGTAGTGGTGCAGTGACATTTCTGATGCCATCTTAATTCGTTCTATTGCCTTATGTTCTAAATCCATTTTACGAAAGGAGCCAGGATATCCTGTCACGGTGGCCACCGCTCCGGCCTCCCTTCTTAATCACTCAAATCTTAATATTACTGATTATCAGTTATCAAACTTGATTCCGTACACCTTATATCTGTCCTCAAACGCTGTCATACCAATGCTATGCGCTTCTGTATGGTGCTGCCGGCATAAGCATATTTTCCGGTACTCCGAATCATCAACTTTCATTCGGTCATTGCCCATTCCGATAGTATCTACATGGTGTATCTCCCCATCCCGGCCACATATGGCACACTTCCGTAGCTTTAAACATGCATATAGGTAATGTCCTATATCATCGGTACGGTTAAGGGCAAAATCCAACAACGGTATCCCCTGCTCCAGCGCATAATCCAGCATGGTATTGATAAATTCCCTGGCAGTATCCATAGAGCAATCAGACAGGGAAAAATATCCGCATCCGGTCCGGTTGATGTGTAAATACTTAAGCCATTCCTTCTCTACCTCCGGCACGTTTCCAGAATAGGCAGATATGTCATTGACTGTGGCGTAAATCTTTCGGCGCTGGTCTGCGCTTATATGTCTGCCATCGTCAAGCCATACGCTGCATCTATTCATGTGCTTATCAACGATTGGTTCCATAAGATTTTTTCCAGGAATAAATATCTGCAAATATGTTCCATCTGGAACCAACTTGTATGCTGTTATATCCGCTGACTCATGCATATAATCACCTCTTTAATTCCATGGTAGTCCACTATCCTGCATATCACTCGGAGGTTGTGTTGCTGACTCTTTATCTGGATTCCTTTTCAGCTTCTTTATTGTTTCATTCGCCTGAGAACTGGTCATATCATGGATATCAGTCAATCCATACTTCGATAGCACATTTTTAATTCCTATTCCTGTCCGTTTCAATTCCAAGAATATTTCATTGATATCGGATTCAGTAATCAAATCAGGATTATTCTGCTTGTTGTATTTAGTCCGGTCTGAATCCCAATAAACATCAGCGCCAATCCCAAGCTGCTTGCACGCTACCGATATAGCATCTGTGGTTGCCATCTTATAGCATTCGTCCGAAACGTATATGCCGGATTTCTCTTTTGATGCAAACATGCTACCACCGTTTCCTGGGATTGGTTTAGACCATTCCCCATCAACCTTTATGTATAATTCGATATCTACAAAAGCTGCTATCTCATTACCCGATGTTTCCAACCACTTCTTCGTTGGGATGTAGTACCATCCTATCCCACATGGCCCGAACTGTTCAGTAAGGACTTTTATGCGCCACATAGGGTTAATATCGGTCATACCGCTGGTACGACCTCCCTTAATGGTTTTCTTAGCGCTATCTGGAACAGAACGGACCTTTTGGTATAAGTCAAGATTTTCCATACACAACACCTATTTAATCTGTATATTCTGTTTCTGTTCAATATGCGCCCCTGGAACTGTAAGACCTCCTTTTATGGCTTCTTTAATTTTGGTTTTGCTCGGTTCCGGCTCCTTGGTAACAAGGTATTCTGTAGGGATATTAGATGTATCCTCAATCACAACCGATTCTGATTTACGGTAAGATATTGAAATTCTCGCCGTTTTGAACTTCTCACCGTCAAGATATCCAGATAAGTATTCCTTAAGCCGTTCGGCCTGATTACCTGCGGCTACTTTTCTTGCATTAAGATTTTTAATTTCAGAATCAATGGCACCTTCCTCCGCTTTGAGATTTTTGTACCAGCAAGCTATATTCTCAATCTTCTTTTCCTTTTCCATCTGGAGTCGGTCCAGACGTCCATCGTCTATGATTTCCCCTGTTTCCATGTCAACGCAACCCAATATTTCTGTATCAATTTCATATAAGTTCATCTACTTGTCCTCCATCTGAATATAAAGTGTAATTCTGACCCTCTGATTTGATAGGCTCCTGCATTCTTTCTACCTTCTTCACTCGCTTAAGCTTCCTCTGATGGCATTTATCACATTCTCTCCAATGTTCCGGGTCAAGGAAACATCCGCAAGAATCACATTTAGAATTATTCATCATGTGTTTTATCCTTAGGAACTTTAACCGGTACGCCTCTCAAAATACCGACCAGCACATTACGCTGGGCATATTCATCTGTATCCAAAAAAACCAAAGCTGCATTTACCCGACCTTCAAGCTCAATAAGCTTTCTATATTCATTGGCAGAAATTTCAACTGTTCTTTCTTCCATCTTGCAAACCTCCATAATCTCTGATATAATCAGACTGAGTTATTTTTTGTATCCGGTCGTTTAGCTCTGTCAAGCTGACGACCCTTTTTATTGGCTTACCATATCCGGTGTACCGACTGGCATTTGTCATTGCCCCGGCCCGGTTGGTTCCATTCCGGCGGCGGCTCATAATATCACCGCCATGCATATCACCAGCAATCCGCTTAAGACCATCACTGCCGCGGTCAAGCCGCGAATAATCATCCGGTCTTTCTGACGGGGGCTTAAGTGTGTTTTTCCAACAGGTATGTATTCAAGCTGTTTCACTAAATTTCATCTCCTTTTTGGTCAGCTCCAGAAGTATCTGAAGCTTTTCTATTGTCAGTTTACATGGGTTAGCCTTGCGTTCTCTAAAATAGCTTGTAGAAAATCCCAAGTACTGGGCCAATTCATCATCATCAAAGTTATTTCTTATCTTGGCCTCTTCTATTAGTACCCTAATGTTGTCCTTTTGCCATTCTGACGGCTTCTTAGATTTCACGTCCTCACTTCCTTTCGTTTATACATTCCAGGATAAATTATCTTCTACTATCTCTTTTACATCCACACCAAGAGCATTTGCCATGCGTCCGGCACACACGGGTGTAACTTCCCGCATATTTAAAATAACATTCATACGCGCCCGACTCACTCCATACCGTTTGGAAAGATTTGTTATAGTCAAAGAATTTCTAGCCAGAGCAATATCAATTTTATCTCTACTAAGTTTCACCTCTTACTACCTCCTATCAACTTTTTTCAAATACTGATAAAGCGCTATTGCTATAATTATTAGTATCTCTGCAAAAACAGTGCAAACAACTCCTGCAAAAAATGGATTGATGTACATCGTTTATCTCCTCCTCTTTCTCTTGATTCCCCGGCTCTTGCCGTTCTTCTTAATCCTGGCTCTCTGTCCCATTCTCTAAATCTCCTTGTGTTCCTGTGTTGATGTTGTTCAGTCCAGTGCCATCCTGGGAAACATAGTCATATGTACCCGCGGTATAAAGCCATGCAGCATTGGTGCCTATCAGCGCCGCCAGCGTTACCAAAAACGCTATAAACCAATGTTTTGCATTCCTCTTGCTCTGCTCTATTACCTCTACAGCAAAATACTGTTCCAGCCCTTCCCATGTTGGCTTGTCCTTCTGGTTTTCAATGTTCATAAATATTTTCCTCCTGTGCTTGCGTAATACAGGAGAAAATGGTAAAATATTCCTGTATCCGCATTAGTTTGGGTAATGTGGTTACGGCTCCGGTTGGTGTTCATATCACCGCCGGGGCATTTTATAAATCTAATCTTCCGCTTCTATGAGTTCTCTATCTTTAAGCGTGTACCATGTATCTGCTTTGATGTTTACTCCATCAACAACTACTGCTTTCCAGCTGGAAATTTTACAGCTATTTTGTTCTTCTTCTGCAATAACCAAAATCGAACCTAGCCCTCCTTTTGCTTTTACCCATTTTCCTCTTGCAACAGATAATCCGTTTTCGCCGGTTGATGATTTTCCACGACTTGTTGCTGCTCCGCAGTTCCCGGCTGTTGCTGCTCCGCAGTACCCGGCTGTTGCTGCTCCGCTGTCCCCGGCTGTTGCTGCTCCGTAGTCCCCGGCTGTTGCTGCTCCGCAGTTCCCGGCTGTTGCTGCTCCGCTGTCCCCGGCTGTTGCTGCTCCGCTGTCCCCGGCTGTTGCTGCTCCGCAGTACCCGGCTGTTGCTGCTCCGCAGTCCCCGGCTGTTGCTGCTCCGCAGTCCCCGGCTGTTGCTGCTCCGCAGTACCCGGCTGTTGCTGCTCCGCAGTCCCTGGCTGTTGCTGCTCCGTAGTCCCCGGCTGTTGCTGCTCCGTAGTCCCCGGCTGTTGCTGCTCCGCAGTCCCCGGCTGTTGCTGCTCCGCAGTACCCGGCTGTTGCTGCTCCGCAGTCCCTGGCTGTTGCTGCTCCGTGGTCCCCGGCTGTTGCTGCTCCGTAGCCCCCGGCTGTTGCTGCTCCGCAGTACCCGGATGTTGCTGCTCCGCAGTACCCGGCTGTTGCTGCTCCGCAGTACCCGGCTGTTGCTGCTCCGCAGTTCCCGGCTGTTGCTGCTCCGCTGTCCCCGGCTGTTGCTGCTCCGCTGTCCCCGGCTGTTGCTGCTCCGCAGTACCCGGCTGTTGCTGCTCCGTGGTCCCCGGCTGTTGCTGCTCCGTGGTTCCCGGCTGTTGCTGCTCCGTGGTTCCCGGCTGTTGCTGCTCCGCAGTACCCGGCTGTTGCTGCTCCGTGGTCCCCGGCTGTTGCTGCTCCGTGGTTCCCGGCTGTTGCTGCTTTATATTCTATACAAGTTTTTTCAGCCTTTTCTTTGGTATATTTGATTGCTGCATTTACAATTCCAGCAATATTCAATTGCGCACCAATGCGCATCTTTGTTGATGCAATTTTACTATCATCATCGTGTCTGCTTATGTCTCCACTCTGCTCTACCTCATAATACACAGATTTTGATGGTGGATAATATTTAAAACAATCAAGTGGGTATTCGCA
>ERZ773118.408-NODE-408-length-50373-cov-148.646_pt1 | contig 50373 bp, 64 predicted proteins | sample MGYA00580562_ERZ773118 | MGnify/ENA primary metagenome ERZ773118 (study PRJEB29015, sample SAMEA2737878) | human gut metagenome | biome: human gut; feature: human-associated habitat; material: faeces | place: China | collected 2012 ... | reverse complement strand
TCGCTATCAGAGAAGGTGGAAGAACAGTAGCTTCTGGAGTAGTTTCAGAAATAATTAAATAATAAATTTGGAATAAATTTCTATAAAAATGCCTAGCTTTGCTAGGCGTTTTTATTTACATGTATTATAGAAGTAAAACAACCGAAAACTATGTGTGTTTTAAAAAATAATTTTTTTATTTTTTAAAAAATGCTATTGTTGATGATTTTAGAAAAGTATAAAAATAAAAAATCAAAAAAAACTTTTAAAATTTTTAAAAAGATGTTATGATATAGAGAACGCAGTAAAAATATAGAAAAAAGATCAAAAAAACTAAAAAAAAGCTTTGATTTTTTTAACAACTGTGATATAATCCTTAAGGTGTATAAGGATATAGTATCCTTAAGAGATAATTTTCAAGGAGGTGTAAAGGAATAAATGGCTTCTAACAAATTAAGAATCTACTTAAAAGCTTATGATCATACTTTATTAGATCAATCGGCTAAAAAAATAGCAGAAGTTGCTAAAAAGTCTGGTGCGGAAATCGCAGGACCTATGCCATTACCTACTAAAATTAGAAAGTACACTGTATTAAGATCAGTGCATGTTAACAAGGATTCAAGAGAACAATTTGAAATGAGAGTACACAGAAGAATGGTAGAAATTAACAATTCTACACAAAAGACAATAGCTTCGTTAACAGCGGTTAACTTACCAGCTGGTGTTGGAATAGAAATCAAACAAAACTAATTAATTGATTTTTAGACAGACATTGTAAAGTGTTATTTCGGGTAATTTGATTTGTTTGATAAGAAGATTATCGAAATCTTAAATTATCCTTACAGAATAATACAAGTTGACGCTTTTTTTAAAGCTAGACAGTAGAACCACGAGGTCGAGTTGTCAACCAATATATTATTTGATGGAGGTAGAAAATAATGACAGGAATTTTAGCAAAAAAAGTTGGAATGACTCAAATATTTGAAGATGGAAAATTCATTCCAGTAACAGTTGTTGAAGCTGGTCCTAACTACGTACTACAAAAGAAAACTGTAGAAAACGATGGTTACACAGCATTACAATTAGGATTTGACGAAAAAAGAGAAAAAAATACTACTAAACCAGTAATGGGAATCTTCAAAAAAGCTGGAGTTAACCCTCAAAGATTCGTAAAAGAAGTAAAAGTTGACTCAGTAGAAGGTTATGAATTAGGACAAGAAATCAAAGTTGATACTTTTGCAGAAGTAGAGTTCGTTGATATCACAGGAACTTCAAAAGGTAAAGGTACAGCAGGGGTAATGAAAAGACACGGATTCGGTGGAAACAGAGCTACTCACGGGGTTTCAAGAAACCACAGATTAGGTGGATCTATCGGAATGTCATCATGGCCTGGAAAAGTTCTAAAAGGTAAAAGAATGGCTGGACAACACGGTAATGCAACTGTAACAGTTCAAAACCTTAAAGTAGTAAAAGTTGACGCAGAAAACAACTTGTTACTAATTAAGGGAGCAGTTCCAGGAGCAAAAAACGGATATTTAGTTGTAAGACCAGCTGTTAAAAAATAATGGTTAGTAGATGTGGAAGGAGGAAAACAATGGCAGTTTTAAACATATATGACTTGACTGGAAATCAAACTGGAACTGTAGAAGTTAAAGATACAGTGTTTGGTATTGAACCTAATCAAGCAGTACTTCATGAAGTACTAACTGCAGAATTAGCAGCTGCTAGACAAGGAACTGCAGCTACTAAGACTAGAGCAATGGTTAGAGGAGGAGGAAGAAAACCTTTCAAACAAAAAGGTACTGGTAGAGCTAGACAAGGAAGTATCAGAGCTCCTCACATGGTTGGTGGAGGAGTTACATTCGGACCTCAACCAAGATCATACGAGAAAAAAATTAATAGAAAAGTTAGAAATCTAGCATTAAGATCAGCTTTATCTGCTAAAGTTGCTAATGGAGATATCTTAGTAATCGAAGGAACTATCGAAACTCCAAAAACAAAAGCAATAGTTGCTTTAACTAATGCAGTAGCTGCAACTGAAAAACAATTATTTGTTGTAAACGATCTTGCTGAGCAAGCAGATTACAACTTATATATGTCAGTAAGAAACCTTGAAAATGCTGTAGTATTACAACCAAATGAAATTGGAGTATACTGGCTACTAAAACAAAACAAAGTTATTCTTACTAAAGAGGCACTATCTACAATAGAGGAGGTGCTTGGATAATGACAGCTTATGACATCATTAAAAAACCTGTAATAACAGAAAAAAGTGAAATGCTAAGAAGAGAGTATAACAAATATACTTTTGAAGTAAACACAAAAGCAAATAAAATTCAAATAAAAAAAGCTGTAGAGGAATTATTTAACGTTAAAGTTGAAGCTGTATCAACTTTAAACAGCAAACCAGTTGTTAAAAGACACGGAATGAAACTTTACAAAACTCAAGCTAAAAAGAAGGCTATCGTTAAGTTAGCACAAGGAAATACAATCACTTACTTTAAAGAAGTGTAATTTATATATAAAATAAGACTGTAAACGGCTAAAGATATATATAGGTCTAAAGAATTTTTCGGAGGTTAAGCAATGGCTATTAGAAAATTAAAAGCTATAACTAACGGGACAAGAGGAATGTCTAGATTAGTTAATGAGTTAGATAATGTAAGACCTGAAAAGTCTTTAACTGCACCTTTAAACTCTGCATACGGAAGAGACAACTATGGTCACAGAACTTGTAGAGATAGACAAAAAGGACACAAAAGACTTTACAGAATTATCGATTTCAAAAGAAATAAATTGGATATACCAGCTAGAGTACAAACTATCGAGTACGATCCAAACAGAACTGCTAATATAGCTCTTTTATTCTATGTAGATGGAGAAAAAAGATATATACTAGCACCAAAAGGACTAAAAAAAGGCGACATGGTTATGGCAGGATCTCAAGCTGAGATTAAACCAGGAAACGCATTAAAAATAAAAGATATGCCAGTAGGGGTTCAAATTCATAATATTGAACTACAAAGAGGAAAGGGTGGACAATTAGTTAGATCTGCAGGAACTGCAGCAAGACTAGTTGCAAAAGAAGGTACTTACTGTCACGTTGAGTTACCATCAGGTGAATTAAGATTGATTCACGGTGAATGTATGGCAACTATCGGTGAAGTAGGAAACGCAGAACATAGCTTAGTACAAATTGGTAAAGCTGGAAGAAACAGACATATGGGTAAAAGACCTCATGTAAGAGGATCTGTAATGAACCCTTGTGATCACCCTCATGGAGGAGGAGAAGGAAAAGCTCCTGTAGGAAGAAAAGCTCCGTTAACACCTTGGGGTAAACCAGCAATGGGTGTTAAAACTAGAGGTAAGAAGACTACAGATAAATTTATCGTAAGAAGAAGAAACGATAACTAATTCTAAATTCGAGAGGAGGCTTAATAAGGAATGGCTAGATCGTTAAAAAAAGGACCTTTCTGTGACCACCACTTAATGAAAAAAGTTGAAGAAGCTGTTGCTGCTGAAAACTTTAAAGCAGTAATTAAGACTTGGTCAAGAAGATCAACTATATTCCCTAACTTCATTGGATTAACTTTTGGTGTATATAATGGGAAAAAACATATCCCTGTTCATGTAACTGAGCAAATGGTAGGACACAAATTAGGAGAGTTCGCACCAACTAGAACTTACTATGGACACGGTGTAGAAAGAAAAAAATAGTACAAATTTGAGATATATTTAAGTAATTAAAGAGGAGGTTGGACTAGTGGAAGCTAGAGCAATTACTAGATTCGTAAGAATGTCTCCTAGAAAAGCTAGATTAGTAGCTGACTTAGTGAGAGGAAAATCAGCACTAGAAGCATTAGATATTCTAGAATATACAAATAAAAAAGCAGCTAGATTGATACGTAAAACATTAGCATCAGCTATTGCTAATGCAACTAACAACTTCAAAATGGACGAAGAAAAGTTAGTAGTTTCAACAATTATGATAAATGATGGACCAGCTCTTAAGAGAATAATGCCTAGAGCTATGGGTAGAGCTGACATAATCAGAAAACCTACAGCACATATCGTTGTTGGCGTTTCTGTTGAAGAGTAGTTTAAGGAGGTAAGACTGTGGGACAAAAAGTAGATCCTAGAGGACTAAGACTTGGTATAACAAGAACTTGGGATTCTAACTGGTATGCAGACAAAAAGGAATACGCTAAGTACTTCCATGAAGATGTAAAAATCAGAGAGTATATCAAGAAAAACTACTACCACGCTGGAATAGCTAAGGTAAAGATCGAGAGAACATCTCCTTCTAACGTAGTAGTACTTGTATACACTGCAAAAGCAGGAATAATCATCGGAAGAAAAGGTGCTGAAATAGATAACTTAAGAGCAAATCTTGAGAAAATGACAGGTAAAAAAGTTACTGTAAAAGTACAAGAAGTAAAAGATTTTAATAAAGATGCTGTTCTAGTAGCAGAAAATATAGCTACAGCAATCGAAAAAAGGGTAGCTTACAAAAGAGCTATGAGCCAAGCTATAATGAGAGCTATGAGAGCTGGAGCTAAAGGAATCAAAGTAATGGTTTCAGGAAGACTAAATGGAGCAGAAATCGCAAGAGCTGAATGGTCAGTTGAAGGAAAAGTTCCTTTACATACATTAAGAGCTGACATCGATTATGCAGTTGCAACAGCTCACACAACTTATGGAGCTCTTGGGATAAAAGTATGGATATTCCATGGTGAAGTTCTTCCAACTAAAAGGGAAGGAGGAGAAGCGTAGTCATGTTAATGCCAAAAAGAACAAAACATAGAAAAATGTTTAGAGGTAGAATGAAAGGTGCAGCTCATAAAGGGAACACAGTAGCATTCGGAGATTACGGACTACAAGCTCTTGAGCCACACTGGATATCAAATAGACAAATAGAAGCATGCAGAGTTGCTATCAACAGAACTTTCAAAAGAGAAGGAAAAGTTATTATAAGAATATTCCCTCATAAACCTATCACAGCAAGACCTGCTGGAGTGAGAATGGGTAAAGGTAAAGGAAACGTTGAAGGTTGGGTAGCAGTTGTTAAACCAGGAAGAATCATGTTTGAGGTTTCTGGTGTTAGAGAAGAAGTTGCACAAGCAGCTTTAAGAAAAGCGGCAATGAAACTTCCTGTTAGATGTAAAATCGTTAAGAAAGAGAATGGTGGTGAAAACTAATGAGAGCTAAGGAAATAAGAGAAATGTCAACTGAAGACTTAGTTGTTAAGTGTAAAGAGCTTAAGGAAGAGTTATTCAACCTAAAGTTCCAACTTTCATTAGGTCAACTTACTAACACTGCTAAAATTAGAGAAGTTAGAAGAGAAATTGCAAGAATAAACACAATTTTAAATGAAAGATAATCTCGTTCATATATATTGATTCTTAGGAAGAGGAGGTTAATGTCTTGAGAAACGAAAGAAAAGTTAGAGAAGGAATAGTTGTTTCAGATAAAATGGACAAAACTATCGTTGTGGCATTTGAAACAATGGCTTTACACCCAATCTATAAGAAGAGAGTAAAAAGCACTACTAAGTTTAAAGCTCACGATGAAAACAATGTAGCTAAAACTGGAGATAGAGTTATAATTATGGAAACTAGACCATTGTCTAAAGATAAAAGATGGAGACTAGTAGAGATTGTTGAAAAAGCTAGATAATTCCAATTATTGTGAGAGGAGGATAATTTAATGGTACAACAACAAACTATCCTTAACGTCGCTGATAACTCAGGTGCTAAACAATTAATGGTTATAAGAGTACTAGGTGGATCTAAAAAAAGATTCGGAAGAATCGGAGACATCGTAGTAGCATCAGTTAAAGAAGCTATCCCTGGTGGAAACGTTAAAAAAGGTGACATAGTTAAGGCTGTAATAGTAAGAACTAAAAAAGAATTAAGAAGAGCAGACGGATCATATATAAAATTTGATGATAACGCAGGAGTTATAATCAATACAAACAATGAACCAAAAGCAACAAGAATATTTGGGCCAGTTGCAAGAGAGTTAAGAGCTAAAAACTTTATGAAGATTTTATCTCTAGCTCCAGAAGTAATCTAATAATCAAGAGAGGAGGCTAATAACGTGGCTAAACCTAAAATCAAATTCATACCAAAATCTTTACATGTAAAAACTGGAGATATGGTTTATGTAATTTCTGGTAAAGACAAAGGAAAAACAGGTAAAGTGGTTAAAGTTTTCCCTAACAAAGGAAAAGTTGTAGTTGAAGGAATAAATGTAGTAACTAAACATATAAAGCCAACTCCAATGAATCCACAAGGTGGAGTTGTAACTAAACCAGCTCCTATATTCTCATCTAAAGTAATGCTTTTTGATGAAGAAGCTGGAAAACCAACAAAAGTTGGATACAGAATGGTAGACGGTAAGAAAGAGAGATACTCAAAAGTATCAGGAAAAGTTCTATAAAGAAGGGAGGAAAACGTAAGTGTCTAAATACGTTTCTAGATATCATAAATTATATAATGACGTTATAGTACCTGCTTTAATGAAAGAATTAGGACTATCTAACGTTATGGAATGTCCAAGACTAGAAAAAATAGTTGTAAACATGGGAGTTGGAGAAGCTACTGAAAACTCTAAAATTATGGAAGCAGCTATGGGAGATTTAACTATAATCTCTGGACAAAAACCAATAGTAAGAAAAGCTAAAAAATCTGAAGCTGGATTTAAATTAAGAGAAGGAATGCCAATCGGAGCAAAAGTAACTTTAAGAAAAGAAAGAATGTACGATTTTCTAGATAGATTAGTGAATGTAGTTCTTCCAAGAGTAAGAGACTTTGAAGGAGTTTCAGCTAATGCATTTGATGGAAGAGGAAACTACTCTTTAGGATTAAGAGATCAACTAGTATTCCCAGAAATCGAATTCGATAAAGTTGAAAAACTTTTAGGAATGTCTATCACTATGGTTTCTTCTGCAAGAAATGATGAAGAAGGAAGAGCTTTACTTAAGGCTTTTGGAATGCCTTTCAAAAAGTAATAGTGAGGAGGGAGTAAATAATAGATGGCAAAAAAATCAATGATCGCTAGAGATGTCAGAAGAGCAGCTTTAAGCGAGAAATATGCTGAAAAAAGAGCTGAACTAAAGAAGAGAGTTGCTGAAGGTGACATGGAAGCTATGTATGAACTAAACAAACTTCCAAAAGACTCTTCTGCAGTTAGAATGAGAAATAGATGTCAATTAGACGGAAGACCAAGAGGATTCATGAGAGAATTCGGTATTTCAAGAGTAAAATTCAGACAGCTAGCAGGAGCTGGAGTTATACCAGGTGTAAAGAAATCATCTTGGTAATATTTTAGGAACAGTAGGAAGGAGGATTTTCGTAGATGTATTTAACAGATCCAATTGCTGATATGTTAACAAGAATCAGAAATGCAAATGCAGTAATGCATGAAAAAGTAGATGTACCTCATTCAACTTTAAAAGATAAAATCGCAGAAATTCTTAAAGAAGAAGGATATATTGCAAACTATAAAGTTGTAACTGATGGAAACAAAAAGAATATAAGAGTTTACTTAAAATATGATGGTAAAGATAGAGTTATAAAAGGAATCAAAAGAATTTCTAAACCTGGAAGAAGAGTATATTCTTCAGTAGAAGATATGCCAAGAGTTTTATCAGGATTAGGAATTGCCATAGTATCTACTTCTAAAGGAATTGTTACTGACAGAGTAGCTAGAAGAGAAAACGTAGGTGGAGAGATTCTTGCATTTGTTTGGTAATTAAAACTTAGGAGGTGTCATTAAATGTCAAGAGTAGGTAAAAAACCTATTATAGTGCCTTCTGGAGTTGAGGTAACAATTAATGGAAACGTTGTTACTGTAAAAGGGCCAAAAGGTACTCTAACTAAAGAATTCAATTCAATATTAACAATAAAAGAGGTTAAAGGTGAAGATCACCACAAAGATGTATGCGAAATCGTTATTGAAAGACCTAACGACTTACCAGAAGTAAGAGCAATACACGGAACTACTAGATCATTACTACACAACATGGTAGTAGGAGTTTCTGAAGGATTCAAGAAAACTCTAAACCTAGTAGGGGTTGGTTACAGAGCTGCACTTAAAGGAAAAGGACTAGAATTAGCTCTAGGATATTCTCATCCAGTAATCGTAGATGAAATTCCTGGAATTACATTCACAGTTGAAAAGAATACAACTATCCATATCGAAGGAACTGAAAAGGACCTAGTTGGACAAGTTGCTGCTAATATTAGAGCTAAAAGAGCTCCTGAGCCTTATAAAGGAAAAGGAGTTAAGTATTCTGACGAGCACGTTAGAAGAAAAGAAGGTAAAAAAGCTTAAGCTTAACTAAAAGGAGGTAAGAAAGTTGTTTAAGAAGGTAAATAGACAAGCTGTGAGAACAAGAAAGCACTTATCAATCAGAAATAAAATTTCTGGTACAGCTGAAAGACCAAGACTTTCTGTATATAGATCAAACAACAATATCTTTGCTCAGTTAATAGATGATGTTAATGGAGTGACTTTAGTTTCTGCATCAACTATTGATAAAGCGTTAAAAGCAAGTATTGCAAATGGTGGAAATTTAGATGCTGCTAAAGCTGTAGGAAAAGCTTTAGGAGAAAGAGCAGCAGCTAAAGGAATAAAAAATGTTGTATTTGACAGATCAGGATACAAATACATGGGAAGAATAGCCGCTCTTGCTGAAGCAGCTAGAGAAGCAGGACTAAGCTTCTAATTCTATTAGAGAGGAGGATTTCACTTGTCTAAGTTAGCAAATAGAGAAGAAAAACAATATCAAGAAAAATTATTAAAGATTTCAAGAGTTTCTAAGACAACTAAAGGAGGAAGAACAATATCTTTCTCAGTTTTAGCAGCTGTTGGAGATGGAGAAGGAAAAGTTGGATTAGGATTAGGAAAAGCCAATGGTGTACCTGATGCTATAAGAAAAGCTCTTTCTTCTGCAAAGAAAAATTTAACAGACGTTTCTCTTAAAGGAGGAACAATTCCTCACGAAACTGAATGTAAATGGGGAGCAACAACTTTATGGATGGCGCCAGCTTACGAAGGAACTGGAGTAATTGCTGGATCTGCAACAAGAGAAATATTAGAACTTGTTGGAATTCGTGACATTTTAACTAAAATTAAAGGATCTAGAAACAAACACAATGTTGCTAGAGCTACGATAGAAGCTTTAAAATCTCTAAGAACTGCTGAACAAATCGCAGCTTCAAGAGGTAAAGAAGTTAAAGATATCTTAAGCTAGGAGGGAATTTTAATGGTAAAGCTTAGAATAGAGCTTGTAAAAAGCATAATCGGAAGAAAGCCTAACCACATAGCAACTGTAAAGTCGCTAGGGCTTAAGAAGATGAATGATGTAGTGGAGCATGTGGAAACTCCTGAGTTAAAAGGAAAACTAGCTCAAGTTTCTTACTTACTTAAAGTAGAGGAGGTGCAAGCATAATGAAATTAAACGAATTAATGCCTTCTGTACCAAAAAAATCTAGAAAAAGAGTCGGAAGAGGAGAATCTTCAGGTTTAGGAAGAACTTGTGGAAAGGGTGCTAACGGACAAAAATCTAGATCAGGAAAAGGAGTAAAACCTTACTTCGAAGGTGGACAAATGCCACTTTATAGAAGAGTACCAAAAAGAGGTTTCTCTAATGCATTGTTCAAAAAAGAATATGCTATAATCACATTAGATCTATTAAACAGATTTGAAGATGGAGCAGAAGTTACTCCTGAAATCTTAATAGAAAATGGTCTTGTAAGAGATCTAAAAGATGGAATCAAAGTTTTAGGTAACGGAACTTTAGATAAAAAAGTAGCTGTTAAAGCTCACAAAGTTTCTGCATCTGCTAAAGCTGCTATAGAAGCTAAAGGTGGATCTGTAGAAATTATAGAAGTTAAAACATTTGTTAACGCTTCAACAGAAAACAAATAGTTTTTTCTGCTATTCATAAAAGCGAGGTGAAGTTGTTTTGACTTTGATGGAAAAATTTAATATGAAGTTGAGTAGCATTTTGAAGATTCCTGAGCTAAGGGAGAGAATCGTCTTCACCTTGTTAATGTTTTTAGTTGCTAGGGTAGGAACTTATATTCCTGCTCCAGGGGTTGATGTAGATAGGCTAGCGACTATGACTGCACAAAGTGATATTTTGGGTTATATAAACATGTTTTCTGGGGGAGCTTTCAAAAGAGTGTCTATATTTGCTCTAGGGATAGTTCCTTACATTAACTCATCGATTGTATTTAGCTTGTTAGCTGTGATTATTCCTAAACTTGAAGAGATTCAAAAAGAGGGAGAGTCAGGACGAAACAAGATTACTCAATGGACTAGATATTTAACAATAGCAATAGCCGTGGTACAATCATTTGGGGTATGTCTATGGTTACAATCGGTAGGATTGGTAACTACTCCAGGAATGTTATTTTTCTTGACTACAATTGTTACCCTAACAGCTGGAACTGTTTTCTTAATGTGGATTGGAGAACAGATCTCAGTGAAAGGGATTGGAAACGGAGTATCATTACTTATCTTTTTAAATGTAATATCTGGAGGACCTTCAAACATCGTTCAGACTATTCAAAGTATGAGAGGAAGTAAATTTCTAATTCCAGTATTGATACTGATAGCAGTAGCTGGTATCCTAGTTGTAACAGGAATAGTAATATTCCAACTAGGAGAAAGAAAGATACCTATTCATTATGTAGGGAAAGGATTCAGCAACAGAGGAGGAATGGGGCAAAACTCATATATTCCATTGAAGTTGAACAGTGCTGGAGTTATGCCAGTGATCTTTGCATCAGTAGTTATGATGATACCATCAGCTTTAGTAAATATAATCCCATCTCAGTATACTATTAAAACTACATTGTCAATGATATTTAATCAAAATCACCCAGTGTATATGATATTGTATGCTATAGTAATCATATTCTTTTCATTCTTCTATACAGCTATTGTATTTGACCCTGAAAAGGTTGCAGATAACTTAAAGCAAGGTGGAGGAACAATTCCAGGAATAAGACCTGGAACAGAAACTGTTGAGTACTTAGAAGGTGTCGTAACAAGAATTACTTGGGGCGGTGCTGTATTCTTAGCACTAATATCTATACTACCATATGCAGTATTTACGTCTTTTGGACTTCCAGTATTCTTTGGAGGAACAGGAATAATTATCGTTGTTGGAGTTGCTATAGATACTGTGCAACAGATTAATGCTCACTTAGTAATGAGAGAATACAAAGGATTTATATAGAGCTTTATATAAAAGACACAACATTTGTTGTGCCTTTTTTTTTATTTTTTGAATAATGTAAATATACAGTAAAAAGGTAATTAACTTCTCTTTAACTTAGAATTAATTTTATTTTTACTCTAAAGTTTTATAATCTTTGTACAAAATAAAATATAAGGAGAGGAAAGATGAAGAAAATACTGTTAACTGGACTTATGGCAACTTTATTATTTGTAGGATGTGGAAGTGAAAAAGAGAAAACTCAAATTATACCAGAAAAAATTAGTTCTATGACTGTTAATGAAATTTTTGATGCTGCTAAAAAAGAAGGAAGAGTTGACTCAGTAGGAATGCCTGATACATGGGCAAACTGGAAAGGAACATGGGAAGATTTAAAAACAAAATATGGAATAGAGCATACAGATACTGATATGAGCAGTGCTCAAGAAATTGCAAAATTTGAAAATGAAAAAGAAAATGCCTCAGCAGATATAGGAGATATTGGTGTTGGATTTACTCCAGTTGCAGTAGAAAAAGATGTATTACTATCTTATAAAACAAGTTATTGGAATGAAGTACCCGATTGGGCAAAAGATAAAGATGGAAAATGGATTTTAGGGTATACTGGGACAATAGCTTTTATAGTAGATAAAACACAGGTACCAGAAAAAGATATTCCAAGGACATGGGAGGATTTAAGACACGGAACATATATGGTAAATCCTGGAGAAGTGGGAATAGCAGCACAAGCAAATAGTGGAATATTAGCAGCAGCTATGGCTTTAGGTGGAAATGAAAATGATTTACATCCTGCAATAGACCTTTATGCTGATATAGCAAAACAAGGGAGATTAGGACTATTAGATGCAGGAATTCAAAATCTTGAAAAAGGAGAAATCCAAGTTGGAATACTATGGGATTTTAATGCTTTAAATTATAGAGATACAATAGATAAAAATAGATTTGAAGTAATAATTCCCCAAGATGGCTCTTTAATTAGCGGTTATTCAACAATAATTAATAAATATGCAAAACACCCATTTGCTGCTATGGCAACTAGAGAGTACATTTTAAGTGATGCAGGACAAATAAATTTAGCAAAAGGATATGCAAAACCAATTAGAAATGTAGAACTTCCAAAGGAAGTAAAAAATAAACTTCTTCCAGATTCTTATTATAAAAATGTAAAACCTGTTGAAGATCATGAAGCTTGGAATAAGACATCTGAAAAATTAGCACAACTTTGGCAAGAATCAGTACTTATAAATATTCAGTAGGGCTAAGTATGGATAAAGTAATATTAGTTATTATTGATGGATTAAGTTATAGAATGAAAAAATACATGGGATATTTAGAAGCTCTGTGTGAAGATAAAAAAGCACAGTGTCATTGTGTAAAAAGCAAATTGCCAACACTATCAAAGCCTCTTTACAATATGCTTTTAACTGGTGTGAGTCCTATAAAAAGTGGAATTAGAAGCAATAATATAAAAGGTAAATCCAAAGATGAAAGCATATTTGATTTAGCAGTAAAAAATGGTAAGAAAACAGGTGCAGCTGCATATTATTGGATAGAAGAACTCTATAATTCAGGAAGTTTTGATCCAATAAAAAATATGGAGGTAGAAAATAAAGATTTACCAATTAATTTTGGGAGATTTTACTGGGAAGATAATTTTCCAGATTCTCATGTATTTATTCAAGGAGAAAGATTAAGAATAAAATATGATGTTGATTTTTTAGTAATTCATTCTATGAACGTAGATGATAGTGGTCATAAACATGGTGGTTTGTCAAATGAGTACAGAAAAAGTATATTGAAAGTTTCGGATATCTTAGCTATACATTTACCTAAATGGATAGAAGAAAATTATCAAATTATAATAACTTCAGATCATGGCATGGATATATATGGCAATCATGGAGGGACAACAAAGTTAGAAAGTTATGTGCCTATGTGGTTAATAGGAGATAAATTTGAAAATTTAAAACTAGATGATTATTTATCTCAAGATATTGTATTTTCATTGTGTTGCAAAGGACTTGGAATAGAAAAATCATAAAATATGGGGAGAATAGATGAATAACAGAGAAAAAAAGATAGCAGCTATGATGTTAGTTCCATTTTTTACTTTGATAGTTATGTTTCAGATATTACCTTTTTTAAATGTAGTTATGGGAAGTTTATTAAATAGCAGTAAAGAATTTACACTTGATAATTACACATATATATTTCAAAGTAAATTTTTAAAACAAGCATTTAAAAATTCTTTAGAACTTTCTATATATTCAACAATATTTGGACTTATAATAGCTTTTCAAGGAGCTTACTCATTAAATAGGTTAAAAAATAGTTCAAGAAAAATAGTGATTTTGTTAATAAATATGATTTCAAACTTTAATGGAATTCCTCTAGCTTTTTCCTTTATTATATTACTGGGATTAAATGGAGTATTGACTTTGATATTAAAAAAAATAGGTATTTTATATGGTTTTAATCTTTTTTCAAAAGAGGGATTATTAATTATATATACTTATTTTCAGATATCTTTAGGAATATTATTACTATATCCTAGTTTTTCAAAACTAAATAATGATTGGGAAGAAATGGCAGGGATTTTAGGAGCTAATAAATTTACATATTGGAAAAGGGTAGCTATTCCAATATTGATACCTGAAATTACAGGGACAGCTCTTATTTTATTTGCAAATGCTATGGGAGCTTATGCATGTACTTTAGCTTTAACAAGTGGAAATTACAATATATTAACTATTAGAATTACAAGTTATATAGCTGGAGAAACTTCATATGAACCAGGTATAGCTAGTGCACTTGCTGTAATATTAGCAATACTTCTTATATTTACCACTATAATAAATGAAATATTTATAAAAAGGGGAAAAAGATATGAAAGTTAACAGACATGGACTAATAATTTCAATACTTTTATTTATACTATTTCTACCGATTTTAGGAACGGCACTTTATTCCATGACCACAAGTTGGAGTGGAACATTACTTCCTAATGGGATTAATGGAAAATGGTACGTAGAAGCTTTAAGAAATCCTATTTTAATAAATTCTATTTTACGAACTATATATGTATGTGCTATTTCACTCATAATTATATCTTTTGTTATGATACCTACTATTTTTATTATTAACTATTACTTTCCAAAATTGGAGAAAATAATGGAAGTTTTAGTATTAGTTTGTTTTTCAGTGCCTGGAGCAGTATCAGTTGTAGGAATTATGAAGATGTACTCAAGTGGAATTTTAAAAATCACAGGAACTTTATATATACTAGTAGGAGTATATTTTGTAATAGCATTTCCATTTATGTATAGAGGAATTAAAAATAATATGAGTGGACTTCCTATGAGAGAGATAATTGAAAGTGCTAATATTTTAGGTGTTTCTACTTGGAAAGCTTTTATATATTTGATTATTCCAAATATAAGAAAAGGGATAATTATATCAACACTATTAGTATTTTCAATTTTGTTTGGAGAATTTCTATTGGTAAATATGTTAGTTGGTGGTAGATATCAAACAATACAGATGTATATAAATAGTATACGTACAGGTGTAAGTGGACATTATTCAAGTGCAGTTGTAACTATTTACTTTTTAATGATATTCTTAATAACATTTTTAGGTTTTGGGTTACAAAAAGAAAAGGGAGATAACTAATGGATTTTTTAAGGGTAGAAAATTTAAAAAAAGTTTATGGAAAAGATACAATCTTTCAAGATATCAATTTTGATATAAAAGAGGGTGAGTTTATAACACTTTTAGGACCAAGTGGATGTGGCAAATCAACACTTTTAAGATGTATAGCAGGATTAAACAACCTAGATGGTGGTCATATCTATATTGAAGATAAAGATGTCAGTAAAAAATCACCTAAAGATAGAGGAATAGGAATGGTATTTCAAAACTATGCTTTATTTCCAAATTTGACAGTATATGACAATATCGCTTTTGGGTTGTCTGTAAAAGGATTAAAAAAAAGTGACATTGACAAAAAAGTTAAAGAGATGATTTCTTTGGTACAATTAGAAGGAAAGGAAAATTGCATGCCTTCACAGTTAAGTGGTGGACAAAAGCAAAGAACAGCAATAGCTCGTTCATTAGTTATGGAACCCAAAATACTTTTGTTAGATGAGCCGTTATCAGCATTAGATGCAAGAGTTAGAAAAACTTTAAGAGAAGAGATAAGAAAGATTCAATCAAAGTTGAATATAACAACTATATTTGTAACTCACGATCAAGAGGAAGCACTCACTATTTCAGATAGAATATTTGTTATGGATAGAGGAAATATTGTTCAGATGGGAACGCCAGAAGAGATATATACAAATCCAAACAGTCTATTTTTAGCTAAGTTTATAGGAAACTATAATATATTTGAAAATAAAGATGTAAAAAAGATATTTCCAGAATATAATTGGGAGTCTATTGCAATACGTCCAGAGGCTATATACATAAAAGAAACAGAAAGGAACTATAACTTAGGTAATTTTATATACAAAAGGGGAGAAATCAAAAATATAAGCATTTTAGGAAGTGTAATTAGATATATTGCAGAGGTTGAGGGTGTAGAAATAGTGGTAGATTTATTAAATAGAGGAGAATATAAAGTCTATACTATAGGATCAGAAGTTGAGCTTATGTTTTTAAAAAATGAGATTAAAGTTTTATAGAAATTCATAAGAGTTATAAGAAATGTTGTATCAAAATACAGCATTTTTTTAATTTTCTTTAGAAGTTTATGAAAAGTTATTTTTCAATTTGGCAAAAAACTACACTTTATACACATAGATATGATAAATTCGTGCATTTTTCCCGAAATTATAGTATAATAGATGAGTAATAAAAATTCGAGGAGATGATAACAGATGAACATTATGTTATTTGGTGCACCAGGTGCCGGAAAAGGAACTCAAGCTAAATTCCTTATAGAAAAATATGGTATACCTCAAATTTCTACTGGAGATATATTAAGAGCAGCAATAAAAGAAGGAACTCCAATGGGAATGGAAGCAAAAAAATATATGGACGAAGGGAAATTAGTTCCAGATTCAACAATTATTGGAATTATTAAAGATAGATTATCACAAGAAGACTGTAAAAAAGGATTCATCTTAGATGGTTTCCCTAGAACATTAGCACAAGCAGAAGCATTAGAAGCATTAATGCAAGAAATGGGTATAAAACTTGATAAAGTAATATCATTAAATGTACCTGATGAATTAATTGTAGGAAGAGTTACAGGAAGAAAAGTATGTCCAGTATGTGGAGCATCTTTCCATGTTGAATTTAACCCACCAAAAGTTGAAGGAAAATGTGATTACTGTGGAGCAGATCTTATCACTAGAAAAGATGACAATGCAGAAACTGTAACTAAGAGATTGGCTGAATATCATTCACAAACAGCACCATTGTTTGACTTCTACAAATCAAGAAATCTATTAGTTGATATTGATGGAACAAAAGAAGTTAAAGCAATAACTGAAGAGATATTTTCTATTCTTGACTAATTATTAGAAAGGACTATAGATGGCATTAATAAAAACATTAGAGGATATTAAAGAAATTAAAAAAGCTAATCAAATAATAGCTAGATTATATACAGATATATTACCTAAATATATAAAACCTGGAATTTCAACATTTGAAATTGACAAAATTGTTGACGATTATATAAGAAGTCAAGGAGCTATACCAGGGTGTATAGGTGTTCCTGGAATATATGAACCATTTCCAGCAGCAACTTGTATTTCTGTAAATGAAGAGGTTGTTCATGGAATACCAAATGGTAGAATACTTCAAGATGGAGATATAGTTAGTATTGATACAGTAACTATTTTAAATGGATATTATGGGGATTCAGCTAGAACTTACGCAGTTGGAAATATAGATGATGAAGCTAAAAAACTTTTAGAAGTTACTGAAAAATCAAGAACAATAGGAATTGAAAATGCAATTGTAGGAAATAGATTAGGTGATATAGGACACGCTATCCAACAATATGTTGAAAAAAATGGATTTTCTGTAGTTAGAGATTATGCAGGACATGGAGTTGGACACAAGATGCATGAAGATCCAATGGTTCCAAACTTTGGAAGAAGTGGAAGAGGGTTTAAGATTCAAGAAGGAATGGTTTTAGCAATAGAACCAATGGTAAATGTAGGGACATATAAATTGAACATGAAGGATGACGGTTGGACAGTTGTAACAAAAGATGGGAAAAGATCAGCACACTTTGAACATTCGATTGCAATTGTAGATGGCAAGGCAATTATTTTAAGTGAATTAGACTAAAAATAAGAAGGCTAAAAAAAGTTCAATAAAATCAATATTTTTATGGACTTTTTATATTTATTGTGTTATAATAATCTTCGAAGTTCTGTTCGATAGGAGGAATTATGTCAAAAAAAGATGTTATCGAATTAGAAGGTACTATTTTAGAAGCCCTTCCAAATGCGATGTTTAAAGTTGAATTAGAGAATGGGCATACTATTTTAGGCCATATCTCTGGTAAAATGAGAATGAACTATATTAAGATTTTACCTGGAGATGGAGTGACTGTACAAATCTCTCCTTATGACTTGTCAAGGGGTAGAATAGTATACAGGAAAAAAAATTAATATCACGAAAGGAGGCAGATGAATGAAAGTAAGAGTATCAGTTAAACCTATTTGTGACAAGTGCAAAGTTATCAAGAGACATGGAAAAGTTAGGGTTATATGTGAAAACCCAAAACATAAACAAGTTCAAGGGTAATTTTGGATTGAGAGTTTGTTAAATAGTACGACAATTAAGACGTGGAGTACTGTAAAGATATGTTGGCCGTAGGGCCATCTCCGAGTTTTAGGAAGCGGAACATATCGATGAAAGTATTTAGCTGGTTATTATCACCGGCAAAAATATAAAAAATTTTCGACAGAGGAGGAAACAATTTTGGCTAGAATAGCAGGAGTAGATATCCCAAGAAACAAAAGAGTTGAGATTGCGTTAACTTACATTTACGGTATCGGAAAACCAACTTCACAAAAAGTTTTAACAGAAGCTGGAGTAAACTTTGATACAAGAGTTAAAGACTTAACTGAAGAAGAAATTAACAAGATTAGAGATATCATCAAAACTATCAAGGTAGAGGGAGATCTTAGAAAAGAAGTAAGACTTGCAATAAAAAGACTTATGGACATTAAATGTTACAGAGGACTAAGACACAAAATGAATCTACCAGTAAGAGGACAAAGTTCTAAAACTAACGCTAGAACAGTAAAAGGTCCTAAGAAACCTATCAAAAGATAATTGATCATTTTAGAGGAATTATAGAATTATAATTTAGCAAGGGAGGTAGCTTAAGTTGGCTAAAAATAAGATAGCTAAAGCAAAAAAGAAAGTTAAAAATATTCCTAACGGAGTAGCCCATATACATTCAACTTTTAACAACACTATAGTTGCTATTACTGACGCAGAAGGTAAAGTTGTAAGTTGGAGATCAGGAGGAACTTCTGGTTTCAAAGGTACTAAAAAAGGAACTCCATTTGCAGCTCAAATCGCAGCTGAACAAGCAGCAAACGTTGCTATGGAAAGTGGAATGAAGAAAATCGAAGTAAGAGTGAAAGGTCCTGGATCAGGAAGAGAAGCTTGCATTAGATCATTACAAGCAGCAGGATTAGAGGTAACTAAAATAACTGACGTTACACCTATCCCTCACAATGGATGTAGACCACCAAAAAGAAGAAGAGTGTAGTTATAGTCTTACTTAATTTAAAACAATTTAATTTAGATAGTGAAGATTATTGCGGCAAATTGAATACAAAGGAGGAATATTTAGAAAATGGCAAGAAATAGACAGCCTGTATTGAAGAAATGTAGAGCGCTAGGAATTGACCCAGTAATTTTAGGAGTTAATAAATCTTCTAAAAGAGGGCCTAGACCAAATGCAAACAGAAAACCTACAGAGTATGCAGTTCAATTAAAAGAAAAACAAAAAGCAAAATTTATATATAACGTAATGGAAAAACAATTCAGAAAAATATACGATGAAGCAGCAAGAAAACTTGGTGTAACAGGTTTAACTTTAATCGAATATTTAGAAAGAAGATTAGAAAACGTAGTTTACAGATTAGGATTTGCAAAAACTAGAAGACAAGCTAGACAAATCGTTTCTCACGGACACGTAACAGTAAATGGAAGAAGAGTTAATATACCTTCTTACAGAGTAAAAGTAGGAGATGTAATCTCTATAATAGAAAATTCAAAAAATATAGACATCATCAAAGCGTCTGTAGAGGATGCAACAGCTCCAGCTTGGTTAGAGCTAGACAAAGCTGCTTTCTCTGGTAAAGTTTTACAAAACCCAACTAAAGACGACTTAGATTTCGAATTAGATGAGTCACTAATAGTTGAGTTCTACTCTAGATAATAGCCCTTTTAATAGGAGTTGATTAAATGTTAAAAATTGAAAAACATGCAAGGGATATCAATATAACTGAAAAGAAGGAGAACGAATTTAAAGGTCAATACGTTGTTGAGCCTTTATATAGAGGTTATGGGCATACTGTTGGTAATGCTTTGAGAAGAGTTTTACTTTCGTCTATCCCAGGTGCTGCTATTAAAGGTGTGAGAATTGATGGTGTATTGAGCGAATTCTCTGTTATGGACGGCGTAAAAGAAGCTGTAACTGAAATTATCCTTAACATAAAAGAAATTGTTGTTAAAGCTGAAACAAGCGGAGAAAGAAAAATGACTCTTTCTGTTAAAGGACCAAAAGTTGTAACAGCAGCTGATATTATACCAGATGTAGGAATAGAAATAGTGAATCCTGAACAAGTTATTTGTACAATAACAACTGATAGGGAACTTGACATGGAATTTCTAGTAGATACTGGAGAAGGATTTGTTGTGTCAGAAGATGTTGAAAGAAGAGATTGGGCTGTTGACTATATAGCAGTTGACGCTATCTATACACCAATCAGAAAAGTATCTTACACAATTGAAGATACAATGGTTGGAAGAATGACTGACTTCGACAAACTAACTTTAGATATCGAAACTGATGGAAGCATTGAAATTAGAGATGCATTGTCTTATGCAGTTGAGTTATTAAAATTACACTTTGATCCATTTTTAGAAATAGGTAACAGAATGGAAAACCTAAGAACTGAAAATGAGGAAGAAGAGGAAGATTCAACTACTCACTCTAAAGATGATAATATTCTAAGTACTAAAATAGAGGAGCTAGATTTAACTGTTAGATCTTTTAACTGTTTAAAGAAGGCTGGAATAGAAGAAGTTGGACAATTAGCTAGAATGTCTCACAACGAACTTCTAAAAATTAAGAACCTAGGAAGAAAATCTTTAGATGAAATCCTAGAAAAAATGAAAGAATTGGGATATGATCTAACTCAAAATGGATCTCCTGAATAGGATAATAATAAGGAGGATAGCTAACTAATGAATCACAATAAATCATATAGAAAGTTAGGTAGAAGAGCTGACCACAGAAAAGCTATGCTAAAAAACTTAACTATATCATTACTAAGTGCAGAAAAGATCGAAACTACTGTAACTAGAGCAAAAGAATTAAGAAAATTTGCAGAAAGAATGATAACTTTAGGAAAGAAAAATACATTAGCTTCTAGAAGAAATGCATTTGCTTTCTTAAGAAATGAAGAAGTAGTAGCTAAATTATTCAACGAAGTAGCACCTAGATACGCAGAAAGAAATGGTGGATATACAAGAATCATCAAAACTTCTGTAAGAAAAGGTGACTCTGCTGAAATGGCTATTATAGAATTAGTATAATAATTCAATTCAGATATATAAAGAGGGACAGTGATGTTCCTCTTTTTTAATCCATCACTAGAAAGAAATGAAAGTGCAAAAAAAGCCTGTAATGATTTACAGGCTTTTTCCTATAATAGAGCTTGAATAAAGTTATACAAAAGTTTTACTCCATAAATTATTATGACTACTCCACATATACCATTTATAACTCTTAATACCTTGTCATTGAATAGATTATGAAATAGAGAAATCAGTATTGTAATTGATAAAAACCATGTTGCAGAAGCTCCAGTCACTCCTAAAATAAATTTAGTTGTTTCTTGAATAGGTAATGATGCTCTAAATGCCCCAAGCATCATACTACCATCTATAATTGCTTGTGGATTAAACCATGTTACAACACAAGCTGATGTAATTACTTTAGAAAAAGGAATATCTACATCAGTATTTCCTTTCATACTTACATTTTTATTAAGTGTGTCTTTTATTAATCCAAACCCTATATAGATAACTATAAGACCACCTATTAAAAGAATAGCAAGTTGTAAAATTTTACTTTTTTCCATGAGAGCCCCAACTCCATAGAAACTAGCAAATGCCAAAGTAACATCAAAGAAAATAACTACTAATGCCGTCATTAAAGCTCTTTTTAATTTTTTAGTAAGAGCAGTGTTAATGACAAAGAGGTTTTGTAATCCAATAGGAGCAACATAAGCAAGTCCTAAGATAAAACCTTGAAATAAGTATTTCATAAAAATCCTCCCAAATAATTTTTTATAAATTAGACTTCATTAGTATCTTACATAGAGATAGATCAAACTTAATATTGTAGATTCACCAACTACAATTAATCCCCATTTAAAAAACTCCATGAAGGTAATTTCAATTCCCCCTTTTTTAGCAACAGCAGCTCCTACGATATTAGCTGCAGCTCCTACAATTGTCATATTTCCACCTAAACAAGCTCCTAAAGTAAGTGCCCACCATAAGGATTGTGTATTGCCATGAAATTCACCAATTATTCCAACAAGAATTTTACCAAAAGATAATGCGTGTGGAATAGACCCTATTATTGGTGATAATATAGTGGACATTATAAGGATTAGAGGAGATGCAATATGAACATTTTTATTAGTTAATACTAAAAGAAATTCAGATAATTTTGCAATAATTCCTAAATTTTCTAGTCCTTCAACTAAGATAAAAAGTCCTCCAAAGAAAAATAATGTATCCCATTCAATTTTTGAGAAAATTTCATCTGGTTTTTTCTTACTTAAAAACAGTAATAATGAAGCACCAAGGATTGCTATAATTGCAAGTCCAAATTCAGACACTGCATTGGTTAAAAATCCAATGATAACAACTAGAAATACAGCTAGAGATTGTATTAGAAGTTTTTTATCTTTTATAGTTCTTTCAAGACTAAGCTCCATGATTCCTGCTTTTAATTCATTTGATACCTGCAGTTTATCTTTGAAATACCACACTGCACTACCTAACAAGACAGCCATATTAATTACTATAATTGGACCTAAATTTATTATGAAATCATTGAAATCAAGCCCACTTAAACTAGCTATAATAAGGTTAGGTGGATCTCCAATCATAGTAGCTGTTCCTCCTATATTAGATGAGAAAATTTGTAAAAGAACAAAAGGTTTAGGATCAACCTCTAATCTTTTAGCTAAAAAAATCGTAACTGGTACAACTAATAAAATAGTAGTAACATTATCTAAAACAGCTGAAAATAGAGCTGTAATAATTGAAATAAATACTAAAATTTTAACAGGATTTCCCCGGACAAGCTGAGCAATTTTTATAGCTACCCATTGAAATATTCCAGTTTCAGACATTATTTCTACTATCATCATCATTCCCATAAGTAAAAATAATATCTCCAAATTGTGTCCAATTATAGATAAAGCCTCATGTTCACTTAAAACTTTTGTGATAACCATGAGTCCAGCACCAATCATTGACACAATTGACTTTGGATATTTTTCAGTTATAATAAAATAAAAAGTTATTATAAAAATAACAACACCTGCAATTAATCTAAAAAGTTCCATTTTTTTACCTGCCTTCAAAACGTAATAAAACAGATTAAAATAATACTGTACATTACTATTATATTTCCTAAATAAGGAATAATCAACTAAATTATACAAATTTATCATAAAATAATAGAATAAAATGAACTATATTTGATAAAAATATACTGAAAAAGAAGATAAAAATATAAGGAGTGAGCATAAATTGAAGTTGTTAGAGCAATATAACGGTATTGAGATATATAGGCTAGATAAAGAGATAGCTATTAGATATAGTTTGGACATATTAAATCTTTTAAAATTAATTCCAAAATCCAACCATAAATTAGAAGATATAGTATCTGATGTGAAAAAAGATAGAATAATGTATGGAAAATGGGACTATAGCCTTATAGCTATAAAAGAACAAAGACTAGTTGGAGTGCTAATTGGTTATGAAAGAAAAAAAGATGGTGTGTATCTAGAAAATTGTTTTTATATTAATGAGATAGCTGTATGTATTCATAAAATTGGGTTAGGCAAAAAGCTTATAGAGATGTTTTTGGAAAATAGTAAATATTTCTATTTAGATGGAGATCTAAAATTTAGAATTCAAACTGAAGATAGTTATGAAAATAGAAAGGTAATTAAATTGTATCATTCTATTGGATTTGTAAATGTTGGGAAAAAAGTATATAAAGAAAAGACAGATCTTATTTTGGAGAAATAAAAAAAGGTGTAATTTTATACACCTTAGGGGTTTACCAGATATGAAGCATATGTTGTAAAATTAGTGTTACAGCAGTTATTGCTATCCAACAGCAAAGTCCCATCAACATAGGTTTTCCACCAGTTTTTATAAGTTTTACAATATTAGTATTAAATCCAATTGCACTCATAGCAACTATTATTAAGAATTTACTAAATGTTTTTAAAGGATCGAAAATATGAATATCAAATCCTAAATTAATCATAACTGTTGTTAGTACAGATGCAGCAATAAAGTAAAGTATGAAAAATGGGAATATCTTACGTAAACTAAAGTGACTATTTCCATCTTTTGATTTTTTAGCTTGTTTAAGAGCTAAAAATAAAGTTATAGGAATAATTGCAAGAGTACGAGTAAGCTTTACTGTAACTGCTTTATCTAGAGTTTCAACTCCTAGATGATTTATCGCGTCCCAAGTAGATGCAGCAGCTGTAACTGATGAAGTATCATTTACTGCAGTTCCTGCAAATACACCAAATGGAGTTCCTGAAGTTGTTGAAAAGCCTAAGAAAGTTCCAAGAGTTGGGAAAATAAGTGCTGCTAATATGTTGAAGAAAAATATAACTGAAATAGCTTGAGCAACTTCATCATGATCTGCTTCTATAACAGGAGCAGTTGCAGCAATTGCTGATCCTCCACATATTGATGATCCAACTCCAACTAGAACTGAAATATTGTGATCTATATGTAGAGCTTTACATAATACATAAGAAACAATTAAAGATATAGAGATAGTTGAAAGAATTATTGGAAGAGATTGTAATCCTGTGTCACAAACAACTGATAAGTTTAATCCAAATCCTAAAAATATAACTGCGTAGTGAAGAACTTTGCTAGCACAATAGTGTACTCCACCTTTAAATTTAGTTTTATCTTTGATTATCATTCCCGCTATCATTCCAATTATAATAGCAAATACAGGACCACCGATTATGGGAAATTGTTTACCTAAGAACCATGATGGAATAGTTACCCCAAGACAAAGTAATAAACCATACAGGTAATGATTGATTTTTTCTGACATTAAAATCCTCCTTGTATTATTTATATTTAAAATGTTATAAACGAAAAGAAATAATTATGTGTAAATAGTATAAAATATATAGTGTAAAAAGTATAATTAAATCATTTTATATATTTATAATATTTACTTATATAAATACTGAAACCTTGAAAAATAAAGGGTTAAAGATAGTGGTTATAAATGAAACTATTTTTAAAAAAATTGAATATATATTTATAATTTTTTATTGTTTAAAAATGAAATAGTATAAAAAAAGGGGGAAGCCCCTTTTTAATTTTACATTCTATATCCAAAAGAAAAGATAATACTTTTTCTTTTTCCAAAACTTAATTCACTAGTAAATTCTAAAGATTTATTAATTTCTGTACGAAAACCAATAGAAGGATTCCATGGAGAAGAAGTACTTTCTTTTACTTCAAATTTTCCATTAGGTACACGTATATTTTTTGGAAAAGTTATAACATTATTAATATCCCCCTTTAAAGTTTGAGAAATATTTTGATACATTGCTCCAATCCAAAAAGAATTTCTGGTATTGTGAAAATCAAAATTATAACCAATTTTAGGTGATATTATCAAAGCTGATATATTCCCATCAATTATATCTAGCTTAGTTGTTGTATAGTTAAAATCAACTACAGAAAAGAAATTTTTGTATCCACCAGCAATGACAGCTCCTGCTCCATATGTTATCCCCTCATATTTAAGTGTGAAGTTATAATTTTTTAAAAATGGCTTATTAAGCAAATTAATATCTACAATAGCTGAAGAATTTCCCTTTGTTTTTCCAAAAACTCCATAGAGATTAAGAAATGGAAAAACCCAAAGATCAGCTTTTACTAAAGTATTTGTATTTGATGTTTTAGCAGTAGTAGATTTAACTGATATAAAATTACTAAGTTCACCTAAATTTAGTTTACCAACAGATAAATTTCCAGTAAGATTTAAAGAATTAATATCTACATTTTGTTTCATATTAACGAATATAAAGTTTATACCATATGGTTTTGGAAGTTCATAACCTCTTTTGATAGCCTCTTCTTTAAAAATAGGAAATAAAGTCTTATCCTCATCAGAAGAAAGAAGCAAAACACTATTTAATAAAAAAACACTGATTAAAAGTAATGATTTTCTCAAAAGAACCTCCTAAAATTTAAAACATTAAGTATAGAAAAATAGTATGGTGATTATAGCATAAAAAATAAAATCTAACTATGAGATTTTTTATACTAAACAAGTTATGAAAAATTTTAGAATTAATAAAATATATGTTTATGTTTATAAAAAAATCTAAAAGATTATAAATAAATTATCTAATAAATAAAAAGAACAAATTATATATATGAAATTTTATTGAAAAAAATAAAAAAAATTAATCAAAAAGATGAAAGAATGTTGTTCTAAAAATATGGATAATAGAGATTTAAAAAAATCGGTAAAATTTTACTAAAAAATAAATAAAAAATAGGTTGAAAAAATAAAAAAATATGATAATTGTATCTTATAAAATATTAAAAACTGTAATAAAACAGTCGAATTGAACCTATAAAATGAAAATAAATACGTTAAAAAAACAAATAAACTTAAAATATATAAAATAAAAAAGAGGAGGAAAAATATGATAACATTTAAGATGAAATTATCTTATGGATTAGGAGCTCTTGGAAAAGACTACGCTTGTGCTATAGTTTATATCTTTTTAATGTATTATTTTACGGATGTTTTAGGTATTGTTCCAGCTTTTATAGGTAGTTTATTTTTAGTAGCAAGGGTATGGGATGCTGTAAATGATCCAATAATGGGAATGATAGTAGATAATACTAGATCAAGATGGGGAAAATTTCGGCCATGGATATTGATAGGAACACTATTAAACTCAATAACATTGATTGGACTATTTTATAGACCTAATGGTATTTCTACTAATACTTTATATATGTATATTTCAGTGATGTATATATTATGGGGAATGACGTATACAGTTATGGATATTCCTTTTTGGGCGATGATACCATCTTTTTCAAATGATAAACATGAAAGAGAGCAAATAGCAGTTGTTCCAAGAGTATTTGCTGCAATCGCATGGCTGACTTTAGGAAGTTTTGGATTAAAAATAGTTCAGAGAATAGGAAATGGAAATGAAGGACAAGGATTTACAGTTTTAGCAATAGTAATAGCTATTTTCTTTGTGATTACATCAATACTTACTTTTTTCTATGTAAAAGAACAAATAGTGAGTGATGTAAAAGCACCAAAAGTTAGCTTAAAAGAAACTTTTATGTTGATTACCAAAAATGATCAGTTAGTTATTTTTATAGTAATAGTACTAATTTATAATCTAATGGCTCAATTAGCAATAGGTGTTGCAATTTATTATTTTAAATATGTTGTTGGAAATGAAAATATGTTTGCAGTATTTACTGGGTTTTCAGGGTTAGCTAAAGTTATAGCTCTAATGTTATTTCCTGTGTTATCTTCTAAATTAGGTAGACAAAAGGTATTCTTTATGGCTTGTTCAATGCCAGTAATTGGATATTTTATGTTATTCTTATCAGGATTATTTATACCAGAAAATGCTGTAATGGTAGCTATTTCAGGAATAATAGGAGAGGCTGGATCAGGGTTATCTCTTGGAATAACAACAGTTATGTTAGCAGATATTGTAGATTATGGAGAATATAAATTTGGAACAAGAAATGAAAGTGTAATATTCTCTGCACAAACATTTTTGGTAAAAGCAGCTTCAGCTATTGGTGGTTTAATGATAGGTGTTGGGCTTAGTTTAGTAGGATATGTTCCTAATGTAGAGCAAAGTGCTGAAACAATTACTGGAATAAGAGTTTTAATGATAGGAATTCCAATGGCTTTATCAGTATTAGAGTATTTGGTATATAGAAAATATTATAAATTAAATAATAAATATTATGATGATATTGTAAGTGAACTAGAGCAAAAAAGAGTAGCTCAAATTTAAGTTGTAAAGGAGAGAACTATGTGGTTAGGTGTTGATTATTATCCAGAACAGTGGAATATAAATATGTTAGAAGAAGATTTGAAGAATATAAAAGAAATGGGAAGTAATGTTATTAGAATAGGAGAATTTGCTTGGCATTTAATGGAAAGAGAAGAAGGAAAATATGATTTTAGTTTTTTCGATTATGTTATAGAAAAAGCTAGGGAATATGATTTAAAAATAATTTTTGGAACTCCTACAGCTACTATTCCAGCGTGGCTTATAAAAAAATATCCAGATATGTTATTAGAATATGAGCCAGGAAGAAAAATAGCATATGGTGGAAGGCATACAAATTGTTATAATCATCCGATGTTTGAGAAGTATGCAAATAATATAACGACTAAACTAGTAGAACATTATAAAGATGAAAAAAATATTATAGCTTGGCAAATGGATAATGAATTAGGGCATGAAGGAAGTGACTTATGCTATTGTGATAATTGTAAAAAACAATTTCAAAATTTTTTAAAAAAGAAATATGAAAATATTAAGGAATTAAATATTAGATATGGGACAGCATTTTGGTCACAAACTTATAATGATTTTGATGAAATTCCAATGCCAACAAAGACAATAGCTACACATAATCCATCATTAAGGATGGATTGGGAAAGATTTAGAAGTGAAACAATTGAAAAATTTTTAAATTCACAGATAAGAATAATAAGAGAAATAATTCCTGATGCTTTAATTTTACATGATTTTGCTGGTGGAGGAATGTCAAAACATGTGGATTATTCAAAATTAGCAGAGAATTTAGATATTGTGGCATTTAATAATTATCCTGTCTGGGGGGGACAAAAGGATCCAATAAAACCTTATGAAATTGCATTTGCATTAGATTATATGAGAGGACTAAAAAGAAAGAATTTCTGGATAACAGAAGGTATAATGGGAGCTCAAGGGCATGATATTACAGGGTATACTCCTAGACCTAATCAAGCTAAAATGTGGTCGTATCAAGGAATAGCAAGAGGAGCAGAAGCTCTAACATATTTTAGATATAGAGGTGGAATAAAAGGAGCAGAACAATTTTGTTATGGAATATTAGATGCAGATAATAAGAAGAGAAGAAAATACCATGAAGTAAAATCATTTTTTTCAGATATAAAAAAATATAAAGATATTCTAGAAGAACCATTAAATAGTGAAATTGCAATAGTACACGATTTTCAATCTTTAGCTTCTTTTAGAATACAACAACAAAGTTTACTATTAAATTGTGAGGAAGAAACAAAAAAATATTATAAATATTTTTATGATAGAAATATTTATGTAGATGTTATTCCATCTTCATTAGATTTAAAAAAATATAAAATAATAATACTACCTTTTTTAACAGTGCAAGATGATGAATTTAGAAAAAAAGTTGAAAGTTATGTAAAAGAAGGTGGGATATTAATTCTTACCTATAGGACTTCAGTAAAGGATAGAGATAATAATTTAGTACTCAATGAATTTTTGCCAGTAGGTTATAATAAAATGGCAGGTTTGTATGTTGAAGAGATTGAGAGTTTACAAGATTATGATTGCTTAAAGTTAGTTGGAGAAAATGAATATAATGGAGTAGAAGGAAAAGGTGGGATATTTAGAGAAATGCTAGTATGCACAACTGCTAAAACATTGTTTAAATATTCAGATAAATTTTATAATGAATTTTCTGCAGTAACTAAAAATAAACTAGAAAAAGGTAAAGTATATTATCTTGGATGTGGATTAGAAGAAAAATTAATACATGTGATATTTGACGATATATTAGAAGAAGTTAAAATAAAAAGTAACTTAACGATTGAAGGATTAGAAGTTATAGAAAGAGGAAATGATAAAAAAATAAGATTTTATATAAATCATAATGATTTTCCAGTAACTTATCAAAATTTATCTTTGGATCCTTTCGAATGTAGAATAGAAGAGATATAAAAATAAAAAGAGTTGTTACTAGGTGAACAACTCTTTTTTAATAATTATCTAAAACAACGATATTAAAAATATTGTTTTTTAATTCTTTCAATTTCTCTTTATGGACTTTTCCTCTTAGGGTAACAGTTTTATCATATGTTTTTTCTAATAGATTAAAAGTATCTTTTAAAATATTTTTTACATTATTTTCTTGAGAAAAAGGAAAATCAATAACTGCATAAATTGGTTCTTCAATTTCTTTTTTACTATTATCTAAAGAATTTTGTAAGGCTTTATTGTATGTTTTAAATGCTTCTCTTACTTCAAAATCTTCAACTTCAATCTCTTTAGCTAGTCGTTTTCCTTTTTTAGTAAGTTGATAATAGGTATGATTTCTATGCTTAACTACCACATTGTCATCTTTTGTCTTATAAGACACCATAATATTTTCTACACGTTCTAGAATTTTTTCTTTTACAAAATGACGTACACACTCTCGCACTTCATTTTGATTTTCTAAAATTCTATTTGCAAGTTTTGATATAAAAGTAGGTCCAATAGTATCAATAGTTACAAGTATCTTTTTTTCGATATCTGTCATTTTACCACCTTCTCCATTTTATTTTTTTAAATTTCTCACACTTTCTCTTTCAATAATATTACAAGGCATCACTATTTTTTTAACTCCATGTTCTCCTTTCCATAACTCTTGCATAAGACTTAGTGCCGCTTTTGAATTCTCTTTCATAAAAACTCTAATTGATGAAAGAGGCGGAGTAGCAAATTCAGAAATATTAGTGTCGTTAAAAGTAATAATGCTTACATTATCTGGAATTGAAATATTATACTCAGAGAAAGCTTTTAAAGCTCCAGAGGCAATCGCATCAGATGATATGAAAAATGCTGTTGGAAGTTCTCTACATGAAGATAAATACTGTTTTACTTTGATGTATCCATCTTTTGAATTTAAAGCACAGTTTATATTGTAATCTTGATTATAATAATTTTTTTCCTCCATAAAACTTTTAAAATACCTAAATATTGAATTGATTTCAACTTCTTTTGTATTGCCAAACGAATAGAAACTACCAATAAATCCTATATTTGAATGACCATTTTCTAAAAAGTGATTAATTGCAATTTTTACACCTAATTGATAATTTGGAACTACACTATGATATATAAGTTCATCAGGTGTAGAATCAATAAAAATAATATTTTTAGAATAAGATTCGAAGTTTTTTATTTCATCAGGACTAAAGCAGCCAATAGCAAAAATACCATCGAGTTTATTTTTAGTGTTAGTTATAAATATTCTTTTGTCATTTCGAAAAAGAGTAGTTGTATGAATATTATTAGAAAGGCAAAGTTCTTCTAATATATTTTTTAATAAAATATAATAGATGTCATCTTGTTGCTCATTTGAATCAAGCATTTGAGCTATACCTACTTCAAATTTTCTTTCCTTTTTTTCGCTAGCTCTTTGTTTTGGAGTTTTATATTTTAAGTCTTTAGCTATTTGTAAAATTTTTTCTTTTGTTTCATCTAGAACTTTAAGATTTTTATCGTTATTCAAAACTCTTGAAACTGTTGCTAAAGATACATTTGCAAGAGCAGATATTTCTTTTAAAGTTGCCATTTGTACTCCTTTTTTAGTTTTTCATTTAGATGTAGAAAACAGAAAAATAGTTTAAAATACTTCCTGCTAATACGAATAGATGCCATATTCCGTGCATAAATTTAAATTTATCCAAAGTATAAAAAATTGTACCTAAAGAGTATGTTATTCCAGCTGCTAATAGTAGTTTTAACGAAAGAGGACTTATAATTGTTTTAAGATCATCAAATACAAATATTACCATCCACCCCATTGCTAAATAGATAAGAGTAGATACAAAATTAAAGCGACCGACAAAAAATATTTTAAATATTATACCAAAAAGAGTAATACCCCACTGAGCAAAGAACAACACCCATTTTGTAGTTCCATCAAAAAAACCTAGTAAGTATGGAGTATATGAACCAGATATTAAAATATAAATTGCTGAATGATCTAAAATCTTAAATATTTTTTTTAACTTGCCTGTATGCAATATGTGATAAGTTCCAGACATGCTATATAGTAGAATAAGAGAAAAACAAAATAACATCGACCCTATAAAATAACCAACATTACCACTTCTTGCACAGTGCAGCAGTAGTGCACCAGTTCCAATAAGTGCTAAAATAACGCCAAAATAATGAGTCATTGAATTAATCCATTCTTCCAATCTTGAAACTTCTTTTGCCATAAATTCCTCCTAGTATTAGCCAAAATAATATAAAAATAATAAAATAACACTTGTATTTTTTAATCATATTATATCATATTTTTGAACCAAATAACATAATTTTATACTAATTCATCACTAGAAATAATTATAGCTCCGCTATCTTTCATCTCTTGAAAAGCTTTATCAGAATCACATTTTGAGATGTTTACACCTTTACAGCCATCATAAATTACATAAACTTTATATCCAAGAGACAGAGCATCTAAAACTGTAAATTTAACACAATAATCTGTAGCTAGTCCCATTACGTATAAAGTGTCTATATCATTTGCTCTTAAAATTGAATCTAGTTCTGTTTTATGTATTTTTCCATTATCAAAAAAAGCACTGTATGAGTCTACGTGAGTATCAGTTCCTTTATATACTACATTTTTTACAGGTAAAAGTTGTGGGTGAAAAGAACTTCCTTTTTCATTTTGTACACAATGAACGGGCCAAAATACTTGAGTAAGTCCATTTAACGTTCCAACTTCACCAATTTTACTATTAGAATTAATAGCAAAACTTTTATGTTCTTTAGGGTGCCAATCTTTAGTTGCAATTATAAAATTGTTATTTTTTTCAAAAACTTCAATCATTTTATTAGCAACCTCAATAACCATATCCCCATTTTTTACTTCTAAAGCTCCATCTTTACAAAAATCACATTGCAAATCAACAAGAATAAGGGCTTTCATACAATCTCCTCCACAGTATTAATTTTTTATGATATATTGAAAATTATTATAACATTTTTTTATAAAAAGGATAAGAGCCCTTTGAAAATATTGACATTTAATAAAATAAATGATATAATAGGCCGTTGTGAAATACACACATCAGTTATTTCTAGGCAAGGTGTTTTCTTTGAAAATAGCTTAGTTTTGAGACTGATGGAAGAAATAAACCAAAAAAATCAGGAGGAAAAAATGGCAGTAATAACAATGAAACAATTATTAGAAGCTGGAGTTCACTTTGGACACCAAGCAAAAAGATGGAACCCAAAAATGGCTAAGTACATCTTCACAGAAAGAAACGGGATTCATGTAATCGACTTACACAAATCTTTAAAGAAAATCGAAGAAGCTTACGCAGTAATGAGAGAAATAGCTGAAAATGGTGGAAAAGTTCTATTCGTAGGAACTAAAAAACAAGCTCAAGAAGCTATAAAAGAACAAGCTGAAAGATCAGGAATGTACTACGTAAACAACAGATGGTTAGGAGGAATGTTAACAAACTTCTCTACTATCAAAAAAAGAATCGAAAGATTAAAAGAATTAGAAAAAATGGAAGCTGACGGTACTTTAGATACTTCTTACACTAAAAAAGAAGCAGCTAACTTCAGAAAAGAATTAGCTAAATTATCTAAAAACCTTGGTGGAATTAAAGATATGGAAGATGTTCCAGCAGCTATATTTATCGTAGACTGTAAAAAGGAAACTCTTGCAATAAAAGAAGCTTCAGACTTAGGAATTCCTGTATTTGCTATGATAGATACTAACGTAGATCCAGACTTAATCACTTACCCAATTCCTGCAAATGATGATGCTATAAGATCAGTAAAATTAATCTCATCTGTAATTGCTAATGCAATTATCGAAGGAAACCAAGGTAAAGAAGTAGCTGCAGTAGAAGAAGTAACTACTGAAGTTATAGAAGAAGTAGCTGAATAATTTAACTATTTCGGTCAATACTTTAAGGTAAAAAAATTTTATTAGGAGGAAAAACATGGCACAAATAACAGCTGGTTTAGTAAAAGAACTAAGAGAAAGAACTGGTGCTGGAATGATGGATTGTAAGAAAGCACTACAAGAAAATGGCGGAGATATGGACAAAGCAATAGATTTCCTAAGAGAAAAAGGAATCGCTAAAGCAGTTAAAAAAGCTGGAAGAATAGCAGCAGAAGGATTAATTTTTGACGCTGTATCAGCTGATCACAAAAAAGCTGTATTAATCGAATTCAACTCTGAAACAGACTTCGTTGCTAAAAATGATGAATTCAAAAACTTTGGACATAAATTAGCTGAACTTGCAATAGCTAAAGATATAAAAACTATCGAAGAATTAACAGCAGCTGAATATGCTGATGGAAAAACTGTTGCTCAAGCAGTAACTGATTTAATCGCTAAAATCGGAGAAAACATGAATGTTAGAAGAATTCATGAAACTAAATCAGAAGATGGTTTCGTAGCTACTTACAGCCACTTAGGTGGAAAATTAGGAGTTATTGTTGAAATGACTGGTGACGCTACTGAAGAAAACATCGCTAAAGCTAGAGATATTGCTATGCACGCAGCAGCAATGGACCCTAGATATTTAGACAAATCAGAAGTAACTACTAACGATTTAGAGCACGAAAAAGAAATCGCTAGAAAACAATTAGAAGCTGAAGGAAAACCAGCTCAAATAATTGAAAAAATATTAATTGGAAAAATGAACAAATTCTATGAAGAAAACTGTTTAGTTGACCAAATATATGTAAGAGCAGAAAATAAAGAAACTGTTGCACAATTCGCAAAACCTCTAGTTGTAAAATCTTTCACAAGATACAAAGTTGGAGACGGAATCGAGAAAAAAGAAGAAGACTTCGCAGCAGAAGTTGCAGCTCAAATCAAGGGATAATAGTTATAAATACAGGGGATGCAACAGCATCCCTTTTTTTTAAAGTATAGTTTTGTAGCAACAAAACACAAAAGAATTGATAGACAAAACATAAAATATTATATAAAATCAGGGTAAGAACTATCCGTAGAGCTCGGTAAAAATAGGACTATAAAAAGCGTCTAGTTCCCGAGAAACTCACATCTATAGGTGTAGAGTAGTTCAAAAATATACTTTAGGAGGAGCAATGGAGAAACCTTTTTATAAAAGAGTTCTATTAAAACTTAGTGGAGAGGCTTTAATGGGAGACCAAGAATTTGGAATTTCATCTGAAGTAATTGCCTCATATGCAAGACAGATAAAGGATATAGTTGATCTTGGTGTAGAAGTTTCTGTCGTAATAGGTGGAGGAAACATTTTTAGAGGATTATCAGGAGCAACTCAAGGAGTGGACAGAGTTACAGGAGACCATATGGGAATGCTTGCAACTGTAATAAACTCACTTGCACTACAAAACTCTATTGAAAAACTTGGAGTTCCAACAAGGGTTCAAACAGCAATTGAAATGCCAAAAATTGCAGAACCATTTATTAAAAGAAGAGCACAAAGACATCTTGAAAAAGGAAGAGTTGTTATATTTGGTGCAGGAACAGGAAATCCATACTTTACAACAGATACAGCAGCGGCTTTAAGAGCAATCGAAATGAATACAGAAGTAGTATTAAAAGCTACTAAAGTAGATGGAATCTATGATAAAGATCCAGTAAAATATTCAGATGCTGTAAAGTATGATAAAGTGACATATTCAGAGGTTTTAGCTAAAGATCTTAAAGTAATGGATTCTACTGCAATTTCGCTATGTAGAGAAAACAAACTACCTATTATTGTATTTGATTCTTTAACTGAAGGTAACATAAGAAGAGTTATTATGGGAGAAGAAATCGGAACAAAAGTAGTAGCTGATTAATCTAATTATTGAAAATAACTAGGAGGATATTTATGAACGAAATAGTAAGCACATGTAAAGAAAAAATGGAAAAAGCAATTGAAGCAACAAAAGAAAAATTTGCATCTATAAGAGCAGGAAGAGCAAATGTATCTATGCTTGATGGAATAAAAGTAGAATCATATGGTGCAGAAATGCCTTTAAATCAAGTAGGAACTGTATCAGCTCCAGAACCTAGATTACTTGTAATTGATCCTTGGGATAAAACTCTTATTCCAAAAATCGAAAAAATGATAATGGTAGCAAATCTTGGACTTACTCCAAATAATGATGGTAAAGTAATAAGATTAATAATGCCTGAATTAACTGCAGACAGAAGAAAAGAATATGTGAAATTAGCTAAAACTGAAGCTGAAAATGGAAAAATTGCAGTTAGAAACATAAGAAAAGATGCTAACAACGATCTTAAAAAATTATCAAAAGATAAAGACAACTCATTATCTGAAGATGAAATAAAAGCTTTAGAAAATGATGTTCAAAAATTAACTGATAGTTTCATCAAACAAATAGATGATTTACTAGCTAAAAAAGAAAAAGAAATTACAACTGTTTAATAAGTTATGATGAGCCTGGCGTAAAGCTGGGCTTTTTTAATTTTAGAGGGTTTAAAGGTTATATTATGACTTTTTCGGTCTTGATAAAACAGTAGAAAAATTTGTGTAAATATGGTACAATTTACAGAGCTATAGAGAGGTGAAAAATATGAAAAACCAAGTACCTGACCATATTGCAATAATTATGGACGGAAATGGCAGATGGGCAAAAAAACGGGGTCTTCCAAGGACTTTAGGTCATAGAGAGGGAGCCGCATCTCTTAGAAAAGTAATAACTCATGCAGCAGAACTAGGAGTAAAATATCTTACAGTTTATGCATTTTCAACTGAAAACTGGAAAAGAAGCCAGGAAGAAGTAAGTGCATTGATGTTTCTTTTTAAGAGCTATATAAAAAACGAAGAAAAAAATATAATGAAAAACAATATAAGATTTATGGTATCAGGACGTACTGACAATGTTAGTCCTACACTATTAAAAGCAATTCATCAGTTAGAAGAAAAAAGTTCTAAAAATACAGGACTTACTTTTAATATAGCTTTCAACTATGGTGGACGTGCTGAAATAATTGATGCTGTAAATAAAGTTATTAAATCTGGAGCGGAGAATATTACAGAAGAAGAATTTGGAAAATATCTATATAATAATCTACCAGATCCAGAGTTACTTATTAGAACAAGTGGGGAAATGAGAATATCAAATTTTTTGTTATGGCAAATAGCTTATTCAGAGATTTATATTACAGATACCCTTTGGCCTGATTTTGATGAAGCAGAATTGGAAAAAGCAATTGAAAACTTTAACAAAAGAGACAGAAGATTCGGAGGGGTAAAATAAGATGTTAAGTAGAATATTGATCGCTATAGTTGGTATTCCTTTATTGGTTTATCTGTTATATACTGGTGGATTTCCACTGTTTCTATTTATAGAAGTAATCGTTTTGATAGGAGTTCATGAATTTTATCAAATGGCTGAAATAGGTGGTAAAAAGCCAAATAAAATTATAGGAATGATAACAGCTTTTTTAATTCCATTAGCTGTGTATTTAGATCAAGCTAAGATTCTGGCAGTAGGAACAGAAACAGTAATATCTCTAGGAATTATAGCAGTTATGACTCTAAGAGTCTTAAAAAATAGAGTTGAAAATGCAAGTACCGATATAGGAGAAACACTTGTAGGAGCATTATATCCAGCTGTATTATTTTCTCACTGTATATTAATTAGTTATCTTCCAAATGGAGGAAAATGGTTAGTAACAGCTCAAGTAATGGTATGGGTATGTGATAGTTTTGCTTACTTCACAGGGCTAGCTATAGGTAGAAAGATATTCAACAGAGGCTTTAATAGTATAAGTCCTAAAAAATCAATTGAAGGATCAATTGGTGGAACTGTGGCTACTATTTTATCACTTTGGATAATGGATAAATATCTTGGACTTGTACCTGATAGAATGAGTTTAATCACTGTAATTATATTTGGATTATTTATAAGTGCAGTAGCTCAAATAGGTGATCTTGGAGAATCTATGTTTAAAAGAGAATTTAAGGTTAAAGATTCAGGAACAATATTAAAAGGACACGGTGGAATTTTAGACAGATTCGATAGTATGCTGTTTGTAGCACCTGTTATGTATTATTTATTAAAACTAATGATTTTATAAAAATATAGTGGGTGGGACATTTTGCTCACCTATTTTTTTTGGGAGGAATTATGAAGAAGATAATTGTGTTGGGTTCTACTGGAAGTATTGGAACTAATGCACTAGAGATAATAAGACATTCTGAAGGTGAATTTGAACTTGTAGGGATTAGTGGACATAAAAATCACAAACTTTTAATAGAACAAATAAGAGAGTTTAAACCTAAGTATGTATCAGTAGGAACAAAAGAGGGATATGAAAAGATAAGAGAAGAATTTCCAGAATTAACTGTATATTTAGGTGAAGAAGGATTAAAAGAACTAGCTGGAGTAAAAGAATATGATATATTACTAACAGCAGTAAGTGGAGCAGTTGGAATAGAAGCAACTGTAGAAGGAATAAAAAATGAAAAGAGAATAGCTCTTGCCAATAAAGAAACAATGGTTGCAGCAGGACCATATATAAATAAACTTTTAAAACAATATCCAAAAGCTTGTATAATACCAGTTGACAGTGAGCATTCAGCAATTTTTCAATCACTTTTAGGTGGAAAAAGAGATGAAGTAAAAAAAATAATAATTACTGCTAGCGGAGGAACCTTTAGAGGGAAGACATTAGAAGATTTAAAAGATGTAACTGTAGAACAAGCACTAAAACACCCAAATTGGTCTATGGGAAGAAAAATAACTATTGATTCTTCAACTTTAGTAAATAAAGGATTAGAAGTTATTGAAGCTCATGAATTGTTTGGAGTGAGTTATGACGATATAGAAGTAGTAGTTCACCCACAAAGTATTATTCATTCTATGGTAGAATTTAAAGATAGAGCTGTAATTGCACAATTAGGTGCTCCAGATATGAAACTTCCTATTCAATATGCTTTTACTTATCCAGAAAGAAAAGCAAATGAAGTAATAGAACCATTAGACTTTTTTAAATTAAATGGACTTACATTTGAAAGACCTAATACAAAAGTTTTTAAAGGAATAGAGTTGGCATTTAGGGCAGGAAGAATAGGAAATACTATGCCAGCAGTTTTAAATGCAGCAAATGAAGCAGCAGTTGATATGTTTTTAAGAGGAAAAATTAAATTTTTAACTATATATGAAATTTTAGAAAGAGCAATGGAAAGACACATACCAGTTGAAATTGAAAGCGTAGAACTTATAAAAAAGATAGATAAAGAAACAAGAAACTGGGTGTATAAAGAGTATGAAAGGTAGAGATATGGGAAAACTTATAGTTATAGAAGGAACAGACTCAAGTGGAAAAGAAACACAAACTAAAAAATTATACGAAAGACTTTTAAGCGAAGGAAAAAATGTCAGAAAAATATCTTTTCCAAACTATGATAGTCCAGCTTGTGAACCTGTTAAAATGTATCTTGCAGGTAAATTTGGAGACAATGCAAGTAAGGTTAATCCTTATCCAATATCTACTATGTATGCAATAGATAGATATGCTTCTTATAAAATGGATTGGGGTAATTTTCTGCAAAATGGTGGAATTATTATAACAGACAGATACACAACTTCAAATATGGTTCATCAAGCTTCAAAAATAGACGATAAAGAAGAAAAAGAAAAATACTTACAATGGCTAGAAGATCTTGAGTATAACAAGATGGAGCTTCCAAAACCAGACATGGTTATATTTTTAAATATGCCAACTGATATGGCAGCAAAATTAATGGCTGAAAGAAAAAATAAGATAACAGGAGAAAGTCAAAAAGATATACATGAAAAAAATAAAGAATACTTAAAAAAATCTTATGACAATGCCTGTGAAATAGCTAAAAAATATAATTGGCAAGAGATAAAATGCGTGAACAAAGAACTAAAAAGTATAGAGGATATAGGGGAAGAGATTTATAATCTAGTATCTTCACTACTTAAATAGAATATGCAAGTTAGGAGAGTAAGATATGAATATATTAATCGCAATTTTGGTCTTAGGAGTAATAATATTTATTCATGAACTTGGGCATTTTGCAGCTGCAAAGTTTTTTAAGATGCCAGTAAGTGAATTTGCAATAGGTATGGGGCCACAAGTTTATTCCTATGACACAATGAAGACAACATACTCATTAAGAGCAATTCCAATTGGCGGATTTGTAAATATTGAAGGTATGGATATAGATAGCGAAGTAGAAGATGGATTTAATACAAAGCCAGCATATGCAAGATTTATAGTTTTAATTGCTGGAGTTTTTATGAATTTTCTACTTGCTTTTATAGTACTATTTATAACAGTATATTCTAATGGAATGTACAAACCAGAAACAAAACCAATAATAGGTGAAGTATTTCCAGATACAGCAGCAAGTAAATATATTAAAGCTGGTGATAAAATTTTAGATATTGATGGAAATGCTATTACACAGTGGAAAGATATAGGAGCTACAATTACAAAAGTAACAAAGGATAATAAAGAAATAGATAACATTGTAGTTACTTTAGAAAGAGAGGGTCAAGCTCAAACTTTAGATGTACCATTGACAAAAGACCCAAATGAAGATAGAAAAATATTAGGTGTGGTTCCAAAGTTTATAAAAGAACCAATTTCAATTGGAGAAGCTGCAAAACTTAGTGTAAAAAGTGGAGTTAAAATATTTACTGATACATTAAATGGCTTAAAAATGATAGTTACAGGAAAAGTAAAGACTAAAGAACTTACTGGACCAATAGGAATAATAAAAGTAGTAGGAGATGCTTCAAATCAAGGAGTATCTGTTGTATTATGGCTAATGGCATTGATCTCTGTAAATATAGGTGTATTAAATCTGTTACCTTTTCCAGCCTTAGATGGAGGAAGATTAATATTTGTAATACTTGAAATGGTAGGGGTAAAGATCAACAAAAAAGTTGAAGAACGTGTACACATAGCGGGAATGATTTTCTTATTTGGTCTAATTATTTTCATAACGACAAATGATATTTTTAATCTTGTAAAATAAAAAATCGATCAAAATAGGCTAAAATGGGCAAAATGTATAAAATAAAAAAAATAGTCTTGAAAAAATACAAAATATCTATTATAATACATTATACTATAATTTTAAAAAATATGAGTCATTTATGAAAATACAAAATTAAAATAAAGATATTATGGAGGTAGAATATGAAAAATGCTATTTTAGCAATTTCAGAAAGAAAAGAAACACTTAAACAGATAAGAAAAGAACTTTCAGAGCAATACGAAATAATCACATTTAACAATCTTTTAGATGCTTTGGATATGTTAAGAGAAAGTGATTTTGATATTATTTTATTAGATGAATACTTAACATGGTTTAACTTTGCAGAAGCAAAAAGAAAATTAAGCGGATTAGGAAAAGACTTTGTTGTAGTAGGATTGTTAGAAAATGAAACTGAAGACGCTATTGAAGAGTTAAAAGCGGCTGATATTTATAATTATCTTGTAAAACCAGTTGAATTAAAAGAAATGAACAGAATAATTCTTCCAGCTCTTAAAAATCTTGAAATCTTAAAAGAAAAGAGAAAATTAGAAGATAAATTATCAACATTAGAAGAAGATAGCGAAATTGTTGGACAATCTCCTAGAATCAAAGATGTAAAAACTTTAGTTGATAAAGTTGCAGAAAGTGATTTAGCTGTATTAATTACTGGAGAAAATGGACTAGGAAAAGAAATTGTAGCTAAAGAAATCTATAAGAAAAGTGACAGAAGAAAAAATAACTATATAGTTGTAAGTTGTGCTTCTATTCCTGAAGAAAATATGGAAAGAGAACTATTTGGTTTTGAAAGAGGAGCATTTACTGGAGCTAACTCTAGTAAAAAAGGACTTTTAGAAGAAGCAGATGGAGGAACAATATTCTTAGATGATATTTCAGCTATGGATATAAAATCTCAAGCAAAACTTTTAAAAGTTATTGAATATGGAGAACTAAAAAGAGTTGGTGGAAACAAAACAAGAAGAGTAGATGTAAGATTTATCGCATCTTCAAATAAAGATCTTAAGGAAGAAACAGAAAAAGGAAGATTTAGAAAAGATCTATATCATAGATTGACAGCTTTCCCTATTGAAGTTCCACCTTTAAGAGAAAGAAAAGAAGATATACCTCTATTAGCTAATTACTTCTTAAATAAAGTAGTAAGAGAATTACACAGAGATACTCCTGTAATTTCTGGAGAAGCTATGAAATATTTAATGGAATATTCATATCCAGGAAATATAAGAGAACTTAAAAATATGATAGAAAGAATGGTAATTTTATCTACTGATAAAGTAATAGATGTAGAAGATCTACCATTAGAGATCAAAATGAAAGCAGATACTGTAGAAAATAAAACTGTTGTAGGTGTTGGACCATTAAAAGACATACTAGAACAAGAAATCTATAGTCTTGCTGAAGTTGAAAAAGTTGTTATTGCAATTGCACTTCAAAAAACTAGATGGAACAAGCAAGAAACATCTAAACTTTTAGGAATTGGAAGAACAACTCTATATGAAAAAATAAGAAAATATGGTTTAGATTTCAAATAGAAAGAATGAAGTTTGTGATTTGGTACTAAAATGTAATAAGGGGGACAGCTTAGGCTGATATAAATAATTATGGCAATCAGAAAATTTCGTAAATACATGAAACCATTTATCTGGTTTATCACTATAGCTTTTGTACTTTCAACAGCTATAGTTGGAATTATGAGTATGAAAAATACCCATAGTAGAATAGATAACTATGCCTTTAAATTAAATGGTAAAAAGATACAAAAGATTGAATTAGAAAGAACAAATGCAACTTTAAATCAAAACTTTTCTAAATATTTAGGTCCTAATATGGATAGAGATATGGTAGAAGTTATAGCTTTTGATGAGCTTTTAAATAAAAAGTTAACTTTAGAAATAGCTGATGAATTACACGTTAAAGTTTCAAATAGTGAAGTAAATGCACAATATGAAGCTGTGGAAAAATCAATTGGAGATAAAGAACAATTTAAAAGAATGTTAGCAGCACAAGGTTTTACTAAGAAAACTTTTAAAATGGAATTAGAAGAAAGTCTTTTAGTTCAAAAAACTTTTGCTAAAATTGCAGAAAGTATTAAACCTACTGATGCAGAACTTGAAAAATTTTACAATGAAAATAAGTATACAAGATTTAATGGTCAAACTTTTGAAGAGGCTAAAAAATCTGTAACTGAAAGTCTTGTACAATTTGAAACAATGGAAAAATACTTTACTCTTCTTGAACAAAAAAGAGCACAAGCTAAGATAGAAGATGTTAACGAAGCATATGTTAAATATGAGCCGAAAGTAGTTATAGACAAAGATGGTTATAAAGTAACTAATGTTGATATTGCTAAAAAAACAATGGCTAATATGGCTTTAAATGAAAGTAAAGAAGTAGCAGAACAAAAGGCAAAAGAGTATTATGAAAAACAGATTGACTTTATTACAAAAGCCAAATCACAAGGTATTGTTGTAGATAGCAACTTACCAATAGATTATCAAATAAGTCTATATCAAAAAGATATGTATGACAAACTAAGAGAAGCAGTAAAACCTACTGAAGCTCAATTGCAAACTTTCTTTAAAGAAAATTCTCTTAGATATGATACTTTCCCTACAGCAAAAGCTGATATAGCTGTAGTAAAAGTTGAACCTTCACAAGCAGATAAAGATGCAGCTAAAGTAAAAGCTGAAAATCTTTTAAAAGATTTAACACCAGCAAATTTTGCTGAAAAAGCAAAAGAAAATTCAAATGGTCCAAGTGCTCCAAATGGAGGACAACTTGGGTGGTTTGCAAAAGGGGATATGGTTGAACCTTTTGAAAAAGCTGTATTTGATGGAAAAGTTGGTGAAATTTATCCTGTTCCAGTTGAGACAACATTTGGATATCACTTAATCTATGTTGAAGATAGAGATGATAAAGCAGGAAGAGCTAAAGCTAGCCATATACTTTTAATACCTCAAATATCTGAAAATACTTTAAAGGAAAAGACACAAAGTCTTGATGGATTAAAAGAGAAGCTTGCTAATGGAGAAATAACTTTTCAAGATGCTGGAAAAAATAGAGGAGATATAGTTCAAAGTGGAGTTTATGATATAAACAATGCTGGATATATATCTGGACTAGGTTATAATGATGTATTAGCAGATGCTATATTAAAAGCACCTCTAAATCAAATTGAAATTATGCAAGGAAAAGGTGCTGATCTTTATATATTTAAAAAACTTGAAGAAGTAAAATATAAGAAAGCTACTTTTGATGAAGTAAAAGACAGAGTATTACAAGATTACAAAACAACTGAAGCTCAAAAACAAATGGCTCAATATATGTAATATAAACTTGAAATATGATTAAATAGAAAAGAGAATGATCTTTTAGATTGCTCTCTTTTTTAATTCATTTGGAATGTAATGAAATTAAATATTTGCTTTATTATGAAAAATATACTATAATGTAGAGCTGAGTGCTTTGTAGAAACTGATATAGAAAATAGGAGTTGTACCATGTATATTTTATATTTTGGCAAGGATGATCTAAATGCAGTATAAATCTGAAGATATTGAGATGCTAATAGATTCACTAAAAATAGAAGAGGTAGTTGGAGAATTTGTAGAACTACACAAATCAGGAGCAAGTTATAAGGGACTATGTCCATTTCACCCTGATACGACGCCGTCTTTTATGGTGAGTCCAAGTAAAAACATATGTAAATGCTTCGTTTGTGGAGCTGGTGGTAACCCTATTACTTTTTATGCACGGTATAAAAAGATTAGTTTTATAGAAGCTGTGGAAGAACTTTCAAAAAAATATAATGTTCCAGTTAAAATTTCCAAAAATAATTATAGGAAACAAGAGAACAATGAAAAATATTATGAGATTATGAGAGAAGCTCATAAATTTTTTCAAGAGAGTATTTTTTCAAATGCTGGACGAGAAGCACTTGAGTATCTCAGTGGAAGAGAAGTAACTCCAAAGATAATACGAGAAAATGGATTGGGATTTGCTCCAAATAGATGGAGTGATCTGCATGACCATTTAATAGGCAAAGGATATGAATCTAAAGATCTTTTGACTCTTGGTCTTATAAAAGAGGGAGAAAATGGATCTGACTATGATGCTTTTAGAAATAGGATAATATTTCCTATTTATTCAATTCAGGGAGAAGTAATTGCATTTGGAGGTCGTACTTTAGAAAAAGATAAAGATACTCCAAAGTATATTAACTCACCAGATACTCCAATATTTAAAAAAGGAAAAAATCTGTACGGACTTGAAAGAAGTAGCATAGTAAGAAAGAAAAATTATGCAATGCTTATGGAAGGTTATATGGATGTGCTCTCAGCATATCTATACGGATTTAATGTTGCATTAGCACCATTAGGAACAGCTCTTACTGATGAACAAGGAATGCTGTTAAAAAGATACACTCAAAATGTCATTTTATGTTTTGATTCTGATGGACCAGGACAGATGGCAACAGAAAGAGCAGGACTTATATTAAAAAGTCTTGGCTTTAGTATACGTGTATTACAACTTGAAGGAGCTAAAGATCCAGATGAGTATTTAAAACACTATGGAAGAGATAGTTTTCTTAAATGTGTAAAAAATTCAATGGAGATTTTTGATTTTCTATTTAAATATTACTCAAAAGAGTATGATTTTACCAATCTCATGTCGAAACAAAATTTCATAAATCGATTTAAAGATTTCTTTCAATGTGTTGATACAGAACTAGAGAAATTTTTATATTTGGATAAGTTATCTAAGCAGTTAGATATTGACAAAGATGTGCTAAAAGAAACCTTGATAGATAAAAATATAAAAAAATCAAGGAAATTTGATGAAGACTTGGTAAATATAGGTAGAGAGCTTAAAGACAATATTATATCAAGGGTAGAGAGAGATACTTTATTTGTATGTTTAGCAAGACGTGAATATTTTAAATATTTCAAAGAAAAAAATGTAAAAGGGTCTTTAACTAGAAAAGTATTTGATTATCTAGAAGAACATTCTGATGAAAAAGCTAAGACTATTGTAAACGAACTTCCTGAAGCTGTAGAGCTTACAGAATCAGAACTAGAAGAATGGCAATTGGTCATATGTTCATTATTAGAAGATTTTTCAGATGAGGATAAAATACATGAACTCTTAGTTGAAACCTTTTTATCGTGGTTTAAACAAGAAATAAAGATAAGTTATGAAAATGTAAAAACTTTAGATTTATTTGCTGGACTCAGAATGACCCAGGCTATTAGAGAACTGGAAGAACAGCTGGGAACTGCGGGTGATTTTGATAAAATACTGGAAATTTACAAAAAATTTAAACAACTACTTGATCTAGAAGTTAATTTAGAGGAGGCTCAGTAATGAGAGAGTTTATAAAAAATGAGAAAGTTCTTGCTCTAGTCAGAAAAGCGATGAAAGACAAACGTATTACATACGAGGAAATAAATAACAGCCTTAAAGATGATTTCCCTGTGGACAAAATTGAAAGATTAATAAGTGGAATGATGGACCAAGGGATTGAAATTGTAAGAGAAGAAGATTTAATCAATGAAGAAAAAATCAAAGATGAGATTAAGGCTAAAGGCAAAAAGAAAAGAGCAGTTAAAGAAACAAAAGAACCTAAAGAAAAGAAAACAGCTGCTAAAAAGACAAAAAAGAAAAAAGAAGAAGTAGAAGATGAAGAAGAGGAAGATATAGAAATCTTCGAAGAGGACAGTGACCACGATCATGACGTAGAATCCTTTTCATTTGAAGATGAGGATTTCGGCGAAGATGAGGAGGAATTTGACGACAATTCTATAGAAGAAAAAGTCGACAAATTCGATGACGATGAAGAGATTGATCATTTTAATCCAGATGATTTAGAAGACATTAATGATGATGAACTAATAAATGACGATCTATTTACTATCCAAGGAGATATGAAAGTGGACGAACCAATAAAAATGTATCTTCGTGAGATTGGACAAATTCCCCTATTAACTCATGAAGAAGAAGTGGAATATGCCAAAAGAGCACTTGAAGGGGACGAATGGGCAAGTCAACAATTAGTAGAGGCTAACTTAAGACTAGTTGTAAGTATAGCTAAAAAACATACTAATAGAGGACTTAAACTTTTAGATCTAATTCAAGAAGGTAATATAGGACTTATGAAAGCTGTTGAAAAATTTGAATATACTAAAGGGTATAAATTTTCAACATATGCAACATGGTGGATTAGACAGGCAATAACAAGAGCTATAGCTGATCAAGGTAGAACTATTAGAATACCAGTTCATATGATCGAAACTATTAATAAGATAAAGAAAGAAGCACGTATTTATCTTCAAGAGACAGGAAAAGATGCAACTCAAGAAGTTTTAGCTGAAAGACTTGGAATGGAAGTTGAAAAGGTAAAAGCAATACAAGAGATGAATCAAGATCCAATATCTTTAGAAACACCAGTTGGAAGTGAAGAAGATAGTGAACTTGGAGATTTCGTAGAAGATCAAAAGATGCTAAATCCTTATGAACTTACAAATAGATCACTTTTAAGAGAGCAATTAGATAGCGTGCTAAATACACTATCAAGTAGAGAAGAGAAAGTCTTAAGATATAGATATGGTTTAGATGATGGTTCACCTAAAACTCTTGAAGAAGTTGGAAAAATATTTAAAGTCACTAGAGAAAGAATCAGACAAATTGAAGTCAAGGCTTTGAGAAAATTGAGACATCCAAGCAGAAGAAAAAAACTGGAGGACTTCAAAGTATAAAAATTACAAAAGAGGCTTGACACAAAAGAGCCTCTTTTTTTGAATTTATAGTATAAAATTTTATAAATCAAGGAGAGTTCAATGGAAATAAAAGTTTTAGATTTTGAAAAAGAAATAATAAAAAGTTATATGGAAGAAGATAAATTTATTGAATTTATGGAAGAAAATGGAAAAAATAAATTAATACTTGATTATAGTAGCTTAGGATTAAAAGAGCTTCAAGAAGAAGATTTAGATATAATGGGAGAAGAAACAGTATTAGATTATTTAGAAGAGGTTGCTTCTATAACAAGGGAAGAGGTAGGAGAAGATGCTGAGGCATTAATAGTTAAAAATTTACCTTCAGTGGCCTCATTAGCCTTTCATTACTTAAGAGAGGGAAGTGCCTACTTAGATATGGTCCAAGAGGGTACAATGGGTTTAATGAAAGGAATAGACGCTTACAGAAGTGAAATCCATGGTGACTTTGATAATTATAAAAATTATTGGATAATAAGAGAGATGGTAATTTTTATTGAAAATAAAATGAGAGATATTAAAAATGAGTTTAAAAGTTATTTTAAAAATAAAAAAGAACACCTAGGACATGACCACCATGAAGAGGAAGAAAAAATTGATGATAGTGAAGTATTCTTAACTGAAAAAGATCTATTGCCAAATGTAGAAGCAATAGAAAAAAGAGAGAAAATGGTAGAAAAAAATATTGAGTTTTCTAATCTTAGAAATAGATTAAGTGGGAGACAAATAGATGTTTTAAATTACTATTTTGGATTTGGAGTAGACAGAAGATACTCAATTTATGAGATAGAACAAAAGTTAAATCTTAAAAATGGCGATGGAGAAAAGATATTTGAACAAAGTCTTTTAATCTTATCTACAATGGAAGGAAAGATGTTTTTATGATGGTAAAAGATATAATCAAAATATTTGAAGAAAAATATCCACTAAAAAATGCAGAAGATTGGGACAATGTAGGACTTATGATAGGGAATAGAAAAGATACAGTAAAAAAAATACAGCTTTCCATAGATGCTACAGAAAAAGCAATAGATTATGCAATAGAAAACAATGTAGATATGGTAGTTACTCATCACCCAATGATATTTAAAGGGATAAAAAATATAGATTATTCAACAGTATTAGGAAGAAAAATAATAAAAGTTATTGAAAATAAGATGAGTGTGTATTCTATGCATACTAATCTAGATGCTTCTAAATTTGGATTAAACGATTATGTAGCACATCTTTTAGGAGCTTTAAATACTAAAATTGTAGATGAAAATATAGATGAAGAAAATACAGGAATTGGAAGAGTATATACACTTGAGAAAAAAATGTACTTAAAAGATTATGCAGATTTTATAAAGTCTATTTTTAATATTCCGCATGTGCGTATTATAGCTTCAGATATGGACGTACTAGTTGGAAAAGTAGGAGTAGTTAATGGGTCAGGAATGAGTTATTGGAGAAAAATAAAATCTATGGGTGTAGATCTTTTAATAACAGGAGATATTGGATATCATGAGGCCTTAGATGCCAAAGAAGCAGGATTAAATCTGATAGATATAGGACATTTTGAAAGTGAAATATGTTTTACAAATTTATTAAAAAAAGAGCTTGAAGATTTGAATTTAGAGGTTATAATTTATAACGATGGACCTGTATTTATAAATTACTAAGGAGATTATAATGAAAAAGATTTTATTTTTGTTTGTTCTTTTGGCAACATTTGCTTTTGGAAAAGTAAATGATACTTTATCTCTTTTTACAGCTGATCAATTGAAAAGTATCAATGAACAAATTGATGAAATTCAAGATAAACGTGGAATAACTGTATATGTAAATACATATTCTGGTGATGAGGGTTTTGTAATAGATAAGGCTCAAAAAGTAGTTGTATTAAATATTATAAAAATGGAAGATGGAAATCCTAAAGTTGAATTAAAATTTAGTAAAGATATGGAACTAGATGATGATACTCAATCAGGAATAGATGACCTTTTAAATTTAAATGAAAAATCAATAAGTGAAAATAAAAATGCTGAATATGTTAATGAAATGTTAATAGGTGTAGATTCTTTAATGGAAAATATTAAGATAGAAGAGCCTATAGTTGTTGAGCAGGAACTAGTTACAGAAAAAAAAGTAGGATTTTTTATTGGAATGGGGCTTGCTTTTTTGATAATTTTTGGTATCATAGTAAGAGTACTTATGATGAAGTATAAAAAAAGTTTCAAAGAAGAAATGGATATTATAAGTAGAAATTAGTCAAATAAATATTATTCAGGTATTAAAGTTAATCGCTGCTTGAGAAATCAAGGAGAGGAAAGTCCGGGCTCCGCAGAGCAAGAGGGCAGTTAACGACTGCTAAAGGAAACTTTAAGGACAGTGCCACAGAAAAGAAACCGCTACATGATGTAGTAAGGGTGAAAAGGCGGTGTAAGAGACCACCAGTTTTTTAGGAGACTAAAAAAGCTAGGTAAACCCCCTTTGGAGCAAGGCTAAATAGGAAAGGATAAGGGCTGCTCGTCCATCTTTCAGGGTAAGTTGCTTGAGACTATAAGCAATTATAGTACTAGATAAATGATTAACGTATACAAAACCCGGCTTACTTAATGCCTGAATATAATTTTTTTAAAAAAATAAAAAAAGTATTTGACAGAAATAATAAAAAGTGGTATTATTATCTATGTCCGCGAGAGAGCGAACGTTGATGATAAATAAAGGACATTAGCAACAGAATAGAGAAAGATAAAAATGCAAACACAACAATAAAT
>ERZ773118.378-NODE-378-length-53547-cov-11.2086_pt1 | contig 53547 bp, 57 predicted proteins | sample MGYA00580562_ERZ773118 | MGnify/ENA primary metagenome ERZ773118 (study PRJEB29015, sample SAMEA2737878) | human gut metagenome | biome: human gut; feature: human-associated habitat; material: faeces | place: China | collected 2012 ... | reverse complement strand
ATCAAAAACATGCATGTTTCTCTATTAGGACTGTCCAGTTTTTATTCTAACATCAGACAGTACAAAGATTTAAAAGGACTTAAAAAGCAAAATTTAAGAGATAATATGTCGACTACATAACTTATCCTTAATATGCTGGCAGAAACAGCTACAAAAGATATTGCAAATACTTCAAATCCTCAAGGGTTAGAAGAAAATAAGAAAGTTGCTAAAAGAGGTGGTAATGTAGCAAAGGTCGCAAGGGAAACCCTTGAAAAAGAAACAGGAGAACCAGTTATTACATCAAAAAATGCAATTGATTTTGGTAAACTGATTGGAGATGTGGCAAAAGAAATTCCAAATGATAAAGATGATGATAAGGAAGAATAAAATGAAACTGTTACTAAGAATCATCTTGTTTCCGATTATTCTTATTCTTTCATTACTGATTGTTTTTTCAAAGTTTATCGTAACGATTGGTGGAACAATTCTAGGATTATTCTCATTTCTAGTAATCCTTTGAGCGTTGGCTTGCATTATTCAAGGTGAAGTGAAACTTGGAATAGAAGCACTTATTATTGCGTTTTTAATAAGTCCTTATGGATTGCCTAAGATTGCAATGTGGATGGTGGCATATCTTGAATACGGAAAAGAGAAATTAAAAGAAATATAACATGGTAAAACGAAGACGATGGAATACAAACTATCGTCTTTTTCTTTACCCAAAATGAAAGGAGGGAGAAATTATGAGTATGTATTTGTTTGATGAACAACCGATACTTGCCAATAAAACACTTGCAAGAGAAATAGGTTTAAATGAAGCATTAGTTCTTCAGCTAATAAACTGCTGGATAAAAATCAATAAAAGGTCTGGAAATAATTATTTTGAAGGTATTAGTAAAAATCCAAAGCAGTTAATGGAAATATCAAAGAGCAAAGAAAATATTCTTGTACCAACAATTAAAGATCCATTTACCTTTGAATTTCTTGGACTCGATGCAAAGGAGAGTGTATCTAAAACCGACTTAGAACAAGCTTTAATGGATAACTTACAGGAATTCATGCTTGAATTAGGACAAGGGTTTTGTTTTGGAGCAAGACAAAAGAGAATCATCATTGATGACAAATACTATTTTGTAGATTTGGTTTTCTATAATAGAATATTGCATTGCAATGTTATTATTGAACTTAAAAATGATGAGTTCAGACATGAAGATTTAGGACAGTTAAATGCCTATGTCGGATACTATAAAAATACATGAAATGAATGATGGCGATAATCCACCATTAGGGATACTTCTTTGTACTGATAAAGGAAATGGAATGGTCGAGTACGCATTGTCTGGAATGGATAATCAACTCTTTGTTTCTACATATATGTTACATCTTCCAAATAAGCAAAAGCTAAAAGAATTTATAGTCAACGAGATGAAAGAAATGTGCTAAAATGCTTATAAATAGTTTTATTGGTTAATTTTAGGAAAGCTTTTATCATACGTAGAATGATGTATAATTCCACTACACTCATAACTAAAAATAATGTTAAAAATTATAGTGTCAATACGTTGACACGAGAGGGTTATGTCCATACTGTTTTTTTTATCATAAGAATAAAAAAAGATTGCTTTTGCATAACGGCTGATGTATAATGATTAAGCAAGCAAATGACTCCTTAGCTCAGCTGGCAGAGCAACTGACTCTTAATCAGTGGGTCTAGGGTTCGATTCCCTAAGGAGTCACCAATATATTAAGACAACCCTTTAAATAGTAGCTATTTAAGGGGTTTTATTTTTTTGTATGAAAGCTAATGGGATTTTCTCTTCTATTTCTAGAAAGATATAAAAGAATGATGTATAATTAAATAATAAAAAATCTTACAAGAAGTAGGTGATTGTATGTTTTTTAAGAAAAAAAGAAAAATGAAAGAAATTGCATCATCAAACAATGATGTTCAAAATGAAGGCCTTTTGGAGAATTTGGTTTCTATATGTGGGGATGGTGTTGTATTTCAAAATGCATTTATTTTAGAAGATGAAGATATTTATGTGTATGCGGATGTATTGTCTTTTCAGGATAATGTTGCACAAATTGTTTTTCAGCTTCATCATGAGTGGCTAGATGAACCAGTCAGCGAGGTTATCGCAGCTGTAGGGGATAGTAAAGATGAGGTATATTATTCAGCTTGTGAACAGTTTTATGAGCAGGTTTTGCAGGTTTACTTAAAGGTTTGTAATAAAGAGTCGTATATTGATACAGTTGAAATCTTTACACAGGAGATGCATCGTTTTCATGTATGGAAAAGTCCTCTTGGAGGAATTGGAAAAAAAGAAGGAATTGAAGAAAGTGATTATTGGAATCTGCTAAAAAATGATTTATCGTTGCGCTTGGGAAATAGAAAAGTATATGCAGTGAAAGTGTTTGCTTCAAAACAGAAAAGAGAAGTAGAATGCGAGGTAATGTTTAATGGTAAAGAAAGCAGGGAAATGTCAAGAAAGCTTCTTTCTATTACAGGAGAGTGGGATTGTATAGGGGATGTTTGTACAGAGAGACAATGGATATTTCTGATGCAAGATGAAGATACGTATATTGAAAGTGATATTGATAATCAAACCATTAGTAAATTGACATATGAAACGATTGCCTTGCTGGAGGATTGTGATAATAAAGAAGAATATCAAAAAATTCGGCAAAAACTTTTAAAACGTTATAAAGATACATCTTTAGTGTATGAAGTTCTTTATTTTATACCTGAGTTATATACAAAAGCGTATTATATGGGTGTAGAATTTGGCGAGAAACTGTTTCTTATTCAAAAAGATCATAAAACAAGGGAGTTATATCAATCCCAGCTGCAGTCATTTCCGATAGTAGAGCGCTGTGTGGAACATCATTTACAAAAGGAAATTCTAGATGATCAAAAAATAAAGAAAGTCATGGAATTTAGTGTGAATGCGAAAGCTATTCAAAAAGCATTGGAAAATGGGGAAGTACAGCAGGGCTTACAGGTTTCTGGAATCGGTTATGTTGGAAAATCTGATTATATTTTAAGATAGTGCTTGACGTGAAGAAAGCTATGTGTTATGATAAGCAAGCAGAAAAGTTAGTGGAAAGTTAGAAGCACCCCTTCTCACCTGATGTCTTAAGACATAGGTAAATGCTACATCAATCGAAACGTAACGATGATTATTTTAGCGGGTGCATATGAGTACCCGCTTTTCTTATGGCAATTGGAGGTGTCTATTATAAATAAGAGAGTTATTCCTAACAATGTAAACGATGATCTGGTAAATGAAAAAATCAAGTTTAAAGAAGTTATGGTTATTGATGCAGACGGAGAAAAACTTGGTATTAAGATGCGTCGTGAAGCTTTGGAAATTGCATACAATCAGAATTTAGATTTACTGTGTGTAGCTCCAAAGGCTGTACCACCGGTATGTAAGGTGCTGGATTATGGAAAACATCGTTTTGAACAGCAAAAGAAAGCAAAAGAAGCGAAAAAGAAACAGCATGTTACTGAGGTAAAACCAATTCGTTTGTCACCAGTTATTGACAGACACGACTTTGAAACAAAAATGCGTCATGCACGTAAATGGATTGAAGGCGGAATGAAAGTCAAAGTAGATATGCGTTTTAGAGGACGCTTGATTACAAGACTTGATGTTGGTAAGAAAATTATGAATAGCTTCACAGAAGAAATTGGAGACATTGCGGTTGTAGAAAAGAAACCGGTTCTGGAAGGAAATACAATGTCTTGCGTTCTGGCACCAAAGAAGAAATAGTTATTAACAGGAGGTACTACTTATGCCAAAGATGAAATCACATAGAGGACTTGCAAAACGTGTTAAACAGACAGGTTCTGGAAAATTAAAAAGAAGTCACGCTTATACTTCTCACCGTTTCCATGGGAAAACACAGAAACAGAAACGTCATTTGAGAAAATCTGCTACTGTACACAACACAGATTTCAAACGTATTAAGCAGATGTTGGTTAAATAATTAATAGGAGGAATATAACATGGCTAGAGTTAAAGGTGGATATACAACACGTCAGAGAAGAAAAAAAGTTTTAAAATTAGCAAAAGGTTACTATGGAGCTAAACACATTCTTTATAAAACAGCTCACGAACAGGTAATGCACTCTTTCAAATATGCATACAATGACCGTAAAGATTTAAAACGTGATATGCGTAAATTGTGGATTGCTCGTATCAATGCTGCAGCAAGAATGAACGATATTTCTTATTCAAGATTAATGCACGGATTGAAACTTGCAAATGTAACAATCAACCGTAAAATGCTGTCTGAAATTGCTATTCACGATGCAAAAGGATTTACAAAAATCGTAGATACAGCAAAAGCAGCTTTAGAAAAAGCTTAATTTGAGGTAATCGTATGGACGACACAAGACATACACTGAATGAATTGCTTGTATATTTATTTAATTATATTTTAGCAATTGAAGAGAAGAATCTTCGTGATCAGGGTGTCGATTTATCTATGACCGAAGTACATATCCTAGAAGCAATACAAAAAAGTGAATCGAATATGATGTCAGCACTTGCGAAACGTTTAATGGTTACACAGGGAACGCTTACTGTATCAACTTCTAAGTTAGTAAAAAAAGGATATGTAGAGCGTGTTAAGGATGAAAAAGATAAACGTATTGTGCGTCTGCATCTTACGGATAAAGCGTCCACTGTTCTTGAAGTACATGAACGTTTTCATGAAGAGATGATTGATAAAGCTCTAAATGAACTGGATGTAGATAAAGAACAAGAATTAATCCGTTCCTTAAAAAATATTATGAAATTTTTTAAAGAAAAATATTAGAATCTTCTTATTTCAAGGAGATTCTTTTTTCTATTTAGGATATACTAGAAATAGAGAATCCGGAGGAAAAGAAAATGAAAAGAGCGTTGGTTTTTGGCGGTGGAGGAAGTAAGGGTGCATATGAAATTGGTGTTTGGAAAGCACTGGATGCTTTAGGGCAAACATTTGATATAGTGACGGGTACAAGTATTGGCTCTATGATTGGCGTTTTATATGTGCAAAGACAATATGATAAAGTTATTGAATTGTGGGATAATCTTCATGTAGAGGATATTATGACAAATGGAGTGAATATCGATCTTGATATGGAACTTTTGATGTCACAAAAAGAAAAATATCATGATTTTTTATCTAGTTATATACATAATAAAGGTGCAGATATTACTCCTTTCGAAGATTTATTAAGACGTTATTTTGATGCGGAACGTTTTTTCTCTAGTCCTATAGATTATGCGTGTATGACGGTAAATGTTACAAAGAAAAAGCCAAAAGTATTTTATAAGAAAGACATGACACCAGAAACGGTATTAGATTATATCATAGCTAGTGGTTCCTGTTTTCCTATGTTTCCTATGAAGGAAATCGATGGAGAAATGTATGTGGATGGAGGCTATTATGATAATGTACCAATTCATCTTGCGGAAAGTATGGGGGCTGAGGAAGTTGTTGCGGTTAATTTAAAAGCAGTTGGGGTACTTAGAACAAATGATATCAAGGCAGATGTTATTTGCATAGAGCCACATGTTTCTTTAGGAAGTTTTCTACTCTTTGATAAAGAAGTTATTCATAGAAATATTCAGCTGGGATATCAGGATACTTTAAAAAAATTTAACTATTATATTGGAACGATTTATACATTTGATAAAAAGCAGAAAAAGGAAATAGAAGCTGTTGAGGATGTATTGAAATATGGAATGAAAACGATAGAAGAAACTTTACAAAGAGAAAAAATGAAGTTTCTTGTTGAAAAAATTGTATTTCATCAGGTGTTAGATGCGATTGATTCCTATATGTCTTTTCCATATCCTTATTTAGCAATTCTTGAATCATGTGCATTTAGTTTTCGATTTGATGATCTTAAAGTGTGGGATTTCAAACAATTTATAACTGAACTTCTTCGCTTTGCAGATGAGCACGCACATATATCTTTTAATAAGAAGATTGATTTAAAAAATGTAAAGAAAGATGGCAGCATGGAAAGTGTTTGTCTGTTGTATCATTATCTTCTTAAAGAGGATGCCAATATATCTGCTCTTGGTTTTGGAAGTGTAGTATTTAATGACTCCTTTATAAAAGCGTATGCTTTATATTTATTAAAACAACACGGATAAAGAAAAAAGCCACATCGTGGCTTTTTGAGTGCTTATTTGAATAGTTCGTCCTGATGACTTGCGAATGTATATTCTTCAATTGTGTTGCAGATACGATCTTTGATCAATGCTTCTGGATCGTTTTCTAAGACACCTTCACGTACTTTTGTATATTGGATTGGCATAAACTGCGATAAAACAGCCAAGTTGATTCCTTCTTTTCTTAAGTTGGCAATCATTTTATCTTTTGCAGCAGCTACTTTTGGATTTGGCATGTAGTAACGGCTTCTATCAGAGAAACTGAATTTACGCTTGAACCATAATTCTGCATCATTTCCATGATAGTGCTTGCTCCAGTTTTTAGGTTCTTCCAACATTGCTTCTTCCAATACATCAATGAAATGTGATGTTTCTACATCTGTACCATGGAACATCATTTCTTCCATATATGCCAATGAGAATAATGCTTCACGCATTGCATAAGTCATACCTGGACCAACTTTTAAAATTCCTACACCATCTTCTACCAATTCACGCAATTTATATTTTGTCTGATAATCCGTAGAGTGCCCTTCAAATACAAGGTTAGGATACTCTTTGATGGATGCCATTAAATCAACGGCTTTGCTTCTGTCGTATTCTGTACATCCAGCATCTTTTTCTTCTACTCCAGGCTGTACAACAACTGCAATGACATCTTTCCAAGTTTCCTCTAATCCTTCTTTTGCGAAAGCTTCTTCAAATGCTTTTACAGTAGCTTTGAAATCTTCTACTTTTGTTACCTGCATACCTGCATTTTCTTCCTGTGCTCCTCCTGGAATTGGAACTTCACTTCCAACAATGTAAACAGGACGAATTGCATCAGGGTTTGTTTTTAATAATTCCTGATATGTATCTTCACAAACACGTGCAAGTTCAGCTCCACGACGAGAAATTGTTGCATCGCTTAAACGTTCATTTGGATCGTCATCAGCTACTTTCATACTTGTGTCAATATGGATTTTTGTAAATCCGGCAGCTACATAGCAGCGAACAAGTTCACGTGCTTTTTCCATAGCTTCTTTTTCAGGAAGAGAAGCGAATGTTAATGGACCTAAGTGATCGCCGCCAAGGAAAACACGATCCATAGATAATCCAGCTTTTTCAGCTTTTTCTTTTACGAAAGCCATGAAGTCAGCAGGTGTCATTCCTGTATATCCACCATTTTGATCGACCTGGTTTGCTGTTGCTTCGATCAATACGCAGGAATTATCGCGTTTTGCTTTTTCCAGTGCAGCTTCAATAACATAATCATTTGCACTGCAGCAGGAATAAATTCCTACTGGTTCACCTTTTTTCTGTTTTATTACAATTTGTTTTAATGGGTTTGTATTTGGCATGATAAAAATCCTCCTTAATATCTAAGCAAATTATAGCACTTTTGTTAAGAAAGTAAACGAATACATTAGTTTGTGCAAGTTAATGATTGAAAAATGCAAAACAGCAGGAATGTTAACTTCCCTGCTGTATCACTTTTGTTATATCTGCTGGCATTGTACACTCGACACATAGTTCTTTTTGAAGAATAGGGTGGTAAAACTTTAACCTAAATGCATGTAATGCCAAACGCTGTATTCTTGTATCTTTTGTCCCATATAAAGGATCACTTAACAAGGGATGCTGAATTGAAGATAAATGGACACGAATCTGATGGGTTCTACCTGTATGCAGAATGCAATGCACCATACTAAAGTTTTTATATTTTTTTATGGTCATAACATCGGTACAGGCAGGCTTTCCAGTATTTGAAATCCGCATTTTTTTAGCGTTATGACGATCTCTTCCGATAGGTTTGTTGATTGTCATATGATTTCTAGGTAAATGTCCCTGTATGAGTGCTATATATTCTCTATGAATTTTTTTATCCTTTAACATAGTATCTAGCATAGGCTGAAAAAAAGGGATCTTGCAAAATAATACCAGACCGCTAGTTTCAATATCTAGACGATGAAGAGGGCGTACAGGAATTTGATATCCCTGCTGCATATAATATGCTTTTACTCGATTTGATAAGGTGTGAGCAGTATTTGTGCCATCGGAGTGAACAAGCAGAGTGCTAGGTTTATTGACTGCCAAAAAGATATCATCTTCATAACAAATATCAATAGGAGTAAAATCAGGTTCTATATCATCCTCCACTTCAGGAAGCTGTATGCATACTATATCACCTTTTTTTACAGCAGTGTTTTGTTTGATCGTTTCTTTACTTATTGAGATTTTTCCTTCCTGATATAAAAGATATCGATTCTTTTTGGATTGATATAACTGTTCTAAAATCATATCGGTTGTACAATCAGTATCTATGTTTATATACAGCTTTTTATATTTTAATGTAAGTTTCATTGTTTATGTTCCTTTTCTATATGGGTAGGATAGCATATTTCATAATATTGAGCAAATAGTTTTTAATTCATATATATTGGTGCTATAATATAAATGTATTCAAGGAATAAAAGAATTTTAGATTCTTAGGAGGAAAGAATATGAAATTATTAAAATGCCCAATTTGCGGTAACATTGTGGAAATGATTGAAGACAAAGGTGTTCCAGTAATGTGCTGCGGAAAACCAATGGTTGAATTAAATGCAAACACAACAGATGGTGCTGTAGAAAAACATGTACCAGTAGTCGAAATAAATGGTGATATCTTAACAGTAAAAGTTGGTTCTGTAGAACATCCAATGTTGGAAGAACACTATATTACAATGGTTTTAGTTGAATTTGATAATCGAGTTCTACGTGTAAACTTAAAACCAAATGAAAAACCAGAAGCAGTATTTGCTTTAAACGGATATAAAGGAAATGTTAACGTTTATGAATACTGCAACTTACATGGTTTGTGGAAAACAGAAGTTGAAGCATAAATAAAAAATGTCCAAGTACTGGACATTTTTATTTTACATTCTCATAATAATGAAGCAAAGCCTGTGTACCTTTGTTTCCTTCACCGTTTTTTTCTAATTCTTCATACATGGAACAAACAGAATTTAACATCTGCAATTCGTTTTTATCTTTCATTTCCTGCTGAACGATATGCATGTCTTTTACAAAATGCTTGATATAAAATCCTGGTTCAAAATCATTGTTTAAAACTCTTGGTGCTGTATGATCCATCTGCCAGCTTCCAGCCGCACCTTTTCGTATGGCATCTAGTACAGATTCTACTTCAAGTCCCTGTGCTTTTGCATAGACAATAGCTTCACTCATAGCGGCAACAGCACCGGCTACGGCAATCTGGTTACATGCTTTGCAGTGCTGTCCATTTCCAGCTTCTCCCATATAATGCAGGGATGTCCCCATACAGCTGAAAAGAGGAACGATTTTTTCATAGGTTTCTTTATCTCCACCTGCCATAATGCTTAAGGTGGCGTTTTTAGCTCCGCTATCTCCTCCAGATACAGGTGCATCCAACATAGACAAACCTAATTCTTTTGCTTTTTGATATAATTGTTTTGCCAATTGTGGAGAACTTGTCGTCATATCAACAAGAATAGCTCCTTTTGAGACATGAGTGAATATCTCCTGATAAACTTCTTCTACATCTTTTGGATATCCCACCATTGTAAAAATAACTTCTGCTTTCTGCACACACTCTTCTATAGTTTTACAAACATGTATTCCTTCCTTTTTTAAAGGTTCTGCTTTTTGATATGTTCGATTATATACAGATACATCATGACCTTTTTCATGTAAATGAAGAAGCATATGTTTTCCCATTACACCAGTTCCAATCCATGCGATTTTCATAATTATCACTCTCCTGTTTTCTATTATAACGCAAAACTTAGAATTAAAAAGAAAAGAAGAGAAAACAATGCCTGCAGAATACGAAAACATAGAAAGCGAGGATAGGATAGATGCGTATAGTTAAGGAAAGAAAAAATCTGCATGTGTACACAAAGTCCACCAAAACCTAAAAGCATGGAAATAAAACATTGTTTTAAAAAAGTATGGCAGGAAAGATTGGATATAATGTATACGCCACTGGAAAATTCCTGAATGATTTGTAGAGGAAGAGATACTGCTTCTGGCAGAAATTGAAAAAAGAGTGTACTGATACTCATAAATACCATAAGATATCCACCTATCATAAAAAGGGTTATTCCACTTTCCTTAATTGCATCGCTAAGCAGCGAAAAGGATAATTGTGTTTTGTTTGGATGTGGAAAAGTTGCATATACTGGAGTAGAACGTGTTATAAAAAGAAGGGTGAGTCCTGATAAAAGCTGTGCAGCATATAATAGAAAACCAATTTTAAGAGAATGAAACAATACTTCACCAATTGTTAAAACAACAAAGCCAATCGTAGGAAAACAGCAGGTATATAACAAACGTTTTCTTTGAGATTCTTCAATATGACACACATAGCATTGTTCATCTAAAAATCCTGATGAAGCAGGAAATCCTAAAAAGATACTGCATATAAGAAAAGCGAATACATCTTTCGATACACCAAAGCATTTACACAGCCATTTTGGAGTAAAGGCATATAAGAGATTTGTTTTATACAGCAAGCGAATAAGAACCATTGTGACAAACATAGAAGGTACTAGTTTTTCAAACCATAGAGTTAAAGCTTCTTTTGTAGAAGCGTAGGTTAAAGAACCAAATGCCAGAGATAAAAGAAAACAAAGAAATAGGCCATAAGGAATTATTTTTCGCATAGAATCACCTATACACTATATGAAAGATAAATACATAACATGTACAGGGGGGATTGCATAAAAAAGAGGTTGTCAGTTTTATAAAATATGGTAAACTATACATTTGTACAGATAAGGGTGATAGAAAATGATTTCGTTTTTAGCAAAAACATTTATTAAGGATTATCAAAATACAGATGATGAAAATGTTCGCCATGCCTATGGCAATTTAACAAGCCTTGTAGGAATCGTAAACAACATTGTTTTGTTTATATTTAAGTTTATGGCGGGAACACTTGCAGGAAGTGTTTCCATTACTGCAGATGCAGTTAACAATCTTTCGGATGCGGGAAGTTCCATCATTTCTTTGATTAGCTTTCGCTTATCCTCACGCCCTGCGGATGAGGAGCATCCATTTGGTCATGCCAGATATGAATGTATCGCAAGTATGCTGGTTGCCTGTTTGATTCTCTTGCTGGGATTTGAATTGATTAAAACAAGTGCAGGAAAAATTCTTCATCCTGAAGAAGTGCTGTTTTCATGGGTAAGCGTGATTGTTTTAATAGTTTCTATTGGTGTAAAACTTTGGATGTATATGTACAATCATCATTATGGAAAAGTATTATCTTCCAGTATTATGGAGGCAACAGCTGCGGATAGCATTAGTGATGTCATGGCTACTGGTGCTGTATTGTTATCTACGATTTTATCTCCAATTTTACATTTTAATTTAGATGGATATATGGGGGTTATCGTTGCCTGCCTGATTATTTATGCAGGTGGAGGAATCATTAAGTCTGCATTAGATGAACTGCTTGGAAAAGCTCCCAGCAAAGAACTTGTACAATCTTTAAAAGACAAAATTTATGAATATGATGGAGTTTTAGGGATTCATGATTTGATTATCCATGATTATGGGGTCAATCGTTTGTTTGCCAGTGTGCATGTTGAAGTGGATTATAAAGTAGATGTTATGAAATCTCATGATATGGTTGATAATATTGAAAGAGATGTAAAAAAATCTATGGGAATAGAATTGGTTATTCATATGGATCCAATCAAAAGAGATGATCCAGTTACAAATGAATTAAAAGAATTTATGAAAAAAACATTAAAAGCAATTCATAAGGATCTAACCCTGCATGATTTCAGGGTAGTGTCAGGAGATACCCACATGAATGTTATTTTTGATGTTGTTGTACCATATCATTTAAAATTAGAAAATAATGAAATTTTACAAGAATTAAAGAAACAGGTCGATCAGAAGTATGATGCCTGCTATTTGGTTGTTACATTTGATAAAGATTATGCAGGATAAAAAAAGAAGCAGAGCTTAAGTTTCTGCTTTTTTATTTCAACATAATGTATGTCATATGTCTTCCACAGTTATGATCTCTTCGATAAGAGAAGAAAGCATCATTTTCCTGGAAGGTATCGTTTCGATCTATATGAATGTTTTCCGCTAAAACACCAGCATTTAAAAGCATTTGCATATTTAATCCTTTATTATCCATATATGCTTTATCTTCATTTTTTCTTATAAGATAAGAAGAGGTATCAAAGCTCATCGCCTGTACTTTTTCAATTACATCCATTCCAATTTCTAAACTGTTTTTTTCAATGGCACAACCGATGTAGGCTTGTAGATTTGCTGGATCAACACCTTCTGTCTGTATGATATGAGATACTACTTTTGATGTGATTTCTTTCACTGTTCCCTGCCATCCACTGTGAATTGCCGCAACTAAAGAAGTTATAGGATCATATAAAAGCACAGGAACACAGTCTGCATGAAAAACACCTAAGACAATGCCTTTTTCTGTTGTGTACAAAGCATCACAATCCGCAATACCATCTTCATAATGTAAGCTACCTTTTCCTTTATCTTTGCTTTCCACTTTATAAAAATGATTGCTGTGTGTCTGACAGGCAAAAACACAATCGCTTAAATCTTTTCCTATTTCTTTTCCAAATGCTTTTCGATTTTCTAAAATATCGTCTTTATTTCCTGGAACGTGAAGTGCCATGTTGCCGTTTTCTTTTTCATGGGGATCACGCAATGTTGTACCAGATAAAATATATGAATTATTCATCCATGGTTTTAATTTCATAAAGCAACCTCCTTCTGTGTATTGTATGTGTGCAGATGCAGTATATATGATAAAGAAAAGAAATGCAAATAGAAGAAACAAAAAACTAGCAAAAACAGGGATACATCGTAATAAATAAAAATGATAGTGCTGTTTTCCTTTTGGGGTATGAAAGGTAAAAACAGTACTTTTTTATTAGGGAGTATTTGTATCACAAATAATAATTGTTCTTATTAAGGGGAATACTATTGAAAGTCTTTCCTTTATTATAAAAAGAAAATGTAAAAAAACAAAAAAATTAGCACTATGGTGTTGACAGTGCTAACGAATTGACATATACTATTAGCAGACATAAGGTAGGAGTGCTAGAGGGAGTGAGAGAGATGCTGTTAACAAATAGACAGATTGCGATATTCAAAGCAATTGTGGATGAATTTACCAAAACAGCAGAGCCTGTCGGTTCCAAGCGTTTGATTGATCTCTTGGATTTCTCCTGTTCAAGTGCTACCATCCGAAATGAAATGGCAGCCTTAGAAGAAATGGGATTGTTAGAAAAAACACATACTTCCAGTGGAAGAATTCCCAGCAGCAAAGGATATCGTTTCTATGTTGAAAATCTAATGGAAAAGCAATTGGATGAAGGAATCAAAGATTCCCTGCAGGAAGTTTTTCGTCAAAGACATTTTTCCATGGATGAAGTTGTTAAGAAAAGCTGTGAAATCTTATCGCAGATGACATCGCTAACTTCTGTTGTGCTTGGACCGGAAAGCAGATATCAGACACTGCAGCATGTACAGCTGTTTCCATTAACAGAAAGAAGTGCTGTGGCAGTATTTATTACCGACCATGGACATACGGAGAATAAGACATTTCATTTTCAAGCGGATGTTAGCTTAGAGGATATTAAAACTTGCTGTAATATTTTAAATGATAAGCTAGTCGGAACGCCAATTTGCAATGTTGTTGAGAGAATGAAGGAAATTGAACCTTTGATAGCTTCTCATGTTGCCCGTCATGAAGTGCTGTTTGAAGCATTCGTTAGTGCATTTATGAAATTTGCAAGTGAACATGTGTACTGCAGTGGGCAATCTAATATGTTATATCAGCCGGAATTTGCGGATATTGAAAAACTGAAAGAATTGATGAAAATGCTGGAGGATAGCTCTTTATTTCGACAGATTGCAAATCATGAAGGAAATGTGGCGATTGAAATTGGCGGAGAAAACAATTTGATTCAAATGGACAATGTAGCAGTTGTTTCCAGCCGATTTAAAATGAATGACAAAGAAGAAGGAGAACTGATGATTGTTGGTCCAACAAGGATGCAGTACAATCGTGTAGTTGCCTTAATGGAATATATGAGTAAAGTGTTGGAAGATATGTATCGACAGGAAGAATAAGGAGGTCAGTATGCAGGAAGAAAAAAATGTACAGGAAGAAATTAAAGAAGAAGTAAAAGAAGAAACTGCACAGGCATCAAGTGAAGAAGTAGCAAAGGAAGATGCAAATGTAGAAGAAACAGAAAATGTAGAAACAAATAAAGAAGAAAAAAAATCATCCAAGCTTTTCAAGAAAAAAAGAATTGAAGAGCTGGAAGAAGAGGTTGCGAAACTGAAGGAAGAACTTGCAGCTAGTAAAAATGCCTACTTTAAGGCTTATGCCGATGCAGAAAATTTAAAGAAACGTTTACAGGCAGAGGCTGACAATGTACGAAAATATCGTATTCAGGGATTTGCGACAGAGGTGCTGCCAGTTATTGACAACTTGGAACGAGCATTGGCAACCAATGTGGAAGATCCAAATTTGAAGAATTATGTAAAAGGATTTGAAATGATTTATCAGCAGTTGATTCATATTTTGAATAACGAAGGTGTAAAAGAAATTGAAGCACAGGATAAACCATTTGATCCAAACTTCCATCAGGCATTGATGCAGGAAGCTGTAGAAGGTGTAGAGCCTGGAATGGTTGTGGAAGTGTTACAGAAAGGTTATATGTTAAAAGATCGTGTATTACGTGCTACCCTTGTTAAGGTAAGTGAATAAAGGAGGATATATATTATGAGTAAAATTATTGGTATTGACTTAGGAACAACAAATAGCTGTGTATCTATTATGGATGGTGGGGAATGTAAAGTAATTACAAACCCAGAAGGAAATCGTACAACTCCATCTGTTGTAGCTTATAAAAATGGAGAACGTATCGTTGGTGATGCTGCAAAACGTCAGGTAGTTACTAACAAAAATACAATTAGTTCTGTAAAACGTTTGATGGGAACGAATGAAAAAGTAGAGTTGGAAGGAAAACAGTATACTCCACAGGAAATTTCAGCTATGATCCTTCAGTATCTGAAAGGATATGCAGAAGATTATTTAGGAGAAAAAGTTGATAAAGCCGTTATTACTGTTCCTGCATACTTTAATGATGCACAGCGTCAGGCAACAAAAGATGCTGGTAAAATTGCTGGATTGGAAGTAGAACGTATTATCAACGAACCAACGGCAGCAGCACTTGCTTATGGTATTGATAAAACAGATAAAGAACAGAAAGTTCTTGTATATGACTTAGGTGGAGGAACATTTGACGTTTCTATTTTGGAACTTGCAGACGGAACATTTGAAGTATTATCTACAAATGGAGATACACACTTAGGTGGAGATGACTTTGATAACGTTGTTGTTGACTGGATGGTAGATACATTCAAGAAAGAAAATGGTGTTGACTTGTCAAAAGATGCAATGGCAATGCAGCGTTTAAAAGAAGCTGGTGAAAAAGCGAAAAAAGATTTGAGTGGAATGGTACAGACACAGATTTCATTGCCATTTATCTCTGCTGGAGCTGATGGACCTCTTCACTTTGAAGCAACATTAACTCGTGCTAAATTTGATGAAATGACAAAACACTTGGTAGATCGTACAATGGAACCAGTTCGTAACGCACTTCGTGATGCTGGACTTACAAAAAATGATATTCACCAGGTATTGTTAGTAGGTGGATCTACTCGTATTCCAGCTGTTCAGGAAGCTGTTAAAAACGTATTAGGAAAAGAACCAAACCGTTCTGTAAACCCAGATGAAGTTGTAGCTATGGGTGCTGCTATTCAGGGTGGAGTTATCCAGGGTGATGTAAAAGATGTATTGTTGTTAGATGTTACACCATTAAGTTTAGGTATTGAAACAATGGGTGGAGTTATGACCGTTCTAATTCCTCGTAATACAACAATTCCTACAAGTAAATCACAGATTTTCTCAACTGCTGCAGATAACCAGCCAGCTGTAGATATTCGTGTACTTCAGGGTGAACGTCCAATGGCTAACGACAATAAAGAATTAGGTATGTTCAAACTTGATGGAATTGCTCCTGCTCGTCGTGGAGTTCCTCAGATTGAAGTTACTTTCGATATTGACGTTAATGGTATCGTACATGTATCTGCAAAAGATAAAGGTACTGGTAAAGAACAGTCTATCACAATTCAGAATACTTCTGGTTTAAGTGATGAAGAAATCGATCGTATGGTACGTGAAGCTGAAGAACACAAAGCAGAAGATGAAAAACGTAAAGAAGAAATCGATTTAAGAAACCGTGCAGAAGGATTCATCGCACAGATTGATGGAATGCTAGCTGATAATGGTGATAAGATTGATGCAAAACAGAAAGAAGAAACACAGAAACTTCGCGATGACTTGCAGAAATCATTAGATGAAAATGATATGGCTGCCGTAAAAGAAAAATTAGATGCATTGGAAAAAGCAGCACAGGCAGCAAGTGCACAGATGTATCAACAGCAGGCTGCTCAGGGAGCAGATGCAAATACAGGAACAAACAACGATGATAATGTTGTAGATGCTGAATTTGAAGAGAAAAAATAAATTAGCAATTCATCACATTGCCTAGTGCTTGCACTAGGTTTTGTGATGTTACTGCCTCAAGTCGGGTAGTAACGTTTTATAGGAAGAAAGTGGAGAATTTATCATCTGTAATAAACGACAAGAAAGATAAGATAACTCCATAGGAGGGTGATCCGAATGAGTAGTGAAAAAAGAGATTATTATGAAGTCCTTGGGCTTAGCAAAGGTGCAAGTGATGATGAGATAAAAAGAGCCTATCGTAAGATGGCGAAAAAATACCATCCGGATATAAACAAAGAACCGGATGCAGAGGCAAAATTTAAAGAAATTAATGAGGCTTATGAAGTTTTAAGTGATCCTCAAAAGAAAGCAACATACGATCAGTTTGGTTTTGCAGGTATGGATGGTGCACAGGGCTTTGGTGGACAAGGCTTTGGAGGATTTGAAGATTTTGGTGATATTTTTGGGTCTTTCTTTGGAGGAGGTTTTGGCGGTGGAAGTCGTCGAAGCAATACAGGACCTCGTAAAGGAAATGATCGTTTCATGCAGATGCGTATTGATTTCATGGACGCAATTTTTGGTAGAACTGAAACAATTACGCTGGAAGTTGATGAGCCTTGTGAAGAATGTTCTGGAACAGGGGCTAGATCAAAATCAGATATTACCTCATGTTCTCGCTGTGGAGGAAGTGGTACAGTAACGACACAGCAGCGTACACCATTTGGAGTGTTCCAGTCACAGTCTGTATGTCCTGACTGTAATGGAACCGGAAAGAAAATTTTGCATAAATGTTCAAAATGCGGTGGAAAAGGTTATGAACATAAACGTGTGAAATTGGATATCAAGATTCCTGCAGGTATTCAGTCTGGTCAGCAGGTACGTGTTCCAAATAAAGGAGAACGTGGAATTAATGGAGGTCCTAATGGGGACTTGTATATTGAAATCTTAGTTGGACGTCATAAACAATTTGTTCGTGATGGAAATGATATTCGAATTTCTATTCCTATTAGTGCTGTTGATGCTGTGTTAGGATGTAAAATTGATGTTCCAACTGTATATGGGGATGTAGAGCTTACCATTCCTGCAGGAACGCAATATGGACAGCAGTTCCGTTTAAAAGGAAAAGGTGTAAAATCTCCACGTGGACAGCAGGGAGATCAATATGTAGAAGTACGTGTTGAAATTCCAACAAAGATTACCAGAGAAGAAAAAGATTTATATGAAAAACTTCGTAGTAAAAAAGGGCATGAATCTCCTTTTGAGAAGTTTAAAAAAGCATTTAAGTAGAAAATCTTATATTTGTTTATTATTGGGGGATCATATCCCCCTTTTTTGTATAGTAAATCGTTAGTTTTGAAATCAGACAGTTAAATGTTGTTAAAACTAAGATATGTAAAATTGTATATCTGCGTCAAAAGGAATATAATAGATTTCAAAGAAAGAAGGGAATCTTATGTTAATTAAAAATGGTAAAATCTATACGATGGAAAACAGAGAAATTTTTATTGGGGATATTCGAATTTTAGATGGGCATATTAGTGAAATAGGTGCGCATTTGGAACAATTAGAAGATGAGGATGTTCTTGATGCGACTAATAAATATGTGTATCCTGGTCTTGTAGAGGCACATTGTCATTTAGGAATGGAAGAGTCGTCTATTCGCATGGAAGGAAATGATGTCAATGAAAGCAGTGATCCTGTTACACCTCATGTAAGAGCGATTGATGGCTGTAATCCAATGGATGAAACAATACGTCATGCATGTGAAGCAGGTGTTACTACAGTTGCTGCAGGACCTGGCAGTGCCAATGTCATTGGTGGAACTTTTATGGTTTATAAAACCTATGGAAACTGTATAGATGATATGGTTATTAAAAATCCAGTTGCCATGAAGTGTGCTTTTGGTGAAAATCCAAAACGTGTATATCAGGAATCTAAAATTAAGACTAGAATGAATATTGCGGCTCTTTTAAGGGAAACTTTATATAAAACAAAAGAATATATGGAAAAGAAAGAGAGTGCACGAAGAAATGCAGGAAATACACCTGCATATGATATGAGGTTAGAAGCAATGATTCCAGTATTAAAAAAAGAAATTCCTTTGAAATGTCATGCGCATCGTGCTGATGATATATTAACAATTATACGTATTGCGAAAGAATTTGACATTGATGTTACTTTGGATCATTGTACAGATGGAGAAGTGATTAAAGAGAAGATAAAAGAAAGTGGATATCCTGCAATTGTAGGTCCTGCCTTAACACATAAAAGTAAGTTTGAATTAGCAAACAAATCATTTACAACACCAAAAACATTGATGGATGAAGGCGTATTAGTGGCTATTACAACAGATTCTCCTGTAATTCCACAGGAATACTTATCTTTGTGTGCAGGATTAGCTATGAAAGCTGGGATGGAAGAAATAGAAGCTTTAGAGGCAATTACTATTAATCCAGCTAAAATTTTAGGGTTAGATAATCGTTTAGGAAGTTTAAAAGCAGGAAAAGATGCAGATATTGTCATTTGTGATGGATCTATTTTAGACTCATTAACAAAGGTAGATTATACGATCATTAATGGAAAAGTTGTATATCAAAGATAAATAAAAAAGAAACATAAGTTTCCTGTATTGCTTAACGCAGGAATTATGTTTCTTTTCTTTTACATAGATAAGAAATGATAAATATTGTATATATTGATAAATATAATAACGATCATTAAACCGATAAACAATTTATCAACCATGGCTTCATTGATTTTCTTGTTGATCTTACGTCCAAAGATACCACCCAGTATTCCACAGATAACCATTCCAGCAAGCAAGAAGATGCTTATCTGACTAAGGTTAGTTGTAAATAGACTTCTTAATGTACTTGTTCCCTGTGAAAATAAAATGATATATAAAGAATTTTGTGCAGCTTCTTTTGTACCCATCGTAAAGAAGAAGTATAAGACAACAAGATTAATAGGACCTCCTCCAATACCCAGGAAAGAGGAAATACATCCCAGTATGAAACCTATGATTAAACATAGGAATAAATTAGTTACTCGATGTGTATGAATAGAATCTTTTTTTATCGTATAAAGCAAAGTTCCTAATGTGATCAGCATTAAGATAAAAGCCTGTACAGCTCCTGCTGTATTTGGAGTTTCAAATAAAGAAGCTACATAAGTGAATAACTCTTTTCCTGCTAGTCCTCCGATGGCAGCACCGATTGCTAAAGGAGTTCCAAGTTTCATATTGATGGATGAATCTTTTGCGATAAGACTTTTACAAACGGAATATGTCGTCATTGATAAAACGGTACATCCGGATAAAAAATTAATAACAGATACATCTAATACACCGAAGGCATCCATGACAGGTTTAATGATAATACCTCCACCAATGCCACAGATTGCACCAATGATAGAAGCAGAAAAACTAATGATAAAAAACAAGATATACATACAAACCTCCAAAACTTCTTTTTAACAACTTTTTAAGTATAGCACTTTTTCTTTAGGAAATGAAGAAGTCAGAAGATTTCAAATAAGAAATTAGAATTTCTTTCTTATTTCTTGCAGGGTCTTCCATTACGTACTTATAAAGAATATCTAGTTGTTCCTGTATTTGTTTTCCACTATATCCTAAACGGATAAGATCATTTCCATTTATGTCTAATTCTTTTTTGGTAACATAATCATGTTGCTGTTCCATTAGATGAAGCATGTTTTTGCCTTGTAGTATGATTACAATCTTTTCTTTTACTTTTTCTTGATTTTTGGCATGATCATCTGCCAGCTGTATGTCTAGTGCTTGTCTTGCAAAGGAAAAATCATAATCAAAATAAGAGAGAAATTTTCTTAAACATGATTTATCCAGTGTGATATAGGTATCATGATAACGAATAAGTGTACATACTTTTTGAATTGTTTTTTTATCATATTTTAAATCCTGCATATACTGTTTTGCTTTTTGTTCACTGATAAGGGCATGATGTTTATAGTGAGCAATTCCTTGTTTATCTATAGTTTCGCACTCGATCTTTCCTAAATCATGAAAAACAATAGCGAGTTTGCTTTCGAGTGGATAACCAATTGTATGATTTAAAGCAATGTCTGTATGTGTAAATATATCATAACAATGCCATGGGGTAGGCTGTGTGTGATCATAAAGTGATTCGTAACCTGGAAGAATATAAGGTAAAACATAATTCTCTTTTAACATGTTTAATGTATTGCATAATTCTCCCATCAGCATTTTATTAAATTCATTTCGTATTCGCTCTTTTGAAATATAGGTTAACAAAGAAACGCTTTTTCGCAAAGCCTCTTTTGTCTTTTTTTCGATAGAGAAGTGCAGTGTGCAATGAAAACGTAAAGCTCTTAGAATGCGTAAAGCATCTTCTTCAAAACGCTTGTGAGGATTTCCTACACATCGGATTTGTTTGTTTTTAATATCTTCTATACCTTGAAAAGGGTCTACAAATCCTTTTTCAGGATGCCAGGCAATCGCATTCATTGTAAAATCTCTTCGCTTTAGATCTTCTTCTAAAGAAGATGTATATTTTATGCTGCCGGGATAGCGATGGCTTTGATAATTTTGTTCTGTTCGATATGTCGTAATTTCTACAATTTTATTATCACAAAAAACACCTATGGTGCCATGTTTACTACCTGTTGTTATTGTTTTATATCCATGATTATGAAAAAGATATTGCATGATTTCAGGTGTTGCATTCGTTGTTAGATCATAATCATTGCAGGATTTGTTCATTAACATATCACGAACGCAGCCGCCAACCAGCCATATCTCATATTTGTTATTTTCTAAAATCTTCATTATAGAAGAAACATCATGTGGAATCGTGTTATTCATGGTTTTTACCTCATAATTATTATATAATGATGATGATAAAAATGAAAAGGAGATTCTATGAAAAAAATTGTAGAAATTACGCATGATATACTAAAAACGTATTTCATAGAAAATTGTGTATGTGTAGACTTTACAATGGGACAAGGATTTGATACGCTATTTTTAGCAAAACAAAAAGAAATTTCTCATGTATATGCATTTGATATTCAGCCACAGGCAAAGAAGATTACAGAAACCCTGCTGGCACAGGAAAATTGTCTTGAAAAAGTTGATTGTATTCTTGATGGGCATGAGCATTGTGATACATATGTCACATCTTATCAGGCAGGTGTTTTTAATTTTGGATATTTTCCACAGGGAGACAAAAACATTACAACATTACTAGAAACAAGTAAAATAGCAGTAGAAAAAGCGTTAAAACTGTTGAATGTTCATGGAGCACTTGTGTTGACTTTATATCCAGGACATGAGGAAGGAAAAATGGAAAGCTGTTACTTTGATACATGGTGCAAAACTTTGCATTCTCGCTATTACAGTGTCATGAAGATATGTATGCAAAACAAAAAAGATGCACCATATGTATTAGTTATTGAAAAAATCAAGGAGGAAAGAAAATGATAAAAGCAGTTGTTTTTGACATGGATGGGGTTTTGGTAAACAGTGAACCGGAAAATTTACGTATCTTAAAAGAATTTATGATGGAAAATGAAGTGGAACCAAGTGATGAATTTCTTGCATCTTTAATAGGCACTTCTTATGATGTAACTTGTGAAAAAAGTGCAGAACTGATGGGAAAAGACTGGTCAATGGAGGCTTTTCGAGAGGGGTATGAAGCCTATGATTTGCAGCACCCATATGATTATGGAAAAGTATTGAATCCACAGGTAAAGGAAACTTTAGATTGGTTAAAGGAACATGAATATCGTATCGCATTGGCAAGCAGCAGCCCAATAAGATTAATATATAAGATGCTGGAAGAGTGTGGTTTGGAAGAATATTTTGAAGTGATTACAAGCGGAGAGAATTTTGACGAAAGCAAACCAAATCCAGAAATTTATTTACATACGATTGAAAAATTAGGATTACAGCCTTCAGAATGTATGGCAGTAGAAGATTCCGTATATGGTATTGAAGCAGCTCTTCGTGCGGGCATGGAAGTTTGTGCATATCGTGATTATGAATATGATATTGATCAAAGTGCTGCTGATCATATCGTTGATCATATGCTGGATATAATAAAGTATTTATAATGTAAAAAGCAGAAATTCTCTGCTTTTTTTCTGCTCATAAGTTATTAGAATTGTTGTGTTTGCGGATTATAAAGTACATAAAAAACAGAATAAGGATGAGGCAGATTGTGAAAAATAGTAGAAGGAAATAAAAAAATATATTTTTTAGCACTCTTATATTGACAGTGCTAAAAGAAGTGTTATAATACAGTTAGCAATCAAAGTGATAGAGTGCTAAAAAGGAGTGTGATATCATGAATTTTGAAAAAATGAGTGAAAAACTGCAGGAAGTCATTATGCATGCTGTGGAAATCTGTAAAAGTTATCAGCATGCAAGTATCGATACGATACAAATGTTGAAAGCAATTTTTGAAAATGATGTATTGGATGGCTTGTTAAAACGTTTGCAGATTGATAAAACACGTGCGTTGCAGATGATTGATGAGGAAATGGGCAGAGTGGCACGAAGTTCTAATGTAAATCCTCAATTTACTAATGAAGTAGTGTCTTCTTTTACAAAGGCACAGCAGTGGAGCGATAGTGTACAGGAGACATATTTAAGTGTTGCCAGTGTATTTATCAGTCTTATCTTTAACAAATCTTATATCTCAAAGAAATTGGTAAAAGAGTTTCATTTGAAAGAAGATGTCTGTAAGGAAGAAGAGTTAAAACGTCGTGGGGGAAAGAAAATGGATTCTCCAAATGCAGAAAGCAATGTAGAGGCCTTAAGCAAATATGGAAGAGATTTAGTTGAAGATGTTAAAAATGGAAAAATTGATCCTATCATTGGACGTGATGATGAAATTCGAAGAGTGATTCAGATCTTATCTCGTAAAACCAAAAACAATCCGGTGCTAATTGGAGAGCCTGGTGTTGGTAAAACAGCAGTTGTAGAAGGAATTGCATGGCGTATCATGAAAGGTGATGTGCCTGGCAGCTTGAAAGATAAGAAACTGATGGAATTGGATATGGGTTCTTTGATTGCCGGTGCAAAATATCGAGGAGAATTTGAAGAACGTATAAAAGCTATTTTGGAAGAAGTAAAAGCAGCACAGGGAAACATTATCTTGTTTATTGATGAAATCCATAATCTTGTTGGTGCTGGTAAAACAGAGGGCAGTATGGATGCAGGAAATATGCTGAAACCTATGCTGGCACGAGGAGAACTTCGCTGTATTGGTGCGACAACGTTTAATGAATATCGTCAATATATTGAAAAAGATGCAGCACTGGAGCGACGTTTCCAAAAAGTAATGGTGCAGGAGCCAACGGTAGAAGATACCATTAGTATTCTTCGTGGACTAAAAGATCGCTTTGAATCTTATCATGGAGTAAAAATCTTAGATGAAGCTTTGATTGCGGCCGCAACCATGTCCAATCGCTATATAAGTGATCGTTTCTTGCCGGATAAAGCTATCGATTTAGTTGATGAAGCCTGTGCAATGCTTCGTGTAGAAATGGAATCCATGCCACAGGAACTGGATGAATTGCAGCGTAAGATCATGCAGCTTCAGATTGAAGAAACAGCTTTAAAGAAAGAAGAAGATAAGAAATCCAAAGAGCGTTTGGAAGATATTCGCTCTGAGTTAAATGAACTTCGTGCGAAAAAAGATGTACTATATACAAAATGGGAAGATGAAAAAGCAGAATTAGAAGAAAGCAAAGATGCGAAAGTTCGTCTTGAAAAAGCTCGTTTAGAATTGGAACAGGCACAAAATGAAGCACGTTATGAAGATGCCGCAAAACTACAGTATGCGACAATCCCTCATTTGGAACAGTTGATCAAGAAGCAGGCAGAAAAAACAAAAGATGAAAATGCTTTGATTCAGGAAACGGTTAATGAAGAATTAATTGCGAAAATTGTTTCCAGATGGACAGGAGTAGAAGTATCTCGATTGGTAGAAAGTGAACGTCAAAAACTTCTGCATCTAAAAGAAGCTTTACAAAAACGTGTCATTGGACAGGATACAGCACTAGAATTAGTCAGTGATGCGATTTTAAGAAGCAAGGCACAGATTCAAGATGAGAATCGACCTATTGGAAGTTTCTTGTTTTTAGGACCAACCGGTGTTGGTAAAACAGAGGTTGCGAAAGCTTTGGCAGAACAGCTGTTTGACAGTGAAAGTCATATCGTTCGTATTGATATGAGTGAATATATGGAGAAACATAGTGTATCTCGTTTAATTGGTGCTCCTCCAGGATATGTAGGATATGAAGAAGGTGGCCAGTTAAGTGAGGCGGTACGTAGAAATCCATATTCTATTATCTTGTTTGATGAAGTGGAAAAAGCACATCCAGATGTCTTTAATGTATTGCTTCAGATTTTGGATGATGGACGTATTACCGATAGCAAAGGAGTTACGGTTGACTTTAAAAATACATTATTGATCATGACAAGTAATTTAGGAAGTCAGTTTGCCTTTGATAAAGAAAACCAGCAGGAAAACTATATGAAAGAAGTAAAGAAATACTTCAAACCTGAATTTATTAACCGTATTGATGAAATCGTTGTATTTAATGCATTGAATGATGATATGCTAGGTAAGATTGCTCATAAATTTATGAACGAATTATCTCAGCGTTTGAAAAATAAAGATATCCAGCTGCATGTAAGTGATGCTGTATATTACAACATCGCGACACAGGGGGTAGATCCAGTGTTTGGAGCTCGTCCTATGAAACGATATATTCAACGTAATATTGAAACTTTGATTGCGAAAAAGATGATTGAAGGAAATGCAGGAAAAGATGATATTTTGGATGTAGATGTAGTGGATGGAGAATATGTAGTAAATATTCATCATATAGATGCATAAGGGATGGGGATTTCCCATCCTTTTTAAATGTGTTAAAACATGTTATTTAAAAGGGATATCTTGAATTTTAAAAAGGAAAAGGGTAAACTATACTGCAGATGTGCCAGAAAGGAAAGATGGTTTATGTTTGGGTATGTTGTTGTGAACAAGCCGGAATTAAAAATAAAAGATTTTGATACGTATCAGTCTTTTTACTGTGGCTTATGCCAGCAGTTAAAACAGCGTTTTGGACAATTCTCACGACTCGCATTGAATTATGATATGACATTTCTGGCTATTCTGTTAAGTGGATTATATGAACCAAAGACAAAAGAAAGAAAGATTCGCTGTATATTACATCCTGCACATAAAAAAGATGTTTTAGAAAATACTTATATTACATATGCTGCAGATATGACGGTTTTGTTGACGTATTTAAAATGTCAGGATGATTGGGAAGATGAGCATTCTTATAAGGCAAAAGCATTTCAGAAAATTCTGCATCGGCAGTATCAAAAAGTCTATGAGAAGTATCCTGAAAAATCTGATATCGTAATACAGGCTTTAAAAGAAAGTTCCTCTTTGGAAAAAGAAAACTGTGATGATTTAGATAGGATGTGTGCGTTAAGCGGGAAGTTTATGGCAGAGATTTGCTGTTATAAAGAGGATGCATGGATGCCTTATCTTAAAAAGATGGGGGATTATCTAGGTAGGTTTATTTATTTGCTGGATGCATACGATGATGTAAAAAAAGATAAAGAAAAGAATTTGTATAATCCATTAAAAAATAAAGATGAAAAACAACTGGATACATGGATACAGCCTGTTTTAGAAATGCTGATTGCGGAAAGTGCAGATGCATTTGAAATGCTTCCTATTTTGAAATATGAGGATATTTTAAGAAATATATTGTATTCCGGTGTCTGGGCAAGGTATTATACGGTAAAAAAAGCAAGGGTAGGAGAAGAGAATGGATCCTTATAGAATATTAGGTGTTTCAAGAGATGCCAGTGAAGAAGATATTAAAAAAGCATATCGCCGTTTGGCAAAACAGTATCATCCGGATGTAAATAAAGAGCCGGGTGCAGAGGAAAAATTTAAACAGATTCAAAATGCCTATCAGCAGATCATGGATATGAAAAAACATGGTGGAAATGATTTCTGGCAGCAAAGTTATCAGCAAAACTATGGAAATTATCAGCAGGGCTCTTATTCTAATGATTATCAAAGTGTTATCAGTTATTTGAATATGGGACAGTATCAGGCTGCTTATAATATTCTTGTAAATATACAGGAAAGAGGGGCAGACTGGTATTATCTATTTGCAATTGCAAATTATGGAATGGGCAATAGCATTGCGGCCATGGAGGCAGCAGAAAAAGCTTGTGAAATGGATCCTTCTAATCCACAGTATCGCCAGTTATATGCACAGCTGCAGCAGGGACGTGCCCGCTATCAAAATATGCAGCAGCCATTTGGTTCTTTTAATTCTAACTGCTGCTGTCAGCTTCTTTTACTAAATATGTGCTGTGGTGGAGGATGTTATCCACTTTGCTGTTGTATTTAAGTACAGTGTTTTTACATTGTGCTTTTTTTATGAGGTAAGTTTTTTTAAGGTTTATTGACAAATGAGAAAATTCTGCTATACTTAGCCTTGGCTAACAGACAGAAAGAAGTTGATGTATATGACATCTTTAAATACAATTCAGCCAGGAAAATCTGGTATCATTAAAACCGTTGGTGGAGAAGGGGCTTTAAGAAGAAGACTTTTAGATATGGGACTTACACCTGGAACCCATGTAAAAGTAAATAAAATTGCTCCTATGGGAGATCCGATGGAATTATATTTACGTGGCTATGTTTTGACACTTCGTTTAGATGATGCTGCAAAAATTGAAGTAGCGGAGGTGGAATGATGGCAGATATTACAATCGCCTTAGCTGGTAATCAGAATTGCGGGAAAACGACTGTATTTAATCGCTTAACAGGAAGTAATCAGCATGTAGGTAATTTTCCCGGTGTTACAGTGGAACAAAAAACAGGAAAGATTCGTAATTTTTCTTCTGCTGTACTTGTTGATTTGCCAGGGATTTATTCGCTATCTCCTTATACAAGTGAAGAAGTTGTAACAAGGGATTTTATTGTCAAACAGCATCCGCAATTGATTGTAAATGTTGTTGATGCGACAAATATTGAACGTAACTTATACTTATCTCTTCAGTTGATGGAACTGCAATGTCCTATGGTTATTGCGTTAAACATGATGGATGAAGTGGTAGAAAGCGGAAATAGTATTGATGTGGAAAAACTGTCTGCCTATTTAAAAGTTCCTGTGGTTCCGATTTCCGCAAGTAAAAATGAAGGAATTGATGATTTGATTTCTGTTATGAAAAAAGAAGTACAGAAAAAAGAGATTCCAAATCCTGACTTTTGTAAAGGGGAAGTGCATCGTGCGATTCATGCGATTGCTCATATCATAGAAGACCATGCAAAGGAAGCAGGTTATCCTACTCGTTTTGCTTCTACGAAACTGGTAGAAGGGGATGAACCAATGCAGAAAGAGTTGTCTTTGCATAAAGATGATTTGGATATTATTGAAAAGATTGTTTCCAGCATGGAAGATGCCCTGCATACCGATCGAGAGGCAGCTTTGGCAGATATGCGCTATTCTTATATTGAAGAAGTCGTAGCAGTTTGTGTAAATAAAAAGAATAAAAGTTATGCACAGGAAAGAAGTGAAAAACTAGATCGTATCTTAACCCATAAATATCTGGGGATTCCTTTGTTTCTTCTTATTATGCTATGTATTTTTTATTTAACATTTGGACCCATTGGTGGGAATTTGCAGGCTTTGCTGGAGCAGGGAATTGACTGGACGATTTCCTCATTTAATGATCTTCTTGTATCATGGAATATTAGTGAATGGCTGCGTGCTCTTTTGATTGATGGAGTTTGTCAGGGGGTAGGAAGCGTATTGTCTTTCCTTCCTGTTATCGTCGTATTATTTTTCTTTTTATCTTTACTGGAAGATAGTGGCTATATGGCACGAGTTGCGTTTGTCATGGATAAAGCATTACGTAAAATTGGGTTAAGCGGACGAAGTTTTGTGCCAATGTTAATTGGTTTTGGATGCAGTGTTCCAGCTATCATGTCCGCTAGAACATTAAGCAGTGAAAGAGATCGTAAAATGACGATCGTTGTTACTCCATTTATGTCATGCAGTGCAAAACTTCCTATTTATGGTATGATTACAGCTGCTTTTTTTCCTAACTATACAGCTCTAATTTTAATTAGTGTATATCTTATAGGAATTTTAGTGGCAATTCTTTCTGCCTTATTATTAAAATCTACCATATTTCAGGGAGATCCGGTTCCTTTTGTATTAGAACTTCCAGCGTATCGTATTCCACAGCCTAGAAGCGTATTCTTGCATATATGGGAAAAAGCAAAAGATTTCCTTCGTAAAGCTTTTACCATTATTTTTATCGCATCGGTATTGATTTGGTTCTTACAAAGCTTTGATATGTCATTTAACTATGTTAGCGATTCATCTCAAAGCATTCTGGCTACCATTGGTTCTGGACTGGCACATATTTTTGCGCCATTAGGTTTTGATGACTGGAGAGCATCGACTGCCTTGGTAACGGGTATTACCGCCAAAGAAAGTGTTGTATCAACATTATCGGTATTAACCAATACAACAAGTGATGCAGGATTAAGTGCTGCGCTTCAACAAATATTTACCCCTGTATCTGCTTTTGCATTTTTGTGTTTTACAGTTTTGTATATGCCATGTGTGGCAGCATTTGCAGCTACCAGAAGAGAACTTGGTTCTTTGAAACAGGCAATCTTTACAGCATGTTATCAAACTGGAATTGCTTATATTGCGGCATTTGTGATTTATCAGCTGGGAACACTTCTTTCGGGATGACAAAAGGATAAAACTTTCATATACTATAGTTAGGAAGTGATAAAATGAATCCTGCAGATATTATCGTCAGTATCGTAATTATCATCGCATTGGTGATTGCGTTTAAGGCAACACGATCTAAGAAAAGTAATTGTTCAGGATGCAGTTCTAATAGCTGCAGTTCTTGCGGCAGCTATTCTGATTTATATAAAGAATATAAAAAAGATCATCCAGATAAAAAGTAATTCTTATCTGGATTTTCTGCTTTTTGTGTGATTGTTAGAAAGTATACATATGTGTTATACTATTAGTATAGAAATTGTTGAAAATGAGGTGATGAAATGCATTCCATATATCCGCTTGTCGTATCTTTGCTGGCAAATGTAATAGCACAGGTTTTAAAGCCGATTGTTTTGTATATGCGAACACAGAAATTTGATGTGCATCAATGTATAGCAAGCGGCGGTTTTCCCAGCTCTCATAGTTCAACAGTAACAGCATTAAGTATTTCGATTGGCTTAAGTGAAGGATTTGATTCTGCTTTGTTTGCGATTACCTGCGTGTTTAGTTTTATTGTTGTATATGATGCAGCCAATGTGCGCTATTATGCTGGAAAAAATATTCAGCTTACAAAGCAGCTGATTAGTGATTTGGAAGAAATGAAAGGCTTAAAATTTTCAGATCCTATTTATCAGGAAAGATTGAAAAGTGTACTTGGACATAAATATGTAGAAGTTATTGGCGGTATAGTTTTAGGGGCTATTTTGCCATTGCTTCTATATCCGTTATTTTACAGTTAGTGAGGTTTATATGATGACAAAAGAAGAAGAAATTAAAAAAGTAATTGAAAAGATTCGCCCTTATATCCAAAGAGATGGTGGAGATGTGGAATTTGTGTCTTTTAAAGATGGAATCGTAGAAGTACGTATGCTTGGCGCATGTGTTGGCTGTATGTCTATTGGAGATACTTTAAAAGATGGTATTGAAGCGATTTTGATGGATGAAGTAGAGGGTATTGTTGAAGTTGTACTTGCACAGGATTGAAAAAGGGCGATTGCCCTTTTTTAATACCCTAAGTTTTCTTTTACTAAAATTACACGAAGACGATCTTCTTTATCGTAATTTATTTTTACATAACTGGAACATATACGATCTTCACTATAACACTGTGTACAGCTGCCTGTAAAACGACATGGTGTTTTTTTATTTAAACGCATACAGTTTGCAGGAGCAGCAATCGTACGTATCCGCTGTATAGCACTTTGTTCATCTTCTACGATTTTATTATATCCGGCAACAATAATGACTTGTTTAGGTCCAAAGATCATCGCACTCACACGATTTCCATGACCATCAACATTGATAAGTTCTCCTTTCATGGTAATCGCATTGGCACTGCATAGAAACGTATCTGCATAAAAAGCTTTTCGTGCCTCTTCATCACTTTCCTGTTTGCTCATTGCAGGATCGCTGTGAGAGTGGAAGGTTATGTTACGGTGATGTAAAGTTTCAATAATGCCACATTCCTGAAGACTCATAGAACCACCATCACAAACAAGGCTATGATCTTCAATTAAACTGTTTACCAGCTGATTGGCTTCTTCTTTGTTTTCTGTAATATATGTTTTGATATGCTGCTTTTCTAATGCTTCTTTGCATTTGTTTACACGTAAATTAATAAATTCTTGTTTTGGTTCTAACATTGTGTATCCTCCATTTCTTTGTATTCCTGTCCTAACTCTTTATAGTGTTTCGCATTGTGTAAAATGCTTTCTATCTGTTCTTGAGTGATTTCTTTTTTTATTTTTGCAGGACATCCCATAACAACACTGTTTTCAGGAATTATCATATTTTCAGGGACAAGCGCACCAGCCGCAATGATACTGTGTTTTCCAATATGTGCCCCATTTAAAATAATAGCTCCCATACCAATCAATACTTCATCTTCTATATGTGCCCCATGTACGATGGCCTGATGACCAATCGTTACACGATTTCCAATGTACAACGTATGATGTAAATCAGTATGTAAGGTACAGTTGTCTTGGATGTTTGTATCCTTTCCTATGTAAATTTCATCACTATCGCCGCGAATGACGCTGTGATACCATACACTGCTTCCTTCCTGTATCGTTGTCTTTCCAATAACGACAGCATTTTCTGCAACAAAGCAGGAATCATGAATAGTAGGATATGTTTCTTTATACTTTTTTATCATAATGACATCTCCTTTTCTAATTCTATTATAAATTGAAAATGGAAATAGAGATATATCTTTTTTGATAATTTGTCCTATGGTCTTTTTCTAATAAGGGATATCGTGGTATAATAAATAAGAATGAAGCGAGGTGGTCATATGCGCTACATGGTAGGAGAAATAGTGGAAGGTGTTATTACGGGTATCAAACCTTATGGGGCTTTTGTTTATTTGGACAGTCAACATAACGGATTGATTCATATTTCAGAAATTAGTGAGCGCTTTGTACGTGATGTACATACCTATGTAAAAATTAATCAGCGTGTTAGGGTTAAGATTCTGGATGTGGATGAAGACAATACACACTTTCGTTTATCTTTAAAAGCTGTAGCAAAAAAGAAACCGCGTTCGTTTGGAAAAAGCCGCATCATTCAAGAACTTCCGGAAATGAAAATAGGATTTTCATCTTTGGCAGAAAAGCTACCGGAGTGGATCAATGAAGCTGTTTCATAAAGTAAGGAGATTAAAATTATGATGAAATTAGACACAAAACATGCGTTTTTGAAAGAGGACATCTTATCTTATCAGGATAAAGTAAATGCGCATCATGAAGCATTGATGAACAAAACAGGAAAAGGAAATGATTTTGTTGGATGGGTAGAATGGCCAAACAATTATGATAAAGAAGAATTTGAAAAAATTAAAACAGTAGCTGCAGAAATTCGAAACAAATGTGAAGTATGTGTTGTATGTGGAATCGGTGGTTCTTATTTAGGAGCACGTGCTGCGATTGAAATGATCAATGGGCTTTACAGTAAAGATAAAGTAGAAATGATCTTTTTAGGAAATACATTCTCATCTTCTTATATTGCACAGGTATTGGATTATATCAAAGATAAAGAAGTGTGTGTTAACGTTATTTCTAAATCAGGAACAACAACAGAAACTTCTTTGGCATTCCGTTTCTTGAAACAGTTTATGGAAGAAAAATATGGAAAAGAAGAAGCTTGTAAACGTATTGTCGCAACAACAGACAAGGCAAGAGGAACTTTAAAAGCGATTGCGGATAAAGAAGGGTATGAAACATTTGTCATCCCTGATGATATTGGAGGACGCTTCTCTGTGATTACTCCAGTTGGTTTATTCCCAATTGCCGTAGCTGGAATTGATATTGATGCGATCATGAATGGATTGAAAAAAGCATATGATGATATGGCAGATCCAGATTTAACAAAAAATGATGCCTATGCATATGCCGTATGTCGTAGAATTTTAGAAAATCAAGGTAAAAATGTGGAAATGCTTGTAAGCTATGAAACACAGATGACCATGGTTGCGGAATGGTGGAAACAATTGTTTGGAGAAAGTGAAGGAAAAGAAGAAAAAGGAAATCTTCCTACAAGTGCAAATTTCTCAACAGATTTACACTCTTTGGGGCAGTTTATTCAGGAAGGTAAGAAAGTTTTATATGAAACTTTATTGTTAGTAGATAAACCTATGAAAGATTTAACTTTCCCAAGTGATCCTGAAAATGCAGATGGCATGAATTATTTAGCTGGAAAATCTGTTGACTGGGTAAATAAAATGGCTTGTCAGGGAACATTGGAAGCACACGAAGTAACTGGTGGAGTTCCAAATTTAATTCTTACAATGGATGATATGAGTGCAGAAAGCTTTGGATATATGTGCTATTTCTTCTTCAGAGCTTGTGCAATGACTTGTTATTTGTTAGATATTAATCCATTTAACCAGCCAGGTGTAGAAGTTTATAAGAAAAATATGTTCCGTTTATTAGGGAAAAACTAAGAAGTATATATATAACATAAAAGGTGCCTGAAAAGGCACTTTTTCTGTATAGATGTAATTCAGAATAATTTTTGGTATTTTATAAGAAAAGACACTGATTTTCAAGCGTCTAGTTTATTGGTGATAAATATAACCTAAGAATTTAGTGTTGCATTTCCTAAAATGTTGGTCGAATACTCTTATCTCACACTTTGATGACAGCTTTAATTTAAATTGTCTATCTTTTGTCAATAAATCTAATTCTATATCTAGATCAAAGGTTCCTGAATTTTCACTGCTCCACATATTAATTCATTTCTAGGGAAGAAAATAGCTTTCTTTTTATCTCTAAATGGTAGTTTTGTTGTTAAGCTTAGAAATAAAAATACCCTCATTATCTTAAAGATATTGAATCCTCATAAAGAGAATGATATATTGAAGAAAAGAAAGAATAGGAGGTACAGAAAAATGATTACAATATTTAATAGAAAAGAACTGATTTCTACGTATTCTATGGAACAACAGGCACAGATTCGAAGTCTGTTGGCAGCAAATAATATTCCTTATTATATAAAAACAGATACTGGTACAAATACCGTATTTGGTTCAGGACATGGAAATCCAACTGTCAGTTGTCAGTATCGAATATATGTACATAAAGATGATTATGATAGATCAGTAGGAATAATTAATTTACTAGGGGAAAACTAACTGCATGAATATAGCGGAAAAGTGCCTGAAAAGGCACTTTTCTTGTTTCTATAAAATTAGGATGCTATTTGTTTTACAAGATGATGAATGTCACAAAGAATCAATCAAAAGGGTACCACATCAATTGAACATTGCCTTTTTTAAAGATTTCTCCTTTTGGAATATCTTTTTCATCTTTTAAGAATTTAGACCATACCATCTGCTTATCAGCTTGTACTATCTCACTGCCTTCATAATCATAAAGAAGGTTGTTTTTTGTATCAAAGATATAATACATCGTATGCAATCTACTATCTGGAGAATCCCAATTAATCCATGTAATATATCTCTTGGAAACTGTTAAACCATCAGTTGAATTCATTGCGAAATATGGATCTATCTCATCTTTATCTGGGTAGTATTCAAAACAATATGTTTTACTATCTTCTCTGGTTACAAAGACATACAGCTTTTCCCCATCTGACTTTAATTCAGATATATATCCTTCTTTTAGATTCCCTTTAATTAAGATTTCTTTTTCTTTGCTGTCTGTATCAAATTGAACTAGTTCTGTAGTTAATTCTTCATTATCTATTTGCAGATAATATAGTTTATCATTCAAGAAACAAGGAAAACTAACGGATTCTTTATCTTCAAAGATATTCAGTTTTTTAGACTTGAAATCATATATATAACCATTGTAAGTGAATCCTTGTTCATCATTAGTCTTATCACATAGGAATAAGTATGCTTTATCATTGTCGATAACTGCTTCATCAAAAACTAAAGTACTTAATTCCTTGCTTTCTTTGATTAAAGTTGATTCTTTGTATTTAAAATCATATACATAATATTTGAAATTGTTTCCATTTACTATTTCACGAAAAATTAAATAGTCATCCGATACAGCTAATATTCCAATTGTATCCGTTTCAGACTGTTCTTTCATAGTGTATAATACTTCTTCTTTTTTATTCTTTATATCATAAGACTTAATGATTCTTTTTTCAGTTCCTATGAGTACATTATTATTAGTCAATTTTAAAGGAACCATCATACAGTCGATAGGTATAGAATTTTTTAATAAATCATTCTTATCCGCTTTTTTAAGTTCCTCAACTTTTGGCATAGAATAATCAAAATCTTTCGTATTTAGAATTATTTTATTATCTGAAAAACTACATGCTGTAAGTAAAAACACGCAGACACAAGTTAGAAAAAGACGTCTGCAACGTATGAAAGCATATTTCATCAAATTCTCATTCTTTACATGCCTTTGAAAAGGTAAAAACGAGATAAAAGTAAGAATAGAAAGAAGCAGTGTCGATATTTTTTTAAACATAATGATTTCTCCTTTATCTAATGATTATTACACATCTCTTTTCTAAATAAATAATAGCATCTATTGTTATTTATTACAATACTTGCTATTTTTTGTTTTTATCTTATAATAAAGTTAGAAGTTAAATAGAAAAGTGGAGGTGTATACTATGGAAAGAAAAATTCTGTTTATCGCAATATGGTTCATTATTGCAGTATGTTTATTTCTAGGAGGTGGTTTATTTGAAACTTTGGTTGGTTCATTAAATGATTACACTGGACAAGCAGATAGATGGATCTATGGTGCAATCACTTTAAATACACTTGTTACTGCTTTCTTTGGTTTTCTCATTTGGAAAGAATTAGCAAAGCTAAATAAACAAAGATAGCCTTCCTTCAATCTAACAATCTGTATTATTAATTTTAGAAAGTGTGGCTTTTTATTGAATATATGGAATTCTATGATAAAATAATGTGCTTTATTGGTTTTATAAAAATGCAGGGCTTTATGCCATACCTTATAGAGAAAGTGGGTTCAGAGATGTAATTATGGATAAAATTGATTTAACATATGAATCAGATTTTGACGAAAATGATTCAAACTATTTTTCAATGAGTGTAGGTAAAAGAGAAATTCACTACGCCACAATATGCGATGTAAATAAAAATCATCACGTCTTTGAGTTTTATGTAGACTATGATTATATAAAAAAAATCTTTTCCTATGAAATATGGGAATATGAATTAGATAAAAAGAAAACTTATTATAAAACAATTTTCGTAAGTTTATCTGAGTTCAAAGATAATTATGCGTATAACGATGATTCAACGCATGATGGAATTATATTAAATTTTTTACAGGAAGAAATAAAGACAAAATTTTGCAACTGGATGTATAAATAGCAGTTTTAATTATTACTGGATTGTTAAAAATAGCAATTAAAATAAAGCTATAGATTTTTTGGAAAATACGCAATAACTGTTACAAAATGGATAGGTAGTGATTATATTGAACAGAAAACAATTGACGAAAAGAGAGCAGCTGGTTATGGAGATATTATGGAACAGTGAAGTTGATTTATCTGCGAATGATATATGCATACTAGCTGGTAATGTAAGTATTTATACGATTCAGCAGGTTTTACAAAGACTTTTGAAAATGAATTATGTTGAAGTAAGTGGAATAGGATACAATAAAACTTCAATTACTCGAAAATATAAACCTGCATTTTCACAAGCTGATTATATTACAAAAAATATAAATGATCAGACCAGCTATCAGTTAGCATCAAATTATATAAGGTTTAGTGAAGACATATCATCTTTAGATGAACTGGAAGAATTAATAAAAGAAAAAAAGAAAGAACTAAAAGGATAAAAATATGATTACAGCATCATCACTGTTTATTACTTTAGTTATTTCTTCTGTTTTAATTTTATTATTTTATCTGATACTGACACGAAAGATGGGTTCTAAACTTTTTCGAATTGATTTTTTATCAGTCTTAGTATTTTTTATCCTGTTAAGAATATTTATTCCTATAGAAATGCCTTTTACAATCACAGTTCCTTTTCCTGTTGTAATGAATCCAATATGGGAATTACTAAATTATGAGATTATTTATCATATTAAGATCATGGATTTATTGATTATTGGCTGGTTATTAGGAGTGTTTATAGGTATCGTAATTTATGTTGGAAGGCTGAAAAAATTTAGATATCTGCACAATCTTATTTTGGAAAAATGTGAACAAAAAAAGATTTCGGACTTTTTAGATAGATATGATGGCAACGATTTTGCTGTTTACATTTCGCCCTACATATCTTCTCCAATGGTATTAGGCTTTAAAGAATCAATCTTACTACCGGATATTCCATTTTCAAAAAAGGAATTACGCAATATATTACTGCATGAAGCATATCATATTAAATCACACGATATTTATATAAAACAGGTTATTAAATTACTAACAATTATATACTGGTGGTTTCCTCCCATATATTTGTTACAGAATGAAATTGATTTGTTTTTGGAATTAAGAGCTGATTCAAAAGTTATAACATCTATCAGTCATTATGAGAGTTTGAGCTATGCTGAAACCTTGATATCAGTTCAGAGGAAAATTTCTAATGAATTAACTTCTTTAAAACTATTTTCAACTTGTCTGTTGAAAGAAAATAAGAAAACATTATCCTATAGAATTCATTATCTTTTAGAAGGAAACTTTCAAAAGAAAACGAGTAAGCTAGTTTTATTGATATTGCTGTTTGTACCAATACTTTCAAATTCAATTATTTTAGAGCCATATTATTCAAATTCACCTGTCATAAAGGGAACTATAGATGAAAGCGAATTTCAATATATCATTCATCATAAAGATGGAAGTTATTCTTTAGTAGTTGCTGGGCAAAAGGCTAAGATTGACAATATTTATGATTCAGCGCTTAGAGGGTTAAAGATTGTAGAAGAAGAGTAAAGAAAAAAATTATGATAGAAATCATCGCAACTTGTTCTTTGTACTTATACTTGATTTTAATAGAGAGAGTATAAAAATAAACATGATTTAAACAGAGCTGAAGAGGTCAAATCCCAGAAACAGGGAGGTAAGATACAAACTTTATTTAATTATTTTACTGCTTTTATAATAAAGCTGTTAGCTTTTTAAAAGAATGTTTTTATTGCTTCATGTTTGTTTCGCTTTTTCGCTCTTTTCTTTTGCTGATTATCTCTTTTCCATAAACAAGAAATGTTATTATCAAAATAAAACTAACAACAAACATTTTGATTGATATAGACCGGTCGAGATTCTAATTGAAGATTGCGATATGCGTAATAATTAAAAACAAGGCAACATAAAAAAGAGTTATTAATAAAAATATTATGGTATAAATAATTCTTTTTTTCTTTGAAATCTTTATACTTTGTGATTTATCAATCACAGCATCTAAGAACACTTCTCCTATATAGGCTATTACAGAATCTAACATTATACTTCCTGATATTATAAGCTGTTGTTTTTCATCATGTGTCTATAAAACAATCCACCAGATAGTGTAAAAATAGCTCCTATACCAATAAGAGTTGCCCGAAAAACAAAGGAATTAAAAAAGACATCTGGTAATTTCATATTAAATATCGTATTAAGTATGCTGGAAAGTATACTTGTAATATCACTACTAGCTATAGTCATTATGATAATTCCTGTTCCTATCAAAATAAAACACATCTTTTTTTTATTCATAATGGATTCTCCTTTTGTTTACTAGCTGATATTATAAAGAAATCATATAAAGAGTTTATGAAGAATATACAAATGAGTATAAAATAATCGTTTATCTTTTGTATAAAAGTAACAATAGATTCTATTTGTTACAAAGTATGTTTCATATTATTTTTAATGGAAGAATTTGTTATAATGTAAGAGGTAACAAAAAATATTAATAGTGTATCATCACATGATACAAGGAGGAAACAAAATGTTATACAAACAAATTGAAGGTACTGATTTAACGGTTTCAAGAATTGCGCTTGGATGCATGAGAATTGCCGATATGCAGGTAGATGCGTTAGAAACATTAGTGGATAAAGCACTTTCCCTTGGAATTAACTTTTTTGATCATGCAGATATTTATGGCGGTGGAAAAAGTGAAGAACTTTTTGGAGAAGTTTTAAAGAAACGTCCAGAATTAAGAGAGAAGATGATCATTCAAACAAAATGTGGTATTTGTAAAGGATATTATGACTTTAGTAAAGAACATATTTTAGAAAGTGTAGAAAACAGCTTAGAGCGTTTGCAATGTGGTTATATTGATGTATTGTTGTTGCATCGTCCAGATGCTTTGATGGATCCAAAAGAAGTGGCAGAAGCATTTCATGAATTGCAGGCTTCTGGTAAAGTGCGCTATTTTGGCGTATCGAATATGAATGCTTATCAAATCGAAAGACTGCAGAAATATTTTAAAGGAAAATTGTTGTTTAATCAGCTGCAGTTTAATGTTGTACATTCTGGTATGATCGATAGTGGTTTCCATGTAAATATGAAGGATCAGGAAGCTATTGATCGTGATGGTATGCTTTTAGATTATTGTCAGCTTCATGATATTACGATTCAGCCATGGTCTATTGTACAGGCATCATGGGAAGAAGGATGTTTCCTAGATCATCCAAATTATGTATCTTTAAATCAGAAGTTAGAAGAGCTTTCAAAAACATACGGTATCAGTAAAGCAGCTGTTTCTGTTGCCTGGATCTTGCGTCATCCTGCACAAATGCAGCCCATTGCAGGTACGACTTCCATCAAACACTTAGAGGATTTATGTACTGCCTGTGATGTTGAAATGCGTCGTGAAGACTGGTATGCATTGTATTTAAGCACTGAAAAGGTTTTGCCATAATAAAGTAGAATGAAAAGATTAAGATCCCCTTTGTTTGATATGGTTTACAAAGGGGATTTCTATTTGCATGTTGTATAGAAGAAGATGTATAATGCTTAAGGTAAGTTTAGAAAGCGGGGCTATGTTATGAAGTTTGCAGTTGTAGGGACGAACTTTCAATATGTACCTATAGCACAAAGAGAACTGGTATCTTTTTCTGATACAAAAAAATTAGAAATGTATGCTTGTATGGAGAATATAGGAATCTTATATGGTGCGATTGTATCAACCTGCAATCGAAGTGAGATTTATTTTTTGTATGAGAAAGAAGAACAGCTTTGTAAGATGAAGGAGCTTTATTTAGATTTTTTTCATATGAAAGATAAGAATCTTAAAATCTTTCATAAACAGGAAACAGAGGCCCTTACGTATATGTTTGAGGTATGTGCAGGATTACAGTCTTTAGTAGTTGGAGAAGATCAAATATTAGGGCAAATGGCAGAAAGTATTCAATTTGCTAAGGAACAGGGAAAATGCAATAAGGTGTTGCATAAGTTATTTCAAGAAGGAATTCGCTGTGCAAAAGCAATACATAGAGATTTTAAAATTAGTGAGCATCCATTAAGCATAGCCTATATTGGAATTTTACAGCTAATGGCACATGGTGGTATTAAAGGAAAAAAAGTCATGGTAATCGGTGCAGGAACTATGGCATCCTTAGCTATGCAGTATGTATTTGAACATCATCCTCTTAAAGTATATAACGTGAATCGTTCTATAAAAAATGCGATGCGTTTACAAGAGAAATTTAAAGATATTCAAATTATTTCCTTTGATAAACGATATGAAATACTTGAGGAATGTGATGTTTTAATATGTGCAACTTCATGTCCGCATGTACTTATTTGCAAAGAAAAACTGAAAACAAGAAGAAAGCCACTTCTTTGTCTTGATTTGGCATCTCCAAGAGATATCGATGAACAGTTAAAATATCATCCAAACATTACATTATTTGACATTGATTCTTTACAGGAAATTGCATGCGCAAATGTTAAAAAAAGAGAAGAGCTGGCAGAGGCATCAAGACATCACATCATACAAAGTGTACAGGACTGTGAAAAATGGATGGCATCTGTTCCTATGGATAAAACGATTGCAGGTTTACAGGAACGATGCGATGAAGTTATACAAAGTACCTATGATTTACTGGAAAGAAAACTGGAACTAACAAAAAGAGAAAAATATATTTTATATAAGACATTGCATGCTTCTATGTATCGATTAATGAAAGAGCCGATTCGAACATTAAAGCAGATAGAAGTGGATAAACAGGAACAATATAAAGAAATGGTGGAAAAACTGTTTGAGATGGAGGATGCAGGATGAAATATGTGATAGGTACAAGAGGATCAAAACTGGCTCTTGCACAGACGAACTGGGTAAAACAAAAATTGGAAAAAGCATATCCTTTGGATACTTTTGAAATTGCGGTTATTAAAACAAAAGGGGATCGTATACAAAATATCGCTTTAGATAAGATGAAGGATAAGGGCTTGTTTGTAAAAGAGATTGAACAGCAGCTTTTGGATAAACGTATTGATTTTGCGATACATAGCTTAAAAGATATGCCCAGTGAAATTCCTGAGGGGCTTTGTTTTTGTCATGCGTGGGAATGTGAAGATGCAAGAGATGCACTGATTTTAAGAGAAGCGACTTCTTTTGAAAAGTTAAAAAAGAATGCACGTATAGGAACGGGAAGCAAGCGAAGAGCTTTTCAGTTACAAAAGCTTCGTTCAGATATCCAGTGTGTGGGGATTCGCGGAAATGTGGATACAAGACTACAGAAAATGGAAATAGAACAGCTGGATGGTATTATCATGGCAGTTGCTGGATTCTCACGTTTAGGATTACAGGATCGTATTTCTTATATCTTTTCACCAGAAGAAATGGTGCCGGCGTGTGGACAGGGAATTTTAGCAATTGAATGTCGAAAAAAGGATTCTGCACTTATTTCAAAAATCAATGCGTTAAGTGATAAAAAGGCAATGCTTCGATGGGAAATGGAAAGAGGTTTTTTAAAGGCCATGGAAGGAAGCTGTCATGTACCGATTGGTGCTTATCTTGAAGATAAAAACGATTATATTTCTTTTCATTGCGTATATGGAAATGAGGATGGAACAAATCTTAAGCAGCTGCATCTAAACGGTTCTTATCAAGAAAAACAGGGGTTGTTAAAACAGGCTGTACATAATATGAAAGAACATGGAAAGGTGTACCTGGTTGGAGGAGGACCAGGAAGAAGTGATCTTTTGACGTTAAAGGGAAAAGCATTGCTGGAAAAAGCAGATTGTATCCTTTATGATCGCTTATTGGAAAATGATATGCTTTTGTTTGCGAAAGAGGATTGTGAGCTTATCTATGTTGGAAAACAAGCTGGAAATCATGCGATGAAACAAGAGGAAATCAATGAACTTTTGGTGAAAAAAGCGCATCAGTATGCCTGTGTCGTACGGTTAAAAGGAGGAGATCCTTATGTATTTGGAAGAGGTGGGGAAGAAGCTCTTTATCTTAAAAAACAGGGGATAGCATTTGAAGTAGTTCCTGGTGTATCCTCTGCTCTTGCCGGTCTTGCTTATGCAGGAATTCCGATTACGCACAGAGGAGTTGCCGGTGGTTTTCATGTGGTAAGTGCACACGATAAAAAAGATGCATTGGCAGATATCGATTTTTTATCGATTGCCAAAAGTAAGGATACCTGTGTATTTATGATGGGGTTAAGTAAACTAAATGAAATTGTAGATTGTCTGCTTGCTTGTGGGAAAGATGCTTTTACACCAATTGCGGTTATTTCTCATGCGACATGGACATCACAGAAAACGATATATGGAACATTAGCAGATATAAAAGAAAAACTGATCATGACTCCTTTGGACTCTCCTGCTTTGATTGTGGTGGGAAATGTTGTTTCGTTACATGAAGAATTATCCTTTGTAGAGAAACAAATGCTTTATGGATGTCGCATTTTATATCCAAGACCACATACAACATCCTCTATGACATATAAACTAAAAGAAAAAGGAGCAGCTGTAACAGAATTATCAACAGGACAAATTCATTACTTTTCGAAACGTTTGTCTGCACTGGATTATAAAAACTATAATGTTTTGGTTTGCACAAGTAAACATAGTGCATGGGCACTGTTTCAAAGCTTGAAAGAAAACAAGCAGGATATACGTGCTTTAGGAAATATGAAAATTTACTGTGTGGGAAGTGCTACTGCGAAAATATTTGAGGAGCATTTGATACAGGTGGAAGTACCAGAAGTATTTTGTGCTGATGCACTTTCGCTGTTTTTGAAACAAAAGCTTAAGAAAGAAGATTCCGTTTTATTTTTAAGTGGAAATATGTATAGTGAACATTTATATAGTGTATTGCTTCAAGGCAGTGCTTTGCATCATGTTATCGTATATGAAAATGAAGTATGCAGTGTAGATGAAGATATCCGTATAAAGGACTATGATATGCTGGTGTTTACTTGTTCTTCTGCGGTAAAGGCATGTGCTAAATTATTAAAACAGGAAGAAGTGCCTGTGATTATCTCGATTGGAGAAGCAACTACAAAAACTTTGAAAGAGGCAGGGATAACAAATATTTATACAGCACCTTACTCTACTTTTGATGGCTGTATAGAAAAAATTGAAGAAGTATGGAGGAAACAAAAAGATGTTTTATAGAGGAAGAAGACTTAGAAAAAATCATGTGATTCGCGGCTTAATGAGAGAACATGCACTTTCTGCCCAAGATCTTATTTATCCATTGTTTCTAATGGAAGGACTTTCTGGTAAACAGGAAGTTTCCAGTATGCCTGGTGTATATCAATATGGTTTAGATGCTTTAGAGGAAGTTGTAAAGGAATTAAAGGAAGCAGGAATCCGTGCTGTTATTTTATTTGGAATTCCACAGCATAAAGATTGTATGGGAACAAGTGCTTATCATGAACATGGCATTGTTCAGGAAGGAATCAAAAAACTAAAAGAACTAGATGAAGAGTTATATCTTATTGGCGATGTATGCATGTGTGAATATACGGATCATGGACATTGCGGTATTTTAAATGAACAAGGTGTTGTACAAAATGATGTCACCTTAGAATACTTAAATAAAATAGCATTATCCTATGCAGAGGCAGGTATTGATATGATTGCCCCAAGTGATATGATGGATGGACATATCGCTTCTTTAAGAAATGCATTAGATGAGCATGGGTATTATGACTTGCCAATCATGGGATATTCTGCAAAATATGCATCCAATTATTATGGACCATTTCGTGAGGCTGCACATAGTGCGCCAGGATTTGGAGATCGTAAATCTTATCAAATGGACTATGGAAATGGGAAAGAAGCCTTAAGAGAAATAGAAGCAGATATTCAAGAAGGAGCAGATATTATCATGATAAAGCCAGCTCTTGCTTATATGGATGTCATTAAGGAAGCAAGTCAGCGTTTTGATTATCCTATCTGTGCTTACAATGTCAGTGGAGAATATAGTATGTTAAAACTTGCGGTAAAAAATGGTTTAATGAAAGAAGAAGTTATTTATGAAACACTGTTATCTTTAAAAAGAGCCGGTGCTGATTTGATCATTACGTATTTTGCATTGGAAATTGCGAAGAAATTATAAATGGAGGTGACTTATGAATACAAAGCGTTCAGAAGAAATGTTCGATAAAGCTTGCAGGTTGATTCCTGGAGGTGTCAATTCCCCTGTTCGATCTTTTGGAAATGTAGGAAGAAAACCAATTTTTATCGAAAAAGGAATAGGGTCTCATATCTTTGATGTGGATGGAAATGAATACATTGATTATATCAGTTCCTGGGGACCGCTTATTTTAGGACATCAAAATCCTCTTGCTAAAAAAGCTTTGTTAGAGGCAATGGATAAAGGGTTTAGTTTTGGCTTGCCTACCCCAGTGGAAAGTGAAGTAGCACAGCTTATGCTGGAAGCTTATCCATGTATGGAAAGCGTACGTATGGTGAATTCTGGAACAGAAGCAACGATGAGTGCGCTTCGTGTTGCCAGAGGCTATACGGGAAGAAATAAAATCATAAAATTTGAAGGATGTTATCATGGGCATAATGATGCATTGCTGGTAAAATCTGGTTCAGGAGCCTTAACATTTGGAATGCCGACAAGTCCTGGCATACCAAAGGATATTACCAAAAATACCTTGGTATGTACATACAATGATATAACTTCTGTAAAAGCCTGTGTGGAAGCGAATAAGAAAGAGGTTGCGGCGATTATATTAGAGCCGATTGCGGCAAACATGGGGCTTGTACTTGCAGATAAAGATTTTTTATGCAGTTTACGCAAGATTTGTGACGAAGAAGGAATTGTTCTTATTTTTGATGAGGTCATTAGCGGTTTTCGAATTGGATTTGGTGGTGCATCTTCTTATTATGGAGTGTCCTGTGATATGGCATGCTTTGGAAAAATCATTGGCGGTGGACTTCCAGTAGGTGCTTATGGTGGTAAAAAAGAAATAATGGATTGTGTAACACCGAGTGGAAATGTATATCAGGCAGGAACATTAAGTGGAAATCCGTTAGCTATGCATGTAGGATTGGCACAGCTAACATATTTAAAACAACATCCAGAAGTATATGTAGAACTGGAAAAGAAAATAAAAAAACTTGCGCAGGGCTTTGATGCGATTCTTCGCAAATACAAGGTAGATGCCCAGGTGGTACAGATGGGATCTTTAATGACAATCTTTTTTACAAATCAAAAAATTAGAAATTATCAAGATGTATGTACATGCGATACAGAAGCATTTTCAAAGGTATTTATAAAAATGCTGGATAAGGGAATCATGATGAGTCCTTCACAGTTTGAGGTATTGTTTTTAAATACTTGTCACAGTGATGAAGATATTGAAAAAACCATCCAGGCTTTTCAGGAAAGTATCCAGGAGCTGTATGCATGAGTGTATGTGTAAATCTTCATCTTCGAAATAAAAAAGTTGTACTTGTAGGTGGAGGAAACGTTGCTTATCGAAAATGTAAACAGTTTTTAGAGAGTGGTGCAAATGTATATGTAGTAGCTTTCACTATTTGTGAGGAAATTAAAAAAAGCAAAGCAATCTGTTTCGAAGAAGAATTATCCCTTACTTTTTTAAACGATGCCTTTCTTGTATATGCAGCTACAAATGATGAAACATACAATCATGAAATCGTTATGTATTGTAAAAAGAACGGGATTTTATGTGGAAGTGCTGTAAGGGATGAAAATGTCAGTGTTTCTTCCATGATGCAAAGTGTACAGGAAAATTTTACGCTAGCACTAGATACCCATGGTTTAGCACCGGCACTTGGAAAAAAGATAGTACAGGAAGCAGTAGATGATATAAAAAATAAATATATTAAAATATTCACGCTGTTATCAATTATTTCTAATGGTGTAAACGAAGAAACATATAAAGCATTGCGACCTGTTATTAGTTTCTATCCGGAAAGTAAACTTGTAAGCATTGCGCATATGCTGGAAAAAAAGAAAGTTCGTATAGAAATCCTGCATGGCAGCAAAGATTCTGTGTTGCTGGAAAAAGAACTTCCCCGCTTTATCCAGCACATTCAAACAGAAGATGATCACATAGAGGCTTGTTTCTCCTCTTTGCCTATCTATGAAAAATGTAAAGAAGAATACCCGCATCTTTTTTCACTGGATGAAATTTTATTTCTTGCGAAACATTTAAAAGAAATACAATTTTGTTTTGACTTATTGTTTGTCAATAAAGGAACATGGTATCAAAATGTATATCATCAATGCCGTGTTTATGGAGAGATTCTTCCTTTTTGGATTTCTGCTTCGAAATGGAAAATATGGATACAGGAACTGGTAAAGAAACATTCTACAAAGCTGTGTATCTTTGTTATGCATGAAAAAAATCCTGAATTTCAATCACTTTGTAGACAATATGGTGCAGAAGCTGTATGGATGAAAGAGACAATGTACAGTTTTACAAAAAAAGAATTATGTGTGATTCCTTTATTTATTGGAAGAGGTTATCATTTTAAAAAAGATATCGTGCAAGGGAAAGACTCTTTTGTTAAACGACTTCTTGAACAAGGATATACGGTAGAAATGGAACCCTTCTCCTTGTTAGATAGACAAGTTAAGGATGAAGTAAAATAAAAGAATATAAACACAATAAGACCAAAGAGAAAGCAAAACGACTTTTTCATTGGTCTTTTTCTTTTACTAAAGCCTTTTTAAAAGAAAAAATTATACTGTATAATATTTGTGGAAAATTAAAGATAAATGCAAGTTTAGATTAGAGATAAAAAGGTAGAGGAGCGAGCATGATTAGAGAATTTAAAGAACAAGATTTAGAAAAAGTAGCGAATATATGGCTTATTTCCAATATAGATGCACACTTTTTTATTCCAAAGGATTATTGGAAAGGTCATTTTGATGAGGTAAAAGAAATGTTTTTACAGGCAGAAATTTATGTTTATGAGAAAGATTGTGAAGTACAGGGATTTATAGGTTTAAATAAAGAATATATCGAAGGTATTTTTGTTTCAAAGGAGGTGCAGTCAAAAGGAATTGGAAAAGATTTACTGAACTTTGTAAAAGAGCGAAATGAGTTTTTATATTTAAGTGTATATCAGAGAAATGAAAGAGCCATTCATTTTTATCAAAGGGAAGGTTTTCAGATTAAATGTGCGAATATAGATGAGCAGACAGGGGAAAAAGAATATGAGATGATATGGTATAAAAACAAAGGAAACAAGAATAATGAGATGGTGAGAAAGGATCATTATGAATATGATAGAATGTGGTGTCGTACAGCTAGATGAAAAAGCAGTAAATGATTTTTTAAGTTTACGAATACAGTTATTTGAAGAATTAGATGAACTTCATGAGGATAACAATATTTTTGAACTAAAAGCAGCAACCAAGCAATACTATTTGGCACATATAAATAAAGATTTGCTAAGCTGGGGAATATACCAAAATGAAAAACTTGTTGCGCTAGGTTCTTTATGTCTTTTTACACGTATTCCACACAGTGAGAATTTGAGTGGATTAGAAGGTTATGTATTAAACATATATACTTATAAATTATATAGAAATCATGGTTTTGCGAATCAAATCTTAGATATTATGATTGCATATTGTAAAGTACATGGTATAAAAAGGCTGTGGCTTCATAATAGTGAAGAGGGAAAGCGTCTTTATGAGCAAAAGGGGTTTAAGAAAAAAGAAAATGAAATGGAGTTGTTTTTGTCCTTTTAAAATAACTATCTTATAGAAGAACTGAAGAATATACATAACTTGTGAAATTTATAAGTTTTATAGAAATACTAGGAAAATAAATAATTATCTGTTATAATGTGTTCATAGCAAATGTAAACGATTACATAATTCACAAGGAGGTATTCAAATGACGAAGAAATATGTCTATTTGTTTTCAGAAGGAAATGAAAATATGCGTGAATTGCTTGGGGGTAAAGGGGCAAATTTGGCTGAAATGATGAATTTAGGAATGCCTGTGCCTTATGGCTTTACGGTTACTACCGAAGCATGTAACCAGTATTATGCGGATAAGGAAACAATTAATGAATCTATCCGTAAAGAAATTTTTGATTATTTAATGAAATTGGAGGAACTGGCTGGGAAACAGTTTGGTGACCCTAGAAATCCTTTGTTGGTATCTGTAAGATCTGGAGCACGTGCGTCTATGCCTGGAATGATGGATACCATTTTAAATTTAGGTATGAATGATGAAGTAGTGGAAGGAATCGCAAAACTTACAGATAATCCACGTTTTGCTTATGATTCTTATCGACGCTTTATTCAAATGTTTGCGGATGTTGTTATGGGGTTAAACAAAGCAAAATTCGAAGAAATCATTGATGAAATGAAAGCAGTTAAAGGAGTGAAAGAAGATACACAGCTTGATGCGGATGATATGAAACTCATGGTAAAACGATTTAAAAAGTTTTATGAAGAATCTTTGGAAGAAGAATTCCCATCCGATCCTAAAGAACAGTTATATCGTGCTGTAGAAGCAGTATTCCGTTCATGGAACAATCAGCGTGCTATTTTCTATCGAAAGATGAATGATATTCCATCCAGCTGGGGAACAGCAGTGAATGTACAAATGATGGTATTTGGAAATATGGGAAATGATTGTGGAACAGGTGTTGCCTTTACACGAAATCCAAGTACAGGAGAAAATAAGCTGTATGGAGAATTTTTGATGAATGCACAGGGAGAAGATGTAGTAGCTGGTATTCGTACACCGCAAACCATTGATCAGCTAAAAGAAGTATCCCCACAGGCATATCAGAAATTTAGTGAAATTAGTAAAGCTTTGGAAGCGCATTATAAAAATATGCAGGATATGGAATTTACGATTGAAAAAGGAAAATTGTATATGCTGCAGACAAGAAATGGAAAACGTACAGCAGCTGCAGCATTAAAAATAGCCTGCGATATGGTAGATGAAGGTATGGTCACAAAAGAAGAAGCGTTAATGATGGTAGAACCGAAGCAGCTAGATGCTTTGCTTCATCCACAGTTTGATGCAGAAGCATTAAAAGGGGCAAAATCAATCGCAAATGCATTGCCGGCATCTCCTGGTGCAGCTTGTGGACAGATTGTATTTACTGCAGAACAGGCAATTGAGGAAGCAGCCTTAGGACATAAGGTGGTGTTGGTACGTTTGGAAACTTCTCCAGAAGATATTGAAGGTATGCATGTATCCGAAGGAATTTTGACCGTACGTGGAGGAATGACTTCTCATGCAGCTGTAGTTGCGCGTGGAATGGGTGCATGCTGTGTATCTGGATGTGGAGATATTCATATCAATGAAGAAGAGGAATATTTTGAAGTTGCTGGAAAACAATATCATAAAGGAGATTATATTTCACTGGATGGTTCTAGCGGTAATGTATATGGAGAACCAATTAAAACGGTTCCTGCTGAAATTTCTGGTGATTTTGAACGCTTTATGACATGGGCAGATGAAACACGAAGATTAAAAGTACGTACAAATGCAGATACACCAAAAGATGCAGCACAGGCAGTAAAATTTGGTGCTGAGGGTATTGGACTTGTTCGTACAGAACATATGTTCTTTGAAGGAGATCGTATTAAAGCTGTACGTGAAATGATCGTATCAAAAACAGAAATACAAAGAAGAAAGGCACTAGCAAAACTTCTTCCTATGCAAAGAGGAGATTTTGAAGGCATTTATGAGGCAATGCAAGGTATGCCGGTAACGATTCGTTATTTAGATCCACCTTTACATGAATTCTTGCCAACAAGCTCTTATGATATTGCACAGCTTGCGAAAGATATGAAGATTGATTTAGAAAGCTTACGCAGTGTGATCATGAGCCTTCATGAATTTAATCCTATGATGGGACATCGTGGATGTCGTCTGGCTATTTCTTATCCGGAAATTGCGGAAATGCAGACAACTGCAGTCATCGAAGCGGCTATTAATGTAAATCGAAGACATCCGGATTGGAAGATTGAACCGGAAATTATGATTCCTCTTGTTGGTGATAAGAATGAATTAAAATATGTAAAGGATGTTGTTGTACGCACAGCTGATGAAATATTAGAAAGAGAACATGTGGAAATGAAATACCATGTGGGAACGATGATTGAAATTCCACGTGCTGCTTTGTTGGCAGATGAAATTGCGGAAGAAGCGGAATTCTTTAGCTTTGGTACAAATGATTTAACTCAGATGACCTTTGGTTTCTCTCGTGATGATGCAGGTGGTTTTTTGGCAGATTATTATGAAAAGAAAATCTTTGAACAAGATCCATTTGCCAGAGTTGATCAAAAAGGTGTTGGAAAACTAATTGAGATGGCAGTATCTGGAGGCAGACAAACGCGCCCAGATATCAAGCTTGGAATTTGTGGAGAGCATGGCGGAGACCCAAGCAGTATTGAATTCTGTCATCGTATGGGATTAACGTATGTATCTTGCAGTCCATATCGTGTACCAATCGCAAGACTAGCGGCTGCACAGGCATCGATTAAATATGGAAAATAGAAGAAAACTTCTATAGTTATAAAAGTGAAAACAAAATAAAAGGGAGCATAGCTTACGTTTTCTAACGTAGTTATGCTCCTTTTAGATGATTGCTATCTTCTAAGTTTAAATGTTTTATAAGCCATTCGATAAACAAGGGTCATGGAAATAATTGTATATACTATACAGAAGATGATCATGATTGTTCCAAAAATAAATGTATCCATTTTTAAATATATAAAGCCGAAACAGATTAGATATGTTAATGACATAACGATACTGTATAAACTGCTTTTGGTTTCTGTAGCTTCATTATATGGCTGAAGCAGGTAGTAACAAGTTAAAAAATGAATAGAGAAAAATGTACTGGTTGCGATGATACAAATGAAAATAATGAGGTATGTCAATGGATTGGAAGTTCCTCCACTTATATAAAGTAAGATTGGTAATCCAATCGCAATGATAGAAGCAGGCAGCAGATTAATACGAATGACATCAAATAAACGTAAGCGAAACAGGGATAAAATAACATCGGGTCTTCGATAAAAAGAATATGTCAACATACTGTGATCACAGTTTCGAAACATTGCCTGTACAACAGATTTGCCTGAATGACAGGAATAAATAATGAAAACAAAATAGGGAAGAAATACCAGAAGTAAATGATTGATTGGTTCTTTTGCTTGCGGTATTGTGATCAATGCAGCACATGCGATAACAAAAATCACAAACGTAATGACAGCTGTTTTCTTTGCGCTGTACCATAATAGTTTTTGATGACGTTTGATAAATAAATCATGGAAGTAGGCATATCCTTTTTTATCACTGGTAATACCCGTATCATTGCTGATGTTTTTTCGATACGTATCATTTGTAATATTTTGCATAGAAACATTGATTGCAGAAGTGCTTTGTGAAAGAAGCTGCTGATACATAGCGCGATACAAAGGAAATTTTCGCATATATGCATAGGCAAAAATACCAAGAATCATCATAAAAGTTCCTAATAGATAACTAAGGAATAAAGGAAGATATTGTTTTATAAAGATACCTGCATAGGCGAGTAAATAAGTAGCTGCAATTGTAAACCATACATATTTTACAGGATTGCTTTCATTGCGCAGGATATGTTTGGTTTCATATTGTCGCAAGGACCATGCACCAAAGACAGTTTTCCATGCGATAATCATAACAGGAATCCAGATGATGAAAATATAAGGCAAATGAAAAATAATACAAAGAGGAATTAGACAAAGAGCCATACCAGCAAATATCTTTGCCATTTCGTATACATAATTGACAAGGGTAAAATTTCTAGCATTCATACGCATTTGAATAATGGCATAGTATTTGTCTTTACTTGGAGAAAATATCGTGTTGTTAGAGAGGCTTCCTGCGATTGTTAAAAATAATAGAATATGCAGAAAAGCCTGTGGAATAAGATTTGCTGGTGTGTTTGTTAACAAAATGGGTAATAAAATCATAACAAACAGATACAGTCCTTTAAATAAAGGGATGGATATGATTTCCATGAGTATCGCAAGAAGCAAAGCAAATCGCTTTAATGTTTTACTGGCATATAAAGATGCAGGAAGAAGTTTTTTGATAAATGGAAGCTGCTTTAAAGAGTAAAGTATGGTATTTACACGATAAGAAATCTTTAAACGAAAAGAAATATAAAATATCTTAAACATGTTCTTCTTCCCTTAATGCTTCTAAAATCTTTTCTTTAAACGCATCTTCTTCCAAGGCATCCTGTTTTATTTCCTGTAAGACTCCATGGTTTAAAATAACGATTTCATCACATAAATCTAATGCCAGCTCCATAATATGTGTAGATAAGATCAGAATGTGGTCTTTTTTTAGTTCCTTTAAAATGTTTTTCATTTCTTCTGCGACAACAACATCTAAACTGGTTAAAGGTTCATCTAGTAATAAAACTTTTGGTTTTGCGATGATGTTGATTAGCATCTGCATTTTATTTTTCATTCCATGTGAAAAATCTTTTAATAAACGATCGCGGTCTTCCACTTCTATATTCATATAATCAAAGTATTCATCAATTGTTTTTAAATTTTCTATTTGATGTTCATTGATTTCAATAAAAAATTTAAGAAATTCTCTTGCGGTTAAAAATTCAGGTACAGCAGGTGTTGATAACACATATCCAATATCCTCCATCTGCAGAGGATGCTCTTTCTCTTCCATTAGAGTAAAGGTTCCTTTATCAATTGTGATATCTTGATTTAAACAGTTAAATAAAGTAGTTTTACCTGCTCCATTTCTTCCCAATAGTCCATAGATTTTTCCTTTGGAAAAGGTATAGCTTATATCTTTTAAGACTTCTTTGTTTTCAAAACTTTTCTGTAGATGATTGATGATAAGTTCCATTATAAATCTCCTCCTTTGCAAGTATCTTAATGTTGTTTTTATCATAGCATATTTTGTTTTTGATATATATGAAAACTTTATAAAGGTTGTGATATGTTTATACGTTTGTTCCCACGTTTTAAAAAAATTGGCACTTAGCTGTTGTTATTACAGCGTAGCTTTTGTCTTAGTTCATAGAGTGCCGTAAAGTGCCTAT